>FSUX01000879.1_pt1 | contig 11162 bp, 9 predicted proteins | sample 1637501 | NCBI WGS metagenome assembly FSUX01 (sample SAMEA3914816, study PRJEB12502) | metagenome | biome: forest; material: soil | place: USA | collected 2011-09-16 | depth 0.3 m
GAGCGCCAGCGCCATCAGCGGGGAGAAGTTCCACGGGATGCCGCCCGCGTAAACGACCGCGACGCGGTAGACGAAGGCGGCGAGAAGGAGGGCGATGCCGAGGGCCATGCCTCCACTTCACCATAGGGTTCCCGGAGGGGCAAGGCCCCCATAAAATAGATTGAAGTATTCCTATATACAAATAGAAGAGAGGAAACCTCGCGCCTTATGTAACGCCTTCCCCGCCATCTCCGTCTGCCCGCGTCAGGGAAGGCCGTGCAAACCGGCCACAGTGGACGCTGCGGTGACGGGCCAGTCCTGCCTCCCATTCCCCGGCGCATTCGCCGCCGGGGAAGCATCGCCAATCGGGCCTCCCTGCAGGAGGACCGGTGAAGGCCGGGAAGCGGGCCGCGTTCCCCCGGGAACGCAGGGAGCCCGGAGTCCGAACATCTGGCCGGCAGACCTACAGCCCCGCCTCCTTTCCCCCGGGAAAACGAGGCCGGTACTTTTGTCGAACCAACAAAAAAGGACTCCCATGAAACGAATCGCTTTCCTCGGGGCGGCCCTGCTGGCCGTCCTCCCCGCGCTCGGCCTCGCCGCCGACGCCCCCGCTCCCACCTCCGCTCCTGTTGCCGCCCCTGCCGACGCGGGCGCCGAACCCGAAATCGTCGTCACCGCCCGCCGCGCCCCCGAGGAGGCGGGCTCGACCGGCTCCTCGGTCACCGTGATCGACCGCCAGGAGATCGACGAGCGGCAGTACCAGAACGTCACCGACGCGCTCAGCCAGGTCCCCGGCCTCTACGTGGCCATCCCCGGCACGCAGGGCCAGTCGGCGATCCTGATGAGCCGCGGCGTCACCACCCATGGGAACCTCATCCTCGTCAACGGCCACCGCCTGCCGCAGGACACCGGCGGCGGCTACGACCTCACGAACCTCTCCCTGGACAACGTGGAGCGGATCGAGGTGGTGCGCGGCCCCCTCTCCGGCGTGCAGGGCGCGGGCGCGGCGGGCAGCGTCATCAACATCGTCACCCTCGACGGGCGGGACGTAGCGAAGCCGGAGTACACCGCCTCGTTCGAGGCGGGGAGCTACAACACGTTCCACGAGGTCGTCACCGCCCGGGGGATGCAGGGGCCGCTCGACTACAGCGTGGCCGGCTCGTTCCTCGACACCTCGAACCAGCGCCCGAACAACGACTACCAACGCGGCAACTTCGACGGCACGGTGGGCTGGCAGATCGCCCGCGACATCCGCCTCACCCTCGACGGCGGCTACCGCAGCTCCTACACCGGCCAGGACGGGCCCTCCTACGGCTCGTCGTTCTCCGATCCCAACGACCCCGACTCGTGGCTGCTGCGCGAGGTCTGGCGCGTCTCGCCAACCCTGGAGTGGAAGACGACCGAGAACTGGACCCAGACCCTCTCCTACCAGCGGAGCGAGCAGCGGCAGTTCAGCTTCGTGGGGGCGCAGGCGATCGCCGACGGCTTCAACGGCGGGCGGAGCCAGACCAATTCGAACCAGTTCACCTACGACTCGCGGGTGGCGGTGGCCGACAACCTCTCCCTGACCCAGACCCTGGAGGGAACGAACCACACGACGTGGTTCCACGGCGACGACGCCTTCTTCGCCAACGGCGGCGCCGACTACCACAACGCCCAGACCGACGGGGGCGTCGGGGCCGGCCTCGACTACGAGCCGCTCAAGGATTGGAAGATCGACCCGAACTTCCGCGTCGACCGGTATTCCGACTACGGCGTCTTCACCAACTGGCGGGTCGCCTCCAGCTACCGGACGCCGGGGACGCAGACGCGGCTGCACGCCTCCTATGGCACCTCGACCACGGTGCCGGACGAGGGGAACTTCATCCTCTTCAGCACCTTCTTCCCGCCGAACCTCGCCCTCAAGCCGGAGCTGAGCCAGGGCTTTGACGCGGGCGCGGAGCAGCCGTTCTTCGGCGGCAAGTGGACGCTGGGCGCCACCTACTTCCAGAACAACCTGAAGGACCTCATCATCTCCGACCCCATCACGAACCAGCAGGTGAACGTGGGCGAGGCGAGGACGCAGGGCGTCGAGCTGTCGAGCGGATGGCATCCGATCTCCGAGTTCGACCTGACCGCCACCTACACCTACCTCGATGCCGAGAACCTCAGCTCGGGCGACCAGCACCTCCCGGTCCGCCCCCGCAACACCGCGACCCTCTCGGCCACCGGGCGGCCGGTCAAGGGCGTGGTCCTGACCGCCGAGGGCGAGTGGGTGAACGGCGTCTCCGCGACCGATCCGTTCTTCGCCACCGTCCCGGTCCAGGATTACTACCTGACCCGCCTCGCCGCCTCGTGGCAGGCGAACGCGCACCTCCAGCTCTTCGCCCGGATGGAGAACGCGCTCAACGAGAAGTCCCAGGCCCAGCCCGGCTATCCCCCGCCCGCCCAGGCGTTCTACGGCGGGTTCAAGGTCTCCTATTGAGTCGCGGGGCTGGCGGCGTGTGCTAGGATCGCTTTCATGATTCCGGCGCGCCGCCTGCCCTTGGTCCTGCTCACGGGGTTCCTGGGAAGCGGGAAGACCTCCCTGCTCCAGCACGCGCTCTCCGCGCCCGGGTTTCCCCGGGAGCGGACCGCGGTGGTGGTGAACGATTTCGGCAAGGTCAACGTCGACGCCGCGCTGCTCCAGGCGAAGGTGTCGAAGCTTTCGGAGATGACCGCCGGGTGCCTCTGCTGCGCCGATTATCCGCAGCTGGGCCGCGACCTCCTGGCGCTGGCCGACGATCCCGGCATCGACCAGGTGTGGATCGAGGCCTCCGGCGTCGCCGAGACCGACGACCTCCTGGACCGGCTGACCGATCCCCGGCTGGTGAAGCGGGTGGAGATCGCGCGGACGATCCACGTGGTCGACGCCGCCTCCTATCCCGGCTGGTGGACGAACCGGCCGCTGGCCCGCGAGCAGCTGCGCTGGGCCGACCTGATCGTGGTGAACCAGAGCGACCGGGCGAACCCGAAGGCGCTGGCGAAGATCGCCGAGGACATCGCCACCCACAACCCCCGCGCCGTACGCGTCGACGCGGTGCGCGGCGCGGTCGATCCGGAGCTGCTGGCGCCGGCGGGTTCCAGCGCCGCGCGCTACCGGGCGCGCCGGACCGACGCGCCCGCGCCCCACGCCGACCCGACCTCGACGCTCTTCCTCCCGCTGGAGAAGCCGGTCTCGCGCCCCGCGCTGGAGCGCAGCCTGGCCGAGGCGCCGGGGACGATCTACCGGGCGAAGGGATTCGTCGCCTTCGACGACGCGCCGGACGCGCTCTGCGTCTTCCAGAAGGCGGGGGAGCACGCCGACGTCGTGGTCTGGAAGGGGACGCGCCCGGAGGAGGGCGACCCGCTGCCGCGCGGGCTGGTCCTGCTGGGCCGGGAGCTGGACGCGGCGCGGCTCGCCGCCCATTTCTCCCCGCTCGGCGCCGGGCTTCCCGCCTGACCCGGCCTGGCCGATTTTCGCCGCCGAAAAGGCTTCCGTTACCCGACTTCCCTGCTAATTTTTAATCTACTATAACTGTAGACTAAGTTAGCCGATTTTTCGTCCTCCTTGCCGTGAATGCCGTCGCCGAACCGCCCGTCCCTTCGTCCGCGCCCCTCCCCTGGCGGCGGCTGCGGCGGCGCATCCTGCCGGGATTCGGCCTCTCGCTCGGCTATACCGTCTTTTACCTCAGCGTCGTCGTCCTGGTGCCGCTCGCCGCGCTGATCCTCAAGGCGTCAGGGCTGTCGTGGGGCGAGTTCTGGGCGACGGTGACCGATCCCCAGGTCGTCGCCTCGTACAAGCTGAGCTTGGGCGCCTCGCTGGTCGCGGCGCTGGTGAACGGGATCTTCGGCCTCGTCATCGCCTGGGTGCTGGCGCGCTACGAGTTCCGGGGGCGGCTCCTGGTCGACGCGCTGGTCGACCTGCCGTTCGCGCTGCCCACGGCGGTGGCAGGCATCGCCCTCACCGCGATCTACGCGCCGCACGGGCTGGTCGGCGCGTTCCTGCTCGACCACTTCGGCATCCGGGCCGCGTTCAGCCCGCTGGGGGTGACGCTGGCGCTGATCTTCATCGGCATCCCGTTCGTGGTGCGGACGGTGCAGCCGGTGATCCAGGGCCTGCCCGCCGACGTGGAGGAGGCGGCCGCCTGCCTGGGCGCGAACCGGCTCCAGACGTTCCTGCGCGTCATCCTCCCCGCGCTCCTGCCCGCCTGGCTGACCGGGATGACGCTGGCGTTCGGCCGCGCGGTGGGGGAGTACGGCTCGGTGGTCTTCATCTCCGGCAACATGCCGTTCCGCACCGAGATCGCACCGCTCCTGATCGTGAGCAAGCTGGAGCAGTACAACTACAAGGGCGCCGCCGCGATCGGGACGGTGATGCTCCTCTTCTCCCTCGTCGTCCTCACCGCGGTCAATTTCCTGCAGCGCTGGCACGTGCGGCGCACCCAGGGGACGGAGGGCGGGGAATGAACAGTCTTCACCAGCAGCTGGTCGGGGCGGGCCGCCGCCGCAGCGCCCGTGCCACCGCCGAGCCGCCCTGGCTGCGCGCCGTGCTCCTCGCGGCCACGGGGGCGTTCCTGCTTTTCTTCCTGATCCTGCCGCTGGGGACGGTCTTCGCCGAAGCGCTCTCGAAGGGCTGGGGCGTCGCCCTGGGCGCATTCAAGGACCCGGCCTGCCAGGCGGCGATCCGCCTCACCCTGCTCACCGCCGCGATCGCGGTGCCGCTCAACACCGTCTTCGGCCTCGCGGCGGCGTGGGCGACCACCCACTTCCGGTTTCCCGGGCGGAACCTGCTCCTGATCCTGATCGATCTGCCGCTCTGGGTCTCGCCGGTGATCGGCGGCATGGTCTATGTCCTCCTCTTCGGGCGGCAGGGGCCGCTCTGGACGTTCCTGGACGCCCACGACATCCGGGTCGTCTTCGCCCTGCCGGGCATCGTGCTGGGGACGACGTTCGTCACCTTCCCGTTCGTGGCGCGCAACCTGATCCCGCTGATGGAGGCGCAGGGCCACGCCGAGGAGGAAGCGGCCCTCTCCCTGGGCGCGCACGGCTGGCAGGTCTTCTGGCGCGTCACGCTGCCGAAGGTGAAGTGGGGCCTGCTCTACGGCGTCATCCTCTGCAACGCGCGGAGCATGGGGGAGTTCGGCGCCGTCTCGGTCCTTTCCGGCCACATCCGGGGGAAGACGAACACGATGCCGCTCCACATCGAGATCCTCTACAACGAGTACCAGTTCGCCGCCGCCTTCGCGGTCGCGGCGCTGCTCACCCTCCTCGCCGTCGCCACGCTGGGCCTGAAGGCCCTGGTGGAGTGGCGGGCGCGGCACCAGCTTCTCCTTTCGCAGCAAGCCCCCCCGGTCTAGATTAGATTACAGAAGGTCCCCCCATGAGCATCCGCATCCAATCGGTCAGCAAGGCGTTCGGCAGGTATGCCGCGCTGCACGACGTCAGCTTCGAGATCCAACGCGGGGAGCTGCTGGCGCTGCTGGGGCCGAGCGGCTCGGGCAAGACCACGCTGCTGCGCATCATCGCGGGGCTGGAGTTCGCCGACGACGGCCCGTGCCGAATCGAGTTCGACGGCGACGACGTGACCGAGGCGAGCGCGTACCAGCGCAAGGCCGGGTTCGTCTTCCAGCACTACGCCCTCTTCCAGCACCTGAACGTCTTCGACAACGTCGCCTTCGGCCTCGACGTGCGGCCCCGCCGGCTGCGCCCCTCGAAGGCGGAGATCGCGGAGCGGGTCCACAAGCTGCTCAAACTGGTGCAGCTGGAGCCGTTCGTTCACCGCTTCCCCGGGCAGCTCTCCGGCGGGCAGCGGCAGCGGGTCGCGCTGGCGCGGGCGCTGGCGATCGAGCCGCAGATCCTCCTCCTCGACGAGCCGTTCGGCGCGCTGGACGCCAAGGTGCGCCGCGAGCTCTGCCTCTGGCTGCGCCGCTTCCATAACGAGACCCACATCACGAGCCTCTTCGTGACCCACGACCAGGAGGAGGCGTTCCAGCTCGCCGACCGCGTGGTGATCCTGGGCGAGGGGCGCATCCGCCAGATCGGCACGCCCGACGAGGTGCGGGCCCATCCCGCCGACGACTTCGTGCGGAACTTCCTGGGCCTGGATCACGAACTGCACCCGGGCGCGCTGGTCTAGGGCCGGATCACGGTACGAAACCGCACAAAAAAGCGCCGTCCCCGTGGACGGCGCTTTTTCATTTTGAGGCCTTATGGGGACCTATTCGGCCGCCACCCGGACGAAGTGCGACGAGTCGCTGTGGGACTCGAAGTGGCCGCTGAGGGAGGTCCGTCCGCCGCTGTGGGCGTCGCCCAGCGCAGTGAGCCGCGCGTACAGGTCGAAGAGGAACTCCCCTTCCCGGAGGCCGACCGAGGCCAGCGGCAGCTCGACCTCGACCTCGTAGCCCGCCCCCTTCGCGGCGGGCCGGACGCGGGCGGCACCGGGATGCGGGTCCCGGCCCATCCTTCCGAAGAGCTTCGCCTGCTTCAGGCCGCGCTGGGGGACGACGAAGACCTGGCGGATCGGGCCGCCCGCCAGCGGCATGAAGAAGAGCTCCAGGCACGATCCCTCCCACGGCTCGGGCGCCGGGGTGACCTTGCTGTCGTCGACCGACGCGCGCAGCACGACCTTGCCCTGGCGGACGCCGATGCTCCCCTCGACGGCGGGAAAGCCGGCGAGCGCCAGCGAGAACGGCGCGCCGGCGCCGCCCTTCGACGCGAGGACGGGGCGGGGCCGGGCGACGTAGCCGCGGGCGAGGACCCGCGCGGAGTCGCCTTCCAACGTGACGGCGAGGCCGCTCTCCGCCGCGCCGGCGGGGCGGGGCAGGGAGACTTTCTTCCAGGCGGTCTTCCCGGCGGGCACGTCGAGGCGGACCGTCCGGGCCTCGCCCTTCGGGCCGCCCAGGGCCTGGGCGCCGACCTGGAGGCGCACCGCGGCCTTTTCCCTACCCGGGTTGGTCACGCCGACCTCGGCCTGGAGCGACGCCTGCTTTCCGTAGGCGCCGGAGACCTTCACCTCGGCGAGGAGGCGGTCGCCGGTGCCCTTCCAGGCGCGGCCGGTGTTGGGGATGACCGGGGCGAACTCGCCGAGCAGGCCGGCCTTCTGGTGGGCGGCGATCAGCTCGTCGCACATCGCCCAGATCTTGTCCAGGGGGAGGACGGTGGCGGTGTGGGGGTCGAGCATCACCGCGTGGTAGACGTGCTCGCGCTTCCCGGTGAGGGCCGCCTCGACGGTGAGGTCCTGGACGTTGATGTTGGTCTGGCAGAGGGCGGCGAGCTGCGGGGGCAGGGCGCCGACGTGGGTGGGCTGGAGGCCCTGGGCGTCGACCAGGACCGGCAGCTCGACGCAGGCGCGGGCGGGCAGGTTGGTGATCAGGTTCCGGTTCGGCACGTTGCCGTAGACGACGCGCGGGGTGTTCGTCTCCCGGGAGTGGATGATGAACGAGCCGTACTCGTGCGACTGGGGGTTGACCTGGATCGGGGCGTCGCCCTTGCCGAGGAGTTCGGCCTCGGTCTTCTCCCAGGTGCCGATGATCGCCTTGCAGCGGCGCAGGTATTCGTCGATCGGCACGTCGAACTGGTCGATGACCTTCTTCCCGTGGTGGATGAAGTAGGGGACGTATTCGCTCTGGTGCTCGCTGGACTCGGTGACGAAGTAGCCGGTGCGGCGCATCATCTCGAAGCGGACCTTCTCCTGGGTGCGCTTCGGGTCGTCGAGGGCCCGGAAGAGGAGGGGGTAGGCGTCCTGGCCGCGATAGTCGAACTTGAGGAAGAACGCCATGTGGTTGATCCCGGCGACGAGGTAGCTCACGTCGTCGTAGGGCAGCCCGGCGAACCCGGCGAGCTGTTTCGAGGTGCCCTGGACGGAGTGGCAGAGGCCGACATGGGGGATGCCCACCGCGCGGTCGACCGCCATGCAGTTCATCGCCATCGGGTTGGTGTAGTTGAGGAGGAGGCAGCCGGGGGCGCCGACCTCGGCGATGTCGCGGGCGACCTTGTTGATCTCCGGGATGGTGCGCAGGGCGCGGAAGACGCCGCCGACGCCGAGGGTGTCGCCGATGGTCTGGAGCAGGCCGTACTTGCGCGGGATCTCGAAGTCGATCACGGTGCCCGGCTTGTAGCCGCCGACCTGGATGGTGCAGATGACGTAGCGGGCTCCCTTGACGGCCTCGCGCCGGTCCAGGGTGGCGACGATCTTCGCCTTCACCCGGAGCGCGGCGACCATCTTCTCCGCCATCACCTTGGCCACCTTGAGGCGGGCGGGGTCGATGTCCATCAGGCAGATCGTGGCGTCGGAGAGCTCGGGGAACTGGAGGATGTCGCCGATCAGGTTCTTGGCGAAGACGACCGACCCGGCCCCGACGAGGGTGATTTTCAGGCTCATGGCCTCCACGCTGGCAAGCGGGACGCGGAGCGCGAGCGCGGAATTGTGATGAAGAAATATCCGTTTTGTGATATTCCGTTCCCCCATGCCCGCGGCGGAAGAGCATCTCATCGGAGTCCTTTTCGGGAATCCCCTGCAACGAATCACTTCTTCGCGCTACGCCTGGGACAACTCCCGGCGGGGGACGGAGGAGCCTTTTGTGATCTTTCAGGCCACGCGGCGCGGGGAAGGCCGGTTCCAGTACGAGGGGCGCGACCACGCGGTGCCGCGCGGGAGCGCCTTCGTCGCCCTGGTCCCGGAGGCGAGCCGCTACTTCTACCCGCCGGAGGCGCGGGAGCCGTGGGTCGTCTCCTGGATCAACTTCTACGGGGAGATGGGGGTGCGCCTCTGGACCGGGCTGCGGGAGCGGGGCGGCCCGGTGGTGGCGCTCTCCCCCGCCGCGCAGCGCATGCTGGAGCGGCTGGCGGTCCAGGCGTGCTCCCGGCGGCCCGACCGCTACGCCCTGAGCGCGGCGGCCTACGCGTTCTACCTGGAAGTGGTGCGGCGCCTGCCGCCGCCGCGCCTGGGCCTCCACCCCTCCCCGCTGGAGGGGGCGCTGGCCCACCTGCGGCGCCATTACCGGGAGCCGCTCCGCGTCAAGGAGGCGGCCGCGGTGGCCGGGATGAGCCGGGAGCACTTCACGCGCCTCTTCATGAAGGAGACCGGGGAGAGCCCGGCGGCTTACCTGCGCCGCCTGCGGCTGGAGACGGCGGCCCGCCTCCTGCGCGCCACCGCGCTGCCGGTGGCCGAGGTGGCCCTGCGCAGCGGCTTCCCGAATGCCGCGAAGCTGGGGGCGCTCTTCCGCCGCCGCTACCGGCTCACGCCGACGGCGTACCGGAGGCGCTGACGGCGCTGGCGCCCCACAGCACCAAGTCGATGGCGTGTCCGTCCTTGACGGCGGCGCCCGGCTGGAGTCCTTGCCACGCCAATCCTGCCTTTTCCATGACCCGGCCCGAAGCCGGGTTCGCGACGAGATGGCGCCCCGTGACCCGCGCCAGGCCCAGTTCGCCGAAGGCGTAGCCGACCACGAGGCGAACCGCCTCGGTGGCGTAGCCCTGGCCCCAGAAGGGCTTTCCGATCCAATAGCCGAGCTCCCCTTCTTCCGGCCCGAGCTGCAGATTGACGCAGCCCACCAGGCTTCCGGCCAGCCGGATCGCGAAAACGACGTTGAGCCCGGCTTCGAATTGCCGGGCGTGGGCCGCGATCCATACCTCGGCCGCCCCGGCAGGATACGGATGGGGGATGTGCTGGGTCATAGCCGCCACCCCAGGATCGCCCGCCAGCAGGCGGACCGTCTCGGCGTCGCCGGGGACAAAGCGCTCCAAGAGCAGGCGCCGCCCCCGCAACGCCGGAAAAGGCTGGTCCATGGGACGACTGTCCCATTCCGGCGCCTCCCCCGACAAGGCCGAACTCTTGACACCGTCAACCGCTTCGCCATCCTGGGTTGACATGAGCCAGGCTCCCGTGCCCCTCCCCGAATTGCAGGCGCTTTACGACCTGCCGCTCTTCGACCTGATCACCCGCTCCCGGGCGGTCTACGCGGCCCATTGGCCGGAGAACGAGGTGCAGCTCTGCAGCCTGCTCTCGATCAAGACCGGCAACTGCAGCGAGGACTGCTCCTACTGCGCGCAGAGCTCCCGCTACGAGACCGCGGTGGAGCCGGAACGCCTCATGGAGAAGGAGCAGGTGCTCGCCGCCGCGCAGCGCGCCCGCGCCGAGGGGGCGACCCGCTTCTGCATGGGCGCCGCCTGGAAGGGCCTCAAGGCGGGCGATCCCCGGCTGGACAAGGTCTGCGACATCGTGGGCGACGTCAGCAAGCTGGGCATGGAGGTCTGCGTGACCCTCGGCCACCTGGACGATGGCGCGGCGCAGAAGCTCAAGGCGGCGGGCGTGACCGCCTACAACCACAACATCGACACCAGCCCGGAGCATTACCCGAAGATCGTCACTACCCACACGTTCCAGGACCGGCTCGACACGGTCCAGGCGGCGCAGAGGGCGGGGATGTCGGTCTGCTGCGGCGGCATCGTCGGCCTGGGCGAGTCGGTCCAGGACCGGCTGAAGATGATCCAGGTCCTGACCACCTTCGACCCGGCGCCGGAGAGCGTGCCGATCAACTGCCTGACCCCGATCGCGGGGACCCCGCTGGAGGGGAACGCGCCGGTCGACATCTTCGAGATCGTCCGCCTCGTCGCGATCGCCCGGCTCCAGTTCCCGGAGGCGAAGATCCGCCTCTCGGCGGGCCGCACCAAGCTTTCCCGCGAGGGGCAGGCGCTCTGCTTCTTCGCCGGGGCGAACTCGATCTTCTTCGGCTCCAAGCTCCTCACCGCCCCGAACCCGGAGGCGAACGAGGACCTGAAGCTCCTCCGCGACCTGGGGTTCACCCCCCAGCCGCAGCTGCCGCCCCAGCCCCAGGGCGCGGGCATGGCTTGCGGCGAGGCCTGCGCGGCCTGAGGCCCATGCCGCCGGTCCACCGCTCCGCCGCCGAAGGCTATGCGGCGGGGGCGGGAACCTACGCCCAAGGACGGCCCGACTACCCCGCCGATGTGGACGGCTGGCTGCGGAACGATCTGGGGATCGGCGCCGGCAGGACGGCGCTCGACCTGGGTGCCGGCACCGGCAAGTTCTCCGCCCGCCTCCTCGCCACGGGCGCGGCGGTCGTCGCGGTGGAGCCGGTCCCCGCGATGCGGGAGCAGCTGGAGCGGCTTTACCCCGGCGTCGCCGCGAAGGACGGCACCGCCCAGGACATCCCCTTCCCCGACGC
>FSUX01000328.1_pt1 | contig 11072 bp, 10 predicted proteins | sample 1637501 | NCBI WGS metagenome assembly FSUX01 (sample SAMEA3914816, study PRJEB12502) | metagenome | biome: forest; material: soil | place: USA | collected 2011-09-16 | depth 0.3 m
GGCGAGGCCGGCTACTCCGAGACGGAGATCGACGCGCTGGTCGCCGAGGGCGCGGTGGTCTAGCCGCCCTTGTCGCCGTGACCGCGGGCTTCGGATAGGACCCGCAGCATCTCGGCGGAGAACATGGCGCCGGTGGCCCGGGTGGTGGCGCTGGCGCCGACGTCGTCCACCGACTGGGGCCCCCGCAGGATGAGGTCCACCATCTCGCGCTGTTGGCCGACCCGGTCCATCCGCCGGGCGGAGGCGTACTGGACGAAGGCGCGGTTGTCGTAGTCGGCCTGCTGCGGCGGTGGGCCAGGCCGGCTGGCGCCGGGGCTGGCCGTCAGGTTCGCATAGACCTCAGACACCGTCGCAGAGCGCCCGTCGCGATAGAAGATGGCCGGATTGGCGTGGGCGGCGTCGGGGAACAGGGCCGAAGCCGCCGCGCCAGGACTGGCGTGCGCCGCCTCGATCAGCCTGGCCGACCCGGCCGCGCCCAGGAAGTGGGCGATGTAGAGCTCCCCCGCCGTCGGGTCGCGGCCGACCCGCCCGCGCAGATAGGAAGCGTGGTCGGCGGTCAGTTCCCCGGCCATCAGGGAGGCGGCGCGCGGGTCCATGCGCAGCGCCATCACCGCCTGGCGCGCATCGCCGCCGGCAACGCGGAGGCGTCCGTCCGAACCTGACTGGATGAGGTCGGCATAACGCGCGTAGCCGTGGCGCGCGCCATACTTCTTCAGCGTGGAGAGCCAGGTCTGCTCGGTAAACTGGTAGAGGCCGGCGGCCGAAGACGTCGACGCCTTGGCGCTGGGGTTGTAGCCGCTCTCGCGTTTGGCGGCGCCCATCAGGAATCCGAAATCCACGCCCGTGGCGTTGGACGCGCTCTGGATCGCCGCCTCGACGACGCCGCGAATGGATTCGATGGCCATGGACGTGATTGGAGACCGTTCATGGTTAAGGCCCGCTTAACCATGTTGCCAGCAGGGGCGCGACCAAATCACCCGCCGCGGCAACCCAAGCGAAATTCACGTATTCGCACTCCGTATTCCCACGAACACCTGTTCGTATCTTGGACGGTCCATTCCAATGAAGAACCGGATAAGTGGACTGGCAGACTAGTTTTCACGAAAGTCAGTAACTTAACCGCGATAACCCGCCTGTGAGGCCGTTGCGGAGCTTTACAGGCCGTCGAAGCGACACGACCTTTAGGCGAATAACAATGGAACCAGGGAGGTTCGCATGGTGATCCGCCAACCCGTCGACGGGGCCATCTTCCAATCCTTCGCCGACGAGGCGCCGCGCCGGCGAATGTCGCGCGGCATGAGCATAGCCATCGGCGCCTCGCTGGTCGCCCACGTGGTGGTGGGAATCTACCTGTACAACGCAGCGTTCAACGTGCCCAAGGCGCAGCCGCAGGACACCGAGCGGGACCCCCCCATGGTCTGGCTGACGCCGACCAAGCCGCCAAAGGCTTTGACGCCGCCGACGACGTCGTCGCCGATCCATCACCCGACTTTCAACGCTCAGCCGCCTCAGGACACGCTGCAGGCGAACCCGCCGGATCATAAAGTCATCCCTGACACCGTGGTTACCCCGAAGACCTTGGTCGGTGACGCCGGAACGACAGTGATCAGCACCCCTCCCCCCACCAAAGAGAAGACGATCGTTCGCCCCGACTGGCTCAGTCGGCCGGACGCCAGGGCGATGGCGCAATACTACCCCGAGCGCGCCCAGCGCCTCGGCAAGAGCGGATCGGCCACGATCAACTGCACGGTGGCGGCGAACGGGACGATCAGCAGTTGCTCGGTGGTGAGCGAGACGCCGGACAACTACGGCTTTGGCGCGGCCGCCTTGAAGCTGTCCCGCTTCTTCAAGATGAAGCCCCAGATGGTCGATGGCCAAGCGATCGCCGGCGGGACGGTGGTGGTCCCGATCCAGTTCCGGCTGAGCGACAACTAGACGGCAAAACGCCTCGGATCGAATCCGGACGGGAGTTGCGGCTCCCGGTCGGCGACCAGCGCCCCAGCCAAGGCTTCGGCAATCATGGGCGCCAAAAGCCAGCCGTTACGCCGCGCGCCCCCCGCGATCCAGACCCCGGGCGTGGTGGACCGCCCCGCCAGAGGCCAGCCGTCCGCGGTGGCCGCGCGAACGCCCACCTCCGGCTGGATCGGCCTCCCCTCCAGGTCGGGCAGGGCCGTGAAGGCCTGGCGAGCGAGCCTTTCGACGATGGCGGCATCCACGCAGAGATCACCGCGCCCCGGCTCCATGCTGGCGCCCACGACCGCGCCTTGCGGCGTGGGGCAGACGTAGCCGCTGGCCATCCGCACCACCGGCCCGTCCACCGGTCCTCCGGCTAGGCGCAGGATGTGGCCCTTGATCGGAGCCAGCGCGGTCAGTTCCGGCGCCAGCGGGGCCAGCGATGTCGAGGCGCCCGTCGCCACCACGACCGCGTCGGCTTCCACGACCTCGCCGTCGTCGAACACCGCCCTGCCCGCCTCGAACCTGACAAGGCCAGCCGGTCGCACGGCGACCCCGGCGGCGCGGGTCAGGGCGTTCAGGGCGGGCCTGGGATCAAGGCGGATGTCGAGCGGCGTGAAGAGGGCCCCTTCCGGCGCGCGCAGGCCGTGGACGCGAGCTTCCGCCTGGTCCCTAGTCAGGCGTTCGCACGGCGCCCCCAGCGAGACCGCGCTTGCCTCCCACCGATCCAGGTCCTCCGCCGCGCCGACCGCCATGGCGCCAAGACAATCGAGATCCAACCCGATCTGGCCGGCCAGATCGGTCCACCGGGCGGCGGAGGCTCTGAGGATCTCGAACGGGATGGCCGTATCGTCGTCCAGCACGGACTCGAACACCGGCGCCAGCATGCCCGCGGCGACGGCAGAGGCGCTGCCGCGGGGAGATGGATCGGCCAGCGTCACCCGCGCCCCGCGACGCGCCAGGGCGAGCGTCAGGCTGGACCCCAGGGCCCCCGCCCCGGCGATCACCACACGCATCTGGGTCAAACCGCTCATGCCCCCTTAGCACCGGGACAGGGCGGCCGGGTCAACCCCCGAGCAGACGCGGATCAGGCCATCTGATAGCGAATCGGCAGGCGCTTGGGTCCGCCAACGAAGGCGCCCAGGGCGCGGGCCGGCTCGCCGGCGAACTCCAGGGATTTCAGCCGCGGCATCAGTTCCTCGAACAGGATCCGCATCTCCATCTTCGCCAGGTGCTGGCCCAGGCACAGGTGCGCGCCATAGCCGAACGCCAGGTGCCTGTTGGGCTTGCGCTCGGGGCGGAAACTGTCGGGGTCCTCGAACACCTCCTCGTCGCGGTTCCCCGACGGATAGGCCAGCCACAGCCAGTCGCCCTTCTTGATCTGGCGATCGCGAATCTGCGTGTCGGCGGTGGCCGAGCGCATGAAGTGCTTCACCGGCGTGATCCAGCGAATCGATTCGTCCACGAGACCGGGAATAAGGCTGGGATCCGCCTTCACCTTGGCGAAGGCCTCCGGGAACTGACACATCCCCCAGACCGCGCCGGCGGTTGATGAGGAGGTCGTGTCATGCCCCGCGGTGGCGACGATGACGTAGTAGCTCATCGCCTCGAAGTCGTTGATCGGCTCGCCATCGATCCTGCCGTTGGCGATCACCGAGGCCACGTCGCCCCGGGGGTTGGCCTTGCGATCGTCGGTGATGCGCTTGAAGAACATGAAGAAGTCGGCGATCACCGCCTGCAGATCGGCCATGGCGTCATCGGTACTGTCCTGCATCGCCGAACGCGAGCGGTTGAGCTCGGGGTCTCCGGCTCCGAACAGCTCCTGCGTCAGCTTCAGCATCCGCGGCTCGTCCTCGGGCGGCACGCCGAGAATCTCCATGATCACCCGCAGGGGATAGGTCAGGGCCACGTCGTTGACGAAGTCACATTCCCCACCAAGCTCCGCCATGTGATCGACATGCTTGCGTGCGAGACCCCGGATGCGGTCCTCGAGGCTGCGGATGTTCTGGGGCAGGAACCAGGACTGGGTGAGCAACCGGTACTTCGGATGGTCGGGCGCATCCATCTGCACCAGGGTGCGCAGGAGGTGCGGACTGCCCCCGGTGCGCTCACGAACATACTGGTCGCCCTGGATCGTGGTGAAGGTGGTCGGCATGTCGCCGGAATGGAAAAGATCGTTCTGGCGGCTGATCTCCAGGATGTCCGCGTGCTTCGAAACGACCCAAAACGGGTATATCCCGTCCAGCTCCGCGAGCCCCAGGGGGTTGTTGGCGCGCAACCACCGGAAAGCGTCGTGCACGGATGCATCTTCAGCATAGGCGCTGGGCGCGATCACGGCTCGAGCGATGTCTTTAGGAATGCTGATGTCCGCGGTCATAAAAATGTCTCCTTTGCACCCATGTATCCGCGCGCTATTGAGCAGCCGGCGCCCTAGGGGCAGTCAATAGCGGTCGCCGCAGCAAAGATAGACAGACTCCACCTTCAAGAATCGCCAGTTCTATTGGCCGTTTCGGAAACGTAACGAACGGGTATTCAACTCACGTGGATAGTAGTGGTCATAGTGGAGGCAGAAGGCGAGTCGTTGGGGTCTGGCAGAATCAGCCGAATCTCGCGATTCTGTATGCTTAAATTGAGTAAGAACGGGCAAGTTGTGACTTTGTGGCACATTCCCTTGTCGCGCGCGCACTCTAGCGCAATTCACTTTGCGGATGTATTGCGGTTGGTGACGTTAACCTCTGGAGATTGCTGAAAATGCAAGCTGTCAATCGTGAGGGGCCGGACCCCATCGACGTCGCCGTTGGCGCTCGTGTGAGGATTCGGCGTCGCTGGCTCGGCCTCAGCCAGACCCAACTGGCCAATGCGCTGGGAATCACCTTCCAGCAGGTTCAGAAGTACGAGCGCGGCGCGAACCGTGTCTCGGCCTCGATGCTGGTCAAGATCGCCGCCAAGCTCGAAACCACCGTCGCCGCTTTGGTGGGTGAAGATGGTTCCGCTCCGGTGGAGGCGATCATCTACGCTCAACTTGCGACACCCGGCGCCACCGACCTGCTGGCGGCCTTCGCCAAGATCAGCGACGGCGAAGCCCGTCGCGCGGTTCTGACCATCGTCCAAGCCTTGACCGGTGAGGCCTCCGCTCGTACCTCGGCCGCCGCTTGATCGCAGTCGCTCGGCACGATCAGGCGCCGTCGGGGAAGACTTGACGCCAGAGGGCGCACGCGCGCCATGTCCGGCGACCGCGCCGAGTGCGCCTTCGCCGAGCCTGCGCCATGGACCTCTCTTTCGGGCCTGAGTACGAAGCTTTCCGCGCAGACGTGCGCGGCTTTCTTGAACGCCATAAGGACGACTATCCCGGGCCAAAGCGGCCGGCCCGGGCCGACGCCCTGCATTGGCAAAGGCTGCTGATCGAGCACGGCTATGCCGCGCGCACGATCCCAAAGGCATACGGCGGCTATGGCGGCGAGCCGGACATCCTGAAGTCCCGGATCATCGCCGAGGAGTTCACCCGCGCCCGCGCCCCCACCGGCATGGCCGGCCAGGGCATCTCCATGCTCGTGCCCACCCTGCTGGAAATGGGAACCGAGGCGCAGAAGCAGCAATGGATTGCGCCGACCCTGCGGGGCGAGACGATCTGGTGCCAGGGCTACTCCGAGCCTGGGTCGGGTTCGGACCTCGCCTCGCTACAGACCAAGGCTGCCGAGGACGGCGACGACTTCGTGATCAACGGCCAGAAGATCTGGACCTCCACGGCCATGCAGGCCGACATGATCTTCTGCCTGGTTCGGACCGAGCCCCAGGCGCCCAAGCACGCCGGCATCAGCTACCTGATCTTTTCCATGAAGACCCCGGGCATCGAGATCAGGCCTCTGAAGACAATGACCGGCCACGCCGAGTTCAACGAGGTCTTCTTCACCGACGTACGGGTTCCAAAGTCCCAGATCGTCGGCCAGCGTGGCGAGGGCTGGCGGGTCGCCAACGCCACCCTCAAGCACGAACGCGGCATGCTGGGCGATCCCAACGCCGCCGAATCCCGGCTGGCGGCGATCATCGACCTGATGCGGGAGGAGACCGTCGACGGCCAGCGGCTGATCGACAATCCGCTGATGCGCGACCGGCTGATGAAGATGCAGGCGCGGGTGCTGGCCATGAAGTTCAACGGCCTGCGCCTGATCAGCGCCCAGTTGAACGGCGAGAGCCCTGGACTGGCCGCCCTTATCGTCAAGCTGCAGGGTTGCGACATCAACCACGACCTGGCGGCCATGGCCATCGACGCCCTGGGCGAACTGGGCGTGCTCTATGACGCCAGCCCGCACCTGCGCGCGGCCGGCAGCTGGCAGCAGCGGTACATGTTCGACCTGGGCCTGATCATTGGCGGCGGCACCGCCCAGATCCAGAAGAACATCATCGCCGAGCGAGGACTTGGCATGCCGCGCGAACCCAAGCTGGCGGGGGTCTGACGTCATGGAGTTTGGCCTCTCGCAAGACCAGCGGATGATGGTCGACAGCCTCGAGAAGGCGCTGGAGCGCTTGTGCCCCCTGGAGCGCGTGCGCGCCTTCGCCGACCGCGGCGAACCGGTGGCGCGCGACCTCTGGGCCGGGCTCGCGGATCTCGGCGTGGCGGGCCTTTTGATCGCCGAGGAGCATGGTGGCCTTGGGCTGACGTTGCTGGACGCCGCCCTGGCCGCGGAGGCCCTGGGCCGGCATGTGGCGCCCACGCCGTTCCTGGGCGTGACCCTGGCCGCCATCGCCCTGGGCGATGCGGGCTCAGCGGCGCAGCAGTCTCGGTGGCTGCCGAGGCTGGCCTCGGGCGAGGCCCTGGCCGGGGTGGCGATCTCCGAAGTGGTGGCCGGCGCGCGGGACGGCGCGGGCGTCGCGGCGGTGGGGGGCAAGCTGACCGGGACCAGCCTCTTCGTCATCGATGCGGCCGAGCCGGACCTGCTGATCGTGGCGGACAATACCGGGGCCCTGCACCTTGTCGCGGGCGACGCGCCGGGAATCACACGCATCGGACTGACGACCATCGACCTGACGCGGCGCCTTGGCGAGGTCCGGTTCGACGACGCGCCAGCCGAGCCGCTCACGTCCGGGAATGCATCGGCCGCTCTGGCCCGATTGCGCGACGCCGGCTGGACCTTGCTGGCGGCCGACACCCTGGGCGCCGGCCAGCGGATGATCGAAAAGGCCGTGGCCTACGCTGCCGAACGCCGGCAGTTTGGACGCCTGATCGGCTCGTTCCAGGCCGTAAAACATCTCTGCGCCGAGATGGCGGCGGAGCTGGAACCCTGCCGGTCGCTGGTCTGGTATGCCGGCCATGCCTGGAGCGCCGTACCGGATGAGGCGTCCGTGACCGCTGCCCACGCCAAGGCTCACCTGTCCGAAGTGGGCCGCTTCGTGGCCCGCACATCCACCGAAGTCCACGGCGGCATCGGAATCACCGACTTGCTCGGCCTGCACTACTGGTTCAAGCGCATCGGTCTTGACCGCCAGCTGCTGGGCGGGCCGGAGCGCGTGCGCCACCTCGCCGCCGTACTTCAGGGGCTGGCGGCGGCTTAGCAAAAGCCCAAGGGTTCTCAGGTTCAAGTGTTCGAGACCTAAAGCGTTCGGGAAGGAAGACCATGCCGCTGGATTTCGCCACCAACCTGGATGAGGCCATCGAGGCCGCGCACCTTCCGGCGCTGATGACCGCCCTGGTCCACCTGACGGGCAACACCCACCACCTCAAACCCGAGTGGCGGCCAGCCTATGTGCCCATGGACCGCAACAACATCGGCGTCCCCGATGAAGAGCAGGCGATCATGCGCGCCTTCGCCAAGGGGGTAATCAGCGACTACCTCGAGGGCCGCCGCCAACCCATCGGCGACCTCGCGTCTGAAGCCATCCGGCCGATGATGGACTACGTGACCGGCGTCGACATCCCGTCGAACTACCTCGACTACCTCGAGGACGAACTGGCCCTGACCGGCGAGAATTCCAAGTCTCCGAAGTGGGACGAGCCGAAGCTGAAGGCCGCCGCCTCGAAGATGAAGGTGCTGGTGATCGGCGCCGGCATGTCGGGTCTGCTGGCCGGCATCCGCCTGGGCCAGGCGGGCATCGGCTACACCATCGTCGAGAAGAACGCCGACGTGGGGGGCACGTGGCTGGAGAACACCTATCCGGGTTGCCGGGTGGATTCCTCGAACCACATGTATTCCTATTCCTTCGAGCCCAATCACCTGTGGCCGCAGCACTTCTCCACCCAGCCGGTGCTGCTGGACTATTTCCAGGGCGTGGCCGACCGTTACGAGCTCAAGAAGCACGTTCGATTCGAGACCGAAGTGCTTGAATTGACTTTCGATGAGGGCCGCGGCGTCTGGCGCGCGCGCCTGAAGACCAGCGCCGGCGAAGAAACCTTGGAAGCCGATGCGGTGATCACCGCCGTCGGCCAGCTCAACCGCCCTCGCCTGCCCGACATCGAGGGCCGCGACAGCTTCGATGGCGCGTCCTTCCACTCCGCCCGCTGGCGCCACGACGTGGACCTGAAGGACAAGCGTGTGGCCGTGATCGGCACCGGCGCCAGCGCCTTCCAGTTCGTGCCCGAAATCGTCGGCAAGGTGGCCAGCCTGGAGGTCTTCCAGCGCACGCCGCCCTGGTGTTTCCCCACGCCGAACTACCACGAAGACGTCGCGGACGGGAAAAAGTGGGTGCTGGAGAACGTACCCTACTATGACCGCTGGTACCGCTTCTGGCTGCTCTGGATGGCCACGGACGGCCTGTTGCCGGCGGTTCGCACCGACCCGGACTGGAAAGGTCCGCCCACCGCGGTCAGCGAAGCCAATCAGGCTTTCCGCGACATGGTCGCCGCGATGCTCAAGGGTCAGGTGGCCGACCGCGAGGATCTGGCCGAAAAAGTCATCCCGCAGTACCCCCTGGGCGGCAAGCGCGCCCTCCTGGACAACGGCGTCTGGCTCAAGGCCCTGCAGCAGCCGCACGTGGACCTGATCACCACGCCGATCAGCAAGATCACCGAGGCCGGCGTCGTCACCAGCGATGGCGCGCTACACCAGGCGGACGTGATCATCTACGGCACCGGCTTCACGGCGTCGAAATTCCTCTCGCCCATCAAGATCACCGGCAAGGGCGGCGCCGACCTTCATCAGCAGTGGGACGGCGACGCGCGCGCCTACTTGGGCATGACTGCCCCCAATTTCCCCAATCTTTTCATGATCTACGGCCCGAACACCAACATCGTGGTCAACGGCTCGATCATCTTCTTCTCGGAGTGCTCGGTCCGCTACATCCTGGGCTGCCTCGAAATGCTCGCCCAGACCGGCGCCAAGACGCTGGAGGTGAAGCAGGACGTGCACGACGCCTTCAATGAGAAGGTCGACGCCGGCAACAAGCTGATGGCCTGGGGCTCTCCCAACGTCACCAGCTGGTACAAGAACGAAAAGGGCCGCGTGACGCAGAACTGGCCCTTCGCACTGGTGGACTACTGGCGTGCAACGCTGAAACCGGAGCCGGCGGACTTTGTCCTGTCGCAGCCGGCCCGCCAGACGGCCTGAATGCTGTTTCGGCGAACGCGGGACTGGCGAAACACGTGATGTGAAACGCCGACACTCTCCTTATGGGGGAATCCCTTTACAACGCTCGCGAATTTGAAATAGCGTCGTTTTATTCCGCCTGCCTGTCTGTGCAAGCACGCGGCTTGTTGGCTTGTCTTGCGCGGGGGCGCGATCATGAAACTCAATGCCTTGCTTGCCGGCGCCGCGACGGCGCTGTGCGTGATTGGAACCGGCGCGAGCGCCAACGCCGCCGCTCTTGTCTTCGATTTCGGGTCGCATACCGGAAACCTCGGAACCTCGGAGACCTATACGGTCTCAGGGCTCTCAATCATTGCAAAAGGCTATACGCCCGGCGGTAACGCCACGGACCTCTATGGCAAGAACGCCGGCGGCGACGAAATCGGCCTGGGCCTCGCGAACGACCCCTCAGGTGATCACGAAATCGCCTATGGAAAGGGTTTCGTGCAGCTCGATGTCAGTCAACTGCTGGGCAACGTGCTCGCCGCGTCGACCTTCTTCGCGACGAACAGCACCACGGGCACTGAAAAGTGGGCCGTCTTCGGCAGCAACGTGGCCGGCTCCTATAGCGGCCCCGCGCTGCTCACCGGCACTGCCGAAACCGCTCAGCTGCTGCCGAGCTTCGGTTCGTACAAGTACTACGATTTTGTCGAGCTCACCCAATCGAACTGGGGCAACCAGGAGGAGGGTGACAACCAAAACGGCGTCCAGAACTTCCTGATCCATGACATCACGACGGTGACGGCGGTGCCTGAGCCGACCACCTGGGCGATGATGATCCTGGGCTTCTTCGGCCTGGGCGCGATGCTGCGCAGCCGCAAGGACCTTGCGCCGGCGGCCTAGCGGCCGCCTCTCGGAAGGACGCTACACCTGCCATCGGGTCAGACGCATACGTCTGACCCGATTTGAGTCCGCGCCGGATGGCGACGCCGATCGCGTCCGGTTTCCGCCAGCCACGCCGGCGCCGCCCTGGCACAGTACGCTCCTGCAACATCAGGAGACGCCGCCATGGCCTCGATTCACAAGGAAATTTCGCTTGGTTCACCCGCCGAGGCGGTGTGGGACGTAGTACGAGACGTCGGCGCGGTCCACACCCGCTTCGCCCCCGGCTTCGTGGTCGACGTCGTGATGGAAGAGGGCGCCCGGATGGTCACCTTCGCCAATGGCATGGTCGTGCGCGAAGTGATCGTGGATCTCGACGAGGCCGCGCGGCGCCTGGCCTATTCGGTGCGCACTGAACGGCTCTCCCACCACAACGCCTCGTTCCAGGTGGTCGCCGACGGCGCCGGCAGCCGGCTGGTCTGGATCGCCGACGTCCTGCCGCACGAGGCGGCGGTGAACATCGGCGCGATGATGTCCGAGGGCCTGATCGCGGCGAAGGCGGCCATAGACGGCGTGCCTGCCCGCTAGAGCGTTTTCGTCCTAGGTTGACGCGGACAGGCGATAATCCGTTCTCTTCCCTGTGCGAAGCGGTGGAGCGTTCACGGCGGGCTCTACAACGAGCTTGACTTTGGCGAGACGATGTTCTACCTTTGTTCTGTGTTTGACGCCGCCTCTCCAGCC
>FSUX01001321.1_pt1 | contig 11066 bp, 7 predicted proteins | sample 1637501 | NCBI WGS metagenome assembly FSUX01 (sample SAMEA3914816, study PRJEB12502) | metagenome | biome: forest; material: soil | place: USA | collected 2011-09-16 | depth 0.3 m
CAACCGTCAATGCCAATGCGCGGTGAAATAGATGCCTTTACCCAAAGCAACCATTCATCGGGTCAGATGCTGGGAATTCACTCACGCAGTACATAAGCTGGATAGAACGGGTTGCCCCATGCGGACGCCGCGTGGGTGATGTTATCTCGTGGGTCGACGACGTTACTCTCTCACGACAATGCGCACCTGGCTCCTCGGAGCTTGAGCATTGTTATTCGAATGCGCGTTTTCCTTCCCGACGCGTCACTTGCCGCCCGGCACGCCTAGGCGTGCCGGGCGGTCTTTATCGCCGGCTTAGGGCCAGGAGAGCGGCCGGCGGTCACAGCCCGTCCCGCCGCTGAAAGAGTCCATGGATCTAGACCTGAGACCAGAGGATGACGCGTTCCGGGCGGAGGTGCGGGCGTTCTTGGAGGAGAAGCTCACGCCTGAGCTCCGCCTGGGCGGTCAGCGCGCCACCAGCGTCTTCATCGACAAGCGTTTCAGTCAGGCCTGGAACCGCATTCTCGCTGACAAGGGCTGGTCGGCGCCGGGTTGGCCCATCGAACAGGGTGGAACCGGATGGTCGATCCTGCATCGCTCCATCTTCGATGAGGAATGCGCCCGCGCCGGTGCGCCCAGTCTCGCGCCTCACGGCCTAAAGCTCGTCGGCCCTGCGATCATCGAATTCGGCACGCCGGAACAGAAGGCCGAATATCTGCCAGGCATCCTGAGCGGTGACGACTACTGGTGCCAGGGCTATTCCGAGCCAGGCGCGGGGTCCGACCTGGCCGCCCTGTCCCTTCGCGCGGAGACCGACGGGAATCACTATGTCCTGAACGGGTCGAAGATCTGGACGACCCACGCCCACTGGGCGGATCGAATCTTCTGCCTCGTGCGGAGCCGTTTAGACGGCAAACCGCAGGCCGGGATCACCTTCCTCCTGTTCGACATGGATCTTCCGGGCATCACCGTGCGGCCAGTCCTCTCCCTCACCGGCGAGCATGAGCTCAATGAGGTCTTCTTTGAGGATGTGCGGGTTCCAAAGTCCGGTCGTCTAGGCCCGGAAAACGAGGGATGGGGCGTGGCCAAGTACGTCCTGGGCTACGAGCGGGGCGGGGGATCGGCCCCCCTCCTGCGCGTTCGATTTTCCCAACTCCTCGCGGATGCGGCCGCGGGCGGGCTCCTGGACGATCCGGCGCTCCGGCGTAAGCTCGCGGAGGCTGCCATCCTGGTCGAGGCGATCGGCATGTCGGAGCGGCGGGTGCTGTCGGCGTTTGCGGCGGGGCAGAACCCCGGACCCGTCTCTTCTCAGTTGAAGGTGCAGGGCGTCGAGGCGATGCAGAGCCTGGATGTGATCGGGCTTGAATTGCTTGGCGGCTACGGGGCGCCTTCCCAACGCGAGGCCTTGGCCCCGGACGGGTCCACCCAGGTGGTCGGCCCCGAGGCCGGCCCGGTGGAAGTGGCCCGCTATTTCAACGGCCGTGCAGCCAGCATCTACGGCGGCTCCAACGAAATCCAACGCAACATCATGGCCAAGATGCTGCTTAAAGATTGACCGCGCGGCGGAATTCCAAGTCGCGACACGGGACTTCATTGTTGCGCGTGAGCCGCCCCTGGTCGCCATGCAAATTGATCCGGATCGGCGCCACCTGGACCAGGACGCTCCGTTCGTGCTGCCCTAGGAGCGTTTCAAACCTCAGTCGCATTGCAGATCGCGCTTTTGGGGCCCAGCGCCTGGCGATAGCGTGTGGATAGGGGCATAGCGGATAGGCCGGTCCAGTCGCTCACTCTGCGGTCACGGAGAGCGGCCGACGGTCACGCTTGGTCCCGCCGCTTAAGCGGCTCCTATGGGCGTGCCGCGTGCGGGCGGCCTCGGGCCGCCGCCGGCCGGTCAGAAGAGCGCCTTTGGTCCCACCATCGCCTGGTTCCATCGGTCAAGGAATCGAGCCCGCTCCAGCCGGTCGACGTCCGACAATAGGCCGGGCCCCACCCTGATCGGCTGCGCGGCGGACGCGCTCGGGCCGGCGGCGCGGAGCGGCACGTCCTTTCGAACCGACCCAATGCTTTGCGTGCTTAGTTTGGCCTGCCCGCGCTTGGACAGCAGGTAGTCCAGGAAAAGCTTTGCGGCGTTCGGGTGGGCCGCGGCCTCTGGAATAAGTGCGATGCGCGGCGAAATTAGCGTGTAGTCGCTGGGGAACACCACAACCAGGTCGGGATTGGTCTTTTGCCGCTCGAGCGCATAGGACCCGATCACATTGTACGCGATGAGCGCGCGGCCGCTGGCGACGGCGTCCAGCATGTCGGTCGCGGACGTGAAGAGTTGCACCTCGGCGCGGCCGAAGGCGCCGACCAGGCGCCAGGTATCGCGGCTGAGGCGGACATCCTCCGTAGCGAACAAATATCCGACTTCGCTGCGCGCCGGGTCCAGGGTGACGATCTTACGCCGGTAAAAGGCCGGGGCTCCCGAGACGAGCCGCAGAAGGTCGTCATGGCTATGCGGCGCCCTCGCGCTCGGAAGCAGCCGGCGATTATAGACTATGACCACGGGCTCGGCGGTGATGCCCCATCCCTCGTTGCGCCATATGGCCCAATCGGGCAGGTCGGGGGCCTCGGGCGAGTGGTAGGGTTGGGCATAGCCATCGTTGATGAGCTTCATCTGGAGGTGGATCGCCGAGCTCCAGATGAAATCGGCGCTGCCCCTGTGATTGGCAAGATCCGACATCGCTCTGCGATAGACTTCCGTGGAGCGTAGCTGCTCGTAGCCGATCTGCATGAAGGGGTAGAGCTGTTTGAAGTCGCGAACCAGTTCCCCCAGTTCCCGCGCATTCAGGTTGCCATACATCTCAAGCCGCTGCTCACGCATGGCGCCGTCGATCGTCCGCGCGTAGGATCGCGGATAGGACGCCGGCTGTGGCCCCGCCCAGGCGGGCGCGCCAGGCGCCGATAGGGCGGTGAGAAGGCCCAGAAGCCGTCGCCTGGAAATCACCTTCACGTCACTCCGTGACATCATGGTTCGAAACGGGCCCGCCAGCGGACGGCGCGTCGACTTTGTTCCGACGGTGATAACACGGAACCTGAGCGCCCCCGCCAGCAGGCCTGGTTGTTGGATGTCCTGTCCCGCCGATGCTGAGCGCCCGAACCGCGGCCTTGGTGTCGACCTCTTTCCGGACCTTTCTCGGCGTCTCGGAAGCATGGCCAATGACTGGCCCTTGATCGGGAACCTCGATCGCATAGGGATTGAAACCAGGATGCCGGTCGACGACGATCGGTCAGGGCGCGCCGCGTTGGCCTGACGCGCGACCACCCACCTTCACAGGCGACTGGAGAGCGAGATCCCCACAGGGCCGGCGACAGACGGGGTCAAGCCGTGAGCCCCGGGCAGTCCTTCTCGCTGCTCAATCGATTGTTCGCGGCCGTCGCGGGGCCGATTTCCATCCTGGCGATCATCCTGGGCTTGGGCGGCTACGTCTTCATCCATGTCCTGGCGGAAAGCACCAGCGATCGGGTCCTGCAGGGGTCACTGACCTCGATCGCCGAAACCCTCACCGTCGAGCGCGGGACTATCACCCTGGATCTGCCGCCGGCCGCGTTCGGGATGCTGCAGGATCCGGAGCAGGACAACGTCTACTACAGCATCCGGCACGGGTCAGAGCTGGTGACGGGATATCCCGACCTTCCAGCCGTTGGCGGCAGACCGCCGCGCCTGGACCGACCGACCTTTCGTACGATGCATTTCCGGGGCGGCCGGATTCGGATCGCCGCCCTGGCCCGTCACCTTCCCCGGGTGGCTGACCCGGTGATCGTCGAAGTCGCTGAGACCATGGCCGGCCGCGACAAGCTGGAGCTACGCCTCGTATCCATTCTCGTCGGACTTGAGGCGCTGCTGATGCTTGGGGCGGTGATCATCATGCCACCGGCCTTCTTCTGGGCGCTTCGACCCATGGACGTGCTGCGCGAAGGCTTGGCCACCAGGACCGCCAATCGGTCCCTCGATCTCTCGCCGCTGCCGGTCGGTCGGGCGCCGCGCGAACTTCGCCCCTTCGTCGAGGCTTTCAATGAGTTGCTCAGACAACTGGCGGAGATGACCGAGCGCATGCGCCGGTTCACCGCGGACGCCTCGCATCAGATGCGGACGCCTTTGGCGACCCTGAAGCTGAACCTTGAAGCTGCGCGTCGACCTTCGACCCCGGAGGCGGGCGTGCGACGCGCGCTTGATGACGTCGAGGCCGCGGCCCATCGGCTCGAGCGGCTGCTGGTCCAACTCCTCTCGATCGCAAGGGCCGAAGAGACCAACCAGGAACTTGAGTGTTCGCCCACCGAGCTGCTGACCTTGATCCGCACCGTCGCAGCCTCCCGGGTGCCCGAGGCCCTGCGATCGGGACTTGAGGTCAGGTTCGAGGACGATGCCGTCTCGTCGGTCATGGTCGAGACTGAACCCCTCATCCTGCAGGAGGCGCTCGGCAACCTGGTGGACAACGCCATCCGGCACAACCAACCGGGCGGGCACGTGATCCTCCGCCTGGGCTGCGGCGAAGGCCTCGTCAGCATCCATGTCGACGACGATGGTCCTGGAATTCCCGCCGCGCAGAGGGAATACGTCTTCGGGCGGTTCTCGCGCCTCTCCCGCGCCGGGAGCTCGACCGGATCGGGTCTGGGTCTCTCGATCTCGCGGGAGCTCCTGCTGAGGGTCGGGGGAAGGGTCGAACTGTCCGACCCGCCTGGCGGCGGTCGTGGGTTGCGCGCGACCATAGTGCTGCCGCTGAGGCCATCGGCCCCGGCGGACGGGCGCGTGGCGGCCAGCCCGTCTGCGATAGGATAGGATCAATGGCTCACCCGCCTTTCGGTCAACCCGGCCGGAGGCGACGATCATGGAACCCTTGAGAGTAGGCGATTGCGAATCCTCCTGATCGAAGATGACGAGGCCCTGGCGCGGGGCCTGGTCAACACCCTGACGAACGATGGCTATTCGGTGGATCACCTGCTCGACACGGGCGACGCCGCTTATCTGATCGGCAGGGAGGCGTACGCCGTCTTGGTCCTGGACGTGAACCTGCCTGGCCAGGATGGTTTCGGGTTCCTGGAAGAGATCAGGAGGGATGGGTGCAAGATCCCGGTGATGATGCTGACGGCGCGCGACGCGGTTCGCGATCGGGTCGCGGGGCTTGACCTCGGCGCTGACGACTATGTCCTGAAGCCGTTCGAAACGTCGGAGTTTTCCGCTCGCGTCAGAGCCCTGGCCCGGCGCTCGATGGGAGAAGCCGACTCGACGCTGACCATCGGCGCCCTGCGGTTGGATCGCACGATCGGGGTGGCCTATGTTGACGAGCATCTCCTGAACCTGACGCGTCGCGAATGGTCCGTGCTCGAGACCCTCACAGCGCGCCTGGGCAAGGTGGTCACGCGGGAGCGGCTTGAAAGTGAGGTCTTCAGCTTCACCGACGAGGTGGGCCCGAACGCCTTGGAGGTCCACGTCGGTCGCCTCAGGAAGAAGCTCGCCCCATTCGGGGCGGAGGTCATGAACATCCGCGGCGTGGGCTATATGTTGCGCCTTCCGGAACGACCTGGCCTGCCTGGCCCCACGCTTCGACCGCGAGCGTGATGTGGCTGTCATGGTTCGCGAATAGTCTCATCGGGCCCACGGGCGAGCGCGGCGCCCCTCGCTGGGGCTCCCGTTGGGCGGCCCTTAGCGCGCCTGATCGAGGACGGTGCGCCGCAAACCCTGACGCGCGATGGCCAGGCAGGGCAAATATCGCATTCGCGCGGGCGCCTGCGTTGCGCCACGACAGGCTTCCGACAGCTTACCTCGCTATCCCTCATCTCCAGTCGGATTCCATTCGACCGCCCGCCCGGCGGCCACCAGCGAAATCGACTCCGACGGCGGCGCGTCCGCGAATAACCGCCGCGAAGCGGCACGAGGGGGATATGCAGGGTAATCAGGGAAATCGGCGGTCGACCGTCCGTGGCGGTCTGCTGCGGGGCGCCAGCTGCGCTTCGCTCGTCGCGGCCATCGCGGGCATGGCGTCGACCGCGTCGGCGCAGGCTGTGGCGGAGAGCCCGGGTGCGGCCAGCACGGTCTCGGAAATCATCATCACCGGGTCGCATATTTCGACCGGACTGAAATCCCCGACACCGGTCACCGAGGTCAGCCAGGAGCAGTTGACCAAGGCCGCGCCGGCGACCCTGGCGACCCAGCTTCGCCAACTGCCCGCCCTCGTGAACACCGTGGGCCCCCAGGTGTACACGGGGGTCAGGTTCGGCGGTCAGAGCTTTCTCAATCTTCGAGGCCTCGATCCCGTCAGGACGCTGACCCTGGTGGATGGAAAGCGGTTCACCCCGACCAGCCTGCTCGGAACGGTCGACGTCAATCTGCTCCCTTCGGCGCTGATCAGCCGCGTGGACGTGGTCACCGGGGGCGCCTCGGCGGCCTATGGCTCCGACGCCGTCGCCGGCGTGGTGAACTTCATCGTCGACGGGCGCTTTGAAGGGCTGAAAGGCAGCGCCCAGTACGGCCAGACGAACCACGGCGACAACGGCGAGTTCGTCGCCTCCGTCGCCGGCGGGACCTCGTTCGCCGGCGGTCGCGGGCACATCGTCGCCAGTGGCGAATACTACCAGAACGACGGAATTCCCGGTGGCGCTCGGGCGTGGCAACGCGCCGCGCGCTACATCCTGCCAAATCCCGGCGGCCAACCCGACCTGGTTGTGGCCCCGGACGTCCATTCGCCCCTCACCTATGGCGGGCTGATCACCAGCGGATTGGGCGGCACGCCTGCGGCGAACGCCCAGTTCAAGGGCATCATGTTCGGTCCGGGGGGCGTTCCGCAGCCCTACAATTTCGGCACGCTGACGAGTTCGGGCCGGCAATCCGGCGGCGATGGCCTGGACACCGGCTCGTACCAGGACATCGAACGCGCCCTCACGCGCTATGCGTTCTTCTCCCGGGCGACCTACGACCTGACCGACAAGGTCACCGCCTATGGCGACCTCCTCTATGGGGAGTCGCACATCGACTACATCCTTGGGCCCCAGTCACACTCCGGCTCGAGCGGCCTGACGATCCAACGCGACAACGCCTTCCTGCCGTCGTCGATCCGGGATTCGATGACCGCACTCGGCGTTCGAAGCCTGGCGTTCGCCCGTGCGGACAGCGAGCCCGGGCCCAGCCGCGAGGCGCACCAGAATACGACCTATCGGCTCTCGGCGGGCTTCAACGCCCGGCTGGGCGACTGGAAGTGGGATGGCTACGTCGAGCACGGCTTCGATCGCGAGCGCCTGCTCATCTACAACAACGAGATCAAGGCCAACTATCTCCTGGCCCTCGACGCGGTGATCAGTCCAGTGACCGGCGCGCCGGTCTGCCGCTCGACGCTGACCAATCCGACCAACGGCTGCCAGCCCTTCAACCCGTTTGGCGTCGGCTCGCCGTCCGCAGCCTCGCTCGCCTATGTGAACGGCGCGCTTTTCCTGCGGAACGACATCTCGGAAGAGGTGGCGGCCACCAACCTGGCGGGCGACCTGGTATCGCTGTGGGCAGGGCCGGTCTCGGTCGCCGTGGGCGCCGAATTCCGGCACGAGCGGGTCGACTCGAAGGCGGATCCGATCTCGCAGGCGAACGGCTTCAGGCTGGGCAACTTCCGCAGCTGGAAGGGCTCCTATGACATCGAGGAGGGCTATGTCGAAACCGAGGTCCCGCTCCTGAAGGATGCGCCTTACGCCAAGTCGGTGTCGTTCAATGGGGCCGTGCGGGTCACGAACTACAGCAACAGCGGAGCGGTCACTACCTGGAAGGCCGGGCTCGTCTACGAGCCGAACGACGAGCTGCGCCTGCGGGTCACCCGGTCTCGCGACATCCGCGCGCCCAACCTGAACGAGCTCTACTCCCCCGGCCAACGCTCCAGCGCCTCGCCGATCGACCCGTTCAAAGGCGGCGCCCAACTGCTCAATGTCGATGTCTTCGTGACCGGCAATCCGGATCTCCGCCCCGAAATCGCCGACACGGTCACCGGCGGGATCGTCTACCGACCCGCCTTCGCGCGCAGCCTCAGCCTGACCGTCGACTACTACCACATCGCCCTTCAGGGGCTGATCGCCACAGTGCCGATCCAGACCCGGCTCAACCAGTGCTTCGCCGGGGTCGACCTCGACTGCGCCGGCCTGGTCCGGGACAGCACGGGGACGCTCATCCGGATCGACCAGCGCAACATCAACTTCTCCTCGCTGAAGGCCGCCGGCTTTGATGTGGAGGCCAACTACCAAGTGCCTCTGCAGGACTGGTTCGGCGCGCCGGGAAACCTCTCGCTTCGGGCCTTGGCCAACTTCCCCACCACGTTGCGGGTGGCGGCGCCCGGCGTTCCGACCGTCGACTATGTCGGATACAGCGGCGGCGTCAGCGGCCCGATCGTCAGCGGCGCCGGCAGCACGCCGCGGTTCACCGGCCAGACCCAGATCGGCTATGACCTCGGCCCCTGGAGCATCCTGGCGCAAGGCCGGTTCATCGGCGGCGGCAAATACTTCAACTCCTTTGCGCCGAAGACGCTCGGCCTCACCAAGGTCTCCGGCGCCGCCTACCTGGACCTCAATTTTGAACGCAAGCTTGCCGTCCTCGGCGGTGGCTCGGTGTACCTCAACGTTCGAAATGTCTTCGATAAGGATCCGGCCTTCGATCCCCTCCCCGGCGGAGAGTTCGAGACCAACACCGCGCTCTATGACCAGCAGGGGCGCATGTACCGGGTCGGATTCCGCTTCCAATACTGAGCGCGTTCGCCGCGCGCCGCTTGGCCGGGTCACCGGGTGAACGGCGCGCGGCGGATCGATCGCTGCGGCAACGAACAATCGTGGATGGATGATGGACACCCTGGAAGCTCGGCGACGTGCGCCGCAGACGGATCATCGACGCCGCCTGGCGCCGCTCGCCGCCGCCATCGCCGCGGTGGTCGCGATCGCCGGCGGGACCCGGGCGCATGCGGCGGAATGCGCCGACCTGGCCAGACTGCGGTTGGACCATGCCCATGTGGAAACCGCCGAGTTGGTGAGGGACGGCAGGTTCGAGGTCGAACTCCTCGGCCGGCGCGTGCTGCAGGCGCTCGCCGATTTTCCGGTGTTTTGCCGGGTTCGGGGGGTGTCCTCGCCGGTGGCGGGATCGCACATCGGTTTCGAGGTCTGGCTGCCACAGCCGGACCGATGGACCCGGCGCCTCCACATGGTCGGCAACGGAGGCTATTCGTCCGATCTCTACTACGCGCAGATGAACGCCCGCATCCGCGCCGGTGACGTCGCCGTCGGGACGGACACCGGCCACCATGGGGCCGAACTCACCTTCGCCATCGGCCATCCCGAAGCGATCAAGGACTTCGCGTTCCGCGCCGTCCATGAATCCGTGGTCGCCGCCCAGGCCGTGACGGCGGCCTTCTACGGCCAGCATCCGGCCTATTCCTACTTCAGCGGGTGCTCGACGGGGGGATACCAGGCCCTGATGGAGGCCCAGCGCTTTCCCGACGACTTCGACGGCATCATCGCCGGCGATCCGGGGAACAACCGATCGAATCTCAACCTTGCCTTCCTTTGGCAATTCACCAGCAATCACCCCCAAGGCGACAACGAGCATCAGATCGTCCCGGCCTCGAAGCTCCTGGTCCTGAACCAAGCCATCGTAAGGCAGTGCGATTCCCTCGACGGCGTCGTCGATGGCGTGATCAACGACCCGCGGGCCTGCCGTTTCGACGTCGGCTCCCTGCGGTGCCGCAGCGGCGACGCCGACAACTGCCTGACCCCGGTCCAGGTGGCCACGATCCGCCGCATGTATGCCGGCCCTCAGGCCCCCGGGGCGGACCACGCGCTCTACCCAGGCTATTCACTGGGCAGCGAAGGCGTTCGCACCAGCCCGTCGGATCTTCCCGGATGGAGCGCCTACTGGTCGAACCCCGCCAGGCCGAACGAGCCGCAGCGCGCCGACTTCTTCAGGTACTGGGCCTTCGACGACGCCAACTGGGACTGGTGGAAGTTCGATTGGGCGACCGGCGTCCGATCCATAAGCCAGGGCGTTGGGAAGGTGATCAATGCGACCGATCCGGACCTTGGCCGGTTCTCAGCCCACCATGGAAAGCTCATCATTTTCATGGGTTGGCAGGACCCGGTCGGCGCACCCCAGGAGGCCATCAACTATTACGAAGCCGTCGCGGCGCGGGCGCCGGGCCGATCGCGTGCGGCGCGCCTCCAGGCAACCCAGGCTTTCGCCCGTCTCTATATGGTCCCGGGTATGGCGCACTGCGCCGGCGGCCCGGGCGCAACCCACTTTTCGACGGCGACCCGGGATTCGGTCCCTCCGGTGAGTGACGCCCAGCATGACATGGCTGTGGCGCTGCAGGACTGGGTGGAGAAGGGGGTTGCGCCGCAGGCCCTGATCGCCACGAAATTTGAAGGGGCAGCCGGCCCGGGCGAGCCGATCGCGTTTCAGCGGCCGCTCTGCGTCTATCCGAATGTCGCGCGTTACCGAAGTGGCGCAACCACCTCCGCCAGCAGCTTTGTCTGCGCGGCGCCCCGGGCTGGCCTGGTCTCCGCGCCCCACTGACCACGGATCTGGGCACCGCGATCAGCATGAACTGGTAGCTCGGATTTCAGTGTTCCTTGGCGCCCAAGGCGAAGTCCTCGCAGGTCATGGCGATGCCGATAGCCAACGAAGTCAAATATCTGCACGAGGCGCCGGAAGGATCGCGGGGCGACTTGCGGGGGCGGCGATACGACTGCGTGGCGTTCACTGCGAGCTGCACGCCGCTGGTCGGCTGGACCTCCGCTATGCTCCGTGGCTCGTTGCAGTTCCGGTGGCCTGGGAGCGGATCACGCGCCTCCGCGAGGCAACGCGATCCTTGATGACGCAATTCGAACGCGGGCGTCGGCCGGTGGGGCGATGCCTGCCGGGTCTTCAGCCGCGACCTCCATCGGACCTCCCGGAGGCCGTTGCATAGATGTCGAGGAATGCGTCAACCGCCGCCTTAGCTTCAACCTCGAGCATCGCCGCCGCGGGGGCGGAGCCCGCGCCCCAGAGCCTCACATCATAGGAATGGGCCTTCACCAGCGCCCGCAACACGTCG
>FSUX01000821.1_pt1 | contig 11034 bp, 12 predicted proteins | sample 1637501 | NCBI WGS metagenome assembly FSUX01 (sample SAMEA3914816, study PRJEB12502) | metagenome | biome: forest; material: soil | place: USA | collected 2011-09-16 | depth 0.3 m
CTGCTGGGATGATCGCTGGAAGGCGTCCCGCTGTTTGAGATCGATATCTGACCGGCTCGCCGAGGATGGGGTTTGGGTCTGAAAGCGATCAACCATTTTGGCGAAGGCGGTCGATCGCGAGGCCGGCGCGAACGGAATCGGCGTGTCGCCGGGCCTTGAGCGGTACTTGGCGAACAGCGGCTGCAGATTTCCACCCTGCACCTCCTGCGAAGGCGCCTGCGCGGCCAGGGGCCCCACCAGAGTGACATTGATCACCGGACCGGTCGGGCCGCCCCCGCCGGCCGCTGATACTGGGTCCCCGGTTGCAGAGCTGAACATCAGAAAGAAAACCGCGAGGTGGAAGAGCGTCGAGCCCGCGATCACGGCGCCTCGCCGCTGGCCCTGGGTCAGGGGCCTGCGCCGTGACGCCACGGGGACGAGGTCCTTCCTCCACCAACCAAATTCCATGTGCGAGCGCGGCCGAAGCTAGGCAGTAAGTTGCGCAACCGTGTGTATATGATAGCGGTCTTCGCGCAACGCTGGGGGGCGGCGCGTGTCAGGGTTTCGAAGAGTTGCGGTCAATCAATTCGTGTGGACGGGACGCAGGCACCGCAACGGCGTCCGATCGCGGTTGGGGTCATCGAGCAACGGCTACGCCGCCGTCGATGCCTTGGTCGCACTCATGATCATCTCGCTCGCGCTGGCGATGAGCTACCAGATCCTACAGCAGGCCCGACAAGCGGCGACGGTCGCCTGGGAAGCGCGGCGCGCGGACACCTTGCTTCGCTTCCTGCTCGAGACCTCGCCCCGAAGCCTGGACGTCCGCACGGGCGCCACGGACGGCTTCTCGTGGCGAGTTCAGACCGACTCCACCGGCGCCGAGACGCCGATCCAGATTTGCCGACGCTCTGCGATGCTTCATGCGGCCGGGAGCGGACGGACCTATCAGGCCGCGACCCTAGAAACCTGCCCGGTGGTTTCGTGAGGGCAGGGGGCTACACGCTCATCGAGATGCTCGCCGCCTTGGCCATCATCGGCTTGGCGTTCGGCGGCCTGACCATGGGCGTCGGGGTGATTGGCAACGCCCAATCCTCCCTGGTCGCAGTCCTCTCCCATGATCAGGCTGTGAGGACCGCCCAGACCGAGATCGAACATATCCTATTGAGGCACGGGGCATATCGGGCGCAGGACGCGGCGAAATTCACCGGCGCCACAGACCAGTTCACCTTCGATTGTGGCGGCGCTGAGCCCTGCCAAGTCGCCCTCGAGGATGAGGCCAAGGGCCTCGCCGTCCTCGTGCGTCGCCAAGGCGGAGTGGTTGATCGGGCGGAGCTCGGCAAGGTCGGGCCGGCCAGGTTCCTCTACCAAGGTTCCAAGGGCCAATCAGCGACTTGGCCTCCTGGCGGGACGGATCGCCAGGCCCTGAAATCCATCGTCCTGGTCCGTGACGCCGACGACCAGAAGCCCCTGTTCGTCGCTCAGGCGTGGCTCGAGCAGCCGCTCCAATGCGACTTCGATGTCATCTTGCAGGACTGCCGATAAGGTCATGCTCAATCGCGATCCCAACGACTTCCAGCAGGAACCTGACGCGTCTGCAAACGCCGAGTCAGTCCCACACGTGTTCTCGCGCGCCTTCACTGCGCCGGCCGGCATGCCGTGGGAGCAAACCCGCGCAGCTCAGCTTGAAGCCCGCCACGGGGCGCCCGTCCCGATCTCCGAGCTGCTTCATCAGGTCAAGCGCCTGGACGGCTGGACGTTCGGGCGGCCCGCGCGGTTTGTGCTCTTCTATGTGCGAAGTCGCGAGTTTCGTGGCCCCTTCGAGACCACGGTCGATGTCGATGGGCGCACGGTCAAGGTCGCGTTCGGAACGGCCGCCGAACAGGTCCGGCGGGCTCAGCGTGCCGGCGTGGTCGCCGCGCTCACCGCGGCGGCGCTCGTCGTTCTGGCCGGCGGACCACTGCTCGCGCTGCACGCCCGCCAAGATGCTGCGGCTCGGCTTCAGCTCGCCGAGCAATCGCTCGACACCAAGCTACACGCCGTGAAAGCCGCGCAGCGGCGCGCAGAACAGGCGCGGGCTGTGGCGAGGCTGACAGCCGGCGGCCGACCCGTGGGGGATGTTCTTGCAGACTTTGCCTGGGCGTCTGCGTCAAAGGCGATGGAGGCGCGCGTTGCTGCGCTCCACTGGGATCACGGTCTGCTGGCGGTCGAGGCCCGCGGAGAGGTCCCGCCTTTTGCGGCGACGAGCCGGACCGTAGAGCGATCCGCCCGCCCCATTCGCCCAGGCGTTTGGCTTTGGGGCGTGCATGGCGACCGCCTTTCTCAATCGACGGCCGCCGGGAGCACCCAATGAACCTCTTTGACCGCGCGACGACGCGCGACCTCGCGATCGCGGGTGGCATCGCTGCGACGGGCGCGCTGCTGATGGGGCTGGTGATGGCCAGTCTCAGCGCGCCCCCTGAGCAGAAGGCGCGACTGGCCGCGCTCGACCAAGAGCTGGCGCAGGTGACGAGCCTCAGTCGGATTTCCCGAGAGGGTCCGACCCTGCCACCCGGAGCGATCTGCACAAAGGCGCCGGCCGAGGAAGCCCAGGTCCTGGCGAACGCAATCAAGGACGACGCGGGCCAGTTCAAGCTGACCGTAACCGGTCTTGAGGTCGCTCCGGCTGCTGGGACAGACGGCCGTCTGGCCGCGGTCCGCATCCGCTATGAGGCTTCCGGCCCCTACGAGGCGGCGCTCGGCCTGCTCGACCTGATGTCGAAGCGGTCCCCGCAAATCTACGCCGACTCCGTGGATCTGACGTCGAAAGGCTCGAGCGTCACGCTGGCGTTCTCGGGGCGTGCGTTTTGCTCCGTTTGAACCTTTACCTCGCCGCGGCGCCGATCGGATTGGCGACCGGCATTCTGGCCTGGTTCGCCGCCGGCGGCGCGTCGGCCAACACCGAGCGCTTGGCGCCATTGGAGCAGCAGATCGCCGGCGTGAAGCTCGCGCAGCGGCCGGCCAGCCAGGACGGCTATGTCTCGATCGCCGATCTGGCGGCCGCGCCGATCTTCGCCATGACCGTGGGGCCAGGCGCGGTGGTTGATCCCCTGATCCGGCTCGACGGGGTCGCCCTGACCCACCAGCGGGTCGCCGCGCTGATCTCCATCGACGGCGCGCCGTCCGAGTGGGTGAAGGCAGGAGAGACCCGGGGCGGCGTCACGCTGCAACAGGTTCGTTCGACCAAGATCGTCGTCGACACGCCGCTGGGGACCAAGGAGGTCGCTCTGGGCGAGCGATCCGGGACGTCTTCAGCCGCCTCGGGGGCCACGAGCCCTGCGCAGGCGCCGGTCACCTCCTCTGATCAAACCCCACCAGGCTTTCGCTCTCCGCCGCCCCCCGCCAGCGCGCCACGCGCGCCATGAGGTTCATGTCTTCTTCCCGGCCCCTTTTTATCGCCGCCGCCATCGCCTTGGCGGCGACCGTCGCCATGCCCTCGTCGGCGACTTGCGCTGAGGCGTCGAGCACGCGCGCTGAAAGCTACACCTTCGCGTTCCAGGATGCTGAGATCCGCCAGGTGGTCGAAGAGATGCTCTCGGAGGCCGGCGTCGCCTATTCGATCGACCCCTCCGTCACCGGCAGGATTTCGTTTCGCATCGAGCAGCGTCTGACCAAACCCCAACTCCTGGCGGCGCTGGAGGCCGCGCTCGCGGCCAATGGTGTGGCGATGGTTCAAAACCAGGGTCAGCTGATCGTCACCGCCCAGAGCAAGGCCAAGTCGAGCGCGCAGATCCGTAAGGGCGCGGCCGGCGGCGGCCAAGCCGGCTATGAGATCGTGGCCATACCGCTGTCCTTCGCTCAGCCGACGGAGGTGGCGCGCGCGATGGAGGCGATCTCGTCCGCCGACAGCGTGCTCTACGCGAACGACAAGCTCGGCCTGCTTCTGCTCGGCGGCTCGGGCCAGCAGCTGCGGTCCGCGCTCGAGACCCTGAAGATCTTCGACCAGAACGCCTTTCAAGACTCCAAGATCCGCTGGTTCGAACTCAGTCAGGCCCAGGCCAGCACGGTCGCCGCCGAGCTGGAAAGGATCGTCCAAGGCGCAGGCGTTGTCGGTGTGGCCGTCGTCCCCCTAAAGCGGCTCAACGGCGTGATCATCTTCGGACGGTCGGCAGAGGCCCTAGATGAGGTCGGAAAGTGGGTGTTCAAACTTGATACCCCAGGGCGCGAGGTGGCGTCGTCTCTGTTTGTCTATCACCCGCGGAACACCTCGGCCGACCAGTTGGCCAAGACCCTCAACAGCGTCTTGGGCTTCTCTAACCGTCCGGATCAATCCTCAGCGCCAATCCCAGGATCGGCGGCCCCTGCCAGCGATACCGGGGTCAGTCAGAACGCGCTGCTGGCCGGAGGGGCGACGGGAGCCGGAGAGGACCAGGTACGGATCGGCGTCGACAAGGACACCAACACGCTGCTGCTCTTCGCCTCGCCCTCCAAGCTGATCCAAATCCAACGTATCTTGAATGAGATCGATCGACCCGCCCGCCAGGTGCTGATCGAGGCCTCGATCGTCGAGGTGACGCTCGGTAAGGACACCCAATACGGCGTCGACTGGAAGACCGTGTCCGACAAGCTCAATGTCAGTTCGATCAACAACAAGACGGGGACGGTGAGCGCGAGCTTCCCGGGCTTCTCGGTCACCTATCTGGGCAACGATCTCTCCGCGGCGGTCAGCGCCTTGGGATCGACGACAGGCGTGGAAGTGGTCTCGGCGCCCAAGATCATCGCCTTGGACAACCACACGGCGCGCCTGCAAATCGGCGACCAGGTTCCCGTCGTGACCCAGTCGCAACAGAGCACCGCCACCTCCAACGCCAATCTCATCTCCACGGTGGATTACCGCAGCACGGGCGTGATCCTCACGGTGACGCCGCACATCACCGGCGACGACCAGTTGTTGGTGGATGTGAGCCAGGAGGTGAGCTCGGTCGCCAAGACGGTGACCTCCGGCATCGATTCCCCGACAATCCAACAGCGCCGCTTTGAGAGCTCCCTTACCCTTTATGACGGTAGGGTCGTCGCCTTGGGGGGGCTGATCAGCAGCAACCGAACCATGTCCAACTCCGGCGTGCCGGGGTTGAAGGACATCCGCTTTGTCGGGGCGCTGTTCGGGTCTCAAGGGCGTACCCAGACCCGCAGTGAGCTGGTGGTGTTGCTCACCGCCAAGATCATCAATGATCGGGTTTCGGCGGGCCGTGTGTTCGATGACTTCGCCGCCGACATGCATGAGCTGCAGGCCCGTGGTCTCCTCCCCACAAAGCACTAGGGCGGGCGGGTATGCGACGCCGGCCGCCTTGGCGTTTTCGCTGGCGATCGCCTTGATCGCCGCCGCGGTTCTCCAACGATCCGTGAGCCAGATGACGCTCGCCCGCGCCGATTTGAGCCTGACCCAGGTGCAATACGCGTTGTCTGGCGCGCAGCTGACGGCGGCGGCGGAAGTGGTTCGGAGCACCAAGGCGCCGCCCTACCACTGGAGCTTCACGACCGACGTAGGCTTCGTCGACGCCATTGCCGAACCTGAGGCGAGCAAGCTCAGCTTGGGCGCCGCGAGCAAGTTGGACGATGCGACGTTCGCGGCCTTCGGCGTTGCGCAGCCTGCGGACCTCCGGGCCAAGCTGCTAGCGGCCGTTGGTGGCGCGCTGCTGGACGACGTGGGCAGCTTCGACCCGTCAGACGTCTGGCGGCGGTGCGCGCGCCGGCTGATCTCTTCGTTGGGGGGGCAGACCACCTACACCTACCTAAGCCCGACGGAGCCGGGCCTCGGCGAGAAGCAGCAGTCTTGGCGCATCGGCGAGGCTTGGCGTATTCGGGTCACAACCGCCACGGGTTGGCGCGACGAGAGGATCGTGAGATTTACAGGGGATGCGGGGCATCCGGCCGCGACTGTCGTTCATACGCTGTCGCGCGATCACGGAGATGGGGCACAATGCGAGACTATTTTGCGAGCCGTCTCAAGCGGCGGCGGCGGACCGGCGGGTACACCCTAAGCGAAATCCTGGTGGTGATGGCGATCATCGGCTTGATCGCCGCGGTGGTGACGCCGGGCATCATCGACCAGCTGGGCCGTGCCCGGGCCAAGGCCGCGCAGATGCAGCTGCAGACCATATCTGCAGCAGTCGAGACCTTTCGGTCTGACGTTGGACGCTACCCGACCAAGGCGGAGGGCCTAGGCGTACTCCTGAGCGAGCCTGGCGGCACCGATGGATGGACGGGGCCTTACCTGAAGAGCACCAAGATGCTGACCGACCCGTGGAGCAATGCGATCGTCTATGATCAATCGTCTGATGGGCTGACCTACACGGTGACCAGCTATGGAGCTGATGGAAAGCCTGACGGGGCCGGGCTGAACAAGGACATTCAAGCCCCGACAAACCACTGATGTTGACCTGGCCGATCGCAGGATTTGCGGGCGTGGGCGGCTTGGCGCTGGGCAGCTACGCCACCACGGCCGGAATCCGCCTGGCGCGTGCGGAGAACACGGCAAGCGGACGTTCCCATTGCGATAGCTGCGGGGTGACCCTGTCGTTCTCCCGGACAATGCCGGTTGTGTCCTACCTCTGGTCAAAAGGGGCGTGCTCGACCTGCAGAGCCATAATTGATCCGACCCACCTTCTGGGGGAAGTGCTGGGCGCGGCGATCCTGCTGTTCGCCGCCGCCTTGGGTGATCCCGTTCGGGGATCGCTTCTGGCGATCCTGGGGCTGCTGCTGCTCACCCTGGCCGTTGTTGACGCGCGGACCCTTTGGCTCCCCGAGGTGCTCCTGGGTGCGGTGAGCTTGGTCGGGGTAGCCCTGGCCGCGCTGCGATCGGTTGGGAATCTTGAACTCGGCGCGATCGCCGCAGCGGTGACGCTTCTGGTCACCTTGGCGGTTCGGTGGATGTCGGCGCGCGGCGGGAAGGCCCCGGGATTGGGGTTCGGCGACGTGTGGCTTCTCTCGGCGCTGGCCCTCTGGCTTGGTTTGGCGACCCCCTGGCTTGTGGTCGCCGCGAGCCTCCTGGGTCTGGTGGCGTTCGTCGTTCCCGGCGCAGATCGCCGCCGGCCCTGGGGCCCGGCGATCTGCGCGGCGGGATGGGCGATCGGCATGGCGGGGGAGTTTGGCGTATGGCCGACGATAGCCTGACGTTTACGACGACCACCAAGGCCAAACGCCAGGCGGTGCTCGAGCATCTGCTCGAAGCCCGCCTGGTCGATGAGGCCGCGATTGGACGGGCGGAGCTGGTCGCCAGCCGTACCGGTCAGCCGATCGAACAGGTGCTGAACCAACTGGGCAGCCTTGCCGACGACGATCTGGTCGACGCCTATGCCGCGATAGCCGGCTGTAAGGTTTGGGAGCCAGCGATCTCGCCCGTCGCAACCGACCTGGCCTCTGTGGGGATGTCCGCAGAGTATCTGCGGCGTTCCGAGGTCCTGCCGATCCAGCGCACCGGCAACACCCTGGTCTGCGCGGCCTGCGATCCGCTAAACGACGAGGCGCTGTCCGGCCTGGTCTTCGCCTCGAACTGCGCGATCACCATCCTCGCGGCCCGGCCCGCCGACTTCCGCCGCGAATTCGAGCGCGCCTTCGGCGGACCCCAGACAGCGCCTGCTGCGCTGGATGAACGCCGGCTGGCGCGCGAAGTTGACCTGGTCACCGACAAGTCCTCCGACGGCGCCGGCGCGAGACTGGTGGCGGCCGTGTTCGAAGCCGCGATCGCGGCGGGCGCCTCTGACATCCATTTCGAACCCACCCGGAATTCCTTTCGAATCCGCCTGCGCGTGGACGGCCGCCTGCTGGACCATCAAACCGTATCCGCCGACTTGGCGGCGCCGGCCGTATCCCGGGTCAAGGTGATCGCCAACCTGAACCTCGGCGAGCGGCGGATGCCGCAGGATGGCCGCACGACCTTTGTGGTTCAGGGCAAGCAGGTCGATGTGCGGGTGGCGACTTCGCCCACCGTATTCGGTGAAGCCGCCGTGCTGCGGATCCTGGACCGCTCCTCGGTGCCGCTCGATCTGGAGGCGTTGGGCCTCACTGGACACATCTCCGCGTCGCTCCTGAAAGCGGCCAAATCGGCGCACGGCCTCTTCCTGATCACCGGACCGACCGGCAGTGGTAAGACGACCACCCTCTACGCCCTGCTCCAGACTTTCGTCGGATCCGGAAAGAAGATCCTCAGCGTCGAGGACCCGGTCGAATACCATTTCGAACACGTCTCTCAGACCCAGGTCGCGCCGCAGATCGGCCTGACCTTCGCGGCTGCGCTGCGCTCGTTCCTGCGCCATGATCCGGACGTGATCCTGGTGGGGGAAATCCGTGACGCGGAGACCGCCGCTGTGGCGGTGCAAGCGGCCATGACTGGCCACTTTGTTCTCGCCTCCGTCCACGCCAATGACGCGCTCGGGGTCATTCCGCGGCTGCAGGACATGGGCGTCGAGCCCTATCAGCTTGCGGCCGGATTCCGCGGCGCGGTGGCGCAGCGCCTGGTGCGGAAGGTCTGCGCCCACTGTGCGCAGACTTCCCCCGCCACGCCGTCGGAGCGGCAGTTCGCAGTCTCGTTGGGCTTCACGGAGCCGGAGGTGCTGACCCATCCGAAGGGCTGCACCAAGTGCAAGGGCACCGGGTTCAAGGGGCGGATCCCCATCGGCGAGGCGTTCCAAGCCGATGAAGACCTGCTGCGCGCGGTGGCCGAGCGGCGGCCATCGGCCGAAATCGAGGTGATTGCGCGACGTGGCGGCCTCCAGCTGATGGCCGTCGACGGCTACGCCAAGGCGCTCGCGGGGGTGACGACGCTCGAGGAAGTCGCGGCTGCGATCCATGGGTGAGGTCGCCGGTTATCAGTACGTCGCCATTGATATCGAGGGTCGGCGGAAGAAAGGCGTGGTTGCGGCCAGCGATGAGCCGGCGGCGTTCGAACAGCTTCGCCGCGATGGTCTCTCTCCTCTCAGTCTCAAGCCGCGAGGCCCGGCCACAGAGAAGGCTCCACGCGCCGCCGGGCTCGGCGACCGAGAAAGTGCTGACCTGCTCTCCAGCCTGGCCGATCTCCTGAAGGCGAGGGCGGATATCCGCACGGCCTTGGGGATTCTCGGCGACCGGTTCGAGAAGCCTCTGGCCAAGGCGCTCTGCCAATCGCTCAACGCCGACATCGCCGGCGGCGAATCCCTCGAGCGCGCCTTCGCCCGCGGCTTCCAGCGGCGCCACACCTTCGTGCCCGCGATGGTCGCGGCGGGTGAAGCGTCCGGCGACCTGGCGGCCGGCCTGCAGCGCGCGGCGGATGTGATCTATTCGCGCATCAAGCTGCAGGATCAGATGGTCTCGGTCCTGGCCTATCCAAGCTTTGTGTTCGTGAGTTCAATTGGGGCGCTTCTGATCATCCTCCTGGTGGTCATTCCGTCGATCGCGCCGTTGGTCCAGGAGGCCGGTGGCAAGCCGCCGATGGCGCTTGGCGTCATGATCGCAACGAGTGACTTCCTGCGGGCCAACATGCTGTTGCTCCTCGCAGGGCTTGGAGGCGGGGTCACGCTCCTCGGTATTGCGGCCGCCGCCGGCGCGCTCGCAGCGCCACTTGAGCGGATCTATCTGGATGGGCCCGCCCGACGCACGGTGCGCGGTATCGTGTTCGGCGGCTTTGCTCTGTCGCTCGGGACCATGGTGGCGGCCGGCGCACCGATCAGCGACGCCTTGCGGTTGGCGGTACGCTCGGTTTCCTCGAAAGGGGCGCAGCGGCGATTGGCCTCAGTCGTGGTCGCCGTTCGACAAGGCCAGGCCCTCTCGGATGCGCTCTCCGAGGTAGACGGTTTTCCTCCGGCAATCGTCCGCTTGGCGGCGGTCGGAGAGGCGTCGAACGCCGTCGGCGACCTCTTGATGCGCGGCGGGAAGATGGAGGAGGATGCCGCGCTTCGACGGATCGAGGCGTTTGGTCGGTTCGCGGGGCCCGCCCTGATCGTGTTCCTCGGGGCGATCATCGGCGTCATGATGGGTGGACTGCTTACTGGCTTGAGCCAGATGGGCCAGTCGATGCTGAATTAGCACGTGCTGGTTCGCCTGGCTGGATCCGACGACAAATCCCTCGTTCGCCGGCTGACTGAAGCCGACCTCGTGTCGTCCGGAACTGCCTCCGGTCGCGGCGGATTGCCATCAAAGCCGCACGACCCGGTGCGCAGCATGGTTGTTCTCGCATTCTGGAGCACGATGGCGGCCGTTCTCTGGCTCGCTCTGAAGCGCGTTCCCATCGGCTTCATCAATGACAAGCTGGATCATGTCGCCGCCTTCGCGGTGCGCGCTGCGTTCTGCGGGTATGTCTATCCGAAGCTTCACCTGGATTGGACCGGCCTGTCGCTGATCACCTCAGGGGCGGCGATCGAAGGTGTGCAGGCGACGTCATTCGTTCATCGCGACGCAGAGTTATGGACTGGCTGGCTGGCGGGTGAGGTCGGGGGGACTCGGCCTTGTGATCGTGACCATCGGGCGAAGAATCCGACGCGCATTGTCGACGGGGAAGGTTGAGAGAGGGAACTCGCAGATCGCCGCCCGTGGATCTGGCCTCCCCGCGCGACGATGAGCGCACTGGGGCTTCATGGCGGAGGCCTGCCGACAGCGAGAGGACGGGGATTCCGCGGTGGCGGGTTGGCCGTGACTTCATCGGGACCAAGAAGTCACGACACAAGCAGGCGGGGCGGTGCCTCCCGTCAAATCTACCGCTCGGCGAGACAGGCTCTGCTCCAGCAGTCGGAGCGGGAGCAATCAGCGCCACGTATTGACCTCCAAGGTGGGCGTGCCGCACCTAATGCCGGAGTGAATGACCGGGTTCGCGGGCCAGACGGGCACCCACCAAAGCGAGGCGGGGGCCTATCGACGGTGCTATTTCAACTTCACGCGCCCGGCCGTCGCGGCCGCGGACCCGGCACCCTGACCGGCGCTCGCCCGATCAGCGTCGGAAGCGTTTCCAGGGTTGCGGGCGGAACCGGTCGCGAGACTGGCTGAAGTCACCTTTGTGGGATCGTAGTATCCGGACCCGCCCGCGCCGCTGCCATTCGGACCGCCCCCGCC
>FSUX01002039.1_pt1 | contig 11020 bp, 10 predicted proteins | sample 1637501 | NCBI WGS metagenome assembly FSUX01 (sample SAMEA3914816, study PRJEB12502) | metagenome | biome: forest; material: soil | place: USA | collected 2011-09-16 | depth 0.3 m
CGGCGGGGACCACCATGTATGGCCCTTCCGGCGCGCCGATCTGGTCGAGCCCGACCTTAGACGACAGACGCGGGCTGATCTTCATCGGCACCGGCGAGAACACCTCGGCCCCCGCCACCCGGACCAGCGACTCGATCTGGGCCATAGAGCTCGCCACCGGCAAGACCCGCTGGAACTTCCAGGGCCTGGAGAACGACATCTACAACATGGCCTGCGACGGCCGGCGCGGCCCCGGCGGCGGCCCCAACTGCCCCGACCCCAAGGAAAGCGTGATCAAGGACTACGATTTCGGGGCCAGCATGGTTCTGGGCTCCGGCCCGGGCGGCCACGAGCTGGTGATGGGCGGCCAGAAGTCCGGCGATGTCTGGGCGCTCGACGCCGACACCGGCAAGCTCGCCTGGCACACCCGCTTCGGGACCGGCTCGGCGCTCGGCGGCGTCCACTGGGGCATGGCCAGCGACGGAGCCCGCCTCTTCGTCCCCATCGCCCATGTGGAGCCCGGCCTCAACGCTATCGACATCGCCACCGGCAAGCTCGCCTGGCATTGGGCCTCGGACACCGGGTGCCCAACCGCGGGCCATGCCTTTGGCGCGCCGGCCTCCGCCTGCGCCTGGCTGAACGGCCTCTCCGCCGCCCCCCTGGCCGTCGACACCGCCGTGATCGCCGCCGCCCTGGACGGCAAGGTCCGGGTCTTCGACGCGGCCACCGGAAAACTCCTGGCCAGCTACGACACCGCTCGCGCCTTCGACAGCCCCAACGGCGTCCCGACCCACGGCGGCTCCATCGACGCCCATTCCGTCTTCGCCGGCGACGGCGCCCTGTTCATCGGCTCCGGCTACGGCATGTTCGGCCAGCCGCCGGGCAATGCCCTGGTCGCCCTGCGGCCGAAGGGGAAGAAATAAGGCCCACTCCCAACCCCATCAACCGACGAGGCGCCCCATGTCCTCCCGAACCGCCGCGTGTTCCTGCGGCCAGCTGCGCATCGAAGTCCACGGCGAGCCCCGCGGCGTCGGCCTCTGCCACTGCCTCGCCTGCCAAAGCCGCACCGGCAGCGTCTTCGCCGCCCTCGCCGGTTTCGCCGCCCCCTATGAGGTGTCCGGCGAGGCGACCGAGTACGTCCGGGTCGGCGACCAGGGCGCGAGCTTCACCTTCCGCTTCTGCCCGGTCTGCGGGACCAACCTGTTCCACACCGAACAGGGCTACGAGACGACATCCGTCTCCGTCGCCGTCGGCGCCTTCGCCGACCCGAACTTCCCGCCGCCCCAGGTATCCGTCTACGACGGCCGCCGGCATCCGTGGGTGCGGCTGCCGCCGGGGACGCGGGCGTGGGAAAAGGACCCGGGGTGAAGGCGGGATGGGCCAGAGCCGACGCGTTTACGACCGGCGAAGGCGTCCGGCCAGCCAGAAGGCGACCGCCGCCAGCAAGGCCGCCACAGGGACGATCTGCATCGCGGCCGACAGGCCGAACCGGTCGGCCAGAGCCCCGACGACGATCGGGCCCGGCGCGAGCCCCAGCATGTTGTTGGCCAGGGTGAGGATGGCCAGGGCCGAGCCGTGCAGGGCCGGCGGGATGCGCTGGGCGACGATCGCGCCGGCCGGGCCGCTCGCCCCGGCCATCAGGAACATGCCGGCGCCGAGGGCGACCAGGGCTGAGGTCTCGGAAGGCAGGCGGAAGGCGAGCTCCAGCAGGAGGAAGGTTCCCAGGCCGTAGACGGCGGCCATCGTGCTGCGCCGGGCGGGCCGATCACGGCCGAGACGATCGGCCACCGCACCGCAGATGACCATGCCCACGCCCCCGATGAGGAGGGCGCCCGCCCCCCACACCGCCGCGGCCTGGGCCGGGAGCCCGTAGGTCCTGTGCAGGTAGCTGGCGATCCACGAGGTCATGGCGCCGACCACCAGCAGCTGCAGCCCGCTGCCCACATAGGCCAGAACCACCACGGGGTCGGTGACCAGGGCGAGGCGATGGCCCTGGGGCGTGGGCGGTGGCCGGGTGGCGGGCTCCCGCACGGCCAGGGGATAGAGCAGCGCGAACACCAGCCCGACCAGGGCCATGCCGACGAAGGCCCAGCGCCAGCCCAGATGGGCGGCCAGGACCCCGCCGAGCGCCATGCCGGCGAAGGAGCCCAGCACGCCGCCGGCCATGAAGGCGCCGGTGATCGTCGCGCGCACCGAGGCTGGAAAGGCCGCGAACACCACCGCCATCGCCACGCTGCCATAGGCCGCCTCGCCGACCCCCACCAGCAGTCGCGCCGCCAGCATCTGCTGGAAATTGGCCGCCAGGGCGCAGCCGAGGGTCGCCAGGCTCCAGGCCAGCGCCATGGCCACGACGCTGCGCACCCGGCCGATGCGGTCGGCCAGGAAGGACAGCGGCGCCGTCAGCAGCCCCACCATCAGCGCCACCCCACCGCCCAGCAGGCCCAGCTGGGCGTCGCTCAGGCCCCAGTCGGCCTTGAGCTGCGGGAACACCGCCGACAGCACCTGGCGCGACATGTAGTCGGAGAGCAGCAGGCCGAACGAGACGGCGAAGATCGCCCAGGCCCGCAGGCCGATCCGGCCCCCAGGGAGCGCCGCGGCGTCCTCGGCGGCGATTTCGGACGGGGTGCAGGGGATCGCCATTGGGGGCCGGGGCTCAGGCGGTCGGCTCGGCGCGGAGATCCAGCGCCGTGAGCAACCGTCGCGCCTGCGGCCATGGGCCGAAACCAGCCGCCGGATTGAGGTGGCCGACCTCGCCCACGTCCACCAGTTCGCTTGCCCAGGCGGCGGCCAGGGCCGCGATCCGGTCGAACTCGCCCAGGGTGTCGTTGCGGCTGGCGGCGACGAGGCTGCGGAACGGCAGCGGTTCCCGCGGGATCGGCAGCCAGCCATTGGACTGCAACTCGTCGAAGGTGGGATAGCCCGCCGGAAGCGAGATCTCGATGTCGGCCGGGGTGGCGAGCAGGGCGCCGGCGACCGGCCGCCGGCCGGTCCGCGCCCAGTGGGCCACCATCAGCACCCCGGCGCTGTGCGCGGCCAGGATCACCGGGCCCTCGATGGCGGCCAGCGCCGCGTCCAGGGCCTCGACCCGGGCCGCGCGGCTCAGCCGGTCATGATCCAGGGGCGGGACCGTGCGCGATCCCGGCAGCTCCGCGGCCAGCAGGGTCTGCCAGTGTTCGGCCACGTGGTCGCGGAGACCGGGCACGAAGAGGATGGTGGCTTTCACGGGCGCGTCGCTCCGGGGCTTGGGTAAGAAGATCGTCGGCGAGTGCGGGGCGGCGGCGCGCCGCCCCGGTTCAGGTCAGGCGTGCAGCAGGAAGCCCTTCTGCCCCGCCTGCCGGTTGGGCGCGAACCCGTTCCTGGCCAGGGTCTCGTCCGTGCTCTGGTAGAACTCGCCGATCCGGTAGATCTTCTTCGCCGCCTTGCCGGTGGCGATCTCACGGCCGAGCTCGCGGGAGATGCGCACCAGCTGCTCCACCTGGGCCACCGAGCTCATCTTCTCGGTTCCACCGGGCGCCCACAGATTGTCCTCGTTGCCGCAGCGCACGTGCAGGCCCATGGCGATCGCCATGGTGTTCAGCGGCAGCACATGGCGCATGGAGCTTTCCAGGGTCAGCACCGCGCCGTCCGGAACCTGGCGGATGAAGTTCATCATCGTGTAGGGGTTTGGCCCGTCGCAGCCGCCGCCGATCGCCACCCAGGTCAGGATCAGCGGCCCGTAGAACTTGCCGCGCCGCATCATCCGCTCGAGGGTTTCGAGCTGGCTGATATTGGTGAGCTGGAAATGCGACTGGATGCCGTTGGCGCTCAGCCGACGGACGTGCTCCTCGCACCAGCCCGGGCCGCCCGGGATGGTCATCTCGCGGTACGCCTCGTAGGTGGCCGGCTCCGCCAGCGAGGTGCCGGCGAGGTCGCGGTCGTCCATCAGCTCCACGATGTTGAACTGGCTGGAATTGACCACCACGGTCACCTGGTCCGGCCTCGGCTTCAGCTCGGCCAGCATGTGGCGGGCCTCGTCGGAGAGCCACTTGGCCGCCTCGCCCTCGCTCTCCGGGGCGAACGAGATCGAGCCGCCCACCTGCAGCACCATGTCCGGCACGGCGTCGCGCAGGCGCTCGATCAGCTCGTTGAACTTGGAGAGCCGCTTGGACCCCTTGCCGTCTTCTTCGCGGACGTGGAGGTGCAGCACGCTGGCGCCGGCGTTGTAACAGTCCACCGCCTTCTGGACATGTTCGTCCATGCTGAGCGGCAGGTCCTCCGGGAAGTCGGACATCTCCCATTCGGGGCCATAGGGCGCCACGGTGATCACCAGGTCTTGCTGGGTCTCGGGCAGCAGCGAGTCGTCGAGGAAGTTCATTGGGATCGCTCCTTGGGCGGGGTCTGGGCAGGGGGTCAGTAGGGGCGGTCGCCGATCACGCCGGCGCGCTCCATCTTGCGGACCGCGGGCCAGTAGTCCTGGACCGCGTAGTGCTGGGTGCAGCGGTTGTCCCAGATCGCCACGCTGTTCGGGGTCCAGCGCCAGCGCACCTGGTATTCCGGGATCGCCGCGCGGCCGATGAGATAGCTCAAGAGCTGGGCGGAGCCGGGTGCGAAGTCCTGGCCGTAGCGCACGTTGGCCGGCGTGTGGAAGTTGACGAAGTGGGTGGCGAAGCCGCTGACGAACAGCACCTTCTCGCCGGTCTCGGGATGGGTCCGCACCACAGGGTGTTCGGCGTCGGGGAACCGCGCCTTCAGCGCCAGCCGCTGCTCCATGGGCATGGCCGCGCCGAACGAGGACTCGATCGAGTGGCTGGCCCGCAGGTCGGCGATCTGGTCCTTGATGGACGGAGGAAGGTCGGCATAGGCCTGGGCCATGTTGACCCAGATGGTGTCGCCGCCGACCTCGGGGGTCTCGACGCAGCGCAGCACGCAGCCCATGGGGGGGGCGTCGCGCCAGGTGGCGTCGCAGTGCCAAGCGTTCTCATAGTGCTCGGCCGGGCTGTCGAGGTCCTTGTAGATCCGCACCAGGCCCGGATGGTCCGGATCGCCGCCCACCACCGGATGGTCCTCCAGCTCGCCGAAGCGCCGGGCGAAGGCCACGTGCTCGGCGCGGCTGATCTCCTGGTCGCGCAGGAACAGCACCTTGTGCTGCAGGAGCAGCGCCTTCAGCTCGGCGAACAGCGCCGCGTCGCGGGCCGCGTCCCCGAGGTTCACGCCGGAGATCTGCGCGCCGATGCTGCAGGTCAGACGCTCGACCTTGAGCAGGTTCTTGCGGATGGCGGGGGCATTCAGGGTTTCGGTGGTCATCGGAGCCTCCTGGCGCCGTGGGGTCAGAGCACGAAGATCGAGGAGCCGGTGGTCTTGCGGCCTTCCAGGTCGCGGTGCGCCTTCGGGGCGTCGGCCAGGTCGTAGTGCTGGTTGATCTCGATCTTGATCCGCCCCGCGGCGACATGCCCGAACAGCTCGCCGGCCAGGTCCGCGCGCTCGGCCGGATCGGCGATGTAGTCCGCCAGCGCTGGCCGGGTGACAAAGGCCGAGCCGTGCAGGGCCAGCTGCAGCAGGTCGAAGGGCGGGACCGACCCGGAGGCCGTCCCGAAATTGACGATCAGCCCCCGGCGCTTCACCGCCCCCAAGGAACCCTTGAAGGTGTCCTTGCCGACGCTGTCATAGACCACGGGCACGCCCTGGCCGCCGGTGATCTCCCGCACCCGCTCGGCCACGTCCTCGCGGCCATAGAAGATGATGTGGTCGCAGCCGTGCTCGCGGGCGATCTCCGCCTTGGCCTCGGTCGACACCGTCCCGATCACCGTCAGGCCCAGCAGCTTCGCCCACTGGGAAACGATCAGCCCGACCCCGCCGGCCGCGGCGTGCAGCAGGATGGTGTCGCCGGCCTTCAGCGGCCAGATGCGGCGCATCAGATAGGAGGAGGTCAGGCCGCGCATCATCATGGCGGCGGCGGTCTCGAAGGCGATGGCGTCCGGCAGCTTCACCAGCGAGCCCGCCGGCATCACCCGGGCGGTGGAATAGGCGCCCAGCGGACTGCCGGTATAGGCGACGCGGTCGCCCGGCTGGATGTGGTCCACCTGCGGGCCCACCGCCTCCACCACCCCTGCCGCCTCGACGCCGAGGCCGCTGGGCGGGGACACCGGATAGAGCCCGGTGCGGAAATAGGTGTCGGCGAAGTTCAGGCCGACCGCGACATGCCGCACCCGGACCTCGCCGGGTCCCGGATCGCCGACCTCGACGCCCTCGAGCCGCAGGACCTCGGGTCCTCCCACGCTGTGGAACCGCACCGCCTTGTTCACCGAAGCCTCCCTGGCCGGGCCATGCCGGCCCTGTCTTGTTGTCAGCCAGACTAGCCTCGCCGCCGCCGCCGGCTTTTCATTTGACGACAACGTTTTTTCATTTCACGACACCGGCCAGGAGGCCCCGGTCATGACCGCCTTCGTGCGCGCCGCGTCCCTGTCGAACTATGCCGAGGTGGCCTCGCAGGTCGGGCTCGACGCCAACGCCATGCTGCGCCGCGCCGGCATCGACCGGCGCGCCCTCACCGATCTCGATCTTCGCCTGCCGGCCGCCCGCGTCGCCGAACTGCTGGAGCGATCGGCCGCCGAGTCCGGCTGCGAGACCTTCGGCCTGCGGATGGCGGAGTCGCGGCGGATCTCAGACTTCGGGGCCATCAGCCTGCTGATCACCCACCAGGCCACCCTGCGCGACGCCCTGATGACCGTCGTCAGCCACCGCCAGCTGCTGAACGAATCCCTCCTGGTGCAGGTGGAGGAGCACGACGGCCTCGTCATCATCCGCGAGGAGTTGCTGGTCGGCGGCGAGGCGGCGGTCCGCCCGTCCCCAATCGACCAGTCCCCAATCCGTCAGGCCCCAATCCCCCAGTCCCCGATCCGTCAGTCTTACGAACTGGCCATCGGCGTGCTCTTCCGGATGTTCCGCACCCTGCTCGGCGCCCGATGGCGCGCCGAAAGCATCAATTTCACCCACCGCCCGCCGGCCGACCTCACCGTGCACCGGCGCATGTTCGGGCCGATCGTGCAGTTCGGAAGCGATTTCAACGGCCTGACCTGCGCCAGCAGCGACCTGGACGCCCCCAACCCCACCGCCGACCCGGCCCTGGCCGAATTCGCCGCCCGCTATGTCCAGAGCCTGCCGGGCGCCGAGCATCGCTCGCTCAGCGACGAGACCCAGAAGGCGATCTATCTGCTGCTCCCCACCGGCCAGGCCTCCATCGGCCGCGTCGCCGCCAGCCTCGGCCTCAACGACCGCACTCTCCAGCGGCGGCTCCTCGCCGAAGGCGGCGACTTCAGCCGCCTGCTCAACGACATCCGCCGCGAACTCGCCGTCCGCTACGTCGCCGGCGGCGACTTCCCCCTCGCCCGCATCGCCGGCTTGGTCGGCTATTCCCGCCAGACCTCCTTCAACCGCTGGTTCGCCGCGGAGTTCGGGGCCTCGCCGACCCGGTGGAGGGGCGCGGCGGCAGGGGGATGATCCCCGGTCCCGGCGCGCTGGAATGGCTCTGGAAGGACGCCCCGCGCCGAGCGCCCAACCCTCGGCAACCACCGCCCTCCCCACCCCCGCTCATCCCCGCGAAAGCGGGGACCCAGGCTTTTTCCCGGCCGGCGCGCGCCAAGGCCGACGACTCGGTCCACATGACGACTCGGTCCACATGTTGTCCACAGGTTCGGACGTGATTGGCGGTGACGCGCCCGTCGTGGTCCAAACTCGGACGTGGGGAATGGCCAAGCTCAGAGAAGACATCGCCGCCTTCGACCGGGCCGAGCTCGAAGCCACCCACTTCAAGGAATGGGCCCTGTTCCATCGCGGCCAGTTCATCGGAACCTTCCCCGACTTCGAGGCCGCCGCGACAGTCGCCGTCGACCGGTTCGACGACGGCCCCTACCTCATCCGCCAGGTCGGCGCCGGCCCCGTCCAACTGCCGGGCGGCATGGTCTTCCGGCCCGCGCATGCGCTCGATACCGGCGGGCTTTAAGCAGGGCGCGGCGCTTATCCACAAGGATCGCCGTCCAATCCCCGGAACAATGGCCCTTCGGCGAAGCGCCCCCTTCCCACTCGCGGGGACCGCATCTATGCAAACAAAGGCTTCCCGGCAGTCGACCCGACTCATGATCAATTGCCCACGTCATGCTTGAGACGACGCCCTCAGCGTGACCGGATCTCCTGGCGGACTCTGGAAGCAAAAAGGTGACAAACATGCGCCGACGCGTCCTGGTGCTACACAGCGGCGGGATGGATTCGACCGTCTGTCTTCTAGCAGCGCATCGGGCCGAACATGAAGTGATCAGCCTCGGTTTGGATTACGGGCAGCGCCTCAGCGTTGAGATGACGTTCGCCGAACAGCAGTGCGCAGCGATTGGGGTGCGTCGGGAGGTGATCCGGGTCCAGTGGCAAAAGCCGGAGCGCGAAATCCCCCTCGGCCGTGAGGTCGGCGACATGCGAACTTCGATTTCGCCGGCCTTCCTGCCAAGCCGGAACGTCGTCTTCCTGTCGCTCGCAAGCGCGCACGCCGCAGGCATCGGTGCCGATGAAGTGCAGATTGGTTTGAACTGCGTCGACTTCTCGGGATACCCGGACTGCACGGTCGAATTCTTCGACGCATTCCGCGCCATGTTGGCGGTCGCCAACCCTGAAGGGCCAAGCCTCACGGCGCCCCTGCTCCGCATGAGTAAACGGGAGATCGCGATCGAGGCGCGGAGTCTGGGCCTTGGAGAGTGGGACACCTGGAGCTGTTACCGGCCTCAGTTGGTTGATGGCGCCGTGTCGCCCTGCCACCAGTGCGACGCCTGCCGGCTGCACGCCCACGCTTGGGCGGAGGTCGCCTGAGCCATGGCCAATATGGCTCTCGTCGCCTGCACCAAGACGAAGAGGGCTTCGCTGGGTCCCGCGGCGACCCTCTATGTCTCGCCGCTTTTCCGGAAATCCCTGCTGGCGGCTCTAGATCAGTGCAAGCAGGTGCGCATACTTTCGGCGAAGCACGGCTTGCTGGAACTGGGCGAACTCGTGGCGCCCTACGAGCTCACCTTAAAGACCATGCCCGCCGCCGAGCGCCGACGCTGGGGTTCTGAGGTCGCCAGCGCTTTGATGGCGGTCGCCGCGCCGCACGACCGCCTCATCATTTTTGGAGGCGACGACTACATCCAACCTTTGCAGGAGCCGCTTGAGCAGCATGGCTGTGCGATCGATCGACCACTGGGCGCGCGATCCTTAGGCGCGCGACTGCAACACCTACGCGCCTTGAACGATGAAACCGGCCTCGAGGCGATGCTGCCGCGCTTCGATCGCATAATGCGCCGCCTTGCTCGCGCGCAGGCAGGCGGGCGACTCCTGTCTCAGGCCAACGGGCGCCAGCCTTGGCCCAACCGAGGCATTTACTTCGTCACCGAGACCGTTGGCCCGGCAGGCCGCGACTGGGTTACGCGCGTTGGGACTCATGCGGTCAGCGCCGGATCACGGACGACATTGTGGGATCGAGTCAGCACCCACCGTGGGGCCGAGCACGGTGGCGGGAGCCACCGCTCCTCCATCTTCCGGTCACATGTTGGCCGCGCCCTGACCCGGCGCGGAGATGCGCTCGCGCCGATCACATGGGGACAGGGCCAGTCCGCGCCGGCGGAGGTTCGGGCGGGGGAGGTAAACCTTGAGCGGCGGGTATCCGACGCTATCGGCCAAATGCGCTTGCTGTGGCTCGACGTGCCCGACGCCGCAGGTCCCAGGAGTGACCGAGCTTATTTGGAACGAAACATCATCGGGTTGATCTCGCGCGCCAACCTCGTCGCCCTGCGAGCTGCCCCAAACGTGACGTGGCTTGGTCATTCGAGCACAGACTGGCGGATCGCGGCGTCCGGCCTTTGGAACCTAGACCACCTCTTCTATCGACCGGATCCCCGGTTCCTCGACGTGCTCGAAACTTATGTAAACATCGCCACGAAGGGCGATCCCCGTTCCGAGTGCTCTATCGCGCCTTCCGGCTGGGGCGAGCGGAAATCCGCGGAAGCCGACGAGCAACTGAGCCTCTCTTTTGGGGCGGCGGCGGCGACACATGGCGCGTAGCGGCGACACCACCGGGCCACCAGACCCATCTGGGCTTATGGGCGAGAAATCGCGAGCGGTGGTCCACCTGCGCACGCAGAATAAAAAGAAGCGCCTCGGCCTGATCTTCGGCTCAGGCGCCAGCAAGGATCTGGATTTCCCTGACTGGAAGAACCTGATTGAGCGCATCGCGGCGCATGTAGACGTCGACGCTGAAAGCATCTTGAAGACCCTGGACGAACAAGTGGACCCGCCCCGGTCGCTCGCCGCTTTAACCCACATCATGTTCGGCCACTACAGGTCAAAGCAACTTGATGGCGCTAGTCTTTCTCAGTCCATCCCGGTACTCGAAGAGCAGAAAATCAAGAGCGGCTGGCTGCGGATCATACACGCTGAACTCTACCGAGATATCGACCAGACGCGGCGCGGTGAGACGATTCAAGCACACCCCTACCTCAATGCCTTTCGCGAGATCATCAAAGGCTCTCCCTTGACGGTGAACTATAACTTCGACGATACACTAGAGAAGCTGCTCATTCTCTCACGAACGGAGGAAGAGCAGACCACGACACGCGGTTACGAGACGATCGACAAGCCAAACGCTCAGTTTCAAAAGGAAGCGGGCGTCGTCTATCACCCCAATGGCTTCCTGCCCTCGTCCTTCGACGATGGCGCGAGCGCGGAGGTGGTCTTCGACAACGACGCCTTCCAGGACCAGCTGATCAGTGCCGCAACCGGCCGCTACGTCCACCTCTCGAACCACCTTTCACGCAATACCTGCCTGCTTATTGGCCTCTCTTTGGACGACACCACCCTCCAGAGTATGTTGCGGCAAAACGCCGTGGGGAACCCCGGCCACGTCCACTACATCGTCCACTTCGTTCCAGAAAGCGCTCCGCTGTCTAAGGAGTCGGAGGCAGCGATCTTCAACGCGAACTTCACTTCCTACAATCTTTACACCCTGTTCCTGGATGCTAAGGGCATTTGCCATCTGGCGGATCTGATC
>FSUX01000591.1_pt1 | contig 10727 bp, 10 predicted proteins | sample 1637501 | NCBI WGS metagenome assembly FSUX01 (sample SAMEA3914816, study PRJEB12502) | metagenome | biome: forest; material: soil | place: USA | collected 2011-09-16 | depth 0.3 m
GCCGTGGTGCGCGTACTCGCCATGGCGCTGCCCTTGGCTGTCCTGGCCGGCTGCGCCACCGCCCCGCCGCCGGAAGGGGCGCTGTCGTCCTACGAGGGAATGACCAAGAGCAAGGCCATGCGCACCCAGGCCTCGGTGAAGATGGATGGGCCCGCGCTCCTCGCCGCCAAGACCCTGCGGCTCGAGCCTGTGGCCTTCGCGCCGGAGACCAAAGGCAAGGCCACCCCCGCCCAACTCGCGCTCATCGCCAACGCCATGGAGCGCACGCTGTGCGCCCGGCTCAGCGCCAGGTTCGAGATCGTCGGCCCCGGCGCGCCGGCGGATCTGATCGTGAAGACCACCGTGACCCGGATCAAGCCCACCGGCGCCGGGATGACGGGCGCCTCCATCGTGGTGTCCCACCTGTCTCCCGTACCGTTCACGCCGCGGGTTCCCCTGGGCCTCGGCGGCTTCACCGCCGAAGGCGAGGCGACAGATCCCGCGGGGCGGCAGGACGCGGCCATGACCTGGTCGCGCGACGCCGATCTCTATTCCGGCGGCCGCGTCTCCTCCATCGGCGACGCCTACAATTTCTCGGGCGCTTTCGCCCGCGACCTGTCGGCCCTGCTGATCACCGGCAAGGACCCAGTGCACGACCTTGCCCTCCCTAAGCTGCCGCATCGCGGCAAGGCGGCCAGCGCAGCCTGCGCGAGCTACGGCAAGGGCGGGGGCGTCGCCGGCTTCATCGGCACGCGTCTCGGCGCGCCGCCGGAATGGACAGACGGCAAGCGGCCGCCGCCCACGCACATCAACTGAGCCCACCTGGCGGATCTGCGGGCCGGCATGGGCCGCGGACCAGGCCGGCCGACACCCTGAAGAAAGGACGACGGATGCGACGCCTTCGATACCTGCTGCCTACCCTGGCTCTGCTGGCCGTCTCGACGCCCGGCTGGGCCGGCGCGCCCGACCCCGTCGGGCGGTGGGTGCTGCCAAGCGGCAAGACCCGCGTGGAGATCGCCCGTTGCGGTGAGGGACTCTGCGGCCGGATCATCGAGATCGCGGATGCGGCCGCGGGACGCCGAGACGACAAGAATCCGGATCCCGCGTTGCGCGCCCGACTCCTGATCGGCGTTGAGATCCTGCACGGCCTGGTCCTGAAGGGCGCGGAGTGGTCGGGCGGCTGGATCTATAACCCAAGCGACGGTCGTCGCTATGGCGCGCGCGCCGCCATGCAGGGAGACGACCGCCTCCAGGTCCAGGGCTGCGTTGCGATCATCTGCAAGGCGCAGGTCTGGACTCGGGTGCGTTGAGGTGTCGGAGACGAAGGGATACCCGCAGGCCCTTGCCTTCGTGAACCCCGCAGCCTCACCGCGGGCCCTATCCGGCCAGGTGTCATGGAGAACCGAGCCCTGACGAATTGGCGGACGGCGGAAGTCGCCAGACGTGGGGATCGCAAGCGCTCCCCAACAGACCTCGTCTATGACGAGGCGCGGCTGGCGCCGAGGGTGTAGGCTTCGCTGTCGTGAATTCCGGCGTCAGGCTCATCCATGCATGTTGACCCAAGGCTTTTGCGGCTCTTCGTCGGCGTCGGCGACCGGCTTTCGTTCAGCCGAGCCGCCGCGGACCTCCACATCGCCCAGCCCTGGCTATCGACCCAGATCAGAAAGCTCGAGAGCCAACTGGGCTTCGATCTCTTCGCCAGGACGAGCCGACGTGTTGTGTTGACGGAGGAGGGGCAGCTTCTGCTGCCTGAGGCCCGTGAGGTCGTCACCGCCCTTGATCGGCTTGATCTGGCCGCCCGAGCGCTGGCCAGTGCAGAGACTGGCCATCTCCGTATCGGGCTGCCCGAGTACAGCCACAACTTCCCCATTCGCGTCGCTGTGCTCGAAGGATTTTCGCGCCAGCATCCCGATCTCACCGTGGAAATCGAGACCGGGTGGACGCCACTTCTGCTGTCCCGCCTGGGCGACGGCGGCCTCGATCTCACCTTCGTCATCGGCGGCCACGGCCTCGATGGGTTGGAGACCCTTCGGGTCTGGGAGTCCCAGATGGCGTTCGTCATGCGGGTCGATGATAGCCTGGCCGAACTCGAGAGCGTGCCGGCCCGGGCGCTGCAGGGCAGGGAAGTGCTGGCGTTTCCGCGGCCTCACAATCCGCAACTGCATGATCAGCTCTATGGGGAGCTGGTGAGGTGCGGCGCCAGGCTCAAGGTCCTTCCTGAACTCAATGGCCAGATCGCCGCCCGCCACATCCTCGAGTTCGGCGCCGTATCGTTGTCCTTTGACCGCCCGCCCTCGAGCCCGGTATCGGACGAGATCGTCAGGCGTCCCGCCGCGCCCGGACTGCTGGCCTTGCCGCTCTATCTGGCTGGACGGCGGGGTCCGCGGACGAGGGCGGCGGCCGCGTTTTGGCGCGAAACGGCGCGCTCGGTCGAGGTCGCGCACGCCCAGGACGTCTATATGAATTTCGTATAGATCGGCCCACCATTGGTCTTGGACCGGCCCGCCTGAGCGGCCCTATCCTCGGGCTGGATCCCAGCAGGAGGCGCCCGTGTCCAATCCGACCCTTGATCGTGAAACCGATTTCGAGGCTGAGGACAACCGCATCGCCCAGGCCCTGGACGCCGAGGGCTACAATCGAAAGAGCCTCTACAACTTCTTCGGCTTCAAGCCTGCCCGCACCGAGCTGGCTCACGCGCCCGTCACCATCTCGGGGCGGCTTCCCGATGACCTGACGGGTGTCTACCTGCGCAATGGCACGAACCCGCAGTTCGGCCCCGCCTCGGCGCGCTGGCACATGTTCGATGGGCCGGGCATGCTGCACCAGGTTCAGATCGCCGACGGCGCGGCGACCTATTCCAACACCTACATTCGCACGCCGCGCTTCGAATTCGAACGCGCCGCCGGGCGCGAGGTCTTCATGACCGTTGGCGAGATGGCCGGGGGCGGCAAGGCGGCGCTGGACAAGATGGCGCTGCTCGAGCGCAAGCGAGCCGGCGGTCTGGTCCCCGACCTTCGCCTCGACGCCAACCAGACCTCGACGGCTGTGCAATTCCATCACGACCGGATCTTCTGCCTCGGGGAAGCCGGTTATCCGTTCGCCGTCAACGCGCGCAAGACCAACCAGGGGCTCGTTCTCGACGGCACGGGGCGGTTCGAGACCTGGGATGGGAGCCTGCGTAGCGCCTTCTCCGCCCATCCGGCGATCGATCCCGAGACCGGCGATTTCTACAGCATCACCGTCAGCGCCGCCGCCGGAACCGTGGACGCCGCCCAGGTGAGCGGCGGAACGCTCATTGGAAGCCGAACGCTCCATCAGCAGGATCCGAAGGGCAAGATGGCGTGGATGCACGAATGCGCCTTGACCCGGAACTACCTGCTCTTCCCCGACATCTCGATGCGGACCGATCCCGGCGGCCTGCTCGGGCCGGAGGGCAGCATCTTCCGCTTCGACCCCGGGTACAAACTCCGCTGGGGCCTGGCGCCGCGCGATCTCGACGCCCCTGGATTTCCGGCCGCAATGGTTCTCGAGGCATGCCGCCTATAGCGCCGCCAAATTTGGCATGAGCCTCTATATGATGGCGATGGCCGAGGAGTTTCGCGCCGAGGGGATCGCCTTCAACGGCTTGTGGCCCAGGACCACCATCGCGACGTCCGCGATCAAATTCGCGGGGCGTGGCGAAACGGGTCTGAGCCGATCCCGCCGTCCGGAGATCATGGCCGACGCCGCCTATGCGATCTTCAACCGCCCGGCGCGCGCCTTCACCGGCCAGTTCGTCATCGATGACGATGTCCTGTGGGCCGAGGGCCAGACGGATTTCTCAGGCTACGCCATCGACCCGACCAAGCCGCTGGCTGTCGATCTCTATGTCGATCCCACCGCGGCGACGCCCCCGGGCGTCCGGCTCGGCTGAGCCGGGCGGCGACCGTCGCCGGGGTGGGTGCGGCGGCGGGGCGACTTGGCGGGGCTCCTTGCAAAATAGACCTTATGTCTATTATTGCTGGCGCCGCCACGTATCGCTCGTCCACCGATCTAGGCGCGTGCGAGATCTTGTTGGCCCAAAGCGGTTTGGCGAACATTGGAGGGATGCAATATGCAGCTCAAGGATACGCGAGGGCGCGCCGGCCGTCTGGCGAACGGGCGTTCGGTCGCCGCAAGGGCTACCGCATGTCGATGAGCGGGCAACCTGTCATCGACGTTTCCCGCGGTGGGGCCGTGTCGTTGATCTCGGGGATGCTCGCCGCAAGTTCCCAAACCCCGGCCGCGGCGCGCGAGCCCGGCGGCGACGGAGAAGCGGCGCGCTGCTTTTGCGGCCGCATCGACACGCACGCCCACTACATTCCAACCCGCTATCGCGCGGCGCTGTCGGACGCGGGACTGGCCACGGTCGATGGCGGGATTCCCCTGCCGCCCTGGTCGGCGACCGACCATGTCGCGATGATGGATCGGCATGGTATCGCCGTCTCCGTACTGTCGTTGTCCTCGCCCGGCGTCCAGTTCCTCAAGGGCCGCCCGGCGGCCAAGCTCGCACGCGCCGTGAACGACGGCGCCGCCGCCGTCGGCGCCGAACATCCCGGTCGCTTTGGGCTTTTTGTCAGCCTGCCGCTCCCCGACGTTCAGGCTTCGCTGAAAGAAATCGACTACGGCTTCGACGTCCTGAAGGCCGACGGCATCGTCCTCATGACCAATATCCAGGGTCGGTACCTGGGGGATCCAGAATTCCTGCCGGTCTTCGAGGCCTTGGATCGGCGCGGCGCTGTGGTCTATCTGCACCCGACCGCGCCCTGCGACCTGGGGGCTGCCAGTCTCGGCATGCCGGCTCCGGTGATCGAGTTTCCGTTCGATACAGTGCGGGCGGCGGTGAGCCTTATCTATTCGGGCCGGCTCAGGACCTGCCCGAACCTGCGACTGCTCCTCTCGCACGTCGGCGGAGCGCTGCCGATGCTCGCATCGCGCATCGCCGCCATGTGGGCCTTGCCGCTGATCGAGCCGCGGCCGGCGGGGGGAGCCGAGGAGGTTCGCGCGCAGTTGGCCAGGATCTATTACGACCTCGCGCTCTCGGCCAACCCGACGGCGCTGGGCGCGCTGCGGGAGATCACCACGCTCGACCACATCACCTTCGGCACGGACTATCCGTTCTCCGGCAGCCTGGGTCTTGACCGGCACGTCCAGTCGTTCGAGGCCGTCAAGGCCGCCTTGCCGGAGGCAGACCAGGACAAGATCGAGTCCGGCAACGCCCTGGACCTGTTTCCGAGGCTGAGAACCTTCTTCGCCGGCTGAGGGGTTTCCCGACCGAGGAGCTCACAGCTAAACCATACGATAGACCGCGTTCTGCAACGGCTCGCCCGCCAGGCTGCGTCCATACATCTCGAGGGATTGCGCGCTGTTGAGGAAGGCGTGACGGCTGCCCAGCGCGATATCGCGCCAGGCGCGCTGGAGCGGGTTGGACTGGGCGAAGGCGGAGGCGCCGCCGATGTCCATCAGGCGGTCCGCCGCCCGCCTCACCAGGGTCATGGCATAGCCGCAGTCGGCCTGCAGCTGGACTTGCTCGGCGCCCGTCAAGGCGCGGGTCTGGGCGGTCTCGTCGAACGCGTCGGCGACGCGGAAGACGTGCAGGAAGGCGGAATCGATCTCCATCGCGGCTTCCCCGACCTGCTGGAGCACAGCCTGGGAATCGGCCTGGCGCGCATAGTCCCAGAAGGTCACCGCCTTCTTGTCCAGCCCCGCCAGGGTGAAGTCGAGCATACTGCGCGCCGCGCCCAGCATCGGCGCGACGACGCCCATGGGGAATATCGCCGCCGCGGGCCACCGGTCCCGGGGTTCGGCGGACGCATCTGCAAGCACGTCATCTGGCGACCGCCGATGGCCGTGAAGCATCATGAGATCGTCCGGAACGAACAGCGCTTTGGCGACCATGTTGTTGCTGGCCGATTCGCGCATGCCGGCGACATGCCAGGTGTCCTTGATGGCGAGGCCGTCCTCGCCAAAGGGCATAAAGGCCAGGCCCGTCCCGAGATCGCCGCCGTCTTTGGAGACGCTCCTCACCCCGCCCATGCCCCAGGAGGCGAACTGCGAGCCCGAGGCGTAGGGCCACGCGCCGTCAACGATGTACCCGTCCGGGGCGCGCCGGGCCGTCGCGGTGTTCATGGTCACGCCGCAGACCAGCTCCCGGCCGGTCTTGAAGATCCTGCGGACGGCGGCCGGCGGCAGCGAAGCCGCGGCGCCGGTGACGCCGCAAAGCAGCCCGAACGCCCAGGCCGCGCCCGCCGAGCCCCTGGCCAGTTCGGCGGTGACTTCGATCTGGCGCCGCATCCGCTCTCCGGCGCCGCCGGAACGCTTCGGCGCCATCATCCAAGGCAGGCCCGTCGCGCAGATCGCCTCCATGACCGCAGGCGGGACCCGCCGAGCCTCGTCGGTCTCCTTGTCGTGTTCCGCCAGGAGAGGCGTCAAGGCGCGCGCCAGATCGAGCGGATCCCCTTGAAGTTTCGGGATCGCAAGGGGCTCGGTCATGGGCGTTTCTCCATAATAGACAATGTGTATATTTATGCTTTCGCACTCCCTTGGCATGACGTCAAGCGCGCGAGTCAGGCAGGCTGTGTGGCCCTTGGCGCCGGATCTGGGGGAGGGGAGTCGCGTGATCGGCCGCCGAAAGCCTCAACCTGCCACCCCGCCAACGGTCGCGACGCCTCCAACCTCGTTGCGCGCTCACCAGAATAGTCACATTGTCTGACGACGACCCCGGCGTGCGGAATCAGGGAGCTCTCGTTCGAAATTGGAAGCTGTCAGCGATCAAGACGTCGAGGACGTTCGCGTCCGTTCTGCGCGCCACAAGCGGGAGCGGATGCGCGAGCGGCTGCTGTCGGCCGCCTCATCGATCTTTCTCAGCGAACGGGGCGCCAACTCGGCGATAGCCGAGGATGTCATGAGAGCCGCCGGCGTCTCACGGGGGACGTTCTACAAATACTTCAATTCCGTCGAGGAGGCCGCCGATGCGGTGGGGCAACGCCTGGCCGATGAGGCTGTAAGGGAGTTTATCGAAGCCCATTCCGGCCCGGATCGAACGCCGGTCGAGCGGACGGCGCTCGGGGCTCAAATGCTGATGTCGCGGGCGGTGCTTCAGCCGGCTTGGGGCGGATTCGTCAGCCGATCTGGCCATTTGAGCCAGGATTCGGCCTATGCCGCCGCCGTCAGGCGAACCACCCTCGACGGCCGGACGACGGGCGATTTCAAGTTCAACTCGACCAAGGCGGCCGTGGATTTCCAGATCGGCGCCGTGATGGAGGGCATGCGCCGGCTCGTCGCGGGCCAGCCGCATCCCCGGGCCTATCTGTGCGAGGTCGCGGCCATGACGCTCAAGGGGTTGGGCGCGGACCACAACCTTTCCGAAATGGCGTCGACGAACGCGTCCCGGGACCTGTCCCTCCTAGGTCCAGGGCGCCTGCCGTGGTGGCGGGACTTCAACTAGGATCGTTTTCCTTCCCGACGCGTTACTTGCCGCCCGGGACGCCTCGGCGCCCGGGCGGTCTTTATCGTCAGCTCGGGATCACGTGGCGGCCAGATCGGCCTCGAGCGTGGGCGCCGAGGTCAGGCGGCGGCGAGGGCCGCCGCCCGGTTCGATGGGCTTCGGCGCAAAAACCCGCTTCCCTGTAGTCTCAGCTTTCGACCGGGGCTGCCAATGGCTTGCAGGGTTGGCCCGCGGTTGGCGGCATCACGCCACCGTTCGGCGCCACGCGCCGGGGCTCACACCCACCTCCTTGGAGAATACCCGCGTGAAGTGGGGCTGATCTGCGAAGCCGGTCTCAACCGCGATATCCGCCAGGCTCCTCTCCAGGTCCAGCTTGAGCTCTTGAGCGCGCCGAATGCGGCGCCTCATCAGCCACCGGTGCGGCGGCGCCCCCATCGTCAGCCGAAAGGCGCGATGGAAGTGTGACGGCGACAGGCCCGCGAGGCCCGCAAGGTCGACCAGATTGACGGACTCCGGAAGACGACTTTCCAGATAGTCGGTGGCGACCCTGACCTGACGCGCGGTCAGGCCGCCTCGACAGGCGCTCGTGGCCGGCTCGGGGCGCGGGCTGGACAGCAGGGCGGCGAGGCCCAGGGCCAGGCTGTCGCCCAGCACCGGATCGCTCGGCTCGTCGGCCCGGCACTCCGCCTCGAACACGCGCCCCAGCGCCAGCAGCCGCGAATCCAGGAACCCGTACCGTGGCGAGGCCGGAACGGCCGCGGCGCCTTCCGTCATGGCCTGGAGATCGGCGCGCGCGAACTGGACGCTCAGGAACCGCAGGAACCTGGGCCGCTCGGCGGAGGTCCAGAACGGCGCTCCGGCCGGGACATCGTAGAGCCGGTGCGGTGTGTCCGGGCCAGATCCTGTCGAGCGGGTCGAACTGCGACCGTGGATCCGCTCGCCCACTTCGTCGAGGATCACCACCAGCCGGTCGGCCGAGAAGGACCGATCGACCTTGAACCCGTCGGTGAAGGTCATTTCGCTGACGGTGGCGGAGACGCGCCGCCAGCTCCGGGCCCAGCGGCCCGTCGTCACGCCGCTGGGGTTTGGGTCGGGCCATTCGGAGGCGGCCGGCGTCCAGCACGGGCCGCGCTGCGCCTCGTTCCCCTGGCCATGAAGCTCGGCCATCCGACGTCTCGCGCTCTTGAGCGGTCGCCGCACGCGTGGGCCGATCCGCGCACTTTCTGATCAAAACGTTCAAGCCGCGCCGACGGGACGCAATCCCTCGGGCCGACCGCCCTCTACATAGGCCCGCCTTGTGACCGCCGAAAGGCGGTCTGCAGGACCGTTGTGCAAAACAGGAGCGCGCTATGCCGACACAAGCCAAGCCGAGCATCGTCTTCGCCCACGGGCTCTGGGCCGACGGGTCATGCTTCCAGAAACTGATTCCCACGCTGCAGGCGGAGGGGCACGAGGTGATCTGCTCGCAGCATGGCCTCGACTCTCTGCAGGGCGATGTGGACTCGGTCCGCCGCTGCTTCGGGCGGGTCAGCGGGCCCATCGTCCTGGTTGGCCACTCCTATGGCGGAACGCTGATCACGCACGCCGGCACGGATGAACGGGTCGCCGCCCTGGTCTACATCTCGGCCCTCGCACCCGACGAGACCGAGACCTCGCAGAGCCTGCAGGAGAAGTTCCCGGTTACCGACGTCTTCAACCACATCGAGGTCGCCGATGGCCGGATCTGGCTGCGCCCCGACGGGGTGAGCGCGTTCTGCGGGGACCTGCCCGAGGTGGAGCAAAAGCTTGTCTGGGCGACCCAGGCCGTGCCCGTGCCCGACCTCTTCACCCAAAAGCTCGACGGGATTGCCTGGCGCTCGAAGCCGAGCTGGTTCGTCGTGGCCAAGCAGGACCGCACCGTCCATCCCGAGCTCGAACGCTTCGCCGCACAACGCATGGGCGCGCGGATCATTGAGGCCGACACCAGTCATGTCCCGATGCTCTCAAAGCCCAGCCTGGTCCTCGACGTGATCCGCCAGGCCGCCGAGGCGCTCGCCCCCGTGGCGGCCTGAACGCAGCCGCCGCCGGTCGGCCGGCCTGCGGATCCAAGCTTTCCTCGAGCGCGGCCTCTCTGGAGGACGCGCTTGAGCGTGACTCAGCAGAAGGAGGATCCGCTATGGCTCACAGGACCGCGGAGGAGACCAAGGCCTTCCTGCTCGAGGCCTTCGACACGCTGTTCAACCGGCGCGACGTCGAAGGCGCCGCCGGCTTCTGGTCGAAGGATTACATCCAGCATAGCGCTCACATTGCGCCCGGCCGCGACGGCCTCTTCAACCTCGTTCTCGCCGCGCCGCCGACCCTGCGCTACGAGAACGACCTCGTGTTCGTCGAGGGCGACAACGCGATGATGCACGGGCGCTTCACCGGCCACGGCCGCCCCCGGGCGTGGGTCGCCGCCGACCGCCTCAGGCTACAGGACGGACTTCTCGCCGAGCACTGGGACGTCCTGCAGGACGAAGTCACCGCCGAAGAGTCCCTGAGCGGGCTGCCCATGTTCGGCGACCGCTTCCCGGCCTGAGCCCACGACCGAATTCGCAGACCCAGACCTGCCCGAGGCCCGAGACCGAAGGAGCTACGGCGCGGCGGTCCATCGAACCCGCGCGGCCAGGCCTGCCAATGCGGCTGGAAGCGACCAGGCCCAGTCCCCGACCAGGGAAACGGCCGCCGCCGCAAGGACACAGCCCAGGAGGAAGCCGAGCAGCAGCGGCAGGAATTTTCCGATGCGCGGGCCGGCGGCCTTTCGCGTCGCGGGGTCCGGCGACAGCGCGTCCAGCAAGCCAAGGGTGGCGCTGACCAGGTTGCCGGTCATCACGGCTGTCGATGGCGCGCCGGCGATCGTCATGTACAACAGCGCGTTCTGGCAGGCCATGGCCGATGCGGCGACCAGGACCGCGACGCCCGCGCTCAATCCGTGCGGATCGGCGGACGGGCGGGTGACGACACTGAAGGCGAAGACCCCCGCCAGCAGCAGGAACTGGACGACCAGCATCCGCCGCGTCAGGGCGTCGGTGCGCGCCGCCTCGGTCCGGGCGCACAGCCAGACGCCGGCGACCGTCAGGATGAAGACCGGCGCCGCTAGCGCCTGGGCGAGGTTGAGCGGTCCGCCTCGCACCGCCACAGCCGCCAACACCACCAGATTGCCGGTGACGTGGGCGGTGAAGATGTTGCCGAGGGTGAGGAAACCGGTGAGGTCGACCATGCCCGCAATGATCGCCAGCAACGCCGGCATGCGCTTCACGGAAAC
>FSUX01000124.1_pt1 | contig 10584 bp, 9 predicted proteins | sample 1637501 | NCBI WGS metagenome assembly FSUX01 (sample SAMEA3914816, study PRJEB12502) | metagenome | biome: forest; material: soil | place: USA | collected 2011-09-16 | depth 0.3 m
ATCCGGTGCAAACCTTGACTGAAATCGTGGCTGCCGTGGTGTTGCACTCCTCGGCCGCGGCCTATTCGCACTTCGGCGTCACCGTCGAAGCGCCTCCGGTCGAGAAGCCTGCCGCCGTCTCCGCGCCCGCGGAGCGTTCGGTCGCGCGCACCGCGCCCAAGATCGCGCCCAAGCCCGTCGAACACCTGCAGCATACGGCCGATTGCCCGGCCCAGCCGCACGCCCACGTGATCAGGACCTGATCCCCGGCCGCCCTGCGGCTTGAAAAAACGCGACAATCCGTCCTGTTCCGCGAGATTCCATCCCTGGACGCTTTGCGCGCGCCCCGTTCGCAAGTAAGCCTTTCCCCTGGGGCGCGAATTCGGGGATGGCGCGGTCCCAGGATCGTCCCCGTTCGCAGACATAGGCGTTTGGGCAGAGCCGCGTATGAAGATCAGGAAGCGGCATCAGCCGATCGATTTCCAGGCCTTGGCCGACGACGATGTTGCGCCGATGGTGGTGGCGTTCAAGCTTGACGCCGCGACCGACGGTGAGCTCGCCGCAGCGGAGGTTCCCATGGCCGAGCCTCGATTGGAGACGGAGACCGCCGCGCCGCTGTCGCCACCGCCCGTGGCGATGGAGCTCACCACGCCTGCGCCCCAGCCCCTCGCGCCGCGGCCTGAGGGGCCTGCGCCCACAGCCTCCGCGCCCACTGCCCGCGCCTCGGCCGCCACTGCTGAGAAGCCGGCCTCCGGCTGGCCGATCTATCTGGTGGCGGCGTTTATCTCGATCCTGTGGGCCGGGGCGCCGATCGCGTTCGCCTATGGCTACCGCCAAGCCAAGGCCCCCTTCGACTTCGATCCGTTCGTGCTCACCGTGCTGGCCGCCATGGCCCTGGGGCCGGCCGGCCTCGTCTGGGTCGCCGCCTACATGATCCGCCAGGGCCAGAAGCTGGGCGCCGAGGCGCGCCGGGCCAGGACCCTGGCCGATGAGATGATCAGCCCTGCCCTGGTCGCCGGGGTCCGGTCCGGCGATGTGGTCCAGCAGGTGCGCGAGGAGATCGCCCGCGCCGCCCAGGCGGCCGACGAGGCCCGCGAGACCCTGCACGCCCTGCGCCAGGCCCTGGCCGGCGAGAGCGAGCGCCTGATCGAGGCCGCCGCCAATTCGCAACGCACCGCCCATGGCCTGGCCGACAGCCTGGGCCGCGAGCGCACCGAGATGGCCGTGCTGGCCCAGACCCTGGACCGCCAGGCGACCGCGGTGTCCGACACCATCACCCAGCAGGCGCGGATGGTGGCCGAGGCCTCCGACCTGGCCGAGACCCAACTGCGCGAGGCCGAGGCCATGCTGGCGGCCCGCGCCGCCGATCTGGCCGCCGCCGCCGGGGAGGCCGGCGACGCCGCCCGCAACGCCAGCGAGGATCTCAATCGCCACATCGTCCGGCTGGAGACCGCCGGGACCGGGGTGGCCGAACAGATCGCCGCGGTGGAGCAGGGGCTCAGCGAACAGCGGGTCGGCCTGGTCACGGTCGCCCACACCCTGCGCGCCGACCAGGAATCCTTCGCCGCCGAGACCGAGACCCAGGCGGCCCAGCTGTCGGAGTTCATCAGCCAGACCCGGCTCTCGGTGGCCGAGATGGGCGACCGGGCGCTGAAGGGCGGCGAGACCCTGCGCCAGCTGATCGCCGAGGCCGCGGCGCAGTTCCGCGATCTGGCGGAGGCCGCCAAGGTCGAGCGCGACGAGTTCGGCCAGTCCACCCTGCAGTCCCTGGAGGCCGTGTCCGACGCCGCCGCCCAGGAGCGCGCCAAGCTGGAAGCCCAGACCCGGGCCGCGATCGAGGCCCTGGCGGAGGCGGCCGACAAGACCCGCGCCGCCGCCGAGCGCCATGCGGAGACCGCCCGCGACCAGGTGGACCAGCTGTCCGAGGCCGCCTTCTCCGCCGGCCAGAAGGCCAATGCCGTGTTCGAGAACCGGCTGGCCGAGGCGCGCGAGCTGATCGAGCAGTCGGCCCAGATGGTCGAACAGGCCGGCGCCGCCACCGCGCGCAAGCTGGACGAGGGCGCCGCCACCGCCCGCGCCACCCTGGACGAACTGGCCGGCCTGCTCACCGAGATCGAGGCCCGCGCCGCCCAGCTGCCCGCCGCCGCCCGCGGCCAGGCCGAGGAGGTGCGCGCCGCGGTGACCGAGAGCATCGACGAACTGATGGACCACGCTCGTCGCACCGCCGAGGAGACCCAGGCCATCGACGCGGCCTTCCAGGACCGGGTCCGGCGCAATTACGACATGCTGAGCGAGGCCGTGCGGCTGATGGGCTCGGTGGCCGGCGCGGCCGGGACCATGGCGCCGCAGCCCGCCCGGGAACTGGCCCGCGAGCGCCCCGCCCCGCCGCCCCTGCGGGCCCGTGCGCCCCTGCGCGAGCGTCCGGCCCCGCCGCCGGAGCCTGAGGCCCTGGAGCTGGACGATCCGCTGCCCGAGCCGCCGCCGGCCATGGGACCGCGCACCCGCCTGCGCCTCACCCCGACGGCCACCGACGAGGAATTCGCCCACATCTTCGAACAGGCCGGCGGCCAGGCCCCGGCGACCGACGCCGAGGAAGGGGAGGGCTGGACCTGGAAGGACCTGTTGACCTCCCTCGACGAAGGGGAGGGGGAGGCCGCCGCCTCCGCCGCCGCCGCGGCCGGACCCCGGGAGCGTCCGCTCGAGGAGCTGCTGGCCGCCGAGATCACCGGCATGGGCATCGATCCCGCCGCCCTGCTGCCCCGAGGCCGGGTGGAGGAGATCGCCGCAGCCATACAGGCCGGGGATGATGACGGGGCCCGCGACGTGGTCCGCCGGCTAGCCCCCGCGGCCACGCGGCGCCTGGCGCGGCGGCTGTTCACCGATCCCGGCCTCAAGCGACAGGCCATGGCCTATCTCGACCGCTATCAGGAACGGCTGGCCGAGGCGGTGCGGCGCGATCCCGAAGGCTTCAAGGTGGCGACCCTGCTGAGCTCCGAGGCGGGCCGGGTCTATCTGCTGATCGAGGCCGCCGCCGGCGACCTGGTTTGATCCGCGACCTCCGCGTCCGCGACGAGCGCTGGCCCACTGCGCGCGCCTTCGTCATCGCCCGGGGCGCGAAGACCGAGGCCCATGTGCTGGTGGTGGAGATCGAGCAGGCCGGCGTGGTCGGCCGTGGCGAGTCCACGCCCTATCCCCGGTTCGGCGAGACCATGGAGAGCGCCGTGGCCCTGGCCGAGAGCCTGCGCCCGGCGATCGAGGCCGGCGTGTCGCGCCATGAGCTGCAGGGCCTGATGCTGGCCGGGGCGGCGCGCAATGCGCTGGACTGCGCGCTCTGGGACCTGGAGGCCAAGCTCACCGGCGAACCCGCCTGGCGCGCCGCCGGCCGCGCGCGGCTGGACCCGGTCAAGACCTGCTACACCCTCAGCCTCGACACCCCCGAGGCGATGGCGCAGGCCGCCCGCGCCGCGTCCCACCGCCCGTTCCTGAAGCTGAAGATCGGCGCTCCGGGCGACCTCGACCGGGTGGCGGCGGTGCGCGCGGCCGCGCCCAAGGCCCGGCTGGTGGTGGACGCCAATGAGGGCCTGGTCTTCGACGACCTGCGCCGGCTGGCGCCCGAGTTCGCGAAACTAGACGTCAAGCTGGTGGAGCAACCCCTGAAGGCCGGCGAAGACGCTGAGCTGGAGGGCTATGACTGCCCGGTGACGCTCTGCGCCGACGAGAGCCTGCGCACCCGCACGGAGCTGGCCCTCTGCGCCCGCCGCTACGGCGCGGTCAATGTGAAGCTCGACAAGGCCGGCGGCCTCACCGAGGCCCTGGCCCTCACCGCCGAGGCCCGGGCCATGGGCCTGCAGGTGATGGCGGGCTGCATGGTCGCCACCTCGCTCGCCATGGCTCCGGCCATGATCATCGCCCAGGACGCCGAGTTCGTGGACCTGGACGGCCCGCTGCTGCTGGGCCACGACCGCGAGCCCGGCCTGCGGATCGAGGGCTCGGTGATCCATCCCCCGCCCCGGGAGCTCTGGGGCTAGGCCCTGTCGACATTGAACGAGGCCGCCGATTTCGCCCGCGCCTCTTGCCGCCCCGGCGTCGGTTTGTTAGTTAAGCAATCGATTAAGTGATAAAGGCGCGCTCATGACCCTCCGCTTCCATTTCCACCCCCTGGCGTCCTACTGCCACAAGGTGCTCATCGCCCTTTACGAGAACGACACGGCGTTCGAGCCGCACATCGTCGATCTCGCCGACCCGACCGCGCGCGCGGCGTTCGCCGCCTTGTGGCCCATGGCCAAGATGCCGGTGCTGCGCGATGACGGGCGGGATGAGACCGTGGCGGAGAGCAGCATCATCATCGAATATCTGGACCAGAATCATCCGGGGCCCACCCGCTTCCTGCCCGCCGATCCCGACCAGGCCCGCCGCGTCCGGTTCTGGGACCGGATCTTCGACAACTATGTCCAGGACCCCATGCAGCGGATCGTCGCCGACCGCATCCGCCCGGCCGACGCCGGCAACGACCCGTTCGCGGTGGCCCAGGCGCGCGGCCTGCTCGCCACCACCTATGGCATGATCGAGCAGGAGTTGGCGGGCAGGACCTGGGCCGCGGGCGAGGCCTTCACCCTGGCCGACTGCTCCGCCGCGCCAGCCCTGTTCTACGCCGACAAGGTGGCGCCTTTCGGCGACGATCACCCGAACATCCGCGGCTATTTCGAACGCCTCAAGGCGCGCCCATCCTTCGCCCGGGTGCTGCGGGAGGCCGAGCCCTATTTCGCGATGTTCCCCCAATAGGCCGGGGCCGAGGCGACGTCGCCGCGCTTGATCGGGCGTGACGAAGCTCGCCAGCCTCGCCCGATGCCCAAGCTCCATAACCAGCTGGCCGGGAATTCGGTCGAGCGGATCGCCGGCCTCTCCGACGGGGTGTTCGCCATCGCGGTGACCCTGATCCTGCTGGAGATCCGCCTGCCGGAACACCTGGCCGTCACCACCGATGGCGAGCTTCCGGCCGCCCTGGGCCGGCTGGGTCCGCGGTTCCTCATGTACGCCATGAGTTTCATGACCGCGGGCATCTTCCGGGTGGGCCAGCCGACCGAGCTCAACCAGCTTGAGCGCGCCGACCGCGGCCTCGTGCGTCGTGTCCACCTATTGGAGCATCGGCTTCATCGCCGCCGTGCAGCTCAACCATGCCGTGGCCCCGCGCTTCTGGATCCTGCGCAAGCTCTGAAGCGAGCGTCCGGTCGGGCTTGACGCGGACCTGACGCAGGCATGGTCTAGCTTGGTGTCTGGGTTCACGCTCGCGACGGATGTAGCTGGACCTTTAGGCGGAGGCGGACGTTCCGGACGGATGGCCATATCCAGCGAACGAGCTCACCGCGCCTGGCGCAACGCCGAACGCATCAAGCGGCTGTCGGACCGGCTGATCGGGATCGGCCCGTTCTCCATCGGCCTCGACGGGGTTCTGGCCTGGGTGCCGGTAGCCGGCACGATCTATTCCGTCGGCGCCGGCGCCCTCTTGATGATCGAAGGCCTGGCCGCCCGGGCCTCCCTGCCGACCCTGGCCCGCATGCTGATCTATCTCACCCTTAACACGGTGAGCTCCCTGCCGGTGCTGCCCATCATCGACTCCGCCATCGACACCCTGTTCCAGGGTCACCTGATGGCCGCCAACGCCCTCCAGAAGGACATTGAGCACCGTCACGGCCCCTCCGAACTGCCGGGCAGCTGGGGCGGGAAGAAGAAGAGCAAGCGCTAACCCGCGCGAGGGCTCAGGCCGCCATGGGCCGCCGGGCCTTGCGCAGCCTCGCCCCCATCAGGCCCAGGCCGCCGATCAGCAGGGTCCAGGTGGCGGGCTCGGGGACGGCCAGCGCGGGCGCGCCGAGGGGGATGTTGAAGTCAGGCAGACCCGGCGCATAGCCGACCCCGGCCAGCAGGGCGAGCAGGGCCGCGTCGTCGCTGTTGGGCCCCGGCGTGATGTCGGGCTGTCCGAACACCCCCAGGTCCTGGATGAAGACCTCATTGCCCTGCTCGTCCATTCCACGGGCCGCCGTGGAGGTGATGAACTTTGTGTCCGGGCAGAGGCCATAGCCGATCTGCAGCGGGCTGCAGAGCGTGTCGTCCAGATTGGTGGCGTAGATCGATCCCGGCGCGCCGGGGTCCTGGTTGATGATATAGCGCAGGTCGTATCCCTTGAGGGTGTCGGAGGCGCCCTTCGGTATCTGGGAGATCTGGAACGGCGCGTCGACGACGCTGTCGAAGTCGATCCCGAAGCTGTTCTGGAACACCGGGATGTCCAGCAGGCCGGCATTGAGGTTGCCGGTGTCCAGCAGCGGGCCGAGCTGCTGGCCGAAGGCGTTGGCCCCCAGGGCCTGCAGGCTGAAATCGCCTTCCAGGATCAGGTCGGTCCGGTTGGTGAGGGTGGCGCGCAGGGAGCTGATCGGGATCACCGCCACGTTCTGATAGTCCGAGCGCAGGGTGATGGTCTGGCCCAGGTCATAGGTGATCGAATTGGTCAGCCCGCTCCAGGCGCCGCCAGGCAGCAACTCCTGGACCGGGGACAGGAAGTTCAGGGTCATCTGCGGGGTGAGGGTCAGCGACAGGGTCTGTTTGACGTCCAGCGCCAGGCCCGCGTTCACCGAGAGCAGGTTGTAGCCGATGCCGCCGACATCCCCCACCAGGGGCAGGCCCAGGGCCTTGGAGATGATGTTGCCGACATTGGCGTCCAGGGCCGCGATGTTGTCACGCCCCACGCTCACCAGATTGGTCGCCGTGCTGCCCGCCGCCTTGGACGAGACGGCGTTGATATTGGGGATGTTCAGCCGGGCGGTGAGGTCGCCGTCGAGGGTGCTGAAGTTCTGGTCCAGATTGACGATGGTGTCGCCGATCTTGATCTTCCCGTCATTGTTGAAATTGATCGAGGCCAGGGTCTGGGACTTGTCGACGTCCAGCGGGCCCAGGAACGGTCCCTGGCAGACCCCCACCACGCAGGCCTGGGCCCCGACGAAGGCGTGGAACTGGGCGTCGAGGTTGACGAAGGCCTGGAGGGTGGGGGAATCCGCCTGCATCCGCGCCGTCACCCCGCCCAGGCCGATGACCTGCTTGAGGGGGAAGGCGCCGCCGTAGCCGGGCACGGTGAAGCTGGAGGCGATGGCGACCGCGTCGCCGGCCTTGCTGGCATAGGGGCCGGGGTTACCGAGGTGGATGTTGACCGGATAGGTGGCGTCCACCGAGCCGCTGTTGAACTTCAGCCCGTATTCGAGGCCCATGTTTCCGGTGGTCTGGGCGCCGATCTGCGCGCCGGTGTTGCACGTGCCGAACGGGTCGCAGGGATTGACGAAGCCGCCCACGACCTTGCCCAGGTTCCAGGGGTCGGGACCGATGCGCTTCGTGCCGGTGTCGATGACGATCGCCGGGCCGGTGGACCACATGCTGTGGCCGGTCTCGGAGAAGATGGTGCTGAAGTCCGCGGCCCGGGCGGCGGGGGCGGCAAGCCCGATCGCCAGGAGGCTGACGGCGGCGAGAACCCTAGGCATGTTGAACCCCAGACTGATGATCGAACGTGGGGTCACAGCATCGCCAGCAGGGCGGCGCGGCGCATGATCAGATTTGATCAGGCCGCACGCGAAAATTGCGGGCCTCGGAAGATTCCGCGCGATGGCGAAGAGTTGCGTGCCCCGCGCCGACAAGCTGGCTAAGGTGTCTTATCTGCCGAACGACTTTGGCTGTCCTGAGCTAACGGGTCGGAACGGCGTTGGAACTTCTGGGCTTGAGGGAACGCAGCGCGCGTGGACGAGGGGCTCATAGATCGAATCTACGAATGCGCATTCGCGCCGGACGCCTGGCCCGGCGTGCTGGGCGACATCTCCCAGGCGATCGAGGCGCGGGGCGGCTGCGTCATGACCGTCAATTCCACCGTCCTCAACTGGACCGCCTCGGCGCGGATGATCGAGGTCTGGGAGGCCATGGAGCGCCGCGGCCTGATGGTCTGCGGCGACCGTTTCCGCCGGCTGGTGGCGGTGCGCCACAGCGGCTTCCTGACGGATCAGGACGGGTATAGCGACGAGGCCGAGATGGCCGCCGACCCGCTCTACCGGGATATCCTGTGGCCCATGGGCCTGGGCTGGGCCACCGCCACCACGATCCCGATCCCTACCGGCGACACCCTGGTGGTCAGCTTTGAGCGCGACCGGGACCGGGGTCCCATCGAGCCGGCCGTGGTCGCCCATCTGGACGCCCTGCGCCCGCATCTGGCCCGCAGCGCCCTGATCTCGGCGCGGCTGCAGATGGAGCGGGCCCGAGCCACCAGCGAGACCCTGGCGGCGCTCGGCATTCCCGCCCTGGTGTTCGACCTCGACGGCCGGGTGTTGGCCGCCAATGGCCTGATCGAGGCGATGGCGGGGCCGGTCCGGTGGCGGGCGCGGGACCGGGTCTCGCTCACCGACCCGGCGGCCGACGCCCTGTTCCAGCAGGCGGTGGCCAATATCGCCGCGGCCGTGGGGGACGAGCCCGGCCAGGTCCGCTCCTTCGCCGTGCGCGCCGGCGGCGACCGCGCCGCCCTGGTGGCCCATGTGACGCCGGTCCGCGGCCTGGTCCGCGACCTCTTCGTCCGCTGCGCCGGCGTGCTGATCCTGACGCCCGTCGCCTTGCCCCAGGCCCCGCCGGTGGAGCTGGTCCAGTCGCTGTTCGACCTCACCCCGGCCGAAGCCCGCATCGCGCGCCGGCTGAGCGCCGGCGATACTGTCGACGAGATCGCCCTGGCCGGCGGCGTCTCCCCCACCACGGTCCGCAACCAAGTCCGCGGGGTGCTGGAAAAGACCGGCTGCCGCCGCCAGGCCGAGGTCGTGGCCCTGCTGGGCGGCTTCCTCAACATCCACTAGCGCCTCCCCAGGTCTTCCCCCCGGGGACCAGAAGGAATTTCCCCAGGCGTCACACCTAATTCGTCGGACGCCATCGTGGGTGCGCGTCCTTGGCCCAGAAGTCACGCACGACAAGGGCCGCATGATGCGTAACCTGATCGTTCGCGACACGAGTGGAGACGCCTCATGGTCGACCTGATCCTCACCACCTTCGATTGGGTTCCCGAAATGCCGCGCGGCTATGTGCGCGACCTGCGGGTGCGTTGGGCGCTGGAGGAGGCCGGATTGGCCTATCGGGTCGAGAGCACGCCGTTTCGAGATCGAGGCCCCGACCACTTCGCGCGCCAACCCTTCGGCCAGGCGCCCTGGCTGACCGATGGAGACCTCTCGATTTTCGAGAGCGGCGCGATCCTGCTTCACCTGGGTGAGCTGAGCGACAAGCTGATGCCGACGGATCGGCGCGGCCGCAGCGACACCAAGGAATGGCTCTTTGCGGCGCTGGCGTCTGTCGAGGCCGCGAGCCAGCCCTGGTCGTTCTTTATGTTCTCAGGTGACACCGACCAAACGCCAATGCGCAAGTTTTTTGACGCCTTCCTTGAGGCCCGGCTCAAGCACATGGAAACGGTCCTGGACGGACCCGGATGGCTGGTCGGCGCCTTCTCCGTCGCCGACATTCTCATGGCCGATGTGCTGCGCCTCGTCGATCGGTTCGATGGGCTGGCCGACTACCCCGCCTGCAAGGCCTATGTCGCGCGCGCCACGGCCCGACCGGCCTTCGTGAAGGCCCATGCCGACCAGATGGCGCACTTCGCCGCGGCGGACTGAGCAGACCGGGCGCGAACCCAGGCCGTCGCAGGCGCCCGCCGCCGGTCCCGGAGGACCCGGCCACGGGCGCCCTCGGCGCAGGGCTCAGTTGCCCGCCTTGCCGGCCGCCGTGGCCGCCGCTTCGATCAGCTTGGCGACAGCGTCCGGCCGCGACACATAGACGGCGTGGCTGCCGGGAACCTCCACCACCGTCGCCTTGGCGCGACCGGCCATGGCGCGCTGGGCCGGGGGCGGGATCATGTGGTCGTCGCGGGCGACCAGGTACCAGCTGGGCTTCACCTTCCAGGCCGGGGCCGACACCGCGCCGGCCAGGGCCGCGACGCCCCACGGAACCTGGGAGTCGGCCATCAGGGCGGCGTCCGCCGGCTTCACGTCGGCTGCGAAGGCTGCGGCGAACTTCGCCTTGTCGAGGAACAGGTAGCCGTCCTGCGGGGGCAGGATCGGGGGGACCGGCGCCCCCGGCGCGGGGTTGGCGATCAAGGACGAGACCGACTCGCCGGCGTCAGGCGCGAAGGCGGCCACATAGACCAGCCCTTTCACCTTGGGGTCGCCGCCCGCCTCACTGATCACCACGCCGCCGTACGAGTGGCCGACCAGGATCACCGGGCCGTCCTGGGCCGCCAGAGCGCGACGGGTGACCGCCACGTCGTCGGCCAGCGAGGTGGTCGGGTTCTGGACGATGGTGACCTTGTAGCCGTCAGCGGTCAGGATCCGGTGGACGCCGGCCCATCCGGAGCCGTCGACAAAGCCCCCGTGCACCAGGACGATGTTCTTTACGGCGCCGGCGGGCGCGGCGTGGGCGCTCAGGGGGCCGGCGGCGAGTGCGAGGCCGGCGACGGCGGCGAGGAGGGTGCGGAGCTGGGTCATCTGGCGTTTCCTTGTTGATGCCGCGATAATGATTATCGCGATAATCAATTGATAATCGCCAGGCCCCAGG
>FSUX01000089.1_pt1 | contig 10542 bp, 15 predicted proteins | sample 1637501 | NCBI WGS metagenome assembly FSUX01 (sample SAMEA3914816, study PRJEB12502) | metagenome | biome: forest; material: soil | place: USA | collected 2011-09-16 | depth 0.3 m
CGGCGCCGACCTGAGATCCTCCCCCAGCGCGCCAGCGCGTTCGGGGGAGGTGGATCCCCGCGCAGCGGGGAGACGGAGGGGGTCGACGCGCAAGCGGCGCGTCTTCCTTCGAGACACCTGGGTACCAAACCGCTAGATCCGGATGGCTTCTCTCGAAGCCTGAATCCGGATCTAAACTTTTGAATTTAGAGCACGATTCAACGATCAAACGATTCCGTCTGATCGCATCGTGCTCTAACGGGCGCGGAAGATATGCACCAACCTGAGCTGTGCTCACCCCTCCGCGGCGATGGTGCGCAGGGCTTTTTCGAACGCCGCGGCCGGCTGGCCGCCGGAGATCAGGTAGCGGTCGTTGATCACCACCGCCGGCACGGCGTTGATCCCGTGGCCCTGCCAGAAGCGCTCGGCCGCCCGCACGTCGTCGCCATACCGCCCGGAACTCAGCACCTCGGCCGCGGCCGCGCGGTCGAGGCCGGCCTTCTCCGCCACCGCGGCCAGCACCTCGGGATCGCTGGGATTGAGGCCGTCGGTGAAATAGGCGTCGAACAGGGTATGCTTCAGCGCCGCCTGCCGACCCTCCAGCCCCGCCCAATGCAGCAGGCGGTGGGCGTCGAAGGTGTTGTAGATCCGGCTCGCCTCGCTGGTCCGCATCTGGAACCCCACCTCGGCGGCGCGGGCGTGGATCGCGGCGCGGTTGACGGCCGACTGCTCCGGCGTGGCGCCGTACTTCTGGGCCACATGCTCGAGGATGTTCTGGCCCTCGGCGGGCATGTCGGGATTGAGCTCGAAGGGGTGGAACCGCAGGTCGGCCTCCACCAGGTCCCCCACCCGGGCCAGCGCCTCTTCGAGCCCGCCCAGGCCGACGATGCACCAGGGACAGACCACGTCCGAAACGAAATCGATCTTCATCGCCTTGGTCATCCGGGCCGTCTCCATCAACGCCCCGCCGATATAGGGCCGTCGCCGCATCGGCGCACCCCCGCCCGCCGCCACCCTGGCCTCGCCGCGCGCCTTGCGCCATCCTCGGCGTCGCAGGACGACGACACGGAGGCGGCATGGATCGCGACAGGCTGACGGCGTTCACCGACGGCGTCCTCGCCGTCATCATCACCATCATGGTGCTGGAGATGAAGCCGCCGCACGGCTCGACACTCACGGACCTGGCCGCGCTCTGGCCGGTGTTCACGAGCTATGTGCTGAGCTTCATCTACGTCGCCATCTACTGGAACAACCACCACCATTTCTTCCAGCTGGTGAAGTCGGTGAACGGGACGATCCTGTGGGCCAACATGCACCTCTTGTTCTGGCTCTCCACCGTCCCGTTCGCCACCGCCTGGATGGGGGAGAACCACTTCGCCGCCGGCCCCACCGCCATCTATGGCGTCGCCCTGCTGATGTCGGCGGTCGCCTGGTACGTCATGCAGACCGTGATCATCCGCCAGCAGGGGGAGGCCTCGCCCCTGCGCCGCGCCATCGGCCGCGACCTGAAGGGCAAGGTCTCGCCCATCGTCTACCTCGCCGGCATCGGTCTGGCCTTTGTCAGCACCACCGCCTCGGACCTGCTCTATCTCGGCGTGGCCCTGATGTGGCTGATCCCCGACCGCCGCGTCGAAACCACCATCCACGAGAGCAAGTCGGGGTGAGGGGCTCATCGAGCCGCCGGCGCCAACGTGGCCAGGCCTCCTGGAGCGCAGCCGCTTCCTCCATGAATGGCTTGGGATGCACACATCTCGAACGAAGGCACGCCGCTCGCGCGGCGACCCCCTCCGTCTCCCCGCTGCGCGGGGATCCACCTCCCCCGGACGCGCTGGCGCGCTGGGGGAGGATCTCAGGTCGGCGCAGTCTCAAGGTCCTCCCCCAGCGCGTGAGCGCGTCCGGGGGAGGTGGCGCGCGATGCCAGGCATCGCGTGACGGAGGGGGTCGCGCCGCAGGGCGCGTGTCTTCCGTCGAGAGGTGCGCATTCCCAGGCCGTGAACGAGGGCGGAAAAGAACCCCCTTCCCCCGCCCCGACGGAAAGCGCCTAGGCTCCGGGCTGGACCTTGGGAGGATGAGCGGTGGATTTTGGCGCGCCGAACGTGGGGGAGGTGCGGGCCGCGCACCGGCTGGACGAGGCGGCGCTGGACCGCTGGCTGGCGGCGAATGTCGAGGGCTATGGCGGGCCGCTGAGCGTTCGACAGTTCCAGGGCGGGGCGTCCAATCCGACCTATCTGCTGACGACGGGGGCTGGCGAGGGGCGCGCGGAGGGGGCCGGCGGCCAGCGCTATGTGCTGCGCAAGAAGCCGCCGGGGCAGCTGCTGGCCAGCGCCCACCAGGTGGACCGGGAATATCGGGTGATGTCGGCCCTAGGGGCGGTGGGCTTCCCCGTGCCGCGGATGCGGGCCCTGTGCGAGGACCCGGGCGTGGTGGGGACCAGCTTCTACGTCATGGACTTCCTGGAGGGGCGGATCTTCCGCGACGCGCGGCTGCCGGGGATGAGCCCGGCCGAGCGGGCGGCGATCTATGACGAGCTGGGGGCGGTGATGGCCCGGCTGCATGGCATCGACCCGGCGGCGGTCGGTCTTGGCGACTACGGGAAGCCGGGGGGTTATTTCGAGCGGCAGATCGGCCGCTTCACCCGCCAGTACCGGGGCGCCGAGACCGAGCGGATCGCGGCCATGGAGGCGCTGATCGACCGGCTGCCGGGCATGGTGCCGCCGGAGGAGGCGACGGTGATCGCCCACGGGGACTACCGGCTGGAGAACGTGATGTTCCATGCGACCGAGCCGCGGATCATCGCGGTGCTGGACTGGGAGCTCTCGACCCTGGGCCAGCCGCTGGCCGACCTCGCCTATAACTGCATCCTGTGGCACTCGCGCTCAGAGAGCTGGGGGACGCTGGACGGGATCGACGCGGCGGCGGCGGGCGTCCCCTCGGAGGCGGACTATGTGGCGGCCTATCGCCGGCGGACGGGCCGCGCGGCGGTTCCCGAGTTCGACTTCTGCCTGGCCTTCTCGCTGTTCCGGCTGGCCTCGATCTCCCAGGGGGTGTTCAAGCGCAATCTCGACGGCATCGGGGCGGCCGATCCGAGCACGGACAATTCCGGCGCGCGGATCCTGGCGCAGACGGCGCTGGCGGTGCTGGACCGGACGCCTTGAAAGCCTGGGCCCGCGGGCCCAGGTCCCGGCAAGATCCGGAGAGGTGGGGGAACCGATGACCGAGGCGCATCCGCTGGACCGGCCGATATGGAACGCGCTCGCCAGCCGCCAGCAGGCGCTGGCCGTGGGGGACGCGCGCGCGGTGCGGTTCGCGCCGGACTATGGGCTGTTCGCCGCGGCGGCGGACCGCTCGGCGGGGAGCCTGGCGGCGCTGGCGGCGCTGATCCCGGCCGGCGGCGGGCTGGCGCGGGTGGAGGCTGAGGACTGGGGCGCGGTCCCCGGGGCGGCAGGCGCGAGCCACACCCTGGTGCAGATGACCGCCGGGACCCTGGCCACGGCGGGGGCGGCGGGCTTCGCCATCGTCGACCTGGGAGAGGCGGAGGCCGCCGAGATGCTGGCTCTGGCCACCCTCACCGAGCCCGGGCCGTTCTTCGCCCGCACCCACCAGCTGGGGGATTTCGTCGGCGTGAAGGATGGCGCCGGGCGGCTGATCGCCATGGCCGGTGAGCGGATGAAGCCCTCCGGGTTCACCGAGGTGAGCGGGGTCTGCACCCATCCGGGCCACCGCGGGCGCGGCTATGCCGGGGCGCTGATGCGGGTGGTGGCGGCGCGGATCCTGGGGCGCGGCGAGACCCCGTTCCTGCACGCTTATGCGCACAATACCGGCGCGATCGGGCTCTACCGGTCGCTGGGGTTCGCGGTGCGCCGCGAGATGATCATGACCATGCTGACCAGGGCCTGATCCAGACACGAATACGCCGCCGACCCGGGGGCCGGCGGCGCACGGGATCGTCGATCGATCAGGCCTGGGCGAAGGCCAGCTGGCGGCGGCGCAGGGTCGCGCCGGCCAGGCCGAAGCCGGTGAGCATCAGGGCCCAGGTGGCGGGCTCGGGCGCGCCGCCGGAGACGCTGACATTGTCCAGATAGAGGCCGCCATTGCCGCCGCCGGAGAGGTTGTCGAAGGCCAGGGTGGTGTTGGCGCCCGCCGCGACGAAGCTGCCGGCATAGTGGACCCAGGCGTCGCTGGGGTCGCTGTTGGCGACCTGGAAGCTGCCGCCGTTGAGGCTGACATTGGCGGTCGCGCCGCCGATGCCCGGATTGTGCGAATAGTCGAAGCTGAACAGGTAGGTGTGGCCCGCGACGGTGGCGAAGCTCTGGCTGACGCCGCCCGAGGTTCCGTTCCCGTAGCCCACCAGGTCGATGGCCTGGGCCCCGCCGCCGCCGGCGGGCGTGGTCTGGGCGTAGCCGGCGCCATAGGTGACGATGTCGATATTGTCGGAGACCGTCCAGCCAAAGGCGCCGGGGACGGCATGGTCCAGGCCGAGATTGTAATAGCCCGCGCCGCCGACATTCGGGGCCTCGAAGCCGCCATTGGCCAGGAGGTTGGCGGCCGAGGCGGCGCTGGAGACGGTGAGGCCGGCGACCAGGACGGCGGCGACGGTGGCGAGGCGGGTGCTCATGATCGGGCTCCGGGGCAGATCGGATGTCCGATCCTGGGATTCTATGACTGAAGGGCAGCAAGCGGCGTGCCAGGCGGACTATCCCGCCGCGGGGGCGGCCGGCGCGGGTCAGGCGTGGAAGGTGCGCACGCCTTCGCGGGCGACGTGGAAGTCGCCGCTGGTGGAGAGCACGATCCAGTCGCCCGGGCAGGCCACCTGCTGGCCGGTGGGGGTGGCCACCTGGACCAGGCCGCTCTCGTCGATCCGCAGCGCGCTCTCCCCCAGCCACATCTGCAGCATCCGCCAGTTGCGGGCGTCGCCGGCGGGGGGCACCCGCAGGGCGGCGCCGTGGTCGAATTCGGGGGTCTCGGTACGCCGCATGGTCTCGATCTGGAACTGCAAGGAGGTCCGACTAGCGACCGAGTCGGTGTCTCAGACCTTAATGGCGGCGCCGAAGACCCGACCCCCAGCCGGTGGCGGGGATCGGGACTCCGGAGACCGGGGGTGGTGACCCCGGACTATTTCGGCGGCGGGTTGGCCGCGTCGGCGGCGGACTTGTTGGCGTCGTTGGCCGCGGCGTTGGCGCTCTGGGCCGCCTGGCTGGCCTGGTTCGCGGAGGCGGCGGCGTCTGCGGCCGGCGCGGTGGCGGCGGCGGATTGGGCGGCGTTGGCGGAGGTGGCGGCCGACTGGGCGGCGCTGTCCGCGGCGGCGGCGGATTGGGCAGAGGTGTCGGCCGGCTTGGAGCAGGCGGCGACCGAGATGGCGGCGGTCAAGGCCGCGCCGACGAGGATCGGCCGTACGGAAAGAAGCTTCATCGGAGGTCTCCCTGATTTGGAGGCGACGCCTCCTGTTGCGAGGGAGAAGGCGGAGAACGACATCCGGTTCCCGGTTGATCGCCGGAACCGCACCCGCCCTCAGACGAACCGCCGCACCCAGGCCTCGAAGGCGGTGAGGAAGGTTCTGAGGTGCTGGCGGGTCGGCTCGTCGGTGAGCTTGCCGTCGGCGTCGAACTTCTCGTGGGCGCGGAACACCAGCACCTCGGGCTGGGGCATGCAGTAGGAATTGGTGAACTCGAAGGCCTGGCGCAGCTGGCTCTGGCCGCGGGCGGACCCGGTGGCGCCAGGCGAGGCGCCGATCAAGGCCACGGGCTTGCGCTCCAGCGGCGCCCCGCGCGGCGGGCGCGAGGCCCAGTCCACCGCGTTCTTCATCACCCCGGGGACCCCGTGATTATATTCCGGGGTGACCATCAGCACCCCGGCGGCGGCGGCGATGGCGGCCTTGAAGGCGACGACGCCGGGGGGATCGCCCTGCGCCTCCACGTCGGCGTTGTAGAGCGGGATCGGGGTGAGGTCGAAGATCTCGAGGGCCAGGCCGGCGGGCGCGATACCCTGGGCTTCGCGTAGCAGGGCGCGGTTGTAGGAGCCGCGGCGCAAGCTGCCGGCGAAGCCGAGGATGCGGAGCGGCTGGGTCATGGGGCGCCTTTCGAAGGCCGCGGGCGGCCAAGCCGATATCGGTGGCGCGGGGCTCGATCGGGGTCAAGCCGAGCGGAGGTTCCGGGACTATATTGGGGAGGGTCGCAACCGTGAGGAACACCCGATGGCCACGCTGATCGCCCGCCTCATCGGACTGTTGCTGGCCCTGGCCGGCGCCGCCCTGATCGCCTTCATCCTGGAGGTGTTCTACCGGACCAGCCGCGAGTTCGACCACATGGCCTTCGCCATCGGCATGCCGCTGAGCTTCCTGCTGCCGGCGGTGGGGGCGCTGATGGTGGCCCTGGGGGTGCTGATGTTCATCCACGCCGGGCGGCGGTCCGGGGGATAGGGCCTCGGGCGGCGGGGCCTCTCGGCGGAGGGGCTGCCACCCATCTATGCGGCCACGCGCGCCATGTAGAGGTGGGTCTCGTAGGCCATGGCGTAGCGGCCACCGTGGGCGGTGATGACGTCCTGCAGGCCGGCCAGCAGGGCCGCGCGGGGTCCTGGGGCCATGGCGTTGTAGTGCGAGATCGTGCCGAACAGCTCACCGAAGCTCTGGGCCGTGTGGGTGCGGGTGAAGGCGTAGCCGCGGCGGACCACCGGGCCGAACAGGCCAGAGCCGTCGATCAGGGCCACCACCGGCCCGGTGGGCAGGTACCAGGATTCCGGCGTCGGGCCCCAGGTCCCCGGGGCCTCGCGGTCATAGACCGCCTGGAAGTCCTCCAGCAGCGGCGAGGGCGGCGCCATGGGGACGTGGCCGAAGATGGCGATCCAGCCGTCCGGCGCGAGCGCTTCGGCGGCCTTGGGGAAGGCGAGCCCGGGATCGACCCAGTGCCAGGCCTGGCCCGAAGCCGCCAGGCGGAAGGCGCGGGGCGCGAACGTCGCCGCCTCGAAGGTGGTGACCTCGAACGCGATCCGGGTGGGGTCGGGGAGCCGCTGGCGCGCCAGGCGGACCAGCTCGGCGCCGGGGTCGAGCGCCAGGATCGGACCCGCCAGGCCGGCGAGGCCCTGGGTCGCCTGCCCCGAGCCGCAGCCGATCTCCAGGATGCGGTCTTCGGGGCCCAGGCCGGCGATGGCCGCCACGTCGGCGAACAGCGCGGCCGGATAGCCGGGCCGCACGGCGTCATAGAGGTCGGCGACCCGATCGAAGGTGAAACGCTGGTCCATGGCAGCCCCGCTGGTGTGGCGCGAGGTTGCGGGGCGGCGGCGGCCCGATCAAACGATGTGTTCGCCGGGCTGTTGTGAGTTCAGGTCACAAGGTGGGCCGCGTCACCCCTCGTCCTCGCGCAGTTGGCCGAGCACCAGGGCGCCATAGGCGGAGAGCCCGCAGGCCGCGGCGAGGGTGGCGAACATGATCACCAGGCCGCCGGTGGGCTGTCCGTGCAGGAAGCTCAGGACCTGGCCGACGAATTCGGCGGCGAAGAACACCCCAGCCAGCAAGGCGGCCCACACCGCCTGCCGGGCCCAGACCCGCCAGAGCAGCAGGGCGGAGAGCCCCAGCGAAAGCAGGTCGCCCACGACGGCGACCAGGCTGGTCTCCCGCCCGGCCAGGAAACTGGCGGTTAGCTGAATCAGATAGGCCAGCAGCACGAGGCCGCAGACCAGGACGCCGGCCCGGGTGACGGCGGTGGCGCGGAACTGCGGCGACATCTCTTCCGGGAAGTCCCAGGATTCCTGCAGGTCGTTGGTGGTCATGCCAGCTCTCCCATCGCGACGCCCGCTCGCAGCAAGAACCGCGCCACCCAGGATGGCACAGGACGCGCGGACCTCGCCCGGCGAGGCTTGACTTCACCGCGCCGAGCGGGCGCCATCGGGGCCACCCATTCCGCCGGGACCGCACCATGACCACCGCCCCGATCAACGACCTTCAGTCGAGCCTCGGCCTGCAACGGCGGGGTTCGGTGGAGGATGGCCGCGCGGTGCTGGAATACCTGGCCGGGCCGCACATGTGCCATTCCGGCGGGGTGGTGCAGGGCGGCTTCGTCTGCGGCTGGATCGACGCGGCCATGGCCTACGCGGTGATCGCCGAGACCGGCGGCGAGGTGACGCCGATGTCGCTGGAGCTGAAGGTGAGCTTCTTCGCGCCGGCCCGGCCCGGCTTGGTGATCGCCGAGGGCTGGATCGAACGGCGCGGACGCTCCACCGCCTTCCTGGAGGGCCGCCTGACCAACGCGGCCGGCGAGGTGCTGGCCAAGGCCTCCTCCACGGCGCGGCTTATGCCCCGGGCCCAGGTGGAGGCCAGCGCCCGGCGGGCGGTGGAATAACCATGGCGATCGAGGGCTCCTGCCTGTGCGGCGCGGTGACCTATGAGGTCGTGAGCGCGCCCGAGGCGGTGACCTCGTGCAACTGCTCGTCCTGCCGCCGGACGGGCGGGCTCTGGGCCTATTATCATCCCGACGAGGTGCAGATCCTCGGGGAGACGGTCGGCTATGCGCGCAGCGTCGATGGCGAGCCGCCGATGCTCGCCACCCACCACTGCCCGACCTGCGGCTGCCTGACCCACTGGGCGACCCTGATCCCCGGCGGCGACCGCATGGCGGTGAACGCCCGGCTGATGGCGCCCGAGGTGCTGGCGGCCGCCCGGGTGCGACGGTTCGACGGCGCGGTCACCTGGACCTTTCCGGACGAGGTCGAGGCCGGCTTGACTTCCCCGCCGCGAAGCCCGGAAATCGTCGAACCCTGGTCGGAAAAGGAGAAGCCTCGATGACGCTTACCGGCGGATGCTATTGCAAGGCGCTGCGCTACGAGGCCGAGGGCGCCCCGATGTTCAAGGGCCAGTGCACGTGCCGCGAGTGCCAGTACATTTCCGGCGGCGCGGAGAACCTGTTCATGGCCATGCCCACGGCCGGGTTCCGCTATGTGGAGGGGACGCCGGCGACCTTCGCCCGGTCGGACCTGGAAAGCCCGGCGACGCGAGAGTTCTGCGGCGTCTGCGGCACCCACATCCTGACCCGCACGCCGCGCAATCCCGCCATGGTGATCCTGAAGGTCGGGACCCTGGACGACCCGGCCGCCTATGGCGCCCCGCAGGCGGCGATCTGGATCGCCGACAAGCAGGCCTTCCACCGGATCCCCGAGGGCGTGGCGACCTTTGACGGGTTCCCGGGCTAGAGCACGACGCGATCAGACGGAATCGTTTGATCGTTGAATCGCGCTCTAAATTCAAAAGTTTAGAGCTGGATGCGATTGCGTAGGACCGCCCCCTCCCACCGGTCATCCCGGTGAATACCGGGATTCAGATCCTAAAGCGCAGAGCTTGCTGGTAAGCCGAAGCTCCCGATCCGGAGACCGCCGAGCCATACGATCTGGATCCCGGTATTCACCGGGATGACCGGGAGGTGGGTCAACCTCAACCCATCCCGCTCCAGGCGTCGGGTCATCCCCTGTCGCGCCTGGGTTTGCCGATCTGCGAGGAAGGCACGCGACCTGCGGCGCGCCCCTCGGTCTCGATGCTCCGGGGCCGCGGAGCGCCAAACGGGAACCGGCGGAGGTGCGGGAGGTTGATCTCGCGGGGCTGCGATCCCGTTGGAGTCTTGGTCATGAGCATCGACATCAAGGACCGCGCCGCCGTGGAGCGGCGGCTATGGGACGAAATCAGCCGGCATCAGGTGGGCATGCTGGGCGTCGTCGGCGGCGCGCCGCACCACACCCAGCCCATGACCGCCTTCGCCGAACCCGAGGCGGGCGAAATCTGGTTCTTCAGCCGCGACGACACCGAGCTGGCGCAGGAGATCGGCGACGGGGCCCCGGCGATGTTCGTGTTCCAGCAGAAGGACTTCCAGGCCTGCCTGGCCGGACGCCTCAGCCTGCGGCGGGACCGCGCCCGCACCGACCGCTACTGGAACGCCGTGGTCGCCGCCTGGCACCCGGGCGGCAAGGACGATCCGCACCTGGCCCTGATCCGCATGGGGCTCGACGACGCCCATGTCTGGATCTCGCAGGCCGGGCCCGCGCGGTTCGCCTGGGAAATCGCCAAGGCGAACGCCACCCGGCACGCGCCCGATCTGGGCGGCCGGGCGAACCTCGATTTCCACTGAGCGCCGTGGCGCCCGCCGACTGGAGACGGCGGGCGTCAAGTTTGTGTGTCGATCGCGTTCAGGCCTTCGGCCGGGCGAGGCGCGAAACCCTTCCCCCAACAAGTGCCTGGGTAAGCACACATCTCAGAGGAAGACACGCGCCTTGCGGCGCGACCCCCTCCGTCTCGGCGCTTTGCGCCGATCCACCTCCCCCGGACCGCGCCTTCGGCGCTGGGGAGGATCTTGAGCCTGAGCCGACCTGAGGTCCTCCCCCAGCGCGCCAGCGCGTTCGGGGGCGGTGGCGGTCAGCGCGCAGCGATGACCGACGGAGGGGGTCGACGCGCAGCGGCGTATCTTCCTTCCAGATGTATGAATCCCCAAGCCAACAAGTGGGGGAAGACTGGCGGTCAGAGCGAAAACGCCAGCCGCGCGGTGACGCCGGGTTTGGGCGTCAGGTTGAACTCGCCGCGCACCTGAGCCG
>FSUX01001107.1_pt1 | contig 10431 bp, 13 predicted proteins | sample 1637501 | NCBI WGS metagenome assembly FSUX01 (sample SAMEA3914816, study PRJEB12502) | metagenome | biome: forest; material: soil | place: USA | collected 2011-09-16 | depth 0.3 m
GAATTCCTCCGCCGACACGATCTCCTTGCCGTCGAGATGGCCGCAGCGCTTGGGCGAGACCTGGTCCTCGATGTGGATCGCGGCGACGCCGCGCCCTTCGAATTCCCTCACCGCGCGGGTAATGTTGAGCTCGTTGCCGTAGCCGGTGTCGGCGTCCGAAATCACCGGCGCGGCCACCGATCGCGCCAGCACCCCGGCATTCTCGGCCATCTCGGTGAGCGTGAGGAGGCCGTAGTCCGGATAGCCCTTGGCCGCGGAAGTTCCAGCGCCGGTCATATAGATCGCCGGGAACCCCGCCTGCTCGGTCAGGCGCGCGGTGATGGCGTCGTAGCAGCCGGGGGCGATGACAATGTCGCCGTTGGTCAGGAGGGTGCGCAGGCGTCGGGCAGGGGAAGGGGTGACCGGCATCGGGTTTCCAGATTTTAATAGAATCATAGATGCCATGGCCCGGGTGTTGGGTCAATTTCCGTGATATTGCGCGAACGAAGCATCATGGCGCGGCTAGAGCCGAAAAAATTATATTAAAATGATCGAGGCGCGGGTGAAGGCATGGGCCGCGAATGTCGGCTCTCCGGGCCTGCCTGGTCCACGGCCCAGCCAGGCCGGCCCCTGCCCCCCAGCTTGGCTCTGCTGGCCGTCTCGACGCCCTGCTGAGCTGGCGCGGCTCCTGGGCGTGGAGCCCGCCCTCGATCCGGTTCCGACATTCGCGGCGCGGTGCGTGCTGGTTGACGAGCGAGACCCGTCAGCCGTCCAAGGCCCGCGTCCGCCGGGCGCCTTTGAACCGGCTCAGGACGCGATCGGTGTTCGCTTCGCAGGTCATCCCCTCGGGCTTGTCCTGGATGTGGGCGATCAAGTCCTCGATCTGCAGTCGCGTCTGCGCCAGGCGCTGCTCGAGCGTCTGGATGTCGTCGGCCCTCTTCCGCAGGGCGACAAGCAACGCCCCATCGTGGCAGCGGGACAGGTCGCCCGGCATGAGGCGACGAATTTCTGCGAGGGTGAAGCCGGCGTCCCGGGCGCTGGTGATGATGTTCAGGGCGACGAGCGCCTCAGCCGAGTAGGCCCGATAGCCGTTGGCCCGGCGGGTGACGCTGATCAGCCCCTGCGCTTCGTAGAAGCGGATGCTCGACACTGTCAGGCCGGTTCGCGTCGCCAGTTCCCCGATCTGCACGACACGCTCCTTTACCGCTTGACCCTCAACCTCACTTAAAGGTTAGGCCAGTCGCAGTCCAGGAGCGAAAAGATCCATGCTTGCCTATGTTCTCCGGCGTTATGGCCGCCCCGAAGGCTCGTCCCTGATGGAGGTCGCGGCGCCGACGCCTGGGCCGCGCGACATCCTCGTCGATGTGCGCGCTGCCGGTCTGAACCCGGTGGACCTCGGATTCCGGCAGGGGAAGTTACGCCCCATTTATCCGCTGAGGCCGCCCCTCGTGCTGGGCAACGAGTTGGCGGGCGAGGTGGTCGCTGTTGGCGCTGAGGTCAAACGGTTCTTCGTCGGCGACCGGGTGTTCGCCCGTGTCGAGAAGCATCTGCTGGGCGCCTTCGCCGATCGGGTGGCGGTCGGTGAAGACTTCGCCGCCCACATGCCGTCGAACCTGGATTTCGAAACCGCGGCGGGCGTGCCTCTTGCGGCGCTGACCGCCCTCCAGGCGTTGCGGGACGAACTTCGCCTGAAGCCGGGGTGGAAGGTATTTATTTCGGGCGGCGCGGGCGGCGTCGGCACCTTCGCCATCCAGATCGCCAAATGGCTGGGCGCCCATGTGACCACGACGGCGTCGAAGCGTGGAGAGGCGTTGGTGCGCTCGCTCGGGGCCGACGAGGTGATCGACTACACGGCGGACGATCTCTCGACGATCGGGCAGGATTTCGACGCGGGCTTCGACCTGGTCGGGGGCGAGACGTTGGACAGGATGTTCAGGATCATGAAGCCCGGGACCAGGATCGTTTCGGTCGCCGGCGTTCCGGAGCCGCAGATGGCCCGGCTGGATCTCGGCGGCCGCAGACTTCTGGCCGTGGCCTTCTGGGCGATGAGCTACGGCGTCAGACGGCGGGCGCGGCGCGCGGGCGTCGGCTACAGATATCTGTTCATGCATCCGAGCGGGAGCGACCTGGTGCAACTCGCGGACCTGATCGAGCAGGGGCGCCTTCGGGTCGTCATCGACAGAACCTATCCCTTCGCCCAAATCGCCGAGGCCCTCGCCTATGTTGAAAGCGGTCGCGCCAAGGGCAAGGTGATCGTCACTCGGTCAGCTTCGATGCAATAGTCCTTCACGGCGATGTCGGCTGGAAATCCGCAGCTAACCGGTCGTTGAGATCGGAGCTGCGGCCTTATCGGCGGCGTCCGAGCGGCTCGTCACGTGGTCGATGAAGGCGCGGAGCTTCGGCAAGACCTGACGTCTGCCGGAGTGGTAGAGAAAAACCCCTGGCGTCATGACGGCGAATGGCGTCAGCAACGCTCGAAGTCGGCCATCGGCGATCGCCGCCTCGGCGACCGGGCCGGGCGCCTGTGCAAGTCCTAAACCTTGGATCGCCGCGCCGAGGAGTGTGGGATAGTCGTGCGCGATCAGCGGCCCGGAAACGACCGCCTCGATCGTCTTGTCGCCATCGGCAAATCCCCAGGGCGCGATCGACCCGTTCGAGCGGCGCAGGCGCAGGCAGGCGTGGTCACGCAGATCCTCGATCCGCGCTGGCGGCTTCCGCTGGCGCAGATAGTCGGGGCTGCCGACGACGACGAACGGGAACGGCCTGGTCAGCCGCACGACGACCATATCCGGCGCGATCAACTGGCCGAGACGGATGCCGGCGTCGAAGCCGCCGGCCACGATATCCACCATCTCGTCGCTTGCGGCGATCTCCAGTTCGATCTCGGGGTAGGCCTGGCAGAATGAGGCGATCACCGGCTCCAGGATCAGCGGGACCACCGATCGGGGCACAGCGAGGCGCAAGAGCCCGGCGGGGCGTCGCCCCAGATCGCGCGCAATCTCGCTGGCGGCGACGAGCTCATCAAAGGCGGGCCCGGCGCGTTCGAGGAAGCGTTGGCCGGCCTCGGTCAGACCGACGCTGCGGGTGGTGCGCGCCAGCAGCGCCGCGCCGACCCGCGCTTCGAGCGCCCGGACCGCCTGACTGACCGCCGACGGCGTGACACCGAGAGCCGCCGCAGCGCGGCGGAAACTGTGGTGGCGGGCGACGCTCAGGAACGTCTCCACGCCATCCAGCGCTCCGTGCCTGACTGTGAAGTTCTGCTTCATGGCCCATCGACATTATCGCCAATAGTCGCTCACCGATAGCGGCCGTATGTCTGACGGCTCAGTCCGGCGTCGCGTCGATGTCGCGACTGAATTCTGAGCCAACCACCGGAAACGTCAGAGAAAGCCGCAATGTCGACGGAACCCCTCTTCCAAACCCATCTCGTCCTGGGCTATGTCGCGTGGCTGCTTTGCTTCGGCGCGTACATCCTGCCTTGGCTCAGGTCGGTGGACCGGGTCCAGGCCCACCGCGCCATCGCGACCCTGCACAGCTTCCGCTTCTTCGGGCTGGTCTTCCTGCTCCCGGGCGTCGTCGGCCCCAACCTGCCCGCCAGCTTCGCCACCTTCGCCGCCTATGGCGATTTCGCGACCGGCCTGCTCGCCATGCTGGCGCTCCTCACGGTAAGGGTACGCCCGCTCTTCTGGCTGTTCGTCGTCGCCTTCAATGTCGTGGGGATTACCGATCTCGTCCTCGACTATTACCACGCCATCCAGGTCGGCCTTCCGGCACGGGCGGGGGAGTTGGGCGCCACATACGCGATCCCGATCATCTACGTGCCCCTGCTGATGATCACGCACGTCGTCGCCTTCTACTTTCTGCTTCGCACCCGGCCCAAGGCCGTTCCAGCCCTCGCCGGCGCTACGGGCCAAGCCTAGGTCACAAACGGGGCGCCGAGAGTGCTGACGGCCCCTGTCGCAAGGCCATTCGTCGAAAGATGATTTGACGTTGTTGTAATCGCGGCCACAGTGGCGCTGGGCATTTATGTATTTCATGAGGTCGGTCTGGGGCGACTGAGATGATTCACAGGATTTTGGCGGGCTCTGCGCTCGCGTTTGGGCTGGCGACTTCGGCCGTGGCGGCGGGGCCGCTTCAGGTCTCAACCAACTTCCCCTATCCACTTACGGCGGTGGATCCCTACAAGGCCGACCTTGCGACGCTCGGGGTCACTTTCGGCCTGAACAATCCGGTCGGCGTCATTCCCTCCGGCCCGACCAAACTCGAGTTTCGACTGCTGGAATCCCACACCGACGCCAGCGGCTACCAGGTTCTCTCCCTGGATGTTGGCGGCGTGTCCCACGCCGTACCCCTACAGGCCTTCTCCACGGCCGGCACGCTGCTCGGGACCGTGACGACCTCGTCGTCCTTCGCCGACCTCATCGGGATCACCGACACCTTCGGTCCGAGTCCGCCGCCGTTCATCTGGGGCTCCTTCCCGGTCTATCTCTCAGACGCTGACACGGCGGCGCTCACCGGTATCGGCCCCTTCATCGGCGATGTGAGCAGGCTCTACTTCAACGCCGGCGATCACGCGCTCTTCGAGGTCGATGTGATGGCCGCCGCACCCGAGCCCGGCGTTTGGGGCCTGCTCGTGGCGGGCTTCGGTCTTCTGGGGCTGCAGCTTCGCCGTCGCCGCATCGCGGCGACCTAGGGCCGTTCCCATTAGCGCTTGATTGTCGTCGCCGGCCAACCCTATTGGCCTGCCATGTTACAGGCGTTTGGTGACGAGATCTGGTTGGCCGATGGCCCCACGACTGAGGTGGCCGGCTTTCGCTACCCTACCCGGATGGCCGTCGTCAGGCTGACCGGCGGCGCACTCTTCATCTGGTCGCCGGTCGCACTCTCGGAGGAGCTCCGCGCTGCTGTCGATGCGCTCGGCGAGGTGCGGTACCTCATCGCGCCGAACTCACTGCATCACCTGTTCCTTGGCGAGTGGCGGCGCGCCTATCCCGACGCCAGGCTCTACGCCGCGCCGGGGTTGCGCCAGAAGCGCAAGGACCTCGCATTTGATGGCGAACTGGAAGATGCGCCGCCTGGCGAATGGTCCGAGGAGATCGACCAGGTCCTGGTGCGGGGCAATATGATCACGACTGAAGTCGTGTTCTTCCACCGCAGGAGCCGCACGGCGATATTCACCGACCTGATCCAGCACTTCAGTCCAACCTGGTTCACCGGCTGGCGCGCTGTCGTCGCCAGGTTGGATCTGATGACGGCGCCCGAGCCGGAGGCGCCGCGAAAATTCCGAAACGCGTTCATCAATCGCCGGGCCGCCCGCGCAGCGCTTCGGCGGATCCTCGCCTGGCCAGCCAAGAGGGTGTTGATGGCGCATGCCGCGCCGGTCGAAGACGATGGGCAAGCCTTCATAGGCCGCACGTTTCGATGGCTACTGGCTTGATCCCGCGTTCGCGGACCTGAAGGTCCGCTTGGGGATCGTGACGGAAGGGTCCGCTCGCGCTGGCCGCGCCAGATTCGCCCGCCGCCCCGAAACGAATTAGCATTGACTAATGCATTAGCATTCACTAATCATATGGCATGACTGAAGCCGCCGCCATCAACGCCGTCATGCGTACCCTGGCCGACCCCACCCGGCGCGCGGTGTTCGAGCGGGTCGTCAATTCCGAAGAGATCACCGTGGTCGAGCTGACACGGGGGAGCGGGGTGACGCAGGGCGCCATTTCGCAGCACCTCAAGTCGCTGAAACTGGCCGGCCTGGTCACCGAGCGCCCTGAGGGCCGCAAGGTTTATTATCGGGCCCAGCCCGCCGGCCTCGCGCCCCTCGTCGACTGGATGGACCACTACGCCGTGTTCTGGCGCGACCGGTTCGCCGACCTGAGAGCCCTGCTGAAGGAGATTGACCCATGAGCGACGCCGCGATCATCGCCGACACCCACGAGATCGTCGTCGACGAGGTGTTTCCCCACGCGCCCGAGGTGGTGTGGAAGACCCTGACCACGCCCGAACTGATGGGCCGATGGCTGAAGATGACGGCGACCGGGTTCGAGCCCAGGACGGGCGCGCGCTTCACCTACCAGACCTCGCCGGCCGGCGAATGGGACGGCGTCATCCAGTGCCTGGTGCTGGAGGTGATCCCGAACGAGCGCCTGGTCTACGAGTGGCGAGGCGGACACGAGGCCAATCTCGAATACGGCTCGCGCCTGGACACCGTCGTCACCTGGACGATCAGCGCCGTCGAGGGCGGCGCCCGGCTTCGCGTGGTGCATTCCGGTTTCCGCCTGCCGAAGAACGATTTCGCGTTCAAGGGCATGAGCCACGGCTGGCCGGGGGTCCTCCAGAGGATCGGCGCCCTGGCCTCGGAACAGCACTGAGCGAACCGGAGTTCGCTTGCCTGACCCGCCGGTTCGATAGCGGCGGATCGCCCATCCTGAAATCACCTCAGCAAAGAGGAGGTCACCTATGCAGACACCATCCCAAAGTCACCGAGATGACGGGCAGCCCGCGACGCCGCCGATCGTGTCGGCGCAGGCCTGGGCGGCGGCCCGCGAAGAGATGCTCGTCAAGGAGAAGGCCTTCACCCGCGCCCGTGACGCCCTGGCCGCCGAGCGTCGGCGGATGCCGTGGATGGCCGTGGACGAGGCCTACGCGTTCGACGGGCCTGAGGGCAGGGTGAGCCTGCTGGACCTGTTCGAGGGGCGCCATCAACTGATCGTCTACCGGGCGTTTTTCGAGCCCGGGGTGTTCGGGTGGCCCGACCACGCCTGTCGTGGCTGTTCCTTCGGGGCGGACCAGGTGTCGAACCTCGCCCATCTGAACGCCCGCGACACCACGCTGGCCTACGCATCGAGGGCGCCGCAGGCCGACATCGCCAGGCTGAAGACGCGGATGGGCTGGGAGATGCCCTGGTACACGATCACGGACAGTTTCGACGCCGACTTCGGCGTGGACGAGTGGCACGGTCACAACGTGTTCTTCCGCGACGGCGACCAGGTGTTCCGCACCTATTTCATCAACTCCCGCGGCGACGAGGCGATGGGGACGACCTGGAACTATCTCGACGCGACCCCGCTCGGGCGCCAGGAGGCCTGGGAGGATTCTCCCGCGGGCTATCCCCAGACCAAACCGTACCAGTGGTGGCGGTGGCACGACGAATACGCCACCGAGGTCGCGCCGGATCCCAAGTGGATCGAAGTGTCGACGGCCGGACAGGTGTGGAAGGACCCCGAGACCTAGGGGGTCGGCGCGCGTCGGGTGAGAGGGCCTGACGGCGCCAGCGATGATCCAGCGGCGGCTTTTTTGCAGGAGAGAGACCATGAGCGAGGCCTGTTCCGGCGAATCCGACGGCGGCAGCAGCCCGACCGGCCTCCGCGCAGCTGAATGGCTATGTCTCGCGGCCGCGCCGACCTTCGCGTTCATGGCGCTGCTGACCGGTGTTCTCGGCGCCGACACGCCGCCGATGCTTTGCTCCAGCGCCCAAGGCGGATCGCCGCTGACCGGGATGGCGCCGATGTACCTGCTGATGAGCGTGTTCCACTCAGCCCCCTGGCTGAAGCTGATCTCGAGACGACGAGCTGGCGCGCAACAGCTCTGACCCCACGGCGAAACCAGGACCGCGTCCCGCCACACGCCGACCATTGAACACCGCAGACCGACCGCAGGCCGCTCGCGCCGGCCGGCGAACCCATGCGCCCGGCGCCGTGACCTGGCGCTGTCGCCGAAGACCGCAACGCCACAGAGGAGACCCCGTCAATGGACCAGATCACCGTCACCGCATTTCGTTGGGCCCCACCCTTCGCCCAGGGGCTTGTCCGCGACCTGCGGGTGCGCTGGGCGCTGGAGGAGGTCGGGGCTCCCTATGAGGTCCGACTGATCGACCTCGAAGATCGCCACACCGAGGCGAACCGTCGGACGCACCCCTTCGGGCTGGTCCCGGCCTTCGAGGCCGACGGCCAGGGGATGTTTGAATCGGGGGCCATCCTGCTCCACATCGCCGAGGACTCCGCGGTGCTGATGCCCGCCGGCCGCCACGAGCGCACCGCCGCCGTCACCTGGATGTTCGCAGCGCTCAACACGGTCGAGCCACCGGTCCAGGAACTCCTGGCGCTGGACCTGCAGCACGGGGACGAGCCCTGGGCGAAGCTGCGGCGTCCCGGCGCCGTGGAGGCGGTGAAGGTCCGGCTGGACGCGCTCTCGGACTGGCTCCAGGGGCGCGACCACCTCGTGGGCCGCTTCACCGCGGCGGACATCCTGATGACCACCGTGCTGCGGCTCATCCGGCACACGGACCTGGTGGCCGAATTTCCCGTGCTCGAGGCCTATGTCAGACGCTGCGAGGCGCGGCCGGCGTTCCAGAAGGCGCTGCGCGATCAGATGGCAGGCTATAGCCATAACGCGCCTGTCGCCACCTGAAGGGCCGCTGAAAGAGGTCGGACCGCCGACGAGGACGATCGGCGGTCCCTAGCTGACTCTTTTTCCGCGCCTCGATCGTCCTAGCTACATCTGAACCCTGGAGCAGGACCGATGAGCCTCAAAGACAAGACGATCGTGGTCACCGGCGGAAGCCGTGGCCTTGGCCTGGGACTGGTGGAAGCGCTCGTCGCGCAGGGCGCCCGGGTGATGGTGGTGGCCCGCGACCCCGATGCGCTGGACGCCGTCCGGGGCCGGCTGGGGGTCGCCACCATCTCCGCCGACGTGACGGATGAGGCCGCCGTCCACCGGATCCTCGCTGACGTCCGTCCGGACATCCTGGCGCTGAACGCCGGCGCGAAGCCGGCGATGGGGCGATTGGACCAGATGAGCTGGGCGGACTTCACCGGCCCCTGGGAGACCGACGTCAAGGCCGGGTTCTACTGGCTGCAGGCGGCGCTCAACCTGCCGCTCAAGTCCGGCAGCCGGGTCCTGGTGGTGTCGAGCGGCGCGGCCGAGAACGGATCGCCGATGTCCGGCGGCTATGGCGGGGCCAAGCGCATGCTGTGGTTCATGGCCAAGTACGCCAACGGCGTCTCCGAGCAGAGGGGTCTCGGGATCCGCTTCCAGACCATCGTCCCGCAGCAGATGATCGCCGGCACCGGGGTCGGCGATGCGGGCGCAGGCGCCTATGCCCGCGCCATGGGCGTCACGCCGGAGGCGTTCGTGGCCCGGTTCGGTGCGCCGATGCCGCCGCGGGATTTCGGCGAGAAGGTTGTTTCCGTGCTGGAGGATCCGAAATACGCGCAGGGCTTCGCGTTCGGGCTGAAGGGCGACACGGGCGTGACCATGATCGAGGAGGCGGCGGCTTGAACCCAGGACGGCCCCTCGCGGACCGCGACCGCCGTGCGGGGCTCCTTGCCCTGGCCGGCGAGCTGCGGCCCGAGCTGCACCGCTATTGCGCGCGCCTCATGGGATCGGTGATCGACGGCGAGGACGTGGTGCAGGACACCCTCGAGCGGGCCGTCGTGGCGTTGGAGGCGCTGGAGGAGGCGCCGCCGCTTCGTCCCTGGCTGTTCCGGATCGCCCACAACCGCGCCCTCGACCTGCTGCGAAGCCGCGCGGTGCGCCGGGCCGAGCCGATCGACGCCGCCTTGGAGCTCGCTGACCCGGCCAATCTCGACCCCCTGGAGACGCTGATGCGCCGCGAAGCGGTGAAGACCGCGGTGTCGCGCTTTGCGGAGCTTCCGACCCTGCAGCGGAGCGTCGTGATCCTGAAGGATGTGCTCGGCGAGTCGCTCATCGAGATCGCCGCCCTGCTCGACCTGACGGTCGACGCCGTGAAGGGTCACCTGGCCAGGGGCCGGGCGCGGCTTCGGGAGATCAACGCCCGGGCCGGCCCGCTCCCGGAGGCGCGGCCGGCCTCCGCCGCTGTGGCGCGCTACGCCGCGCTCTTCAACCAGCGCGACTGGAACAGCCTGCGGGCGCTGCTGGCCGACGATGTGAAGCTCAATCAATCCTCGCTCCCGCCTCGCGCGGGCCGCGCGGACGTCGGGCTGTTCTTCACGATCTATGCCGAGATGGATGGCGTCTGGGTCGCTCCGGCCTGGCTCGAGGGTCGGGAAATGATCGCGGTCTTCGAAGATCGCGCCGATCCGAAGCCCAGCTATCTGATGTGGCTCGAGTGGCGTGATGGCCGGATCAGCTTCATCCGCGACTATCGCTATGTCCGCTACGTCGCCGCCGACGCAGAACTGACGCTGGCGTCGGGGCCTGAGCCCGCGGACGACTAAATTCGATCGGCCTGTTGGCTCGGCGCGCGGGCTTGTCTAGTTGCCTGGGCTCAGAGGCGGGCGTGGGGAATCGGCGCGTGAAGACCAAGACGCAGGACGACAGGTATATCCTGATCCTCAAGTGTCCGGACCGGAAGGGCGTGGTGGCGGCGGTCTCGGGCTTCCTGGCGGACAACGACGCCTCGATCGTGGAATCCAACCACTTCAATGATCCCATGGCCGGCCAGTTCTATATGCGCACCGTGTTCCGGCCGGA
>FSUX01001734.1_pt1 | contig 10404 bp, 10 predicted proteins | sample 1637501 | NCBI WGS metagenome assembly FSUX01 (sample SAMEA3914816, study PRJEB12502) | metagenome | biome: forest; material: soil | place: USA | collected 2011-09-16 | depth 0.3 m
CACCTCCTCGGGCGCCACCACTGTGGCCCGCTTGATGAGAGCGAGCGCCTGGGCCCCCCGCCCCGCCTCCTCCAGCCCCTCGGCGGCCAGGAGCAGCACCAGGGGATGTTCGACCCCGCGGGCCAGGGCGGCGCCGGCGAGGGACAGCGCCTGCGGCCGGTCCCCGCGGCCGACGGCGGCGGCGATCTCTGCGAGGTCCTGCATCGGCTCGCTCATGGGCGCGCGTCTCCCCGACGACCGCGGTGTCTGATCCAAGCCTAGCATAGCGACGGCGAAGGCGGCGCCGGAAGCCGACTCGCCGCCGAAGCAGGGAGGGAGACGCCCCAGTGATCGACCTCGGCAAGTTCCTGTCGAAAGAGGCGCCGGTGGTGTCCGGCTCCCTGGCCCTGGACGCCTTCGCGGGCGAGGCGGTGCCCCTCGACCTGGCGGGGCGCCCATCCTGAAGCACTGGGTCGTCACCCTCGACCTGGCCCATGAGCGGCTGTGGCTGGCGCCCGCGCCGACCGCGCCGCCCCACGGCTGAAAGCGCCCGCGTCCAAGCGCCACTCTCCAAAAGCGTTAATCCATTCGACTCAGGCTTGCGCCGTACCTGATAATCGTTGCGAATCAAAACGGCGGAACCATGCGACGCCTCACACTGCCGCTCCTCTCCGCCAGCTATCTGAGCCTGGCCCTGATCATCGCCCTGTCGCTGTGGCGCAACGGTGGCGGCTGGGCCGCGGGCGTGGCCGGCCTGATCGGCGGGCTGGCGCTGTGCTTCACCTTCCACGGCCTGATCGGCCGGGCCCTGGAGACCGCGGCCCTGCGCAAGGAGATCGAAGACCTGCGGTCCGCGCACCGCATCCTGATCGATCAGATGGAACGGATCGACGGCCGGGTCGGCCAGGTGCTGGAGACCATCGCCGAGGACGCCACGCGGCGCTCGGATGAACTCACCAGCGAGGTCCACATCCTGGAGGACCTGGTCCAGCAGATGGGCGAGCGGCTGGAGGAACGGATGGCCGCCGCCCCGCCGCCCACCTCGATCCACGGACGGGGCGGCGTGCAGCAGCGCCAGTCGGCGGCCCTGCTGGAGACCGTGCGCGAGGCCCTGACGGAGAACCGGGTCGACCTCTACCTTCAGCCGGTGGTGAACCTGCCGCAGCGCCGGACGGTGTTCTACGAGAGCTATTCGCGCCTGCGCGACGCCTCCGGCCGGGTGATGATGCCGGCCGAGTACCTGGCCGTGGCCGAGCCCGAGGGCCTGATGACGGTGGTGGACAACCTGCTGCTGTTCCGCTGCGTGCAGATCGTCCGGCGCCTGGCCAAGACCGACAAGAAGGTGGGGATCTTCTGCAACATCTCCACGGCCAGCCTGGGGGACGAGACCTTCTTCCCGCAGTTCCTGGACCTGCTGTCTTCCAACCGCGACCTGTCGGGCGCCCTGATCTTCGAGCTGGGTCAGGCGGCCTATGACGCCCGCGGCGCCGTCGAGGCGCGCAATATGGGCAAGCTGGCCGATCTCGGCTTCCGCTTCAGCCTGGACAAGGTCACCGACCTGGATCTCGACTTCCAGGACCTGGCCCGCTCGGACGTCAAGTTCGTCAAGGTCGGCGCCCAGTTCATGCTGGACCAGCTGGAGGAGACCGCCGACGGTTTGATCCTCAAGTCCCTGCCGGACCTGGCGGCGGAGGATTTCGCCTCGCTGACCCGCCGCTACGGCGTCGACCTGATCGTCGAGAAGATCGAGCACGAGCGCCAGGTGGTGGACGTGCTGGAACTCGATATCGCCTATGGCCAGGGCCACCTGTTCGGCGAGCCGCGGCCGATCCGCGACGCGGTGCTGGCCGAGACCGATCCGCCGACCGGGTTCCTGCGCGGATCGACCATGGCGACGGGCGCTGCGCGGCGGCGAGCCTAGAGCACGATGGGGTCGGGCGGACTCGCCCGATCGTTGACTCCTGCTCTAAATTCAAAAGTTGCCGGAAGGCAGCCCTTCGGGCGCGCGGGCTCCGCGTCCCTCTCGGGTTTGCCGGCAGCGCAGGTGGCGCGGCCGCCAAGAGGCGTTGGCGATCAGGCTTGGGGCCACCACGCCGCCGGCGCACCGCTGACGCGGGTCAAGCGCTCGCCGCGGCAGGCGCCAGCCTGAGACCTGCCATACGTGACGGTTGACATGTAGCGGTCGTTACATTCATATCGTGCACATGGTGGAAAAGTCCTGGATCCTCCTGACCTACAAGGTTCCGCCGGACCCGCCCCGCGGGCGGGTGGCGATCTGGCGGAAGATCAAGGCCATGGGGGCGGTCTATCTGCAGAACGGCGTCTGCCTGTTGCCGAAGACCGACGACCATCAGCGCCGGCTCAAGATGCTCGAAAACGACATCGCCGAACTCGATGGGGAATGCGTGCTCCTGGAAACGGTCGCGCTCGACAAGTCCCAGGACGACAAGGTGGTGGCCAGGTTCATGGCCGACCGCAACGACGCCTATGAGGAATTCATCGACAAGTGCGCGGATTTCGAGGGCGAGATCGCCAAGGAAACCGCCGCGGAGCACTTCACCTACGCCGAGCTCGAAGAGAATGACGAGGACCTGAAGAAGCTGCAGCGGTGGCTGGGGCAGATCACCAAGCTCGACTTCTACGGCGCACCCTTGGCCGCTGAGGCGGCTCGCCGGCTCGCCGGATGCGAGAGGCTTCTCGACGTCTATGCGCACCGGGTCTTCGAAGCGCAGGACGAAAACCGGCCGATGGGCGCATAGGAGGGATCAATGACGCACCTCTTCGGATCCGCTGTGCTCACCGGCGCTGAACGCTCGCCGACCCTCTTCTCCAGGAGCCCTGCATGATCCTCAACTGGAGCCACATCGGGCCGCCCATGGTGGCCGCCTTCCTCGCCTCGCTGGTGGAGTTCGTCGAGGCGTTGACCGTGATCCTCGCCGTCGGCGCCACCCGTGGCTGGAAACCGTCGCTGGCCGGGGCCGGGGCCGCCCTCGCGGTATTGCTCGTACTGGTGGCCGTGCTCGGCCCGGCGCTCACGCTCATCCCGCTGGCGATTGTCCAACTCGCAGTCGGGACCCTGCTGCTGCTGTTCGGCCTGCGCTGGCTGCGCAAGGCGATCCTGCGGGCCGCCGGCGTCATCGCTCTTCACGACGAGGCCGCCGCCTACGAGGCCGAGACCACCGCCATGCGCGGACTGGGCGGCATTGGCGGCGGTTGGGACAAGATCGCCTTCGTCGCATCCTTCAAGATCACCATGCTCGAGGGCGTCGAGGTGGTTTTCATCGTGATCGCGGTCGGAGCCGGGGGCGTTGGCCTGCTGGTCCCGGCCTGCCTCGCCGCCCTTGCGGCCCTGTTGGTTGTCGTCGCCCTCGGGGTGGCGGTGCATCGGCCGCTGTCCAAAGTGCCCGAGAACACCCTGAAGTTTGTGGTGGGGGTGCTCCTCTCCGCGTTCGGGACGTTCTGGGTGGGCGAGGGTCTTGGCGCGCCGTGGCCCGGCCAGGATTGGGCGATCCTTGGCCTGATCATCGGTTTCGGGGCCATCGCCTTGCCGAGCGTCCCCTGGTGTCGGGCGCAGGCTCACCGACGCCTCAGCACCGTTGGCGAAGGGAGCTCGACATGAACTGGCTCAAGGTGACCGTGAAGGAGATCATCGGCCTGTTCATCGACGACGGGAGTTTCGCGCTCGCCATCGTGATCTGGGTCGGTCTGGTCGGGCTGGTGTCCGCGCAGGTGTCGACGGCGCGGCCCTGGTGCGGCGTGGCGCTGTTTGCCGGCCTGGCCGCGATCCTGGCCGAGAGCGCGCTCCGCAGAGCGCGGAAGTGATGATCGCGCCGGGCCGGCGCACCCGCCATTGACCCCCGCGCCGGCGCCCGCTACCGCCCGGGCCATGACCGCGCCCCGACTGATCTCCGGCCTCTCCGACCTCGTCGACCGCTATGACGTGATCCTCTCCGACGTCTGGGGGGTGATCCACAACGGCAAGGAGAGCTTCCCCGAGCCCTGCGCCGCCCTGGCGCGCTGGGGGGCGGAGAAGGGGCCGGTGGTGCTGATCTCCAATTCGCCGCGGCCCTCGGCGGCGGTGATGGGACAGCTGGATGATCTGGGAGTGCCCCGCGCCGCCTGGCAGGCCTTCGTCACCTCCGGCGACGCCACGCGGGTGCTGCTGGCCCAGCGGGCGCCGGGGCCGGCCTGGGCTATCGGGCCGGAACGCGACGCGACGCTCTATGAAGGCCTCGGACTCGAATTCGCAGGCCCCGACGACGCGCACTTCATCTCGGTCACCGGACCCTATGACGACGAGATCGAGGCGCCGGGCGACTATCGCGACCGGTTCGAGGCGGCGGCGAAGCGCGGCCTGGAGATGGTCTGCGCCAATCCGGACATCGTGGTGCAGCGCGGACCGAAGCTGATCTATTGCGGCGGGGCGCTCGCCCAGCTCTACGCGACCCTCGGCGGGCCGGTGCGGATGGCCGGCAAGCCACACGCGCCGATCTATGCGCTCAGCCTCGCCGAGGCCGAGGTGCTCACCGGCCGGCCGGTGGATCCCGCCCGGGTGCTGTGCATCGGCGACGGCGTGGCCACCGACGTGAAGGGCGCCAACGACCAGGGCCTGGACGTGCTGTTCGTGGCCAGCGGCATCCATGGCGCGGAGACCATCGGCCCCGACGGTCTGGACGCCGCCGCGGTGGAGGAGCTCCTGGCCAAGGACGGCGCGCGGGCGACCTACGCCATCGCCGACCTGGCCTGGTAGAGCGGGCGGCCCCAAACGTGTCATCCCGGAAAGCGCGCAGCGCTTGTCCGACCCATAGACACCGATCCATCCTGAGAGCCCGGCGCATCTGGGTCCCGCACTTCCGCGCTTCGCGCTCCATGCGGGATGACAGTTGGAGGGTGCGGCCCCTTTGAGGTTCACCTAGGGGCCGGGCGGGGGAGGACTTCGCTTCGCGATCGAAGGCGGCTAAGGAAACTCCGCAAGTCGAGGGAGCGCGCGTCCAGGGACTGTTCTTCGAGGATCTGAACGTCGGCCAGAGCGCCGAGATGGTGAAGATCGTCACCGGCGGCGATATCGAGGCCTTCGCGGCCGTAAGCGGCGACACCAATCCTGTCCACCTGGACGAGGCCTATGCCCGCACCACCACTTTCCAGGGGCGCATCGCCCACGGCATGCTGTCGGCGGCCTATATCTCCGCGGTGATCGGCACCCGCCTGCCCGGACCGGGCGCGATCTACCTGTCGCAGTCGCTGCGCTTCCGGCGCCCGGTGAAGATCGGCGATCCGGTGACCACCCGGGTGACCATCTCGGCCCTGGACGAGCGGCGCGGGCACGTGACCTTCGCCACCGTCTGCCAGGTGGACGGCAAGACCGTGGTGGACGGCGAGGCGGTGATCATGGCGCCGCGCAGGCCCGCCCCAGCCGCAGGGGACGCCTAGCCCCCATGCGCATCGTCCACGGCTGGAAGGAGCTGGCGGCGGCCGATCGCGGGGCCGCCGTGGCGTTCGGAAATTTCGACGGGGTGCATCGCGGCCACCAGCGGGTGATCACGCTCGCCGCCGAGGCGGCGAAGGCGCTGGGCGTGCCGTTCGGCGTGATCAGCCTGGAGCCGCATCCGCGCCGCATCTTCCAGCCCGACGCCCCGCCCTTCCGATTGATGACCCCCGACCAGCAGGCCCGCGCCCTGGAGGTGCTGGGCGTCGACATCTTCTACCTGCTGCCCTTCGACGCCGAGATGATCCACCTCACGGACCGCGAATTCGCCACGCGGGTGCTGCACGAAGGCCTGGGCGCGCGCCATTTAGCGGTGGGGTTCGACGTCTCGTTCGGCTATGGCCGCACCGGCAGTCCGGAGAGCATGCGCGCCTATGGCGCCGAGCTGGGCTTCGGGGTCTCGGTGGCCGACGCGGTGGGCGATCATGGCCACAAGTTCTCCTCCACCGGGGTGCGTGACGCCCTGCGGGAGGGCCGCCCGGAAGCCGCCGCGGCGATCCTCGGCCGACCGTTCGCCATCGAGGGCATGGTGGAGCATGGCCGCAAGCTCGGCCGCACGCTGGGCTTCCCCACCGCCAATGTGTCCTTAAGCGACTATGTGGTCCCGCGGTTCGGCGCCTACGCCACCCGCACCCGCCTGCCGGACGGCCGCGAGCTGGCCGGTGTGGCGAGTATCGGGGTCAATCCGACCATCCCGGGCGCCATCGCGCCCAGGCTCGAGGTGTGGCTGTTCGACTTCGACGAGGACATCTACGACCAGGTGATCGAGACCGATCTCATCGCCTTCATGCACAGTGAGATAAAGTTTGTTAACCTTGAGCTTCTGACCGAGCAGGTCATGGCCGACGCCGCGCAGGCCCGCGCCCTCCTCCTGCCTGGGAAGTAGCACGACCGGCCCGCCAGAACGGCGACCGGGAGGTTCGCGGGGGCGTTCATGGTGTTGCAGTCCAAGGCTTCGAAATACGCCACCTTCGCGCGCGCGCGGCAGCCGCGCCGCAAGCGGCCACCGGCCTTCGCCTTTGCGCCGGGGGCCACCTTCACCTTCTCCGAGGCGCCGGTGATGGCGGGCGCGCCGGTGCTGCAGGGCCCGCCGGACGAGGCCCAGATCCTGGACGCCTATTCCAGCGCCGTGGTCCATGCGGTCGAACGCGTCGGGCCCGCCGTGGTGCGGGTGCATCCCTGGGCCACCGCCTATGGCCCCGAGGGCGTCGGCTCCGGCGTCGTGCTGGCCCCCGAAGGCCTGATCCTCACCAACAGCCACGTGATGCGCGGCGCCGCCCAGGCCGAGGTGGTGGCCCTTGACGGCCGCGCCTTCCTGGCCCGGCTGGTGGGGGACGACCCGGACACCGACCTGGCCCTGATCAAGATCCAGGAGCCGGTGAACCTGCCCACCGCCCGGCTGGGGGATTCCAAGGCCCTGCGACGCGGCCAGCTGGTGATCGCCATCGGCGCGCCGCTGGGCTTCGAGGCCACGGTCACCGCCGGAATCATCTCGGCCATGGGCCGCTCGCTGCGCGGCGAGCGCGGCCGGCTGATCGAGGACCTGATCCAGACCGACGCGGCGCTCAATCCGGGGTCCTCCGGCGGACCGCTGGTGAACGCCGCCGGCGAGGTGGTGGGCATCGCCACCGCGGTGATCGCGGGGGCCCAGGGCCTTTGCTTCGCCGTCGCCGCCAACACCGCCTCCCTGGTGGTGGGGGAGCTGATCAAGCACGGCCGGGTGCGGCGCGGCTCCATCGGCGTGGTGGCCCAGCAGGCGCCCATCCCCCGCGACCTGGCCCGCTCGGTCGGCATCGACCAGCCGTTCGGCGTCTGGATCGCCACCCTGGAGGCCGGCGGCCCAGCGGCCAAGGCGGGGCTGGTCCCGGGCGACCTCCTGATCGCCGCCGACGACCAGGTGCTGATCGGCCTCGACGACCTGATGCGGGTGCTGGGCCACGGCACCATGGGCAAGCCGATGACCTTCCAGGTGATCCGCCAGGGCAAGCGGATGAGCGTCGAGGTCACGCCGCGGGAGCGGCGGCGGTAGGGCGCGCGGGTCGCCATCGAGCGGCGCCAGGGCCCACCCCCCTGGGTTGCGCTTCGTCCCCCGGCAGGCCAGCATGGCCTCGGGGGCTCGTGCAAATGTTCCGAACAGTTTCGTGGCTCGTCGCGCCGGCGTTGCTGGCCTGTTGCCTGCTGGTCCCGACCCTGTCCGGCGCGACCGGCCAGGTCCGCAAAGCGCCGTCCCCGCCCTGGGTCGAGGAGGCGGCCATTCCAGCCCCCAGGGCCGAACGCGGCCGGGAGGTCGCCGACGGGCGCTACTCGCTGCTGGTCGACCACCAGATCCGCGTCGATGGGCCGGTCCAGGTCAGCTATCGCCGCTCCGCCGACCTGGTCACCGACCGCGGCGGTCTGGAGCAGGCAGCCAGCATCAATATCGATTTCGACCCCAGCGACGAGGACATCGTCCTGCATCACGTCCGGGTCTGGCGCGGCAAGGTCGCGCAGGAGCGGCTGAAGGACGTCTCGATCGACCTGATCCGCCGCGAGCGCGAGCTGGCGGACGGAGTCGTCACCGGACTGAAGACCGCACATTTCGAGTTGAAGGACGTTCGGGTCGGCGACATCGTCGATGTCGCCTACAGTCTGGAAACGCGCAACAAGGTCCTGCAGGGACAGCTCTTTGACGGCAACAGCACGAGCTGGTCGGCGCCCGTGGCCCTGACCCGTTTCCGGCTGCTCTGGCCGCGTCAGCGCCCGCTGAACGTGAAGCTCCTGTCTGGCGCGCCGCACCCGACAATGACCCGGCAGGGGCCTCTGGACGTCTATGACTGGCAGGTGGTGGACCCCGATCCGATCCCGAGCGAAGCCGACACGCCGCGTTGGCGACAGCCTTGGGGCGCGGTGGCGGTCTCCAGCATGGCCTCCTGGTCGGACGTGGTCGCCTGGGCCTTGCCGCTCTACCAGCACACGGACCCCCTGCCGGCGAGCCTGGCAGCCGAGGTGGACGCCTTCGCCACCGCCAATCCCGATCCCCGAAACCGGATCACCTGGGCGTTGCGCTGGGTGCAGGACAATGTGCGCTACGTCTCCCTGTCCATCGGGGAGGGCTCATATGTGCCACGCAATCCCGCCGAGTTGATCCGCACCGGCTTCGGCGACTGTAAGGACAAGGCGCGGCTGTTGGTGGCCATGCTGGACCGATTGGGGGTCGCCGCCGTCCCGGCCCTGGTGGACACCGATCTCGGTCCCGGACTGGCGGGCCAGCCGCCGGCGCCCACCCTGTTCGACCACATGATCGTACAGATCAAGCTCGACGGTGGAACCTTCTGGGTCGACCCCACCCGCTCGCACGAGGGCGGCCGGTTCCCCGATATCCGCCCCCTGAGCTACGCCTGGGCGCTGCCGGTGACACCCGGCCAGACGCAGCTCGAGGCCATCCCCTTCCCACCGCCCTCCGCGCCGACGACCGATGTGGTGGAAACCTATCAGCTCCCCGCCGGGCCGGGCCCGATGAAGCTCGACGTCACCTCGGTCTATAGGGCCGATCAGGCGGACACGATGCGCGGTGAGCTGGCCAGCAAGTCGACGGCCGAGTTCGAGAAGAAGTACCTGGCCTACTATGTCGACATGTATCCCGGTCTGCGGGCGCGGGTGCCGGTCGAGGTGGACGACGATCGAAGCGCCGACATCCTGACAACCCGGGAGGCCTATGAGCTTCCCGCCGAAGCCCTCGCCAGGGAAAAGGAAAATGTGCTCGGCAAGTTCCTCGTCCGGGCCTCGAGCCTGAACGACTACAAGGCCCCAGCGGTCGGCGAACGCAAGGCGGCGCTGTTGCTGCCGTTCCCGGTCAACGATCACCACCGGATCGTGCTGGTGACCCCCGGCCACAAGCCGCCCATGCCGGAGGCGGTGGAGATCGACGGGGTCGGGTTCCACTACGAGATGAACGCGACGCGCAAGGGCGACACCCTGACCCTCGATTACCGGCTGACGGGCGCCAAGGCGGTTCTGGAACCCGACGAGGTGAAGACCTTCGAGACCGAGTTCGACCGGATGGATGACGCCAATTACCAGCGGCTCGACCTGACCTCCAAGCAAGGCGGCGTGATCGGCGGGAGCCCGGTGCTTGTCGCCGTCGGCCTATGCGTTGCCGTCCTGCTGGCCGCCGGCCTGATCTTCGGGCTGCGCCGGGGCCTGGTCGCCGACGCCGCCTATGGCGGCCTTGCCTATTATTACCCGGTCAGCCTCTGGAAGTTCTCGCTGATGAGCGTGATGACCTTCGGCCTCTACGGGTTCTTCTGGATGTGGAAGTGCTGGCGGTGGGCCAAGTCTCATGGCCACTCGGATGTTCAGCCTTTCTGGCGAGCCCTGTTCCGGCCCTTCTGGCTTTACCCCTTGTTCGCCGAAGCCAACCAGCGGCCGAGGGGCCTGCGCATGCCCGTGTGGATCGGAGGGCTTGCTTCAGGGATCTACATCGCCTGGATGATCGCCGAGACGGTCATGAACGAGACCAAGACCGCGCCGCCGCTGCTGGCGTTTTCTCCCGCCCTCGACTTCGTCTGCTATTTTCCGGCGCTGCTGGCGGTCAATCGGCTGAATCGCGCCGATCGCGAGGCGCTGGCCGCCAATTCGAAGTTCACCGGCCTGAGCGCGATCGCCTTGGCCCTGGGGGCCGCTTCCTGGGCCTTGGTCCTGATCGGGCTGGCCTCCTGAAGGCGCCTGCGCCGTCAGGTTCGCAACCCTCGGGGCTTGGGTTCGTCCCCGCCCTCTGCTACAGCCCGCCGATGACTTCGGTTCGGAAAAGCGCGCGAATTATCCGCCCGGCGTGACGCCGTTGGACGTGCGCGCGCCGGGATCCTGATTCCCGCCCTTTGTTGATCCGAACCCCCCGTTGGAAAGTCCCATGGCCGACGACGCCGAGAAACCTGCCCGCGATTATCGCGAGACCGTCTTCC
>FSUX01001974.1_pt1 | contig 10380 bp, 10 predicted proteins | sample 1637501 | NCBI WGS metagenome assembly FSUX01 (sample SAMEA3914816, study PRJEB12502) | metagenome | biome: forest; material: soil | place: USA | collected 2011-09-16 | depth 0.3 m
CCCGAGAGGCCGCCGCGGGCTTGGCGGGCGTCCTCGCCGCCGGCATCGGCATCGCCATACCGGGCATGGGCATCCCGGGCGTGGACATGGGGTCCATGGTCTGGGCGCCGGCGGAGGCGGCGATCGCCAGAGGCAGCAGGACCAGGATGGGGGCGAACCGGTTCATGCCGCCGCTCCGTCCAGCGGGCGCACGGCGAACACCTGAAACATGCCGCCGTGCATGTGGTAGAGCATGTGGCAGTGAAACGCCCAGTCGCCGGGCGTCGCGGTGAAGTCGAAGGTCACCTTGCCGCCGGGCGCGACGTTCACGGTGTGCTTGCGCGGACGGAAGCCCTTCGGTCCGTGGATCAGCTCGAAGAAGTGCCCGTGCAGGTGGATCGGGTGGGTCATCATGGTGTCGTTGATCAGGTTGATCCGCACCCGCTCGTCCTTGGCGAAGGTGTAGGGCTTGGTGGTCTCGCTGAACTTCTCGCCGTCGAACCCCCACATGAACCGCTCCATGTTGCCGGTCAGGTGGATGTCCATCTGGCGGGTCGGGGTTCGCGGGTCAGGGTTGGGCGCGAGCGCGACCAGATCCTGGTAGACCAGCACCCGGTGGCCGACGCTTTCGAGCCCCTGGCCCGGCTCGCCGGTGCGGTCCTTGGGGATCGCCGCAATGGTCTGCACGCCCGGGCCCATGCGGACGCCCGGGGCGTTCTCGCCGTCGCGCATCGACATCTTCATGCCGCCCATGTCGCCCATGATGTCGGAACCGCGCGGTTTGGGCGGCGCGGACCCAGGCCCGGCGCCAGTCATTCCCGGCATATCGGCCATGCCCGCCATGGCGCCGGCGGCTGGGGCAGCCCCCATCTTCATGCCGCCCATGTTCATGCCCGACATGTCCATGTCCATGTCCTTCATGGTGGCGAGCGGACGTTCGCGTAGCGCCGGGACCGCGGCGACCATCCCGGCGCGCGGGGCCAGCGTCGCGCGCGCCATGCCGGACCGGTCGACCGCCTCGGCCACTAGGGTGAAGGCCTTGTCCGCCGTCGGCTGGACGATGACGTCATAGGTCTCGGCGTTGCCGATCTGGAACTCGTCGACCTCCACCGGCCGCACCGGCTGGCCGTCGGCCGCCACCACGGTGAGCTTCAGACCGGGAATGCGGACGTTGAACTCCATCTGGGCGGCCGAATTGATGAACCGCAGCCGCACCCGCTCGCCGGGCTTGAACAGACCGGTCCAGTTGTCGGCAGGCCCATGGCCGTTGATCAGGAACTTGAGCGCGGCCCCCGTGACATCGGAGATGTCGGTCGGGTCCATGCGCATCTTCGCCCATTCGATGCGCTCCTGCAGCGTCTGGTCCTTGCCGGCCAGCAGGGAGGCGACGGTCTCCTTTTGGAAGTTGAAGACCCCGGCCTGCTGCTTCATCCGCTGGAAGACCAGATGGGGGTGCATGAAGCTGTAGTCGGAGAGCACAACCACATGCTCGCGGTCGTAGGCGATCGGGTCATCGCCGGCCGGGTCGATGATGATCGGGCCGTAGTGGCCCTCCGCTTCCTGCAGGCCGGAATGGCTGTGATACCAGTAGGTGCCCGACTGGATGATCGGGAACTCGTAGACGAAGGTCTGGCCGGGCTTGATGCCGGGGAACGTCACCCCCGGCACGCCATCGAACTGGAACGGCGCCAGCACGCCGTGCCAGTGGATAGAGGTGTCCTCGGCGAGGTCGTTCTTCACCGATAACCGGACCTTCTGGCCCTCCTTGAGGCGCAGCAGCGGGCCGGGCACGGTGCCGTTGATGGTCACCGCATGGCCGGCGCGCCCGTCAACGCTGAGATGGGCGTGGGAGATCGTCAGGTCGATGTTCGGGCCGGCCAGGGTTGGCAGGGCCGGGGCGAGGCCCGGCGTCGCGCTGCGCGCCCAGCCCGGCAGCAGCGAACCGAACGCCAGGCCGCCGCCGAGGAGCGTGGCGTCGCGCAACAGTCGGCGCCGGTCGAGATCGCGCATGTCGTCATCCAAACCCGAAGGGCCGCACGCCGACGCGCGCGGGACTCCAAAGGAATACGCGCCAACCGGCCCCGCGCCCTCACTGAGTGCGCAAAAAACTAGCCTTGGCTCGCGCGCAGGACTCGCGCGCCGTGGCGCGTCAGGCCGCGGGGCTTGTAGATCGACAGCACCATCGGCAGCAGCAGCACGGCGAGGCCGCCGCTGGCGTGGACCAGGAGCTGCAGGCCGATGGCGCGGAGATCGCCCAGGGGCCCGCCCGCCGCCGCCATCCGCGCGGCGGTGGCGATCAGGGGCAGCTTCGCCAGCAGGACGGCCGTGGCGAAACTGGTGGCCAGCAATTTGATCAACACCCAGTAGTGGCGGAACACCCCCCAGGGCGTGCCCAGGCCCTGCAGGACACCGGTCGCCAGGGCCGTGAGCGCCAACGGGGTGACGACCGCCCGGGCGATCAGGTCCATGGCGACATAGGCGGCCTGAATAAGGGACGTGTCGAGCGACGTCAGCCCGGCGATCGCCAGGGCGAGGAAGGCCGCAATCGCGCCGAGCAGGGCCACGGACGTCGCGACATGCAAGGTCAGGACGAACCTTCGAAGCGCCGGTGGAAACGTCAACGCGGTTCGGCTTTCATGGCGCCAGGCTCTGCGGCGTGGCCGGCGTGGCCGAAGTGATGGCTGGGAACGTGTCCGGTGAGATGCAGGCCGACCACCAGCAGCACCACGCCCGCGGCGGCCGCGGCCAGCACCTTCACCCAGGTGGGCATGCGCGGCGCATGCTCTTCGGTCGGGTCGTGCCTGTCGTCCATTGCTGCGCTCCATCTGGCGACGCCGCGGCGTCGAGGGTCGTTATCGAGACACTCTGTATTTATAGAGTCAAGGTGTCTCGAAACTCGACAGGCGGCGGCCCGGCGCTATGATGGCCTGTGCCCAAGCTCTGGACCGACACCATCGAGGCGCACCGCCGGGCGGTGACCGAGGCGACGCTCGACGCGACGGCAAGTCTTGTGCGCGACCAGGGTCTGGCGTCGGTGTCGATGTCCGCCATCGCCCGGACCGCGGGCATCGGCCGCGCGACGCTCTACAAGTATTTCCCCGACATCGAAGCGATCCTGCTGGCCTGGCACGAGCGACATGTCGCCGACCACCTGCGCCGCCTCGCCGAAGTGCGCGACCAGGGCGGCCCGCCGCAAGCCCGGCTGGAGGCGGTGCTCTGGGCCTTCGCGATGATGCGCCACCACCGCCCCGATAACGAGGTGGGCGCGCTGCTGCATCGCGGGCCGCATATCGTGCGCGCCGAGCAGGCGGTGTTGGACCTTCTTCAGGGCTTGCTTGACGAGGCCGCGCGCGCCGGGACGGTGCGGGCCGACGTGTCGCCGGGGGAGCTCGCGTCCTACTGCCTGCATGCGCTCAGCGCCGCGAGCCAGGCGCCTTCGAAGGCGGCGCTGGACCGGCTGGTGGCGGTCACCCTGGCCGGGCTCCGGCCTGACCGGCCCGGAACCTAGGGGATTGCCGGCTGCGGGACGTATAGTTTTGAGGGGCGTGGCCGATCAGGCCTGAAAGGCGGCGATGATCGGACAGGGGCCCGGCGTCGGTGCGCTGCAGGCCTGCGCGAGGCGCCGCAGCGAGGCTCGCGCCCCCTCAAGCTCCGCGATCTTGGCGTCGAGCGCCGTCAGGCGCTCCAGCGCCAAGGCGCGCGCTCGCGCGCGATCGTCGGTGGCATCCAGCGACAACAGTTCGCCGATCTGCTCCAGGGTGAACCCCGCGGCCTGGGCGGAGCGGATGAACCGCAGGCGCCGCACGTCCTCATCGCCGTAGCGCCGAACACCGCCGCCGAAGCTGTCGCCGCCGGTGCGCGCGGGCGTCTCCAGCAAGCCCCGTCGCTGGTAGTAGCGCACGGTCTCGACACTGACGCCGCCATCCCTGGCGAGCCCTGCGATCGTTCTCCGCGACATCCCTTGACTCCGTACCATGGTACGGAACCCACATAGGTCGGGTGAGATTGGAAACAACAGATGACCTCAGCGCCCAACAGCTCAACCAAGACGGCCATCCTCTATCGGATGGTGATGGACAAGCACGTCTGCCCCTGGGGCCTGAAGGCGAAGGCGTTGCTCCGCCGCAAGGGCTACCGGGTCGGGGACCACTGGCTCCGCACGCAATCGGAAACCGACGCCTTCCGTGAGGCCCAGCACGTCAAGACCACGCCTCAGGCCTTCATCGATGGCGTGCGCATCGGCGGCTACGACGACCTGCGCCGCCACTTCGGCCTTAAGGTGCGCGACCCGACGGCCACCACATACGCGCCGGTTCTGGCGGTGTTCGCCGTCACCGCGTTTATGGCGCTGGCGCTGAGCTACGCCAGCTTCGGCCAGGCCCTGACCGTGCGCGCTGGAGAGTGGTTCATCGGCCTCTCGATGATGGCGCTCGCCATGCTCAAGCTGCAGAACCTCGACGGCTTCTCGACCATGTTCCTGAACTACGACCTCCTGGCGCAGCGCTGGGTGACCTACGGCAAGATCTATCCGTTCGCGGAACTGGGCGCCGGGACCCTGATGGTGGCCGGCGTCTTGGCCTGGCTCTCCGCGCCGGTCGCCCTCGTCATCGGCGGGATCGGCGCCGTCTCGGTATTCAAGGCCGTCTACGTCGACAAGCGCGAACTGAAGTGCGCTTGCGTCGGGGGCGACAGCAACGTGCCGCTGGGCTTCATCTCGCTCACCGAGAACCTGATGATGATGGCCATGGCGGTCTGGATGTTCGCCATTTCCACGCCAGCCCTGAAGGCGGCAATGATGCCGGGCTAGCGACACGACCGCCACCTGCCGGACCCTCCCGCGGCGGTCAGTGATCATCTCGCCCTTGGCCATCATCAGGTGGTGAAGTTGGTGATGCGTTCCGCCGGCCAGCAGGCCAAAGAAGCCCAGCGACCTGATTTCGGCCTCCGCGCGGTCGCTCTGCCCCGTGACGGTTAGGGTTGCTCCTTCCCAGGTTGCGCCGAGACCTCGTGGCGGCCGTTCTCGCCATCCATTCGGAGCGCCCCGGCCTGAGAGCGGACCTTCCGGAGGTCCGCCAAGAGCCCAAAGGCGACATGGAGTCGGCCGTTCGGACTACGATCCGCCCAGTACGTGCGGGTAGCGCTGAGGTGCGCGTTCACCCTGTTGCGCTCACGCCTGGGCCATGGTCATCACCGTTTCACGCTGCTTCGGTGTCGCGGGCAGGCGAGGTGGCCCGCGACACCAACCCTTGCCGGTACCTCCGTCCGCCGCATCAGGCCCCACAATGTGGCCGGCCGACTCTGCAAAGCCGCCGCGCCGCGCTGCACCAGGTTGGCATGCGGCGAAACGTCCCTGTGCAGCGTGTGCCGTCTGCTACCCCGGTGCTACCCGCACCCGAGATAGCCCAGGCATTGGGCCAGTCAGCAGATTAAAGGGATCCGAAAAAGGCGAACCCCGCCAGTGGTTTACTGGCGGGGCCCATGGTGGAGCTAAGCGGAGTCGAACCGCTGACCTCTTGAACGCCATGTCGCACTTGCGCGACTTTTGGCAATTCTATGGATTTGGCCGTTTCAGGCGCGTTCGCGCTCGCCGTGGTTCGCTCGTCGTCAGGTGGGTCCACTTGCAACTAGAAGGCCGGGTCCTGGATGGCGTCCCCGCGACCGGCGGCAAGCAATCTCATCCCGCGCTCACTTCATGTAGCGCGTAGCTATCTGATTCGATCAGGAATTGGACGTATGGCGTGGATCAAACTGATCACTCAATTCCTCCCGGCCGTCCATTGCGCTCCCAGGGCTCTCGCAGTGCTGAAAAATATTTCCAACACCTGGCCGCATCTGGCCCTCGGCGCCTGGAACTTCATTCCGACCAAGGTCGAGTGGGCTCGATCAGCCGATGGTGCGATGGGCTCAAATCGTGAAAACGCGTGAAAACGACCGTTTGGTCGGTCCTGAAAACTCTTGCAAAGCCATGAGCTTATCAGGCCACGAAATCCGCCTTGCGACCTGGCGGCCCGATTCGGATGTTTCCGCACTGTCCGAGGATCGGAAACTCTAATATAATCTGATACTTGACTGGCGGCCCGGGAGGGACTCGAACCCCCGACCTTCGCTTTAGGAACTAAGTTTTCAAGGTTTCGGGCGTATTCAGCCCGTTTCAATCTGTTCCAAAGCTTAGAAAAATCAGGGAGTTGGTGTTTCATCGGTCTCCATCCATAATCAGCAAGCTTCGTCGCGGCGGGACCTATTTGTGACCTGGCACGGCGATACAGGATGGAGACTTGGCGATGGCCAACTCACTTACCGCGCGCTTTTGCGAAGGCGTGAAACCGATCTCTGGTCGGCAAGTCGATTACTTCGATTCCGACGTTCCAGGCCTTGCTCTTCGCGTGGCGGGGCGCGGCCGGAAGACCTGGACGTTCAAGTACCGAAACGCTGCCGGAAAGCCCTGCCGCATCACCATAGGGGTCTTCTCCGACACCCTTGGCCTCGCCGATGCACGCGCCCGAGCCAGGCGGTTGCAGACCACGGTGGACGACGGCGTCGATCCGGCTTCCGAGCGCAGGATCGCGAAGTCGCGCGAGAGGGACCGCAAGATCGTGACCTTCGATGACCTGGCCCAAGCCTACTTCGAGGCGTGCGAGCAGGGTCTCTGGATGCCAAAGGGCAAGATCAAGCGCAAACGGAGCCTCGATGACGAGCGCAACGTCTATCGACTGCATGTGAAGCCCCACCTGGGGAAGGTGCCGGTCAAGGAGATGACACGCTCCCTGATCCGCCGGCGCCTGCAGGACATGTTCCTCAGTGGGATCGGGGCGCAGACCAACAAGGCTCACCAGATGATCCGGGCGTCCTTTTCCTACGCCATCGCCGAGGAGATCGAGCCCGACGTCATCCTCTACAATCCCGGCATGGGGTTTGGGCGGATTGCGCCGATCAAGCCGCGGATGCGCACGCTCAAGGACGACGAATTGCGGACGTTCTGGCGCGCGCTCGACGAGATGCAGGCCGGCGGCGAGATCGTCTCCACCAAAGGCCAGCGTGTCTGCATGGGGCCGCACATGGCCATCGTTCTCAAGCTTTGCGCCATGCTCCTCCAGCGAAAGGGCGAGATCATCGGCATGCGGCTCTCCGAGCTCGACCTGTCGCAGGGCGTGTGGATCCTTCCGCCGGAGCGGATGAAGGGCAATCGACTGCACCTGGTGCCACTCTCGGAAAGGCCCATCGCCCTGATCCGGACCGCGATCGCGCTGAACCGGGACGTCGAGACCGACTGCGTGTTTCCGAACCCCCGCGACCCCTCGGAGCCCATGCGGGCGGATAGTGTCTCGCACGCCATGAGGCTCCTGAACCAGGTGATTGGGATTCAGGACCTGACGCCCCACGACCTGAGGCGCACGGGCGCGACGGCTATGACCAGCGAACGATTGGAGATCTCACCTCTGATCCGCAGCAAGGTCCTGGGCCACGCGTTCGACACCGGAGGCGGGGCGGCGGTGACCAGCCTGCATTACGACGCCAATTCCTACGCCCGGGCCAAGCGGATGGCCTTGGCGGCCTGGCAGGAACTGCTCGCCCACATCGTCGCCGGAGGTGGCGCGACGGCGCCGGCCGCAGAGCGCATCATCGCTGACCATCGGGCGTCGCTCTTGAGCTGGGCGCCGGCGGAATGATGGCGGCTGAAGCCCAAACCAGCGTTCCGGGCGGCTTGACCGCCAGCTTCTGCGGTATGTAGCCCCAGCCGTCCTGCGCCACCCGGGAATTGGACTTTCTCGCATCTGAAATGCGAGAAAGTCCTTGCTTCGCGCTCACTTTTGTTGGACTTTCCCGCGTCTCAGACGCGGGAAAGTCCATGGCCATCCAACTTGTCGGCGAGACGATTGACCGTCGCCGGGCGCACATCTGGGCGCAGGACGGCGGTTTGGTGCCCCTCGTTCGGGGAGTTTACGCCCTGGCGGACCAAGATGTGGACGCCGCCGTCCAGGCACACGCCATCCGCATCGCCCACTATCTCTATCCCCAGGCTTACCTTTCGTCCGCCAGCGCCGCCCTCCTGACCCCTACTGCCGACGGGCGGCTGTTCCTGAGCGGGCGGCGTAACCAACGCACCCGAATAAGGGGCCTGGAGATCGTCCAGAACGAGGCGCCGCCAAACCCCTCCCTTGACGAGGTCATCGTCGGCGACGACATGGGCGAACTGCGGCTTTCGGCTTCGTCCCTTCGACAACGGTTTCTCGAAGCCTTCCGTCTCCGCAGCGAGCACGCCAGCGCCATCCGGGACGATCTGCGCGCCCAATGGGCGGAGCGCCTGATCGAGACCTATGGTGAGCCGAAGGCCGCCGCCGACGCCCTTTGGGTCCTGGCCCGCGACCTGGGCTGGTATCGCGAGGGCGAGGGTGCAGAACGCTACCTGCTGCGCGGCGCCAAAGCCGCGCCGGCCCCGGTCAACAGGGCTGCCCTCGATCTCCTCGTGGGCTGGCATGGCTTGCCTTTAGGGCGCCTGACCCACGACGGTCACGAATGGCGCTGGCGACCGCAAGATACCGGCTTGCCGCCGCTGATCCGCGACACCGCTCCAGGCCGGCTGCCGCCATTCATGGAGTCCCTGCTGCCGGAGGGATGGCTGGCGAAAGTGCTTCGCCGGGAGGACCCACGCGAGGCCCTCAAGTCGGGACGCCGCTACATGTCCAACATCACGACCGTCGACACCGAAGCCGAACTGAAGCACCTGCCAATGGACATCCTGCAGGTCCCGCTAGCCAATTTCACGGCGGAGGGTCGGTTCATGGGCCGATACGCGGGCCCAGCGCGGGGCGAGCTGGAGGAATCCTTCGCGCAGAACCTGGCGCAGCTCTACGCCAACCCTGAGACACCCCGGCTGTCGGGCGTCCAGATCAAGGCTCCGATGTGCCTGCGGCGCGACGGCGCCCTTGTGGCCGCAACTGAAGAGCCCTTTACCCATATCCTGAAGCCGGCCGGCGCGGGCGGCTACGAGATGCTGCCTGTTGTAGAGTGGCAGTGCCTTGAGTTGGGTCGCCGGGTCGGCCTTGAGGCGCCGGCCACGGCTCTGCTGGACATGCCGGAAGGAATGCCCCGAGCTCTGATCGTCGAGCGCTTCGACATCCGGCGCACGCAGGACGATGCGCGCATGTTTGCCCTTGAGGATTTCTGCTCGGTCCTCGATTTGCCCGCGTCAGCCAAGTATGACGCCACCATTGAGCGGGTCGCCCGTGCGCTGCGTCCTCTATCGAGCCTGCCCAGCATGGATTTGGAGGCCCTGTTCCGACGCGCGGCCTTCGCCTGGTATGTCTCCGACGGTGATGTGCACCTAAAGAACCTGGCTCTGTTGAAGACCGCCCAACTTGGCATCGGTTTCACAAACACCCGCTTTGCGCCGCTCTACGATGCCGTGACCACCCGGGTGTTTCCTGGCCTGGCCCGCGACCGGATGGCGCTGAAGCTGAACGGCAAGGACGATCGCCTGTCCCGGGAAGACTTCCTGTCCCTGGCTCGGACCATCGACCTGCCCATTCCTCGCGCCCGGGAAATCCTTCGCGAGATCGACCATGGCCTCACACAGGCGCTCGAGGCAGGGCTGACCCTGCCGGGCGAGATGAGCGCCGAAGAAGCCGCGGTTATGGACGACGTCGCGGCGCTCGTGGGGCGTCGCCTGGAGACCTTGCGCTGACGGCTTCGTGACGACGCTGTAAATCTGCTCTCAACACGCTTTGGCGCGCAGCGTCGTCAGCGTGGGGCCAGCCTGCTGAGCCGTGTGAAGCGCTCTCCGCTCTCCGAGCCCTGGGCGTGCGGATCGCCAAGCGCAAGGGCAGGATGGGCGCGATCGTCGCCGTCGCGCGCAAGCTCGCCCGAATCCTGCAACCTACCCGTGCTCCCGCCACCTGGCGACGTACAGCCCGTTCGCGGAATAGTCCCGGCGCGAGGCTGGCCCGTCGGTCGCTTAGAAGTCGAACCTCATCTGGTCGCGGCTCTGAGGCTTTGAGCGCACGCGCGGCGCCGCCGTGCCTGCTCGCGGACGCGTCGCGGCGACGCCGGGCGATGTGAGCGCAAAGCCCGAATCCGGGGTCGCATCGGACCCGGACGGTGGCGGAGGCGGTCGGGCCGGGCCGTCGCTTCGGCGCGGCGCGGGCGCCGCCTCTCCGGTTTCCCCGCGATGGGCGCGCGACATTGTCCAGGCCTCCACTTCGCTTTCCCGATAGCCAACGCGTCCCCGCGAAATGACGTAGGGCTTCGGGAAGTCGCCGGTTTTCTGCAGGCGCCAGGCCGTGGTGCGGCTGATGCCCACCCGCGGCTCCACCAGCTTCCAGGGAAGGAAGGCGCCGGTCGGGGTCTCAGGACCCACGAGGTCCATCCAGTGTGACATGGCTCACCTCCTGTCCAGCGGTCCCG
>FSUX01000887.1_pt1 | contig 10309 bp, 4 predicted proteins | sample 1637501 | NCBI WGS metagenome assembly FSUX01 (sample SAMEA3914816, study PRJEB12502) | metagenome | biome: forest; material: soil | place: USA | collected 2011-09-16 | depth 0.3 m
GCCGCCCCTGGCGCCGGAGGGATCGGTGCCGGAGCATATCGTCAAACATCTGGTGCGCGACATCGGTCCCGCCGAACTGGCCAAGGGCGGTGACTGGCTGCTGCAGATGCCCCTGGTCCGTTCCCTGGCCCGCGGGCCGGCCTATACCGCGCCCGGCGGCGGCTGACCGACTTCTCCCGGGCGGAGGGCTCCCACCGGGATGGTGACACGCCGCATGCAACATCCGTGCATCGTGGTGCAACAAGACGTTGTGCGTTGCATCTGCCTGATCGCCACACACTCAGCGATAAGTGCGTCGTACGCCAACGCCGAATACCGCCTTCGTCAAATGATCAGGATGAGGTCTGGTGTTTTGGTTAATGGAATCGACGATGCGTTGTTGGGAGAAGCGCGCCGGACCTAGTGTCCGACCACCTATTTCCTGACATCCGCGACGGACGATCAAGACAACAGCCTGGTTATACCTGCGCTGTGGCCACGCATGTGGTCACCGGGCGGTCGGCGTTGCGCGTCATCAACACGGCTGTGAGGAGCCCGAATATGACCAACGCGACCCAACCCTTCCGCCGCCCGCGCGCTATGGCGCTGCTGGCGACCGCCTCCACCCTGGCCCTGGCGGCTATGGCCGGGCAGGCCCAGGCGGGCACCACCGTCGACAATTCCACCGCCACCGTGCCGGGCACCTTCGCCTCGCCATTCACTGTGGTGCAGGGGCTGTTCGTCGGGGTCAACGGAACGGGCGAGGTGGACATCTCGGGCGGCGGCATCGTCAACACCACGAACAACTGTTTCTTCGACGAGGCGGGCCAGAACGCCTCCGGCATCGGGACGATCAGCGTCGATGGCGCAGGCTCCAAGCTGGATAACGGCAACTGCGGCGTCATCGTCGGCAACGCCGGCCACGGCACGCTCAACATCACCAACGGCGGCCTCGTGGCCACCACGGGTCCCAGCGGCGTCAGCACTGGAAGCGTCGTCGGTCAGGCCGCCACGGGCGTGGGGATCGTCAACGTCGGCGGGACCAACTCCACCTGGAGTGTCAGCGGTCTGCTGGTCGGCGGCCAAGGGACGGGGACGGTCAACATCAACGCCGGCGGCCTGCTTACCCACAACAACTGCAGCACCGTCACCCTGGGCGGCGGCTCTAACGCGGTCGGTTCCGTCAACGTCTCCGGCGCCGGAGCGCACTGGGCGAACGGGGGGTGCGCCATCATTGCGGGCGACCCCGGGACAGGCAATCTCACCGTCTCCAACGGCGGCCTCGTCGATGGGGTGCTGGACCTGCAGCTGGCCAACACCTTTGCCACCAGCCACGGTCACCTGATCATCACTGGCGCGGGATCGCAGGTCACCACGAACGGCCTGGAGATCGGCGAGTTCGGCGTCGGCACGGTCGATATTTCCGCCGGCGGCCATCTGACCGACCAGACCGGCATCATCGGCGACATCGCCGGCTCCAGCGGCACGGCCGACATCGATGGCGCGGGATCGGTCTGGACCAACACATTCGCCGTGAATGTCGGCAAGAACGGCGCGGGCAGCCTGGACATCACCAACGGCGGCGTGGTCACCAGCGTCAGCGGTGGTGTGGGCGGCAGTACGACCGGATCGCTGTTCATCAGCGGTGCGGGGTCCCGGTGGACGATGACCCAGGGCCTGACCGTTGGTGGCCAATCCACCATCTCCCTTCAAACCGGCGCCCTGCTCAGCGACTCCTTCGCCAGCGTGGCCGCCGGCAACGGCAACCACGCCTCGGTCATCATCGACGGGGCAGGCACGACCTGGACCAACGCCGGATCGCTCTCCGGCGGCGGCGGTTTCAACGCCCAGTTCACGATGACCGTCCAGAACGGCGGCTCGGTCACCGACACCACCGCCTCGATCCAGGCCGGCGCGGCGCGGGTCACCGGCGCGGGATCCACCTGGACCAACTCCGGCAACGTTTCCATCAGCTCGGGCTCGTCCCAGGCCTACGTCGATCTGGACGCCGGCGGCCTGGCCATCATCGGCGGCGGCTCAGGGACCCTGACCCTGGGCTCCGGCTCCAACTCCTTCGGCACCCTGTCCATCGGTGCGCGCGGCTCCGGCGCCGCGCTTGCGCCGGGATCGCTCCAGGCCGGATCAGTCGTCTTCTCCAGCCTTTCCGGCAGCGGCGGCCTGGTCAATTTCAACCACACCTCGTCGAACTATGTCTTCTCCACCCCCATCACCGGCGGCAACAGCAACAGCGTGGTCCAGGAGTTGGCGGGCGTCACGGTTCTGACCGGGGCCAGCACCTACATCGGCAGCACGCAGATCACCGGCGGTACGCTGCTCGTCAACGGGTCCCTTGGGCTGACGCCGACCACCGTCGCCACCACCGGCATCCTGGGGGGCACGGGGGTGATCGGTGGCGGTGTCAACGTCACCCTTGGCGGCACGCTGAAAGGCGTCGCCGGCCAGACCCTGACTACCGGCGCCTTGACGATGCAGAACTCGGGGATCATCGACGCGACCCTGGGGGCGCCCGGCAATACCGCCCTCTTCCACGTGAACGGCAATCTCACCCTCGACGGCACGCTGAACGTCACTAACGCCGGCGCCTTCGGGCTCGGCCTCTATCGCCTGATCGACTACACGGGCGCCCTCAACGACCTCGGCCTCAACATCGGCGCGACGCCCGCGGGCTTCCAGCCCGGGGCGCTGGTGGTGCAGACCAGCGTCGCCAACCAGGTCAACTTGGTGGTCAGCGCCAATGCGCCGCTGCAGTTCTGGGACGGCGCCAGCACGGTTCCCACCAACACCATCGTCGGCGGCGCGGGGACATGGAAGATCGGGCCCACCAACTGGACGGATAGCGCGGGCTCCACCAACGGCGCCTGGACCAACATCTTCGGCATCTTCGCCGGAACCGGCGGCGCGGTGACCATCGACAATTCCGGCGGCGCGGTCAGCGCCTCCGGCGTGCAGTTCGCGGTGAACGGCTACAGCATGACCGGCGGCGCTTTGACCCTGACAGGGGCCTCCACGGTCCGCGTCGGCGACGGCACGGCGGGCGGCGCGGCCTACACGGCCACGATCAGCGCCCCGATCGCCGGGACGAGTGGCCTTTCCAAGACCGACCTTGGGACATTGATCCTCTCCGGAACCAACACCTACTCAGGCGGCACCACCGTCGCCGCCGGGACGCTTTCGGTCGGCGCCGAGGCCAACCTCGGCCTGACGGGCGCCCAGATCAACCTGACCGGCGGCAATCTGGCCTTCACCAACAGCTTCATCACCACCCGCAGCCTGGTGATGCAAAGCGCTGGCGCAATCGACGTCGCCAGCGGCAAGAGCGTCAATATCCAGGGCTCGTTCCAGGGCGCCGGCGCGCTCACCAAGACCGGCGCCGGCCTGCTTGAATTCCAGGGCGTCAACCCCACCGCCCCCGCCATTACCGTCGGCGGCGGCACGTTGCAGGTCCTGGGCTCGCTCGGCAGCCCCACGGTCGCCGTGCAGTCCGGCGCCACCCTGTTCGGCAGCGGCTCGATCACCGGGACTGTCGGCGTCGCCAATGGCGCGACGCTCAGCGGCTTCAATGCGACCAACCTGGCCACCGGCGCGCTGACCCTGAACAACACCTCGATCATCGACGCTCATCTCGGCGCGCCCAGCGCCTCGGCCCTGTTCACGGTCAACGGGGCCCTGACGCTGGACGGCCAACTCAACGTCACCGACGCGGGCGGCTTCGGTCAGGGTCTGTACCGGCTGTTCGACTATACGGGCGCCCTGACCAACAATGTCCTGACCATCGGAACCGCGCCCGGCGGGGTCAACACCGCCAATCTGTCGATCCAGACCAGCGTCAACCACCAGGTCAACCTGGTCTATGCCCTGCCGGGCGTGCCCCAGTTCTGGGATGGGGCCAACACCTCGCCCACCGGAACCACCTCCGGCGGCGCCGGGACCTGGAAGGTCGGCCCCACCAACTGGACCGACTCCGCCGGCGCCAGCAACGGCGCCTGGACCGGCATCTTCGCCATCTTCGCCGGAACCGGCGGCGCGGTGGTGGTCGACAACAGCGGCGGGGCGGTTAACGCCACGGGCCTGCAGTTCGCCACCAACGGCTACAGCCTCAGCGGCGGGCCCCTGACCCTGACCGGCGCGTCTCCCATCGTACGGGTCGGCGACGGCTCGGCGGCCAGCGCCAACTATGTCGCCACCATTGCCGCTCCCATTGCGGGAACCGGCGGCCTGACCAAGACCGACCTGGGCACGTTGGTGCTGACCGGAGTCAACACCTTCACCGGCGGTCTCATCCTGCAGACCGGCGCGGTCTCCGTCGGCGCCGACAATAACCTGGGCGCCGCGGCCGGCAGCGTGGTCTTCAACGGCGGCAACCTCTTCGTCACCAACAGCTTCGCCACCACCCGCACCTTCGACATCCAGACCAACTTCGGGACCCTCGACGTCGCGGCCGGCAAGGTGCTGACCCTGAACGGCGCCATGACCAGCGGCGGGCAGTTCTACAAGACGGGGGCCGGCGGCCTGACCATCGGCAACGGCGGCGGGGCCTTCTTCGGCAGCGTCGACGTCCAGGGCGGCGACATGATCGTCAACGGGGCCTTCCACGCCTCGGGCGTCACCATCTATCCGGGCTCCAGCCTGGCGGGGGTGGGCTCCATCTTCGGGGTCGTCAGCATCGGCAACGGCGCGACGCTGAAGGGCGTCGAAGGCCAGACCCTGACCATGGGCTCGCTGACCTTCCTGAACGGCGCGACCATCGACGCCACCCTGGGCGCCCCCGGCGGCTCTACCCTGTTCAACATCACCGGTTCGCTGGACCTGGACGGCACGATCAACATCACCAACGCCGGCGGCTTCGGCCTGGGCGTCTATCGGCTGTTCGACTACGGCGGCGGCTTTACCGACAACGGCCTGCTGATCGGTTCCGTCCCGGCGGGCGCCCCCGGCGGCGCCCTCTCCATCCAGACCAGCGTGGCGGGCCAGGTGAACCTGGTCTACGGCGCCGGCAGCCCCATCCAGTTCTGGAACGGCTCCACCACCGCGCCCACCGGCACGGTGGTCGGCGGGGCGGGGACCTGGAAGAACGGCCCCACCAACTGGACCGACTCCAACGGCGCCACCTCCACGTCCTGGGGCGGCGGCGACGCCGTGTTCATGGGCGCGCCGGGCCTCGTCACCATCGACAACAGCAACGGCCAGGTCCTGGCCACCAGCATCCAGTTCGCGACCAACGGCTATTCGTTGGGCGGCGGCGCTCTTGCCCTCACAGGGGCGACGCCGACCTTGCGGGTGGGCGACGGCTCCGCGGGAGGCGCTGCCTACAGCGTCACCGTCGGGGCCGTCCTCACCGGTTCGGGGGGGCTGATCAAGTCCGACCTGGGGACCCTGGTTCTCACCGGGGCCAACACCTTCACCGGCGGGCTGTCGCTCAGCGGCGGCGTGGTCTCGGTGGGCGCGGACGCCAACCTGGGCGCGGCGGCCGGCTCCATCGTCTTCAACAACGGCGCCCTGACGGCCACGGGCAGCTTCACCAACAACCGCGCCCTGGTCTTCCCGGGCACGGGGACCATCACCACCACCTCCGGCGTCGTGCTGGACCTCGGCGGCGCCCTTAGCGGCTCCGGCGCCTTCACCAAGGCCGGCCCCGGCATGCTGAAGCTCAGCGGCGCGGGGTCGTTCAACGGCTCGACCACCGTCGCGGGCGGCACGCTGCAGGTCAACGGGACCCTCGGCGGCACGATCGCCGTCCAGTCCGGCGCCCGACTACAGGGTATCGGCACGGTGGGCAGCACGACGGTGGCTTCCGGCGGCACGCTGGCTCCCGGCAACTCCATCGGCACGCTGACGGTGGCCGGCAACGTCACCTACGCCTCCGGCTCGACCTATGAGGTGGAACTGAACGCGGCGGGCCAGGCCGATCTGACCCACGCCACCGGAACCGTCACCATCAACGGCGGCACGGTCGCCGCCATGCCGGCCGCCGGCCTCTACAGCCTGGGCCACCGCTACACCGTCATCACCGCCGACGGCGGGCGCAGCGGGACCTTCACTACCCTGACCGGCGGCGCCCTGGCCCAGCCCTTCCTGCAGCTGTCGCTGGCCTATGACGCCACCCACGCCTACATCGACGTCACCCGCAACGGCGCCACCTTCTGCAGCGTGGCCGCCACCGCCAACCAGTGCGCCGCCGCCGGCGGGGCCGAGAGCCTGGGGCAGGGCAATACCGTCTACAACGCCATCGCCAACCTGGGCACGGCCGCCCAGGCGCGGGCCGCCTTCGATGGCCTGTCGGGCGAGGTCTACGCCCAGAACCGCGGCGTGCAGATCGAAGACAGCCGCTTCGTCCGCGACACCGCCCTGGGCCGCCTCAGCGTCTCCGACGAGGGCCGCAAGGTCTGGGGCCAGGTGTTCGGCGCCCAGGGCAGCGCCGACGGCGACGGCAATGCCGCCAAGGTCACGCGCACGACCGATGGCTTCCTGATGGGCGTCGACGCTCCTGCGGGCGATCACTGGCGTCTCGGCGTGCTCGGCGGCTACAGCAAGACCCGCCTCAAGATCTCCGACCGCATGTCCTCGGGCAGCAGCGACAACTACCACCTGGGCGCCTATGCCGCGGTGGGGTCTGGCCAGTTCAGCGCCCGCTTCGGCGCCGCCTACACTTGGCATGACCTGGGCGCGGACCGGGCGGTGGCCTTCACCGGCTTCTCCGACACGTTGGGCGCCAGCGGCCGGGCCACCACAGGCCAGGTGTTCGGCGAGATGGCCTATCGCTACGGGTCCGACGCCCGCCGGTTCGAACCTTTCGCGGGCCTGGCCCTGGTCTCCATGCACACGGACGATTTCACCGAGCATGGCGGCGCGGCGGCTCTGAAGGGCATCGCCGACAGCAGCCAGACCACCTTCGCCACCCTGGGCGTGCGCGGCCAGGGCTCCATGGACATGCAGAGCGGCGGCGTCGTCACCCTGCGCGGCACGCTCGCCTGGCGCGGCGCCTCCGGCGACACCACGCCGGCCAAGGACCTGCGCTTCGCCTCGGGCGGTTCGGCCTTCACCGTGGAAGGCGCCCCCATCGCCAAGAGCGCCCTGGTGCTCAACGCCGACCTGTCGGTGGCCATGTCCGACCGCGCGCGGCTGTCCTTCAGCTACGCTGGCCAGCTGGGCGACGGAACCCGCGACAACAGCGTCAAGGCCGCCCTCACCATCGGCTTCTGATGGGACAGGGGTCGGGCATGGTCGCCTGACCCCTTGCTCCCGCCCGCGCCTCGCCCTTCATTGGGGCGCGAGGTGGGGAGAGTCGCATGGCGCAGCGGATAACCAGCAGGGCGGCGGCCGCGTTTGCAGCCCTTCTGCTGGCCTGCGCCGTTCTGCTGGGGCCCACTCAGGCTCAGGCCACCACCGTCTGCGCCGCGCCTTATGGCGTCACCGCCACCGGCCAGCCGGTCGAGATCTACACCCTGCATAACCGCCATGGCCTGACCGTCACCGTCCTCACCTATGGCGGTGTCATCGAGCGGATCGTGGCGCCGGACCGACGTGGCAGGCTGACCGACGTGGTCCTCACCCTGCCGGACCTCGCCGCCTATGAGGCCCACCCCAACTTCTCCAGCCTGCTGGGCCGGGTCGCCAACCGCATCTCCGGCGGCGGCTTCACCCTGGACGGCGCGCGCTACGACCTGCCCAGCCGCGCGGACGGCGTCTCCTCCCACGGCGGGGTCGGCGGCTTCGGCTCAAAGGTCTGGGCGGCCAGGCCCTTCCGGCATGGCCAGAGGGCAGGGGTGGTCTTCACCTACGAGAGCGCCGACGGCGAAAACGGCTATCCCGGCGCCCTGACCGCCACCGTCACCTTCAGTCTCACCGACGACAATGTCCTGCGCCTGGACTACCGCGCCGTCACCACCCGCCCCACCGTGGTCAACCTCAGCCATCACGCCTATTTCAACCTGGCGGGCGAGGGCGCTGTCGACGACGAACGCCTGGCCGTGTTCGCGGACCACTTCACCCCCATCACTGCGCTCAAGCTCCCCACCGGCGAGGTGGCCCCCGTACGGGGCGTCTTCGACCTGCGCACCCCCGCCCGCCTCGGCGACCGCCTCGCCATGAGCGACCCGCAGCTGGCCCTGGCCAAGGGCTTCGACCATAATTTCGTGCTGACCAAGACCCATCCCGGCGCACTCACGCTCGCCGCCCGCCTCGCCGACCCCGCCAGCGGCCGACTGCTGGAGGTCTTCACCACCCAGCCCGGCCTGCAGGTCTACACCGCCAACCTCTTCGACGGCTCGATCATGGACGCCGCCGGCCGCCCCATCCGCGCCCACGCGGGCGTGGCCCTGGAAACCCAGCACTTCCCCGACAGCCCCAACCAGCCGGGTTTCCCTTCCGTGGTGCTACGGCCAGGCCAGGTCTTCACGGCGACCACCGAATACCGCTTCTCTATCGGTCGCCCTCACCGCCACTAACCGCGGCCTTTTCCTGCCGCCCGCCAGCGCCTATCTCACCCTCATGGCCGAAGCGTTCAACGACCTCACCCTCTCCGCCGACAAGGCCGCCCGCTACGCCGAGGTGGCCACCGAGATCGCCGCCGTGCTGGACGGCGAGCCCAACCTCACGGCCCGCATGGCCACGGTCGCCTCGATGCTCGCCGCCAGTTTCGACCACTATTTCTGGACCGGCTTCTATGTGGTCGATCCCACGAAGACCGAGGAACTGGTCGTCGGCCCCTACCAGGGCACGCTGGGCTGCCTGCGTATCGCCTATGGGCGCGGCGTCTGCGGGGCCGCGGCGGCCACCGGCAAGACCCAGCTGGTGGACGACGTCCACGCCTTCCCCGGCCATATCGCCTGCGATGGCCGTTCCGAGAGCGAGGTGGTGGTGCCGGTCTTCGGTCCGGACGGCGCCCTGATCGCGGTGTTCGACGTGGACAGCGACCGGCCCGCGGCCTTCGACGCCACCGACGCGGCGGGTATCGAACGCATCATCGCCGAGACCTTCGGGCGCTGATCCGCCCCTGCGTACCTCTACGCAGAGCCCTTTAACGTCTTGAAAACCATACGGTATTTTACGTTTCGTTAACCGCGTTCCGGCCCGGCCCTTGCTCCAGCCTGGCTACGGCAGACCATTTTGGGACGCCGGCCGGACTAAACCATGCTGAGCGCCAAGACGATCCATCCGCAGGACCTCTCCGCCGCCGAAGCCGCGGCGTGGCGGGCCGCGGCCGCGTCTCAGCCGGCCTTCGCCAGCCCCCTGCTGTCGCCTGAGTTCGCCCACGCCGTCGGCGCTGTGCGCCAAGATGCCCGCGTGGCGGTGCTCAGCCGCGACGGCCAGGCCGTGGCCTTCCTGCCCTTTCACCAGCGCCCGGGCGGCTTCGCCCGCCCCATCGGCGCGCCCCTCTCCGACTACCAGGCCCTGATCTGCCGCCCTGACAGCCAAGTGGACGGCGCCGACGCCCTCGCGGCGCTTGGTCTCTCCGCCTTCCGCTTCAACGGCCTCGTTGATCCCAACCGCGCCTTTGCCGGCGTCGTCACCGACAAGCCCGCCTGGGTGGTGGAGCTGGACCGTCCGGTGGACGACTATCTGGAAGCCATCCGCGCCGCCTCGCCCAAGCGTTTCAAGAACTATCGCCGCCTGGCCGCCAAGATGGACCGCGAGGTGGGCGAGACCCGCATCGTCGCCGCCGACTATTCGCAGGCCGCCTTCGATACCCTGATCGCCTGGAAGCGGGACCAGTTCCACCGCACCGGCGGCCATGATGTGCTGCGCCCCGACTGGACACGGGAGCTGCTGCAATCGTTGTTCGAACAGCGCGCCGGCGCCTTCCGCGGCCTGATGATCAGCCTCTATGCCGGCGACCGGCTCGTGGCCGGCCACTTCGGCGTGCGCCTGAACGGCCTCTACCATCCCTGGATCGCCTCGGCCGATCCGGACCTGAACGCCTATTCCCCCGGACAAGCCTTTCTTTGGAAGGCTATCGAGCAGATGCCAAGCCTGGGCCTCACCCGCTACGACCTCGGCCCCAGCCACGATCACTACAAGCGCCACTATGCCCTCAAGCAGGTGATGGTGGGCGAGGGCCTGGTCGCCGCCCGCACCCCGGCCGGGGCTGCCGCCGGCGCTCGCGAAAAGGTCTGGACCCTGGCCGGCGCCAACCACGGCACCATGCTGGGGCGCCTGCGCGGCCGCCTGGACGCCATCGCCGCTGTCGAACTCTCCGCCGCCGGCCGTGTCGCCGGGGTGGTGGAGGCCTTCGCCGCCCAGACCCGCCGCCGCACGGTGGAAGAGGTCTGATCTTGCCCCTCTCAACCCTTCCTTCTCGCCTTGTGGGGCA
>FSUX01001959.1_pt1 | contig 10249 bp, 3 predicted proteins | sample 1637501 | NCBI WGS metagenome assembly FSUX01 (sample SAMEA3914816, study PRJEB12502) | metagenome | biome: forest; material: soil | place: USA | collected 2011-09-16 | depth 0.3 m
AGCGCGTTGCGCCAGAGCTGGGCCGCGATGGGGTTCTCCGCCAGGTGGGCGGTGAGGGCGAGCTGGGAGCAGACGAAGCTCCCCTTCCCGAGGGGGTGGACCACCAGGCCGGAATAGATCAGCCCCTTGGGGCCACCCGATTCGGCCACCGTCTCGAAGTTGCCGGCATCGGGCTTCGCGTAGAAGGCGGCGCCGGTGCGCTGGGCGGGGAACCAGTCGGCGAGGTCGTCCTCCCGGAGGTCGCGCAGGAGGGGGTGGCCCGGGCGGAAGGTCCAGAGCCGGTTGGCGACGAGCGCGGTGGGGGCGAGGCGGAACGGGAGGGAGAGCGGCGCCTTGTCCTGGGCGAGGACGAGGACCCGGCCCCCGCCGCGCGCGAACTGCTCCAGCGCGCGGCGCGCCTCCGGGTCGTCGGCCTGGGCGGCGTTCTCCCCCACGACCAGGGCGTCGAGGCCGGCGAGCGCGTCGGCGCCGAGCTTCGCGACCGGGCGGGGCGCCGGGCCGGAGAAGTCGCCGAGCGCCGCCGCGGTCCCCCCCGCCGGGTCGTAGATCCCGAGGCGGGCCCGGTCCGGCCAGGCGACCGCCCGCGCGGCGCGGGGCCAGAGGTCGACCGGGAGCTCGCATTGCCGCAGGACCTTGCCGTCCTCCTGGAGCGCGAGGACCAGGACGCAGGCGGCCCGGGCGTCGGGGTCGGGCAGGGTGAGCGCGACCTGGCGCCGCTGGAGGTCGCCGGAGGAGAAGGCCAGCGTCTCGGTCTTTCCCTGGAGCTCCCTGCCGTCGCGGCGCAGGCTCCAGGAGAAGTCGAGCCGGGCGTCGCGCGGCCGGTCGTGGTGGAGGTTGACGTCGAAGACGACCTTCGTCCCGCCGTAGAAATGGGCGTACCGCTCGACCGGATTGATGTCGACCGCGGGCACCTCGAGGAGCGCGGGGGCGCGGCGGACGTTCTCCCACGGCGTGACGATGGAGGCCTCGGCGTCGCGGTCGCCGCGCATGAACCAGGAGACCGCGTCCTTGTAGGCTCCCTCCAGGGAGACCGGCCCGGCGTAGACGCGGTCGCCCTCGAGACGGGTCATCCCGTCGGGCGGGGCGAAGAAGAAGTTCCAGCACGATTCGTTGACCACCAGCGGCTTCGTCCCCCACGGGATGGGGGACTCCTTCTTGATGTTGGCGACGCTGCGGACGAGCCCGGCGGGCGCCGCGGTCCCGGGCCGCAGCGGGGCGTCGGGCGCGTGCCAGTAGGCGGCCTCCGGGAAGACCGCAGGCTCCTCGCGCAGCGCGTGGATGTCGACGGGGTAATGGGTCGAGACGACCTGGCTGAAGCCGCCGAGGTCGAGGTCGCAGCCGAATTCGAGGACGCGCGTGGGGTCGAGCGGGCGGACCGCCTTCCCCAGGGCCTGGAGGCGCTCCAGGCTCTGGGGCTGGTCCTCGGCGTACATCTCGTTGGAGAGGTACCAGGTGACGATCGAGGGATGGTTCCGCATGCCGCGGATCATCTCGGCGGCGAAGGCGGCGGCGTTGCCCCAAAGCTCGTCGGAGGCCAGCTTGTCCCGGGTGGGGTAGATGATCCCGCCGGTGCCCTGGACCGCGACGACCCCCTCCTCGTCGTCGATCTCGGCGCGGGGCTCCGGGTCGTAGATGTGGCGCAGCATGACGTCGCCCATCCGCTTGCAGAGCAGGACCTCGTCGCGCAGCGCGTCGTCCTTCTCCCGCGTCGTGAGGCTCCAGCCCCAGGCCGAGGTGAACGGGACGCCCGCGAACTTCACGGGGCGCCCGTTCCAGACCAGCCGGGCGCCGTCGGGACGGAACTCGCGGAAGCCGAAGCGGGTGTCGAGCCGGTCGAGCACCGCGCCCCCGGCGTCCTTCAGCTCGGTGCGCAGCTGGAGCAGCTTCGGGTCGCCCGGGTTCCAGAGGACCGGCTCCGGCCACGCCTGGGTGGCGCGGACCGTCCCGCCGCCGGAGACGGGGAGGTCGGGGAAGCGGAGGACTTCCTTCCCGCGGAAAAGGACGCGGTTGGAGAGCACCGCCGCCGTCCCGGGAGGCAGCGGGGGCAGCTCGACGTCGAGGTCGATCTTCCTGTCGGTCCAGGAGGTCTGGACGAAGACGTCGCGGAGCGGCTTCGGGCCGGCCGCGTCGAGCCAGACCTGGCCGATCCCCGCCTTGAGCGGGTCGGGCGCGCGGAACCTGCTGCGCGAGGATATCTCGATCTTGGGCGCCTGGAGCTCGGCCGGGTCGAGCGCCGCGATGCCGTCCCGCGCGCCGACCACGATCTCATTCTCGCCCGCGCGGACCGCGCCGGTGATGTCGAAGTCGAACGGGCCGACCTGCCCGAAGTGGGAGCCGATCTCCTTGCCGTTCACGAAGACCCGCGCCTCGTACGCCACCCGCGTGAAGTGCAGGAGCAGGGTGCGCCCCTCCTGCCAGGCGGGGACGGAGAAGCGGCGCCGGTACCAGCCGATGTGGTCGCCCGCCCGGGAGTCCTGCCACGAGGCGGGCAGCTCCACCTTGGCCCACGCCGCGCCGCCGGGGATCGAGGAGGGGTCGCCGATCGTCCGGGAGGCGGGCGTGCCGTCGTCGGGGACCGAGGCCCATTCCCACCCGGCGTTGAGCCACTGGCGGGGCCGCGCCGCGCCGGGGGCGTCGACCTTCTCCTCGAACTCCTGGTCGCGCTCCAGGCCGTTCGGCCCGGCGACGTGGACGACCGCGCGGTAGCGGTCGCTCTCCCCGGGCGGGAAGGAGAGCTCGACCGAGGCCGACGCGCGGTTCTCCAGGGGGATGTCCTCGTCCCGCGCCGCGACCGGGTTCTGCCAGAAGTCGACGACCTCGGCGTGGACGTGGAAGGAGCCCGGCGCGCCGCCGACGTTGCGGAGGCCGAGCTTGAAAACGGTGGGGCCGGCCGGGCCGGGGGCGGGGGAGAAGGCGCCGCTCAGGCGGAAGCCGTCGTGCAGGTCGGGGTCGTAGAAGGGGGTGATTTCCAGGGGGGCGAGGGCGAGGCGGTCCGCCGCGGCGGCCACGCCGCCCACCCAGCGCCCGGGGCGTCCGGCGGTGTTCCAGCGCACCTCGTCTCCGGGGCGGAGCGCGACCGGCTCCGCCGTTTCGAGGAGCGCGACGTAGGTGCCCTGATAGGCCACCGGGGGGGAGGCGCGCGCGAATTTCAGGGGCACGCCGTTCAGGAACAGGAACGGCAGGGGGCGCATCAGCTCGTCGGCCCCGCTTCCCGCGCCGGTCTCGGCCGCGAGCCGGAGGAAGTAGCTGCCGGGCGCGACGTCCCGGACCCGGAAGGCGATCTCCTGGCCGGCCTGCGGCTTCACGAACCCCCCGGACGCGGCCAGCGCGGGCGCGCCCGCCACGACCTGCCACGACGGCGCCTCCCAGACCGCGACGCCGCCAAGCGCGGGGGGCGGGTCCCCGCCGGCCGACGGCACGGGCGCCGCCGGGGCCGGGGAGACGGCCGCCGGCGCGGAAGCGGGTGCGGGCGGCGCGGCGGCGTTCGAGTTTGCGTCCGAGCCCTTGTCGCCATCGACCACGACCCGGAAGGGAAGCTCGAGGAAGACTGCGGTCCCGCCCGCCACCTTGTAGGCGATGCGGACCTTGAAGCGGTAGGCGCCCGGCTTGGCCGCCTCCAGCGCGGGCAGCGGGGCATCGACCTGCTTTCCCTGCGCGGGGTCCCAGCGGTTGCCCGTCCCCATCACGCCCTCGGGGCGGGCGCGCAGGTCGAGCGGGAGGACGGCGCTCTGGTCGCCGTCCGGCGGATACCAATACTTGTCGGGGCGCTGGAACCACGCCTTCCCCCCGTACCAGGCCTGCGGGCCGACGCGGGCGCTGGCGTAGTCGCCGTCCTCTCCGCTCAGCTGGACGGTCACGACCTTGTTCTGGATGGGGCGGTCCTCGTCGACCACGCGCCACTCGGCGCGCACGGTGACGAGCTGCGGGGCGGCCAGGGCCGGGAAGGCGTCGGCGTAGGTCGTCCCGCCGTCGGTGCTGAACGCGAGCTTCCCCTCGATGTGGCCGTCGGCGCGCGCGGCGCAGGCGGCCGCGCCCCAGCACAGGAGGCCCAGGAACCGGATGACATGGCGTTTCATAGGGGCTTGAGGTCGAGGTCCAGGCGCAGGGCGGTGCCGGCCGGGACGCGCAGCCCGATCTTCGACCGCGCCGCGCTCCAGGTCGAGACCGCCCGCTTCGGCTCCGAGGCGGCCAGGAGGCGGCGGCGTTGCGGGACGCTCAGGTTGGCGGGCATCCCCATCCGCTTCCACGCCTCGTAGGCGCTGCCGCGGCCGGGTTCGATGCGGTGCGTCTCGGCCCGGACGGCGGAGAACCGGCCCAGGTCGACCTCCGCGTCCCACGCCGCGGCGGCGCGGCCCTCCTCCCGGTGGTTCCAGAGGATCGCCCGCACCTTGCGGCGCGCGGGATCGCAGGAGGCGAGGATGCCGCGCCGGGCGCTCGCCTCGCCATGGCGGACCGGCACCTCCCGCGCCTCCAGGCCGTGGAAGAGCTCGAAGGCGCGCGCCGCCGACTTCGGGATGCCGTCCACGGTGTAGAGCCCGTAGCCGCCGTGAAAGGGGAGGAAGTGGTACTGGCACTCCTCGTAGACGTCGCTCAGGTTCCAGAAGAGGCTGCCGTCGCCGTGGCGCGCGATCCCGGCGAGCGCCCCGCTGACGAGCGCGGCGTTGTTGGCGTCGTCGTGGTTGGCCGCGAGCGGGCCGGCCGACGAGTTCCACTCGCCCCAGATCACCGGAAGGCGGGGCCCGCCCGCGGCGTCGGCCTCCGCCCGGACCCGGGCGAAGTGGCGGTGCAGGAAGTCGAGGCCGAGCAGCTTCACCTCGCCCGCGGCGCCCTCGACGAAGGCGACGTCGGACGGGTAGATGTGGGTGGAGACGAAGTCGAGCGGCACGCGCCCCTTGCGGCAGAAGGCCAGGAGATCGGCCACCCAGGCGGCCCGCGCGGTGGCCGGGCCGCCGACGCGGAACCCGGGGTCGACCGCCTTGACCGCCTCGGCCGCCTCCCGGTAGAGGCGGAAGTACTCGGCCTGGGTGCCGTCCCAGAACGGGATGTTCGGCTCGTTCCAGACCTCGAAGTACCAGGTCCGCACCTCCTTCTTCCCGTACGTCTCGGCGAGGAAGCGGACGGTGCGGGAGACCAGCTCCCGCCACCGCGCGAAGTCGCGGGGCGGGCTGATCGGCCCCCGGTAATGGGTCACGGTCCGGGAGGGGTCGCGGACCAGCTCCTCCGGCATGAACGAGAGCTCGAAGAACGGCTTCACCCCGGCGGCCAGCCCGGCGTCGACGATCCGCTTCAGGCCGGAGAAGGCGTACGCGGCGCGGCCCCGCGCGTCGCGCGTCAGGATGCCGACGTCGTCGCTCAGGGTGCCGTGGCAGCGCCAGTAGCGCATCCCGAGGCGGCCCGCCGCCTCCCGCATGTGCGCCTGGAGGTCGCTGCGCATCGCGAGGGGCGCGTGGCAGGTGTTGAAGCCGAACTCCCAGACGCGGCGCAGGGGCCGGCGGGCGCCGCCGAGGTCCAGTTCGAGGGTCGAGACGGGCATGGACGGCATCACCCGGCGAGGCCCGTTCCGGCCTGCGCGGCGCGGCGGCGCGCGATCCAGCCGCCCAGGAAGAGCGCCCCGAGGCCCACTCCCGCCAGGGGGGCGGTGCCCGGCTCCGGCGCCGCGACCGCCTGGAAATCGCTCAGGATGATCGAGTTCCCGGAGTAATCGACCGTGAAGGTGCCGTAGGCGGTGGTGAGGGTGCCGCCGTCGGCGATATTGGAGAAGACCGAGCCGCCGAAGCCGCCCGCGTCGGTCAGGAGGGTGAAGGTCTCCCCGCTGGTGATGGTGTTCTGGAAGCCGTTGATAAAGCTGATGTCGAGCGCGCCGCCGAGGGTGGCGGCGCCGCCGACGCTGAGGAAATCGTATTGCGTCCCCTGCCCCGTGCCGCCCAGCTCGAAGGTGAGCGCCGATCCGGCCGCCAGCGACAGCGCGGTCGCCCCCGCCAGGGTCAGCTGCCCGGCCGCGCCGCTGCCGCCGACCGCGATGGTTCCCCCGTTCGTGACGGTGGTGCTGGTGACGCTGACGCTCCCCGCCGCGCTCTGGAAGACGCCGTTGGCGCTGATGGCCAGGCCCTGGGCGAAGGTGTAGGAGCCGGAGGCCGAAGCCAGGTTCAGCGTCGCGGCGTGCGTGCCGTCGCCCACCGTCAGGGCGGAGGCGCCGTTGACGTTGGCGGTGTTGACGTTGAGGGTGCCGCCGGTGAAGTTGATGACCGACTTCGCGCCGTTGACCGCCTGGAGGGAGTCGAGGTTCATGGTGCCGCCCGACAGGTTCAGCGTCCCGGTGCCGACGGTGGTGACCGCGCCCCCGTAGGCGCTCCCGTCGGTGCCGAGGACGAGCGCCTTCGTCGTCCCGCCGGAGCCGACCGTGAAGGTGCCGCCCTGCATGTTGAGGACGCCGGTGCCGCCGCCGCCGCCGAAGATCGCGCTCCCCGCCGAGGTGAACGCCGCCGTGCCGGAGATCGTGGCGTTGCCGGTCAGGGCGTTGTTGTCGTTCGCGGCCGCGGTGCCGGTGGTGGTGTTGGCGCCGAAGATGACGTAGTCGGCCGCGGTGCTGTTGTTCCAGGTGCCGCCGCTCATGGTGAAGTTGCCGGTCGCGCTCCGCACCGCCGTGTTCTGCTTCGAGTAGCCCACGACGAGCGAGCCGGTGTTGGTGGAGGTCCCCGCCGTCATGTTGAACGTGCCCACCACCCCCGAGCTGCCGAAGGCCGACCCGATGCTGACGCCGGTGGGGCTGCTGGCGCTGCCGCTGAGGGTGTTGTTCAGGGTGCCGCCGTTCATGTTGAAGGTGCCCGCAGAGTCGTTGCCCACCGACAGCGTGGTGTTCGAGTTGACGCTGGAGGAAAGGGTCCCGGTGTTGGTCAGGGTCGCGCCGCCGGAGATGACGATGCCGCCGCTGGCCGCGTTGGTCCAGGTCCCCGCGTTGGTCGACGAGGCGACCGTCAGCGTGAAATTCCCCGAGCCGCTCGTCGTCAGGGCGCCTCCCGCCGCGATCGCGATCTTGCCCGCGCCGTTCATGCCGCCGTTGCGCAGCGTGGCGGTGCCCCCGGCGTTCACGTCGAAGACGCTGCCCGCGTTGAGCTGGGCGATCCCGCTCGACTCGGTGAAGACGCCGCCGCTGTTCACGTCGACCTGCCCCCCCGAGTTCAGCGTGAAGTTCCCGCCCAGCGCGAAGCCGGCGGCGTTCACCGCCAGGTCGGTCGTGAAGCCGGTGCTGTTGCCGAGGGTCAGGCCGGTGAAGGCGCTGAAGCCGGTGGCGGAGTCGAACGTCACCGTGTAGCTGGCCCCGGTGGGGGTCAGGCTGGCGGCGTCGGCGCTCGGCACTCCGTTCGACCAATTGCCGGCCGTAGTCCAGTTGCCGTCGGCCGCCGCGTTCCAGGTCGTCTGCCCGTGTCCCGGAAGGGCCGGGAGGAAGCACACGGCGAGGAGGAACGCCTGGACCCACTGAAAATGGCTTTTTTTCATAGGAATTTCGTTATTTTATCGTGTCACATGATACGTGACGCATTCAAGCCCTTTCTCGTCATTGCCCGTTACAATATGAAGGCGGACAGGGAACGGAAGTGCGGCATTCCGGAAGAATTCCGGCCTGGGCGCGGCGAGGTGAAATCCCCTTCAAGCCCCTGACAATGAAGGAGATTCATCTCCTTTTACGACGAAGCGCCGCCATCGGGCCGTCACAAGGCGGAAGGCCGTCATGGCCTCGTCACCTTGCCGAAACCGCCCGGCCTTGGGCCGCGTTTTCGACGGGGGAGCCGTTTTGCGGTGAAATCGGGCGATTTTGGCTTCTCGAACCGCCGAAACCAGGCGGCCCGGGCGGGGCGGGGGCGCCTCTTCCCTAGCCTAGTCCTCGCTGACGGAGAGCGAGGCGAGGTAGAGGGTCGGCGTGTCGTCGGCGGTGGTCCGGCCGATGTCCCCGACGATCAGGAAATCGTTCACCGCGGCGAGCTTCGGGTCGTTCCAGGGCAGGCCGTTGGCGAGCGAGGCGCCGTTCAGGGAGACCGCGTAGGTCTTGGCCGCGGGGTCGAACTCGACGAGGAGGTCGTTCCACTTCTCGATCTCGTACGGGCCGGCCTTGAAGCCCTTGGCCGGGTTCCAGACGTTCAGGAAGCCGCTGTCCAGCACCAGGATCGCGGCGTTCGAGTCCCAGTTCCCGCCGAAGTGGAGGTCGACCCGGTATTGCCCCACGATCGGCACCAGGAACCGGATACGGAAGCGGCGCACCTTGGGCTCGGCGGAGGGCGACGGGGGGATCTTGGCCGAGAACGTCACGGCGCAATTCTTGGGCGCCGCGGTGTTGGAGCGGAAGACGAGGGCCTGCCCGGGCGGGCGGAGCGACTCGGGCACGTCCCCCGTGGCGATCCGGCCCCAGGCGTCCTGGGTCGGGCCGGTCCAGAGGAGCAGCCCGGCGGGGTCGTAGGCGCCGCTGGCGAAGTCCCGGGAGAAGAGGTCGGCGGCCGGGGCGGCGGCGGCCAGTGCCAGCAGGAGCAGCGGGAGGAGGACGGTCCGTTTCATGGGGATGGGGGGGTTAATGGCAGAGGAAGAGGGGGAACCGGGAGGGGTCCTTCTCTTTCCCGATGCCGGGGGAGAGTTCGATCCATTGCTTGCGGTCCTGGCCGTCGTTGTCGTTGACCAGGAAGTCGAGGCGGAACGGCGCATGGGGCGGCCCGGCCTCCCCGAGGTCGGCCCAGGGCAGGGCGAGGCGGTAGAGGGTGTGCCCGTCGGCGCGGGTGACGGCCAGCGCGCAGTCGGCGGGCAGGGCGCCGGGCACGAACTTGCCCCCGGGCACGTTCTGCGTCACCCAGCTCCGGGGATGCCCGGCGGCGTCGAGCGCCGCGTCGAACTCCAGGTAGGAGGCGTCGCGGTCGCGCAGGCGCAGCGCGACCTGGAGCGAGTCGCCCTGCCAGAGGGTGAAGGGGGAGGCGGCGGGGGAGTGCCTGTCGTCGGTGACGTCGACCTCGAGCCGGAGCGCCTGGTCGTCGTAGGCGAGCGCGGCCTTCACGGAGAGGTCGGCCGGCCCTTTCCATTGGAGTTCGGGGACCGCCTGCGCGTCGTGGAGGTTGACGAGGTTCTCCCGCCCGGCGAGCACGAGGGCGAGCGGGGGCTGCCCCGCGCGCGGGACGAGGCGGGCCGCCTCGCACGGGATCACGGCGCGGAACGGCGGGCCGTCCCCGGGCGCCGCCTCCAGCACGATCTTCGGCGGCGGAGCTCCCGCGGAGGCCGCGCCGCTGCCGGCCCCGGCCCAGTCGAGGACGACGCTCGCGGAGGCGCCGGGGGCGACCTCGGCCGTCTTCTCCGCCGCCGGGGCGGCTCCGGCTCCGGACGCCGTGGCGTCGGGGCGGAGCCGCAGCGTCCAGCGCAGCGGCGCGCCGGTCGGGTTGGAGAGGCCGACCTCGAGGGAGGCGGGGCCGCCGGGGACGAGGGCGACGATGTCGGGCAGCTTCATCAGGGGCCGCACCGCCGGGTAGGCGGCGGGGCCCTCGAAATCGACGTAGAGCGGATCGCTTCCCAGCGCGACGACGTCGGAGGCGCCGAGGCGGAGCCGCTCCACCGGGTTGCCCATCATGTCGCGGACCGCCGCGACCCGGCCCCCGCCCTCCCAGGAGAGCAGGACCGGCTCCTGCAGCCCCTTCCCCTCCCGCCACAGGACCAGGCGGTTCGTCTTCGGCCCGGCAAAGACGGCCATGGGGACGCCCGGCGTAGGCGGGGCGCCCGGGACGTAGCGGAGGCCCGCCAGCTCCCCGATCAGGTTGCGGTAGGCGGCGTAGGCCGGCTTCGGGCGCGCGTAGAAATCGCTCAGGCCGAAGCGGTGCTCCACGTCGCTCCCGTCCGCGCCGTCGTCCCGGAGGTCGTACCAGAAGTAGGCCTGGACCCCGATCGAGGGGGCCATCGCCATCTTCCGCACCAGCTCTAGCGCCTGGCGCCGCTCGCCGTCGGCCGCCAGGGTGTGGCAGCCGCCCTCGTTGATCCAGACCGGGAGCGCCTTCAGCCCCGACTCCTTCAGGTAGGCGGCGACGGTCGGGGCGCGCGCCGTCATCTCGCCGAGGGTCATGTAGTCGTGGTAGGCGAAGATCGCCCAGTGCGCGCGGTCGGCCTTCTCCTTCATCGCCCGGCGCAGGGCGACGTCGGAATCGCTCATGAGGAAGGTGTAGCCGCCGTTGAGGACGCGGGCGTCGGGGGAGGCGGCGGCCACCGCCTCGGCGCTCTTGCTGAAGAG
>FSUX01001842.1_pt1 | contig 10176 bp, 7 predicted proteins | sample 1637501 | NCBI WGS metagenome assembly FSUX01 (sample SAMEA3914816, study PRJEB12502) | metagenome | biome: forest; material: soil | place: USA | collected 2011-09-16 | depth 0.3 m
CGGTCACCTGATCGGCGGCTCGGCGGCCCTGCAGGCGGCGATCGGGCTGAAGGCCCTGGCGGAGGGCAAGGCCCCGCCGATCCTCAACTTCACCGCCCGCGACCCGGAGATCGACCTCGACCTGGTGCTGGGCGAGGCGCGGTCGATCGCCAGCGACTACCTGATCCAGAACGCCTTCGCGTTCGGCGGGCTGAATGTGAGCCTGGTGTTCCGACGGGCCTGAGGGACACGGACTGTCCGAAGAGCCGCCGAAATAAAGCTTCACCATGGCGGGGCCGCGACTTCCCTTTAAGGCGTGCTTCGAACTAGGCTGTCACCATGGGTAGAGTCACAGCGCTATTCACCGCCGTCCTGTTCACCTTGGGAGCGGCGACCCACGCCGCTGCGGCCGACGCCAGGTGCCTGCTGCAGAAGGCGGCGGACCTGCCGGTGACCATGGAGGGGCTGACACCGATGGTGCCGGTCAAGATCAACGGCGCCGACACCCTGATGATCGCCGACAGCGGCGCCTTCTTCAGCATCATCACGGCCGACGCCGCGACGCGCCTCGGCATGAAACACGTCGGGACGCCCTGGCAGATGTCCGTGCAAGGCGTGAATGGTTCAGCCTCGGTGGAGGTCTATGTCGCCAAGGACTTTTCCTTTGCCGGCATCCCTCTGCACGACATCCAGTTCCTGGTGGGAGGGCGGGAATTCTCCGCCCAGGCGGCCGGGGTGCTGGGCCAGAACGTGCTGGCCGTGATGGACGTCGAGTACGACCTCGCCAACGGCGTGATTCGGCTCTTCAAACCCAAGGACTGCGCCAAGATCAATCTTGCCTATTGGGCCGGGGCGAAGCCGGTGTCCGTGCTGTCCATCCAACCCTTGTCGCCGCAGCAGCGCCATATCCTCGCCAAAGCGACGGTGAACGGCCAGCCGATTCAGGTGGGCTTCGACACAGGCGCCAATGCCTCCGTGCTCAAGAGGTCGGCCGCCCAGCGCGTCGGAATCCGGGTGCAGGCTGAGGATGTCGAGCCGGGTGGGCTCTCCTGGGGGTTTGGGCGCGGGGCCGTGGAATCCTGGATCTCTCCGGTCTCCAATTTCACCATCGGCGACGAGCAGGTCCAGAACACCCGACTGCGGGTCGGCAACCTCGACATCGAGGTCGACATGCTGCTGGGCGCCGACTTCTTCCTGTCGCACCGCATCTATGTTTCGAACAGCCAGCACCGGCTCTATTTCACCTATAATGGAGGCCCGGTCTTCCGGCTCGACCAGCCGCCGGCCGCGGCCCGGGCCGCCACGGATTCAACGGCCCCGCCGCCCGTCGGCGCGGTGAAGGATAGTCAGGCGCCGAGCGACGCGGCTGGCTTCGCCCGACGGGGATCGGCCTTTGCGTCGCGCCGGAATTTCCCGGCGGCGATCGCTGACTTCACCCGAGCTGTCGAGCTCGAACCCCTGGTGGCGCAGCACTATTACGACCGGGCGGTGTCTCGGCTGAGCCTGGGCCAGCCTGCGCCGGCCATGGCCGATCTGGATCAGGCGCTGAAGCTCAAGCCCGACGACGCCCGCGGTCTCGAGGTTCGGGGGTCGCTCTATCTCTCCCAGGGCGACTTCGAGCGGGCTCGGGCCGACCTCGAGGCGGCGGTGCATGCGGCCCCGGAGGACGGAAACCTGAGGCTGCAGGTCGCGACGACCTATGAGCAGGCAAGCCACTTCGACGCCGCCATTGGGCACTTCGACGCTTGGATCGCCGCCCATCCCAAGGGCGACTGGACGGCGGCGGCTTTCAACGGGCGCTGCTGGACGCGGGCCTTCTGGGGCAAGGAGCTCGACAAGGCGCTGGCCGACTGCAATGCCGCGCTGAAACTGGGCTTGAGCAATTCCGCTGTGCTGGACAGTCGAGGGTTAGTCCACCTGCGGCGGGGCGAACTCGACGCGGCGATCGCGGACTATGACGCCGCGATCAAGCTTCAGCCGAAGGCCGCCTGGTCCCTCTATGGCCGGGGCCTGGCCAGGCAGAAGAAGGGCGCCGCGGCCGACGGGGCCGCCGACATCAAGGCCGCGCTCACGATCCAGCCGGACCTCGCCAAGGAGGTCAGGCGGTCCGGCCTGATCGACGAGAAGGCCGGCGGGACCTGACGCACGCCCCTCAGCGGGTCAGCAGCACTGCCGTCACGACGAAGGCCAGGATCCACAGGGTTTCGCCGACCATCATGGCGATGGGTCGCCAGCCCACGGCGAACACGTCCTTGAACGAGGTCTTCATCCCGAGCGCGGCGATGGCGGTGACCAGGCACCAGGTCGACAGACTGCTGGCGGCGCCCACTACCGGCTTGGGCAGGAAGCCCAGGCTGTTGATCGCCACCAGGACGGCGAAGCCCAGCAGGAACAGCGGCGGGGCGGGGATCTTGCCGCGGCCGGCGGCGCCGGGGGCCGACCTCGCCACCACCACGGAGATCGTGAACACCACCGGCGCCAGCATGGCCACCCGCAGTAGCTTCACATAGGTGGCGATGTCGCCGGCCTTGGGCGAGATCGAATAGCCCGCGCCCACCACCTGGGCCACGTCGTGGATGGTGCCGCCCAGGAACACCCCGGCCTGGGCCTCGCTGAAGCCCAGCCGCACGGCCAGCAGGGGATAGAGGATCATGGCCACGGTCGAGAGCGCCGTGATCGTCACCACGGTGAGAATGGTGTCGCGCTCCGAGTCCTTGTCGCGGGGCAGGACCGAGGCGATGGCCAGCGCCGCCGACGCGCCGCAGATGGCGACGGCCCCACCGGACAGCACGCCGAACGCCCTGGAGCGTCCCAGCCGTGGCGCGACCAGCAGGCCAAGCGTGATGGTGGAGGCCACCCCGGCGATGACGATCAGGATCGGGGCGGGTCCCAGGCTCATGATCTGCTCGGCGGTCACCCGCACCCCCAGCAGCGCCACGCCCAGGCGCAGCACGGCCTTGGAGGAGAACTCGATCCCGGCGACGCAGCGGCCTTCTTCGTGCAGGAAGTGGAAGGCCATGCCCAGCAGCAGGCCGAACAGCATCACCGGGGCCTTGTAGTGTTGGGAGAGCCAGGTCGCGGCGAGCGCGATGGTCAGGGCCACGGCGAAGCCCGGATAAACCACCTTGGCGGAGTCGATCAGCGTCCGCTTGCGGGGCGGGGCGACCGCGATCTCGGGCACGCCCTCCATGCCGTCGAAGGAACGGAACATGGCGTGGGCGGCCGCCGTGTCGGTGTCGAAGTCGCTGGCCATCTTCCTCGTTCCTTCGCCCTGCCTATCAGGAAAGCTGCGGATTCGAACAGCTAATCTATCGGGAGATCAGGCCGCGGGCCTGTGACCCAGGACGGAGACCCGACGGCCCGAGCGGGCCAGGGGGAAATAGTCCCAAACCGCCCGGTGCTGGGTGCAGCGGTTGTCCCGGAACACCAGGGTGTTGGGGGCCAGCGCACCCGGCAGGTCAGGGCCGGCTGGGTCTCGATGCGGCGATGGAGCATCTCCAGCAGGGCCGCGCTCTCGAACCGGGCCAGCCTGTCGGCCGTCTCAAGATGGCATAGGCTGACCTTCGCGGAGACCGCGAGCGCCCGGCGAGTGCGGACCTGACCGCAACGGTCCCGTCCGGACGCAGAAGCGCCGCCGGCCCTTGCGGATCGGCGGCGCGAGACTCGTCGAGATTTCGAAGTCTAGGCGACCGCCAGCTTGCGCGACCGCGCCGTGGCGCCGATCAGGCCGAAGCCCATCAGCATCATGGCCCAGACGGCGGGCTCGGGCACGCCGGCGCTGGAGGTGGCGATGTCGTTGAAGGCGGCCCAGTAGTCATTGCCGTTGATCTCGAAGCTGTTGACGCTGGAGCCAAACAGGCCGGTCGAGGTCAGGGAGATGTCGAGGTTCGAGGGCGCGACGCCGCCGAAATAGGTCCAGTATTCGTTCGACGGGTCCACCTGCAGCAGGCGGTAATCGGCGCCCGAGGTCAGGGCCCAGGCGACATTGGCGACATAGGAGCCGACGCCGCCGGGGGTCGCGAGGGACTGCAGGACGTCGCCCGCCAGGTCGGTGAGGACCACGGTGTCGGCCTGGCCCTCGTTCTGGAAGGTGAAGCCGGTGAGGGTGGCGTTCTGGTTCGCGTGGAACTGGACGCCGGTATAGGACCAGCCGCTGCCAGCGTTGTCGAGGGTGGGGCCGGCGATGACCGCGGCGGACGCCCCCTGCGCCGTGAACAGGGCCGAGCCGGTCATCAGCGCAATTGCGAACATTTTCATTTTGAGACGCCCCTTTGAGTGTTGGGGATCGCGTTGCACGATGGGGGCCAAACGACGCGCCGCCCAGGAGATCCGCATGCAGGTCCAGGACATCGCCTATTCGGCCGACGGGGCGGACATGGTGGGCTATCTGGCGACGCCCACCGCCGGCGGGACCGGACCCGCGGTGCTGGTGGGCCATGAGGGGCCGGGGCTCACCGACCACGCGCGCATCCGGGCGCGCCGTCTGGCGGCCCTGGGCTACGTGACCTTCGCCATGGATTATCACGGCGGCGGCGTGGCGCTGCCCATGGCCGAGGCGCGGACGCGGCTGGGGGTCTGGATGCAGGACCCCACCGGCATCCGGGCCCGGGCCACGGCGGCGCTGAAGGTGCTGACCGACCAGCCCGGGGTGGATGTGAAGCGGGTGGCGGCCATCGGCTACTGCTTCGGCGGCACGACGGCGCTGGAGCTGGCGCGCTCGGGGGCCGAGCTCGCGGCGGTGGTCGGGTTCCATTCGGGGCTGGGGACCGCACGTCCGCAGGACGCCGGAGCGATCAAGGGCAAGGTGCTGGCCTGCATCGGCACCGCCGACCCGCTGATCCCGCCGGACCAGCGTGCGGCCTTCGAGGCCGAGATGACCGAGGCCGGGGTGGACTGGCGGATGAACCTCTATGGCGGGGTGGGCCACAGTTTCACCAACCCCGAGGTGGACGCCTATGACATGCCGGGCCTCAAGTACCACGGGCCCTCGGACCACCGTTCCTGGCGGGCCATGGTGGACCTGTTCGCCGAGACGATCGGGGTTCCCTGAAGAAAGGCCCGGCCCTCACGAGCCGGGCCAGGGATCGGGACCTCGGCCGAGCGGATCCGCCCGGCTGGAGCCTGGGTCAGGCGGAGAGCGGCGCGTAAGGCCGGCGGCGCAGGGTGAGGCCGACGGCGCCGAAGCCCAGCAGCATCAGCGCCCAGGTCGCGGGCTCGGGGACGCCGGGCGGGAGCGGCGGCGGCGGCGGCGGCGGGAGGATGGACTCGGGGATGCTCACCGTGTCGTAGGAGGTGAAGGTCTGCCTGAAGGTGTGGCTATAGACCGTCCAGGACTGGCCGCCGAGGTTGATCTCGGTGGAGAAGACCGGCCCGAAGCCCTTGCCGACGGCGTCCCCCTGCAGCGCCGCCAGGTCGATGGTCCCCGAGAGATTGACGCCCAGGAGCTCCTGGAACGACACGTTGTAGGTGGTCGCCGTGACGATTTGGTCGCCGCCCAGGTCGACGGAGCCGTCGCCAATCAGGAAGCCGTTCTTCGCGGGGTCGGGCGCCACCGACTGAAGTTGGCTGATGTCGTGCACGCTGTAGAAGCCCGAGGGTGTGGGCTTCGGCGCGGTGCAGCCGACCTTGCATTTTTGGTGAAAGTTAGGCTTCACCAGCAGCGAGATGTCGGCGCCGCTCTTGTTGCGGAAGAAGGTGTCGACCGTGCTGGTGACCGCCAGGGTCGCTGACTGGACCAGGCTTTCGATGGCGTTCAGGGACGCGCTGCCGGCGTTGTAGGTCACCTTCCCGAGGTCCAGTTTGCCGAACTTGAGTTTCCTGCTGCCCTGGAGCGCCGAGGCTTCGCCTGAGGTCGCCAGGTTCAGCAGGTTGAGGGATTCGGTGAGCACCGGGTCGGTGCGGCTGGCCGTGCCTTTGGAACTGGTGAGGCCGCCGACCGAGCCGAACATCACCGAGCCGTAGGTGCCGCTGATGCTCTGGCCGGCGACCCCGGAGCTCTTCTGGCCGCCCACGGAGACGGAGCCGCCGCCCGCGGTGGTCATGCCGACGACCGGGAAACTGCCTGTGCTGAACGAGAGCAGGTTCTGATCTGAGGAGCCGCAGCTCCCCGCGCAACCTTTGGCGTGCAGGCTGTCCGCATAGTTCAGGCCGCCGGTGACGTTCACCGCCGCCGAGGCGCCGGTCGTGGTGAAGGTCGGGCCGACCGGCGTCGAGGTCGAGGTGGAGTACTTGTACTGGCCGCCGAGGCCAGTGTCCTTCAGCGTCGTGGTGTTCAGCTGCTGGAAGCTGAGGGTGGCCGTGCCGGCGTTCGCCGTCGCCGAGAAGGTGGCGGCCAGGGAACCGGTGGTGCGCAGGGTGAGGTCGGAGCCCGCACAGACTCCGAGCCCGCATTTGACGCCGGTGCCCAGATTCGGCGAGGTCTTGTCCCAGTTGGTGGCGTAGGACTTGCTCGCCGAGTCGCCGCCCAGGTTCAGGGTGGCGAAGTTGGTGGTCGAAAGATCGAAGCTCGACTGGCCGACCAGGTCGGCCGCCTGCGCGGAAGAGACCGCCCCCGCCAGGGACGCCAGGCCGGCGGTGAGGAACAGGGCCGCCAGGCGGCGCGGAACGGAACGAGACATGGTTGGAAACCCCCAGAACATTTGGTGGGGTTTGATCCCATGGGGTCGCCAAGCCTGACAATCTGCACAGATTGCGCGGGACTTTGCGAAATAGTGCCGTCTTGACGGTGCGGATTCGGGTGTCCCGGCTTGACTTGCGAAGGCCGAGCCGGGCTCCTGCGGGTCCCTGTTCACGGGCTCAATCGCGGCGCCACCGACCGGTCCGGCCGGCGGCGCCGAGCTTTCCCAACGACGCGCGTAGCCCGGAGCCTGGCTTGGAAACCGACGACCCCTGGGCGCGCGCGCACGCGCTGCTGACGCCGGACGCCATGGCGGAATTCCGGCGTCATCCCAACCTGCGCCCTGCCATCCGGCGCCTGGCGGTGGGCGCCCACGCCTTCGTCGTCGGCCAGGACGATTTCGGCCTCTGGACCACCCGGTACGACCGTCGATATGCCGTCGCCTTCACGCTGGCGGTGCTCGACGCGCGGGACATGGGGACGACCACCGGCGAGCTCCTGCGGACCTGCCAGCAAATGCACGGCCTCAATCGCGGCGTGGTGGCCGACTTTCTGGACCGGGCCGTGGTCAGCGGCGACCTGGCGATCGAGTCTGCAGGCGCCTCTGGCGGCGTCGCCTGGGGCAATCGCCACCTGGGCGTGCAGCCGCAATTTCGCCAGCGCCTGTGCGACGGCATAGGCGGCATCCTGGGCGACCTGGGTGACCTGGTCCCGGAGTTCGCCGGGGTGGTGGAGGCCCTGGAGGAGATCGCGACCCTGCGCAGCTTCCTGCTGACCCTGGGCATGATCTCGAGCTTCCGTCCGGACCTTGTGGGGGTGGGTGAAAGCCCGATCGACCTGTTCACCCAACGCGACCGGGGCCTGGGGTTCCTGCTCTATTTCCTCGAGCACCAGGCGCCCGACCCGGATCGCACCCAATTGCTGGAACGGGTGACCTTGTCCCGGCGTCGCCTGGCGCGGGACATGCTGGTCTCGCGCATGCATGTGGCCCGGCTGTTGGAAGATGGCGAGGCCTCGGGCGCGCTCAGCCTGCCGTCGCCTGACGAGATCGTCTTCTCTCCGGAGCTCTCCGATAATTTCGAGACCCGGATGGCGATCGGTCTGCAGGTCCTGCGCGCCGTCTGCGTCGCCGCGCGGCTGGATGCGCCGGTCGATCACGGACGGCTGGCGCGCCTGGACCGATTGGTCGGCCCACCGGCCGGCTAGGCCTCGCCTCGCCGCGCAGGGTGGGAGGCGCGACGCGGCGGGCTGGCGCCGCGGCGGGGGGCTGCTAATCCATAGGCGCCGCGATCTGCGGGGACATGGCGGAACTGGTAGACGCAAGCGACTTAAAACCGTAGGCCGTAAAGTTACGTAGCGAATTCAACGGTCTAATTCGGATAAGCTCTTCCACACTCCTTACACACTGAGCCGGCGACGGCAAGGAGGAGGCGTGATCGAGAGCCACACCATCATGGACGGCAAGGTCCACGTCTATCGGCGCGAACGCAGCCGGTTCTGGCAATGTGCGGTGTTCCTCAGCGGTCGCAATCACCGGCAGACGACCCGCCAGGACAACGTCGCCCTGGCCATCGAATTTGCGCGGGATTGGTACCTTGACCGCGTCGCAGAGGACCGCATGCGGCGGCGCGGCATGATGCCGGCGCTGCCGAATATCCCCATCGAGACGCCGCCGCCCAGGCGGCCAAAGTCCGGTGAGATGACCTTCAAGGAAGCGGCGACCGTCTTTGTCCGCGAATACGAAGCCATGACGCAGGGCGAGAGGAACGCGACCTACGTCAGCTCAAAAGCGCGGATTCTGAGGCTTTATCTCCTGCCGTTCTTCGGCGAATTGCCGCTCTCGGAAGTTACGGCCGGTCGGATCCAGGAATACCGCGTGCACCGGGTCACGCAGCCCGAGCGTCTTCCCGCCGCTCGATACAAGATCGGTGAGCGGGAATTCATCGGTAAGCCGCGGCCTTGGAAACGGCCTAGCAGGCAGACGCTGCACAGCGAGATCGTTTGCCTGCGCCAGGTCCTGAAGACTGCAAACCGCAAAGGCTGGATCGCAGCGCTGCCCGACATGTCCACGCCCTACCGCGCCTCAGGCAAGATCTCGCACCGCGCTTGGTTCTCGCCGGACGAATACAAGCGCCTGTACCAGGCCACGCGGGAGCGGGCCCAGAAGCCGAAGAAGGAGCGCTGGAGAGCGGAGTGCGAGCAGCTGCATGACTACGTGCTTTTCATGGTCAACACGGGGCTGCGCCCGGACGAAGCCCAGCGCCTGCAGTTTCGCGATGTGAATGTCGTCTTCGACGGCGACACGAGCGAGCGGATCCTCGAGATCGAGGTGCGCGGCAAGCGCGGCGTTGGATACTGCAAGAGCATGCCGGGCGCGGTGATGCCCTTCCAGCGCACCCGGAAGCGAAAGGGTGGCCAGCCATCGGATCCGGTCTTTGGTTCTGTCCAACGCGAGCTCTTCAATGCCGTGCTCGAGGAGCTCGACCTCAAGAAGGACCGGGAAGGGAACGCCCGAACGGCCTACAGCCTGCGCCACACCTACATCTGCCTCCGGCTGATGGAAGGCGCCGACATCTACCAGATCGCCAAGAACTGCCGGACGAGCGTGGAGATGATTGAGAAATACTACGCCTCCCACATCAAGAACACCTTGGATGCGGCTGCCATCAACGTTCGCAAACCCGTTCGACCGCGGGCCGGACGGGCCGCGGCCAGCGCGCCGGCGGACGCCTAGGCGCGCTCTGCGCGAACGCGCCAAACTCTGTGGACGTGGGTCGCCTGGCTGTGGCAAGCCGGGGCGTCACGCGGGCGTGGCGGAATTGGTAGACGCAACGGACTTGGGCTTCGGCTTCGAGTGCGCCGGGGGAAACCCCAGACGTAGAACCGCTCAAATTCGGGGAACCCTGTCAGATGGGAATCCCGAGCCAAGCCTGGGGAGTAGCTTCCTCGGGAAGGTGTAGAGACTAGACGGGCGGCGCCTACAGCCTTCGGGCCAGGGCGAAGGGATAGTCCAGACCACAAACGCCGGTAGGCGGCGGCGAAAGCCGAAGTGGTACGAAAATCCGTAGGGCCGTAAGGCTCGTGCCGGTTCGACCCCGGCCGCCCGCACCATCGTACTTCGCCCGGATGGGGCTCCTGATCTGCGGCGCTTAGGAGATTTGATCGAAATCGCCGCCATCCAAGCGAAATTCGAGCAGACGTTGCGGCCCTCGGCGCCTTCCCTCTAGACGAGACTAACAACTCTCCGGCAGTGTGATGTCGGGGGAATTTTCTTATGTCGATAGAAGTCGTTACCGAGCCTTTCGACGAACGCGCATCGATCTTTCAGAGCCATCTTCCGCTTGAGGCGAAGCTCGAGAGGGCGCGCACGGAATTGCTGGATCTCTCGGCGCGAAACCGGCTGCTCAACATTCCGCGGTCCGCAAAGAGCGCCAAGACACTCGAAATTGTCGATGAGCAATCCCGGGAAATCTTCCGTCTCCTGGTGCGTGACCAGAAGGCCTTCACATTCCTGCCTGGCAAGTCGGCCTCAGGTGCGCAGGAGACCGGCGACGACGCCGAGGAAATAGCCGAGCTTGTTC
>FSUX01000143.1_pt1 | contig 9916 bp, 11 predicted proteins | sample 1637501 | NCBI WGS metagenome assembly FSUX01 (sample SAMEA3914816, study PRJEB12502) | metagenome | biome: forest; material: soil | place: USA | collected 2011-09-16 | depth 0.3 m
CAGGTGAAGTTCAATCCCCTGGCCAACTGGGGCAAGGCCGAGCTCGACGCCTATATGGCCGAGCATGATCTGCCGGCCCACCCTCTGGTCGCCCAGGGCTTCCCCTCCACCGGCTGCTGGCCCTGCACCAAGCCGGTGGAAGAGGGGCAGGACGTGCGGGCCGGCCGCTGGGCGGGTTCCGAAAAGACCGAATGCGGCATACATGTCGCGCGCGCGCCTGACGCTGTCGCCAATGTCGGCGGCGATATATGAGCGCTCAAGAGTTATATTCGAGCATGACCGACGTGATGACAGCGCCCGCTCCGGCCCCCCCTGTTGCGCCCAAGAAGGCCGGCGCCTTCCTCTTCGAGACGGTGACCTGGGTCCAGCACTGGACCGACGAGCTGTTCTCGTTCCGCACCACGCGGGATCCCGCGTTCCGGTTCCAGAGCGGCCAGTTCGTGATGGTTGGCCTGGAAGTCGACGGCAAGCCGCTGCTGCGCGCCTATTCCATCGCCAGCCCAGCCTGGCACGACGAGCTGGAATTCTATTCCATCAAGGTCCAGGACGGCCCGCTCACCTCGCGCCTGCAGAAGATCCAGGTGGGCGACCAGGTGCTGGTCGGCAAGAAGCCCACCGGCACCCTGGTGCTGGACGGGCTGAAGCCCGGCAAGCGGCTCTATATGCTGGGCACCGGCACCGGTCTCGCCCCGTGGCTGAGCCTGGCCCGCGACCCCGAGGTCTATGATCGCTTCGACGAGGTGATCGTCACCCACACGGTGCGCAATGTCGCCGACCTGAACTATCGCGAGATGTTCGAGCATGAGCTGCCCAAGGACGAGATCCTGGGCGAGATCGTCGGGCCCAAGCTCCGCTACTACCCGACCGTGACGCGCGAACCGTTCAGAACCCAGGGCCGGATCACCGACCTGATCGCCTCGGGCAAGCTCTTCGAAGACCTGGGTCTGCCGCCGCTCGACCCGGCGGTCGACCGCCTGATGCTGTGCGGCGGGCCGTCCGTGCTGGCCGACCTGAAGGCCCTGCTCGAGGCCCGCGGCTATGTCGAAGGCTCGCTCGCCGCGCCGGGCGACTATGTGCTGGAGCGGGCGTTCGTCGAGACCTGAGGACTAGGTCCTCCCCCAGCGCGCAGCGCGATTTGGGGGAGGTGGCGCGAAGCGCCGGAGGGGGCTGAAGCCCAGAGCCCTAAGAGCCCCCTCAGTCGGCTTTGCCGACAGCTCCCCCAACGGGGGAGCATCTAGGGGAGTAGCGCCCTATTCGTGCGGGCAACCCTTGAATTCCCCGGCCTTCACCACCGTGAGCTGGGCGAGGTTCATGGGCTTCAGGCTCGCCATGGAGCGCGCGCCTTTGCCGGTGAACAGGTCGATCCGGGCGCCCTTGATGGCCCCGCCGGTGTCCGACGCGTACCAGTAGCCGTCATGCACCGAGCCGTCGGGCATCTGCAGGCCCACGGTCTCCTTGATGAACAGCAGGGTCCGCCTGGGGATCAGGGTGGCGTCCACGGCGGCGGTGCGCATGGCGACCACCTTACAGCCCAGCGAGTCGAACACGCCGACGCCCCGGGCGCCCGCATGATAGAGGCTGGCCTTCAGCTTGAAGTCCGGCGTGCCGGGCAGCGAGCCCGTCATGACGCCCATCAGCATATCGCCGATCGGGTCGGGGGGTGGGGAGTCGGCGGCGCTGGCCGCACTCGCGATGAGGAGGAGGGGTAGGGCGGCCAGGGCGGCGAGGCGGCGTCTCAAGACGGCGTCCTCCTTCGTCGTTTACTGTCAGCGACCGCTTCAGTAGCCGGAGTCCGGACGAGGGGCAACCCCGGTGTTAGGGTTGCTCACAGGTCCGTGCAGAGAGCATCGATTGCGCTCAGCCCAGGTCAGGCTATGAGCGGCGACAGATCAGTGAGGTTGGCGATGCGCATCTACGGTGACTCGATTTCTGGGAATTGCCTGAAAGTAAAGTGGGTGTGCGATTACTTGGATCGACCTTACCAATGGGTCGAGACCAATGTCCTGAAGGCGGAAAGCCGGACGCCTGAATACTTGGCGATGAATCCGGCCGGGCAGGTGCCAGCGGTGGTGCTGGACGACGGCCGACCACTCGCCCAGTCCAACGCCATCATGCTGTTTTTGGCCGAAGGTTCCGACCTGATCCCGGCCGACGCCTATGACCGCGCCAAGATGTACGAGTGGCTGTTCTGGGAGCAGTACAGTCACGAGCCCTATGTGGCCGTGGCGCGGTTCCACGTGCGCTATCTGGGCAAGACCGCGGCCGAGCTGGAGCCGCGGATCGTCGAGCGCGGCAAGGGGGCCCTGAAGCTGCTGGACGACGCCCTGGCCAGGACCCCGTTCCTGGTGGGGGAACGGATCAGCCTCGCCGACGTAGCCCTGGTGGCCTATACGCGGGTCGCCGGCGAGGGCGGGTTCGACCTCGCCGACTATCCGGCGGTTCAGGCGTGGGTGAGCCGGGTCGAAGCGGCGCTGGCGATCGCCGACTGAGCCAGCTGCGGATAGAACCGCGCCATCAGCCGGTCGCGATAGGCCACCAGGTTCGGGAAGGATTCCACCGCGGCGCGCACCGGCGAGGTGAAGCGCGGGACCAGGGCCGCGGCCACCGTGGCGAAGGCGGTGGCGTCGACGCCGCTGGGGCTCTCGCCGAACAGGAAGGGCCGGTCGCCCAGCAGGGTCGACAGGGCGGCGAAAGAGCGTCCCGCCAGGTCGCCTACCTCCTCGAACCGGTGCCGACCGAACCCCTGGCCGTGCAGGGTGGCGATCATCCGTTCGCGCGCACCGTCCCGCACCGCGTCGGGCGCGCCCCGGAAGAAGTCCGCCGGCCCGGCGGCGAAGTTCGCGTCGTCGCCCCAGCGGGCGTGGACGATGGCCCAGTAGAGATGGTCCTCCAGCATTCGCTCCAGGGTCCAGGCCTGGGCGCGCTGGGACGACGTCAGGTCGGCGTCGAGGTCCAGCCCATATTTCCGCTCCAGGTGGTCGCGGATGAACACCGAGTCGGCCACCGTCTCGCCGTCATCGACGATGAACGGCAGCTTGCCCTTCGGGGAGCGGGCGAGGGCGCCGTATTCGACCTGGTAGTCCAGGCCCGTGAGCTTGAGCTGCACCTCGGTCTTCATCACGAAGGGGCTGGGATCGGGCAGGCCCCACATGGGACCGAAGGCGTAGAGGGTGATCATCGGACATCTCCTGGTTCGAGGGGACACTAGGCCGAGGCTGCTGCCAGCAGCTTGGCAGCAGTCGAGGTGGGCTTGCGCAATCGGCCGCCAGCGGCCAAAGCCTGGAGCCGGATGGCTTCTCTCGAAGGCTGAATCCGGCTCTGGACTCTTGAATTGGAGCGCGATTCAACGATCAGACGAATCCGCCTGATCGCATCGTGGTCCAGGCGCCATCCCTGCAGCGAAGGACACCGCCTTGGCGAAGCTTGCTTCCGTTCTCACCGCCCTGGGCCTGGCTTGCGCGGTCGCCGCGCCCGGCTCGGCCCTGGCCTGGGGCGGCGCCGGCCATCGCATGATCGGCCAGGCGGCGATGGAGAGCCTGCCGCCGGAGCTGCCGGCCTTCCTGCGGACCCCGCAGGCGGTGGCCGATGTGGGCGAGCTGTCCCGGGAGCTGGACCGTTCGAAGGGGGCCGGGCGGGTGCACGACACCAACCGCGACCCTGGGCACTATCTCGACCTCAAGGACGACGGGACCGCCCTGGGCGGCCCGCGGCTCGCCGCCCTGCCGCCGACCCGCGAGGATTATGAAAAGGCCCTCGGCGCGGTGGGGGCCAACAGCTGGAAGGCCGGCTACCTGCCCTATTCCATCGTCGACCAGGAGGAGCAGCTGACCCGCGACTTCGCGTTCTGGCGGGTGCTGGCCTATGGCGAGGCGCATGAGAAGCTGGCCGATCGCAAGGCCTGGTACGCCGCTGACCGCGTCCGCCGCGAGGCCCTGATCCTCTCGACCCTGGGCCAGCTGTCGCACTATGTCGGGGACGGCTCGCAGCCGCTGCACGTCACCGTGCACTTCAACGGCTGGGGGGATTTCCCCAATCCGGCCGGATACACCAAGGCCCATATCCACGCGCCGTTCGAGAGCGAGTTCGTCGGCGCCAATATCAAGGAGCCGGCGGTGCGCGCGGCCATGCCCGCGCCGGCGCCCTGTGGCTGCGCGCTCGAGCAGCGCACGGCGACCTATCTGACGGCCACGGCCGCCAAGGTCGAGCCGCTGTACCAGCTCGAAAAGGCCGGCGGCTTCAAGGACGCCGATCCGCGGGGCGTGGCCTTCGCCCTGGAGCGGGTGGCGGCCGGGGCGGCGGAGCTGCGCGACGTGATCGTCGAGGCCTGGAACGCCAGCGGCGGTCCCAGGGCCAATCTGGGCTATCCGCCGACCAAGGTGGTCGATGTCCTGGCCGGCGCGGCGGACCCCTATGAGGCGCTCTACGGGAAGGATTGATGGCCGCCATCCCTCAGTTCGGCGCCCCGAAGGTCGGACGCGCCTATCCCGACCGACCGGCCGCCTTCGGGATCGCCGTGCGCGAGGGCCAGCTGGCAGTCGCCCGGATCACCGGACCCCAGGTCGGGGTGGTCTATGACCTGCCCGGCGGCGGCGTTGACGCCGGAGAGAGCGTCGCCCAGGCCATGGTGCGGGAGTTCGGCGAGGAGGTCGGGCTGCGGGTCGAGGCGGGGCCCGAACTCGTCCGCGCCGACCAGTATTTCAACAATCCAGAAGGCGCCGCCTTCAATGTGCGGGGCGTGTTCATGGCCGCGACGGTGATGGCCGAGGCGCCCGGGCTGAAGGTCGAGGACGACCATGAACTGGTCTGGCTGGATCCCGTCGAGGCGATGAAGCTCATGCGTCGGGAGGCCCACGCCTGGGCGATCGCCGCCTGGCTGCGAGCCGCGGGCTGACCCGGAGCTGGATGGCTTCTCTCGAAGCCTGAATCCAGCTCCAGACGTTTGAATTTAGAGCACGATTCAACGATCCGCCTGATCGCATCGTACTCGAGCCGCATTGCGAGCCACATTGCGAGTCGTTCGGCGAACCGCTAGTGGGCGGGCCATCCTCAACCTCGTCGGAGCGCCCATGCCCCAAGCCCGGATCATCGATGGCGCGCCCCTGGCCCAACGCGTGCGCGACGAGGCCGCCGTCGAGGTCGCGAAGCTGAAGGCCAGCCACGGGGTCACCCCCGGCCTGGCGGTGGTGCTGGTGGGGGACGATCCGGCCAGCCAGGTCTATGTCCGCTCCAAGGGCGAGCACTCCAAGGCCATCGGCATGCACTCGGTCACGCACCTTCTGGCGGCGGACACGTCCCAGCAAACCCTGATGGCCCTGGTGGCCGAACTGAACGCCGATCCGGCCCTCCACGGGATCCTGGTCCAATTGCCCCTGCCCAAGGGCCTGGACGAGAAGGCGGTGGTCCAGGCCATCGACCCGGCCAAGGACGTGGATGGCCTCAACGTGGTCAATGTCGGGCGGCTCGCCCAGGGCCTGCCCTCGCTGGTCCCCTGCACCCCGCTGGGCTGCATGTTGATGCTGAAGGAGGTGCTGGGCGACCTTTCCGGCAAGCGCGCCGTGGTGGTGGGCCGCTCGATCCTGGTGGGCCGGCCCATCGCCCAGCTGCTGTTGCAGGCCGACTGCACCGTCACCATCGCTCATTCGCGGACCAGCGACCTGCCGGCGGTCTGCCGCGAGGCCGACATCCTGGTGGCCGCCGTCGGTCGCCCGCGGATGATCAAGGCCGACTGGGTGAAGCCTGGCGCCACGGTGATCGACGTCGGCATCAACCGCGTGCCCTTCGACGACCCGATCAAGGCCGCCGCGGGCAAGACCAAGCTGGTGGGCGACGTCGCCTACAAGGAAGTCGCCCAGGTCGCCGGCGCCATCACCCCCGTGCCCGGCGGCGTGGGCCTGATGACCGTCGCCTGCCTGCTGGCCAACACCGTCACCGCCGCCAAGCGGATCGCCGGGATCGAGGCCTAACTGGCCACCACGGTCTGGTTGGTCCAGGCCAGCAGGTCGGCCAGCGTCTTGCCGGTCGCCTGGTCGAAGGCGGCGACGATGGCCGAGACCCGGTCGTCCGAGGTACGCAGCTCGGTGCGGAAGATCCTGTCGCCCACCACCGTGCGATCCGTCGCGCGGATCAGTTCGGCATGAGCTTCGACCACTACCTTTGGCGTCGCCCTGGAGCCCTGGTCGTAGTTCGCCTCGAACCGGGTCACATCGACGCGCAGCGTGTAGGTCGCCGCCGCGGGCTCGCCGCGGGCCACCAGATGGGCGGGGCCGGCATTGGCGTCGAAGGCGCTCACCAGAGCCTCGTCGAACAGCACCGAGGCGGGACCGGACCAGCGGCTGTCGGCCAGATAGGCCACCTGGGGCCCGGTGACGGTGAGGATGCGGTCGCCGGAGGCCGCGCCCTGGAACCCGCCGCCGGCCCGCGTGATCCCCACCCGGCCCCCCGTGGGCTTCGAGTCGATGGGCTTGGCGTCCGAGGGCCTGGCCGCCGACAGGGCGGCGCGTCCGTCGAACCGGTAGAGCTGGGACGGCTTGGATTTCGGCAACAAGGTGATGCAGGCGCTGAGCGAGCCCGCGGCCAGGACGAGGGCCGCCAGGCGGGCCCATCTGCGGATCGGGATCATGGGTGCACCTTCTTCTCGGCGGCGGGGGCCTTGCCGACCAGGCTCTGCGGATTGGCCTGGATCTCGCGGGCCAGGCGATCCAGGCTCTCGGCGGTGGACTGCAGGGAGACCGCGGCGGCGGTGAGCTGGGGCAGGCCGGTGGCGGCGAAGTCGCTGGTGGGGCCCTCCAGCTTGCCCATCATCAGCCGCAGGTCCTTGGAGGCCGCCTTGGCTTCCTCGGCGGCGTCGGCCAGGTCCTTGACGGTGCGCTTGCCGTCGGTGTCGATGATGCCGCGGGTCGATTTGGTGGCCTCGGTCACCTCCAGGATGGCGGCGTCGGCGTCCTGCAGCGCCTTCTGGGCGTCGGCGATGATCGACTTGCGCTCGCGCAGTTCGGCGGTCACCGCCTGGGCGTCGTTGAGGGTGGCGGTGAACGTCTTGATGTTCTGGTCGCTGAGCACCCGGTTCACCCGGTCCAGCGCCTCGACCGTCCGGGTCAGCACGTTGCCGCCGCCCTCCAGCAGGTCGGAGAGCGTCGATCTCTGGGTGCGGATCACCGGGATCTTGTCGGGGGGCGTGACGGCCTTCAGCAACGGCTTGGTGGGGGTGCCGGCGGTGATCTGGATATAGTTCAGGCCGGTGATCCCCTGCGGTTCCAGGGTGGCCAGGGAATCGACCCGGATCGGGACGTCGGAGGTCACCCGGGCGCGGGCGACCACGTTGTTGGTGTTGTTGCTCTGCAGGGCGATCTTGGTGACCTCGCCCACCTTGATGCCGTTGAAATGCACCTCGCCGCCCTGGGAGATGCCGCGCACCGGTCCCTGGAACACGATGTCATAGACGTCGTAGGCCTGGGCGAAGCTGATCCGGGCCAGCCAGACCCCGAAGATCACCAGCCCGATGAACAGGATCAGGGTGGAGAGCCCCACCAGGGCGTAGTTGGCGTCTTTTTCCATCAGGCCATTGTCCGGCTTTGGTGAGCCACCATCGCGGCGCGTCCGCGGGGGCCCTGAAAATATTCGTGGATCCAGGGATGCGTGGAGGTTTCCAGTTCGCGAACCGGAGCCTGGGCCACGACCTTCTTGTCGGCGATCACCGCCACCCGGTCGGTGATGGTGTAGAGGCTATCGAGGTCGTGGGTGATCATGAACACGGTCAGGCCCAGGCTTTTGGACAGGTCGAGGATCATCTCGTCGAACGCCGCCGCCCCGATCGGGTCGAGCCCGGCCGTCGGCTCGTCCAGGAACAGCAGTTCCGGATCCAGCGCCAGGGCGCGCGCCAGGCCCGCCCGCTTGCGCATGCCGCCGGACAGCTCCGCGGGCTTGAGGTCCGCCGCCTCGGGGGGCAAGCCCACCAGGCCGATCCGCAGCTCGGCCAGTTCGCGGATGTGCGCGCGGGACAGGTCGGTGTGCTCGTAGAACGGTGCGGCGACGTTTTCCCGCACGGTGAGGTTCGAGAACAGGGCGCCGGCCTGGAAAAGCACCCCCCAACGGCGCTCGATCGCGGTCCACCGGCGGCGTGTCGCGTGCTGGATGTCCTGGCCGAACACCTTCACCACGCCGCCCTGCGGCGTTCTCAGCCCGATGACGGTGTTGAGCAGAACCGACTTGCCGGCGCCGGACCCGCCCACCAACGCGAAAATCTCTCCGCGATTCACGGTCAGGCTCAGATGGTCATGGATCATCCGGTCGCCGAAACTCGACACCAGGTCGATGACCTCGATCACCGGCCCGGTGGTCGGCAGACGGTCTTCCTCGTCTTCGACGGCGGCGGTCACAGGTTGAGCTCCATGTAGAGCAGCGCGAATCCGGCGTCGATCATGATGATGGCGAAGATCGCGTGCACCACGGCGGCGGTGACCCGCCGCCCCAGGGACTCGACGTCGCCGCCGACCTCCAACCCCTGGCGGCAGCCGATACCGGCGATCACCGCGGCCATGACCGGCGCCTTGGACATGCCGATCCAGAAGTGGATGGGTTTGACGTTGTCGAGGATTCGCTGGAGGAAGAAGGTAGGCCCCAGTCCCAGGACGGACCAGGTGACGACCAGGCCGCCGAACAGGCCGGCGAGCGTCGCCACGAAAGTCAGCAGCGGGATGGTGACCAGCAGGGCCGCGAACCTGGGGAACACCAGAGCCTCGAACGGATCGACGCCCATGACCTTCATGGCGTCGATCTCCTGGTTCATCTTCATCGATCCGAGCTCGGCGGCGAAGGCCGAGGCCGAGCGGCCCGCCAGCAGGATGGCGGTGATGATGATGTTGAATTCGCGCAGCACCGCGATGGCGATCAGCTCCACGGCGAAGACCTCCGCCCCGAACTGGCGCAGCATGTTGGCGCCCAGCAGGCCCACCACGGCCCCGATGAAGAACGAGGTGAGGGTGACGATAGGGATGGCGTCCAGCCCGGCCCGTTCGGCCAGCGAGAAACAGGCCGCCCAGCGGATGCGTCGCGGATTGAGGATCGAGCGGAACAGCACCACCAGCAGGTGGCCGCTGAACACCATGGTCTCCAGAAGCTCGCGGCCCAGATGGACCACGCCGCGGCCGATCCGGATGGTGAGCTCGTGGAAGCCGCGGGGCGGTTGCTGGACCCGAAGGCCCCGGCTGGCCGCTGAGGCGTTGGCCACCAGCTCGAGCAATCGCAACTGCTCCGGCCGGCCCTTCAGTCTGGTGGGATCGATCCGAGCGCCGGCCGCCTGCAGCACCGAATAGGCGCCCGCGGTGTCGAGCCGGTTGACCGCTGTGAGGTCGAGGTCGTCGATCGGACGTCCGGCCACGGCCTCGCCGAGTCGCTCCCCCGTCGCGCCTATGTCCGCTCCGGCCCATTCGCCGGAAAGACGAACCGCGCACCCCTCGGCGGCGTCCGTCACGCTGAAGTCGGCGGGTTTTTCCATCGGCTTGCGTGCGTTAGCTCTCTCGGGACTCGTCGGGCGACTCCCCCGATTTGGGGGCAAGCTTAGCAGAGCCGGACTTACAGCCGGAACGTCTTGTAGCCTAGGCCGTTCCGTCCCCCAGTTGGCGGTTCCTGCTCCTTCGGAGGCCGCGGCCCATCTTTCGCCCCAGTCGCGAGACAATCAGCAGGCGTACCGTTCAGCAAGGCTGGGAGCTTCCAGTTGACCCGCCAGATCGAATTCGCCGGCAAGTCCGGCGCCCTCTATCGATATGCCCCTCTCGAGGAAGAACGTGCGCTTCCTCCGGTCGGGGCGAACTATGTCATCGCCAAGGTGACGCCGGAGGGGAGCAGCATCCTCTATGCCGGGGAGACCTCGAACCTCGCCTCCCGGGACTGGCGCAGTGTGCTCGACACGGCCCAGGAC
>FSUX01001919.1_pt1 | contig 9888 bp, 6 predicted proteins | sample 1637501 | NCBI WGS metagenome assembly FSUX01 (sample SAMEA3914816, study PRJEB12502) | metagenome | biome: forest; material: soil | place: USA | collected 2011-09-16 | depth 0.3 m
AAGCTCGCCACCCTGAAGACGGCGAGCCCTGATGGTCGGCTGGTCGTCGTGTCCCGCGACGGCGCCAGCATGGTCTCCGCCGAAGCCATCGCGCCGACGCTGCAGGCGGCGCTCGACGCCTGGTCAGTGACGGCGCCGCAACTTGAAGATCTGTTCCAGCGCCTCAGCGCCGGCGGCCTGAGCGCCGCGTCTCCGTTCCAGGTGGAGGACGCAGCAGCGCCCCTCCCCCGCGCCTGGCAGTGGCTCGACGGGTCTGCCTTCAAGGCCCACAGCGACCTCGCCACCCGCGCCTACCAGTTGGCCAACACCTGGCACGAGCACCCGCTGATGTATCAGGGGATGTCGCACCAATTCCTCGCCCCAACCGAGGACGCTGTCTTCCCCGATGTTGCTGACGGCATCGACTTCGAGGGCGAGTTCGGCGTCATCACCGACGCCGTGCCCATGGGCGTCGACAAGGCCACGGCCCGTAGCCACATCCTGCTGATCGTGCAGATCAACGACTGGAGCCTGCGCGCCATCGGCCGCGAGGAAATGGGTCGCGGATTCGGCTGGGTGCGTGGCAAGCCGGCCTGCAGCGTCGCGCCGATCGCCGTCACCCCTGATGAGCTCGGCGAGGCGTGGCGGGACGCCAAGGTCGGTCTCGACCTCTGCATCTGGCGCGGCGAGGAGCTCTTCGGTCATGCCAACGGACGGGAGATGACCTTCGGCTTCGACGACCTCATCGCCCACGCCGCCTATTCGCGATCCCTCCCCGCCGGCACCATCGTCGGCTCGGGCACCGTCGCCAACGCCGCGTATAAAGACGTCGGGTCGAGCTGCATCCTCGAACGCCGCGGGATCGAGATCCTCGCGACCGGAGAGGGCGGCACGCCATTTCTCACTGGTGGGGAGCGCGTGCGGATGGAGGCCCGCGACGCCCGGGGCGCGACCCCCTTCGGGCATATCAACCAGCGTTTGCGTGTGCTGAAACCCGCCGCCTCTTAATCAGCGGGTCGCCGTTCGAACCCGAGGCGGTCCTTGGAGTTGGACCTCAGGCCTAGTCTTGCGCCGTCAGAGCCGCCAGCCGGACGGCGACAGGGCTCTGAAGTCGCCGTGACACCGCCCGGGCATCCGGTCACTCCGCGCGAACAACCAAGGCGAATGTCTGAGCCTCGAGCGCGATCCGAAACGCCTGCACTTCGATCCTCACCGGCGCGCCGGGCGGTAGGTCCGGCCAATAGACCTGCTCGACATTGTTGGCCCGATCGAAGGCCGTCGCGCCCACGCCCAGATTCCCGTGCGCCGTCTTGCCGCCGCAGGCGACGATCAGGTCGAGATCGTTCTGCAGGCCGAGCCCCGGCGGATCGGTCCAGACCAGGGTCACTTTCAGACGGCCCCCCGGCCCCACCTGGGCGGCGAACACGGCCTGGTCTCCGGTGTCCGCCAGCGGATCGGCCTCGTCATAAACCGCCACGGCGCCGGAGACCGACGCCTGGACGTCGACCAGCCCGAAACCCTGGTCCGAGTTCGGCGGCATGCCGGCTTCTGACGGCACGTACTGGCCCGCCAACGGCGTCGCCCCGTTGATCAGCATCGCCTTGACCAGGGCGGCCGAAGGGTTCGCGAGGCCGCGATCTCGGACCAGATGCTGTCTAACCAGCGCCGCGCAGCCGGCCACGAGTGGGGTGGCCAGGCGGTGCTGCTTCGCCTTTTCCGCCTCGCGCGCCTGACGCCGGCGGGGCGGCCTCGGCGCTCGCCTGGGCGGCGCGTCCACGCTCCACCGCGACCCGCGCCGCCGCCGCCGCCGCCGCCGCCGCCGCCGGGTCGGAGAGAACCAGCCTCGCCTCGACCGGGTCGAGCACCGCCTTCGGCACGCGGAGACTGAAGCGCCGGGATCCTCAGTTCGCGAGATAGAGGTAGAGATCGAAATGGGTCTCCATCAGGCGATCCGAATCGCCGCGGAAGCCGCCCCCCACTCATGGTGATTGACGAAGCTGGTGGCGGTGATGCGGGCGCGCGACGACAGGCCCCGAAGCTCCTGTTGCGCGGCCCGGTCCAGCGGCCGGTCGATTGAGCGGAATTCATAATATTGGTGCTCGCTCACCGGGCCGCCCCTCCTTGCATCGACCCGCACGGCCCGCTGTCAGGCCGGCACACCACAGCACTTCTTGTACTTCCGGCCCGATCCACAGGGACACGGATCGTTTCGTCCGATCTTCGGCGTGTGGAGGGATGGGCTGCTCCCGCCGTCGCGCCAGAAGGCGTGGATGGCGGGGACGACGCGGGGCAAGGTATCGAGCAGTTCGCGGCGCAAGGCCGGCGTGATCGGTTCGCCCAGCAGCTCAGGGTCGTCCTTATAGAGCGCCATGATCAGGTTCATGAGCTCGCCGGCGGTCCTGTGGCGAGCCAATTGGCCCCAGGCCGCGGGGTCGAGGGTGGCGCCGCCCAGGAAGCCCGCCGCCCAGTCCCGTCCGCGATGGGCGTCCGGCGCGCTATAGAGGAACGGATCGGCTTCAACGCCTCCAGCCAGCCGCCCGGCGATGGCGTTCCAGTGGCGCAGGAGCAGGGTGGTCACCAGCTCCGCCTGCTCGCGGCTGTCGAAGGCCGGGCCCTCGTCGCGTCGCGTGCCGCCCCAGATGCGCGGCATGTAGCGCGAGGGCGGAACCGGCTTTGGCGCGCAGATCAGGGCGTGGAAGAACCCATCCACCTCCTCCAGGGTCATGGTCCCAAAAGGGGTCTGGGCGCTGACCAGGAACCCACCCAGCCAACGGATCTCCGCGTCGCTCAACCGCTCCGCCGCCAGCGGATCGGTGATCGCTGCCGGATCGGGTTCGGCGGCCTCCAGCGCATCGGCTCGGGCGTCCATCGCCGTCAGCCACCAGAGCGCGGCCACCGGGTCATCGACGCGGACGATGTGATCCTCGATGAATCTCTGCTCGCTTGCAGGGTCCGCAGCCGCGGCGGCCAGGCGCTCGAGGGTTTCGACGCGGTCCGCTTCGTTCCGATCGCCGAACCGCTGCTCAGCGTGGGCCTGTTCGATGGCGGGCCCGAGGTCGGTCACGCCCAGCAGGACCGCGGCGTCGAGCCATCCCGCCCAGGCGTCGGGGTCACCTGGGGCCATTGCATCGCGCTCGTAGCGTTCCAGCAGCGCGATCATGCGCGCCCGATCCGCGCGACCCTCCCAGACCAGTCGGGCGAGCGCTTCGAACACGGCCCAGGAGACGATCCCGGCGGCGTGCGGCGCCTCCAGAAGCTCAAAGAGGGCGTCCGCCTCATCCCGCGCCAGGCCCAGTGTCACCGTGCCGAGGATGCTGACGACACTGTCGCCGAACAGCTCGTCCAGTTGCTCGGCTGGCAAGCGAAGCAGGTCATGCCAGGCCGGCCAGAAGGGCGCGAACCCGGCGGCCGCAAGGACGTGCGCGCCGTAGAACAGCAGGTTCTCCTGCCTCGGCATCAGATAGACGCCGTCCTCCAGTTTCCGGATCAGGGCGGCCAGCAGCGGAGCGAGTTCGGCGGCATGGGACAGGGCTTCGCGCAGCACCCCGTCAGGTACGCGGTCGGCGGTCTCCAGCGTCTCTCGGATATCGTCGAAGCGCATGGCGCAATCTTGCAGGCGAGGCGATTCCATTCCAGGGGAGAGCCGAAAGGCGCGGGCTAAGAGTTCCACCCTGGCGTTGGACGTCCAGGATATATGCTCATCCTGCAGCGACAACCGCCGCGCATGAGGGGCCGGCAAGACGAGTCGGATGGCCTATGTCGGCGAACTGGCGCTGCGGCACAAAGCCAAGCGGACCTTTATCCAACGACTGGCCAGCCTTGGCCGAGCGGTCGCATCAGCCATCTTTCGTCAGCGGAGCCAGCAGCAGTCGCTCGACATCGTCCGGCACCACCGCGCGCCGTTCAAGGCGCGGCCAAAGAACCAGCGGCGGCGCCAGGGTGAGGTCTGATGAGAGGGTCAGGATGTCGAGGTCATCGGAGAGGTGGTCGCGCCGGCCGCAGTTCAGGGCCTGACATGCCACCCGCGGATGGCACTCGCGATACCCGCAAATTCGACCGATGTAGCGGCCGCGCCGGTCGCACAGGAAGATGTCGGCGCCCAGATTAATGCTGCCGGCCTTGCCCTTGAGCCGCCGCGCGGCGCGAGCCAGCGGTCCCAGCTCGATGTCGTCCTCGAGCGTAACAAGGACGTCAGCGTCCTTGGGAACAGGCTTGTCGGTGGCCAGCGAGCCGATAAGAGCGATGCGCAGGACGCCGGGACACGTCGACGCCGTCCGCACGAACGCCAGGACCTCCGCCAGGAGAACCGCTCTGGGCTCGGGGATCGACGGTCTGGGCTCAAACGACTGCCTGCTCATGCCGCGCTATCCTGCACGCCGACCCTATCCGCAGACAAGTCCGCCTACGGGTCGCATCTTCCGACGTGGTGTAGCTGGGCGCCGCCAGCGTGTCTGGGTGAGCGCCGGCATGCGAAGCAGCGATCCATAGCTGGTGATCGCCAGATCGAGTCTCCGCAGGCCATCCGGCGTGACCATCTTCAGCTGATCGGCCGTCATGACGGAGGGGTGTACGATCTGGACGTTCAGGCTGGGGGCGAACCGCTCGACTTCGTCGACCCAGTTGGCGAGAAGTGACGCGGGCGCCACCAACAAGTTCGGTCGCTGCGCATCGTCGTTCCGTCCTTGCGCCAGCAGCAGCGCCAGCACCTGGATTGTCTTGCCCATGCCCATATCGTCGGCGAGGCAGGCGCCTAGCCCGAGCTGAGACAGCAGATGCAGCCATTGTAGGCCCGCCTTCTGATAGGGCCGCAACGACCCCTTCAGGGCCGGGCCCGGATGAACGCCCGCTCCCTCAGGCGCACGCAGAGCCTTCAGGGTCTCCGCCAGCCAGGGCCCGGCGGTCACGCTCGCCCAGTCGGCCGCCGCGGGATCGGCGCCTTCATCCGTAACCGCCGCGCCAGCCAAAAGGCGCATGGCCTCGGCGAAGGTCAGACCCTCCCGTGAAGCCAGGGCCTGCGCCTCCTCGAACTGGCGCATGGCGCGTTCGAGCCGTTGGCGATCGATCTCGACCCAGACCCCCCGCAGCAGCACGAGCGAATCGGTTCCGGCCAGCAGCGTGGCGATTTCCCGATCCTCGAGCGGCTCGCCCTCGAGCGTCACATCCATGCGGAAGTCGAGCAGGCCGTCGAGACCGACTGCGGATGGCCTGCGCGCGCCGACCGTGGCCGTGACCTGTGGCCGCGGCGGCCGGCTGGCGCGCCAGGTGGCTGGCATGCGCAACACCACGCCGGCGCTTTCCAACTGCGGCGCACTGGACAAAAAGCGGGCCGCGTCCGCCGGCGTCCACCGCAGGGGATGGAATATCTCCCCCGCATCGACCATCGACCGCAGCCAATCGCAGGTTTCGGCGGCGCGCTGAACGGGAGTCAAAAGGGAAAGAAGTTTTCCCCGGTTCGCCGCCCCGGAATATTCGCTCATCGCCTGGCCAAGCGGCATGTGTTGCGCCTTGGCCTGAGCCGACAACCGCGCGGTGTAGGTCGCCATGAAGGCGAAGGGGTGCTCGGGATCGTTCCGGTTTTCAGCCAGATTGAAATGCACGCGACCGACCAGATTCCAGGCCGGATTCAACGTTTTCAGCAAGGATTGCAGGTCCGTTCCACTCGCCGCCAGGGACGCCGCGAACGCCTCGCCCAACTCCGCCCACAGCGCCAGCATGACATTGGTGGTCAGATATTCCGCGCCAGGCATTATCGGCGCGGTGACGACGAGGGCGGCCAGTTCTCCTTCGGTCGGCGGCGACACCGCGGGCAGGGCCAGAGGCGATCGGGCGGCGGTTGCTGCGTCTGAGACATGCACGCACAGCGCCCCGACATAGCGAGCGGCGAAATCGCGCCACCAGACGAAGGCTGGCGGCAACAGCTGGCCCACCTCCCCCGCGCCCAGCCGCATCAGGCCAGGACCGGAGCCGCGGGCGAACGCCTCGGTGAGCCGTCCAACGACCTTGTCGTCCAGGACCCCAGCATCGGCCGCCGTGTCAAGCAGCAGCCGCCCGTGCGGCGTCAGGCGCAAGCCGAGCCGAGACGCAACCGGCGCCTCATCCTTCAATTTGTCGCACCTGTGCTCAAGGCCTCGCTCTCGTCGGTCATGGTCTCGCCTCGACCTTGACCGTTTGGGGTTGGGATTGATCGGTGCTCACGCGCCAGACCGATCGATTCTCGCCGATCTCGTAGCCTTCGTCGAGCGCCCGCCTTCGGGGTTGCAGACGCCGCCGCCTCCAGGGTTCAAGGTCTTTGACCCATGGACAGCGGCCCACGGACATTTGTTAAATGATCGGCGCGGCGTCGTTTCCGCGCCCGGAGCCCTTCAGATGATCCGCATGTTACGACTGCTCCTGGCGCTGCTCGCCGCCGGGGTTGCGCTGCCCGCGGTCGCGGCGCTGCCGCCGGCGCCGCCAGCGGCGCTTGCGCAGCTGGTCGGCCAGTACGGGGCGCCCGACGACGTCCTCACCCTCTACGAGGATCACGGCAAGCTGTACGGCGATGGTCACGGCCTGCACGCCGCGCCGTTGCAGCCGGCGAAGGGCGGGCTGATGACCCGGCTCGGCGACAGGCCGGTCGAGATCCACGTCAAGCCGGCCGGGAGGCGGGCCGTCGAAATCGAGCTCGGCGGCGAACGCCTGGCTCGCCATGACTTCGGCGCGGAGGTCGAGGCGGGAATCCGCGCGAAGGTGAAGGCCGATCCGGCCCGGGTCCGGCGGGAGGCCCTGGCGGCCTCGCCGCCCACCGAGACCGGCAAGCGGCCCGCAGACCTGGTGGCGCTCAGCGGCGTCGACCGCCGCATCCGGCTCGACATCCGCTACGCGACCTCGAACAACTTCATGGGGTTCCCGCTCTACGAGCAGCCGGCAGCGTATCTGCAACGCCCGGCGGCCGAGGCGCTCGGCCGAGCACAAAAGGCGCTGGCGGCCCAGGGCTATGGGCTCTTGATCCACGACGCCTACCGGCCCTGGTTCGTCACCAAGATGTTCTGGGAGGCGACCCCGCCCGACAGCCGGATCTTTGTGGCCGATCCGGCGCAGGGTTCGAAGCACAACCGGGGTTGCGCCGTGGACCTGAGCCTCTACGACCTGAAGACCGGCAAGCCGGTGGAGATGCCGAGCCGCTACGACGAGATGTCCACCCGCGCCTATGCCGACTTCGTCGGGGGCACGAGCCGCCAGCGGGCGCTGCGCGCGATCCTGCGCACCGCCATGGAGGCCGAAGGGTTCACGGTCTATCCGCAGGAATGGTGGCATTTCGACTACCGGGACTGGGCGGCCTATCCCATCGGCACGGTCACCTTCACGGAGCTCGCGAGGCGCTAGCACGCGCCGATCCCGGTCCGGGAGTCGTGGTCCAACCGCGGCGCGCTCGACCTGATCGATCCGAAGCGCCGGCATCCGAACGCGCCGCCAGGAGCGGCCCTGGCCGGGATTTTGAGCGTCGGCGCCCACTCGGAAGGCAGCCGCGTGACGGCGGCCGCGTCGCCCCGGCCTTTCGCCCGACATCAACGGGAGCTTTCGGCGTAGGATCGGCGGCGCCATCACCCCGAGGAGACAGCCCTGTCGGTCATCGCCGCGCTCAACCATGTCACGCGATATCGCTATGACCGGCCGGCGGAACTGGGGCCGCACGTCGTGCGGCTTCGCCCGGCGCCGCACACCCGCACGCGGGTCACCAGCTATTCGCTGAAGGTCACGCCCGCCGCGCACTTCATCAACTGGCAGCAGGATCCGCACGGGAACTGGCTGGCGCGGGTGGTGTTCCCGGAGCCGACCCGGGAGTTCAGCATCACCATCGACCTCACGGCCGAGATGACGGTGATCAATCCGTTCGACTTCTTCGTCGAGCCCTATGCCGAGACCCTGCCCTTCGCCTATCCGGCCGACCTGGCCCAGGACCTCGCCCCCTATATGGCGGTGGATGACGACGGGCCGCGGCTCGAAAGCGAGGTCGCCGAGCTTGAGCCGGCGGGCCAGGCGACAGTGGATTTCATCGTCGGGCTCAACGCCAGGATCCAGCGGGCGGTCGCCTATGTGGTGCGCATGGAGCCCGGGGTGCAGAGCCCCGACGCGACCTTGTCCCTGGGCTCCGGCTCCTGCCGCGACAGCGCCTGGCTCCTGGTGCAGATGTTGCGCCGGCTGGGCCTCGCCGCCCGGTTCGTCTCCGGCTACCTGATCCAGCTGAAGGCCGATATCGACCCGATCGAGGGGCCGCTGGGGACCCAGACCGACTTCACCGACCTGCACGCCTGGGCCGAGGTCTATATCCCCGGCGCGGGATGGATCGGGCTGGACGCCACCTCGGGCCTCTTGACCGGCGAGGGCCACATCCCGCTGGCCGCCTCCCCGCACTACAGGTCCGCCGCCGCGATCACCGGCGGGGCCAGCCATCCGGCGGACGACTTCGAATTCTCGATGACCGTCACCCGGCTGGTGGAACCGATCCGCATCACCCGGCCGTTCGAGGAGGTGGACTGGAACGCGCTCGACCGCGTGGGCGAACAGGTCGAGGCCGATCTCTCGGCCCACGATGTGCGCCTGACCATGGGGGGCGAGCCGACCTTCGTCTCCATCGACGATTTCGAGTCTGCCGAATGGAACATCGACGCCTCGGGGCCCACCAAGCCGGTCATCGCCGCCCAGCTGCTGCAACGGCTGAAGGACCGCTTCGGGCCCGGCGGGATGCTGCACTACGGCCAGGGCAAGTGGTATCCCGGCGAGCCCCTGCCGCGATGGGCGCTGGGCCTTTACTGGCGCCGGGACGGCCAGCCGATCTGGGGGGCGGAGCCCTCCGACCTGACGGGCGAGCGCAGGCCGGCGGCGACGGTGGCGGACGCACGGGGTCTCATCCATCGGCTGGCCGGACGGCTGGGGGTGGACCCGGCCTTCGCCCTTCCGGCGCGCGAAGACCCGCTCACGGGCATCAAGGCCGAGGCCGACCTGCCGGCCAACGTGGCGCTCACCGACGAAGGCCTCGACGACGACGCAGCCCGCGTCCGGCTGCGCCGCGCCATGGAGGGCGGACTGTCCAAGGCCGTCGGCTATGTGCTGCCGTTGCGGCGCGCCCAGACCAAGGCCGAGGGCGGGGGCTGGGTGAGCGAGGCCTGGGAATTTCGCCGCGAGCGGCTCTACCTGATCGGCGGCGACTCGCCGCTGGGCCTGCGGATGCCGCTGGGCGCCCTGCCCGAGGTGGCGGCCAAGGACTATCCCCACATCGCCCCACTGGACCCCTATGAGGAGCGCGGCCCCCTCCCCGACTTCGCAGCCATGGACCTGGAGCCCGGCCCCCTGGTGATCACTCCGTCCGGCCGGCGCAAGCTGCCGATCGTGCGCACGGCCCTGACAGTAGAGCCGCGCGACGGGGTGATCTATGTGTTCATGCCGCCGGTGGCGCGGCTGGAGGACTATCTGGAGCTGGTCGCCCAGCTGGAGATCGCCGCCGACGGACTGCCACTGCGCATCGAGGGCTATCCGCCACCGGACGACCCCAGGCTGGGGGTGCTGAAGGTCACTCCAGATCCGGGGGTCATCGAGGTCAATGTCCACCCCGCCGCCAGCTGGCGGGAGGCCGTGGAGATCACCACCGGGGTCTATCACGACGCCCGGACCTGCCGGCTGGGCGCCGACAAGTTCATGACCGACGGGCGGCACACCGGCACCGGCGGCGGCGCCCATGTGGTGGTGGGGGGCTCCAGCCCGGCCAATTCGCCGTTCCTGCGCCGGCCCGACGTGCTGAAGAGCCTGCTCATCTACTGGCAGAGGCATCCGGCCCTCTCCTACCTGTTCTCCGGCCTGTTCGTCGGGCCCACCAGCCAGGCGCCGCGGATCGACGAGGCCAGGCAGGACCTGCTTTACGAACTGGAGATCGCG
>FSUX01001599.1_pt1 | contig 9871 bp, 9 predicted proteins | sample 1637501 | NCBI WGS metagenome assembly FSUX01 (sample SAMEA3914816, study PRJEB12502) | metagenome | biome: forest; material: soil | place: USA | collected 2011-09-16 | depth 0.3 m
CGGGCGAACACCACGTACTGGTGGGCGATGCCGCCATTGGAGATCCAGGTCTTGCGGCCGGACAGCCGATAGCCCCCGGCCAGCCGGGTCGCCGTCGTGGTCATCGCGCCGGCGTCTGAGCCCGCCTCGGGCTCCGACAGGGCGAACCCCGCCAGGCGCGACCCGGTACGAATTCCCGGCAACCAAGTCTGACGTTGTTCCGCCGTACCGAACAGGACGATGGCGCCCGAACCGAGGCCCTGCATCGCAAAGGCGAAGTCGGCGAGCCCGGCGTGCCGCGCCAGGATCTCGCGGGTCAGGCATAGGGTGGTGAGGTCGAGTTGCTCCGCGGGCTCGGCGTCAAGATCTGGCGCCGCAGATCGCAGCCAGCCCGCCTCACCCAGGGCGGCCACAAGGCGCTGGCAGGCCGCGTCCTCATCGCCCCCCGGGCCGATCAGGCGCTCGACATTCTCGGTCGCCCACGCGTCCAGCGCCTCGGCGAAGAGCTGATGGCGCGGCTGTAGAAAGGGCCACTCCAGATAGGACTTGTCGCTCACCGTGCGGGCTCCGTCGTTGCAGGTTTCAATCTTTTAGATTTAAACCTTTGTCCGAGCCGGGCCTTGTGGCAAGCCTCAAGATATTATTTTATATCTAAACTACCTGGCGTCGCGAGAGACCTTGGCCCGACCCGGCCAGACGCCCGGATCCACCAAGGACGAAAACGCATGACCGCCCCGAACGCCCTGCCCCACGACGACGCCCGGATGGGCCAGTTCGACTGGCGCGATCCGCTCGATCTGGACGACGCTCTCAATGAGGAGGAGCGCCTGGTCCGCGATACGGCGCACGCCTGGTGTCAGGAACAGCTGTTCCCCAGGGTGGTGGAAGCCAACCGCAAGGAGATCTTCCACCGCGAGATCATGGTCGAGGCCGGCCGCATGGGCCTGCTGGGCTCAACCATCCAGGGATATGGCTGCGCGGGCGCGTCCTATGTGGCCTACGGCCTGATCGCCCGGGAGATCGAGCGCGTCGATTCCGGCTACCGATCCGCTGTGAGCGTACAGTCCAGCCTGGTGATGCACCCCATCCACGCCTTCGGCAGCGAGGAGCAGAGACAGCGCTTCCTGCCCGGACTGGCGCGCGGCGAGCTGGTTGGCTGTTTCGGTCTCACCGAGCCGGATCACGGGTCCGATCCGGGCGGCATGGTGACCCGCGCCCGTCGGGCTCCGGGCGGCTATCGTCTGAACGGGGCCAAGATGTGGATCACCAACAGCCCGATCGCCGATGTCGCCGTGGTCTGGGCCAAGGACGAGCAGGAGGTCATTCGGGGCTTCCTGGTGGAGCGCGGCATGGAAGGCTTCTCAACGCCGAAGATCGAGGGGAAATTCTCACTCCGCGCCTCCATCACCGGGGAGATCGTCCTCGACGACGTCTTCGTGCCCGACGCCAATCTGCTGCCCCACGTCTCCGGACTGAAGGGCCCGTTCGGCTGCCTGAACCGCGCCCGCTACGGCATCGCCTGGGGGACCATGGGCGCCGCCGAGTTCTGCTGGCAGGCCGCCCGGCAATACACCCTCGACCGCCATCAGTTCGGTCGGCCGCTGGCCGCGACCCAGCTGGTCCAGAAGAAGCTGGCCGACATGCAGTCGGAAATCACCCTTGGCCTGCACGGTTGCCTGCGGCTCGGCCGGTTGATGGACCAGGGCCGCGCGGCGCCCGAGGCGGTCTCGCTGATGAAGCGAAACAATTGCGGCAAGGCCCTGGATATCGCCCGGCAGGCCCGGGACATGCATGGCGGCAATGGCGTCTCAGACGAGTTTCACGTCATCCGTCACCTCATGAATCTGGAGGCTGTCAACACCTATGAGGGCACCCACGACATCCACGCCCTGATCCTCGGCCGCGCCCAGACGGGGCTTCAAGCCTTTTCCTGAGCCGGCGGGCGGGACGACCTAGGCCACCCTGGCCCACCGCTAGCCCGCCGACTTCGTCGACCAGATCGCCAGGGGCTCCGGTCATTCGATCATCGGCGGCCAGGGGGTCGACGGGAAGGAACGCGACATGGTCTGCGTCCCCACATGGACCTGGCGCGAACATGTCAAGGCGGCCGAGCGCGTCGGCGCCAGCCTCTTTGCCGTCCGCGATCTGCCGGTCACCAAAGCCTGACGTCCCTACCAGGAACAAGCCTTTGGCGACGATGGCGGCCGACAGTCGCGCCCCTGACACACAAGGACTGTCTCACATGCGCGCTGGAGGGTGCGGGCGCCGAAGTTCACGACGCCTCCCCCTGACGGGCGATCGAACTCTTGAGCACGGCCAGCAGGCCGAACAGCAGTTCAAGCTGCGCCGGCGGCATGCCCGCCAGCATGTCTTCGATCCAAGCGTGGTGGGCGCCAGCCATGACCGTGAACTGCTCTCGACCGGCGTCGGTCAGGGTGACGATGGACGACCGGCGGTCTCCGGTGGAGGTGACCAGGTTGGCGAACTCCTGCGCCTGCAGCTGGCGCACTAGGGCGGTGACGTTGCCGTTCGAGACCAGCAGGGCGCGGGAGAGCTCGCTCATGGTCAGGCCGTCCGGAGCGCGCTCCAAGGCCGCCATCGCGTCGAAACGCGGCAGGGTGACCTCGAACTGCTCGGCGAACCTTCGGCGCAGCCGCTTTTCGACGATGGTCGAGCAGGTGAGCAGGCGCAGCCAGACCCGCACGCTGAGCGCGCCTGACAAAGCTCCGTCATGTTTGTCGCGGACGGAGCCCGCAGTGGAAGACGTCACGTACTCAAACCCTCCGGAATCGGCCACCCGGCATCATGCGCCGTTCGCTGCCCGGACTGAAATCACTCGGCGACGCCGGTGTCGTCGCCGCGAGCGGCCGGTCCGCCGGCCAGTTAGCGCACCGCCGCAGCGACCTCTTGCGGGAAATGCATGCGGCTCTCGAGGCTGCCCCCATATGTGTCGTCGCGTTGGTTCATGAGCGGTGTGAGGAAGCTGGAGAGCCGCAAGCCATTGCCGGCCTGCAATTCGGCGCGCCGAGCGGCGGCGGCATAGGCCATTGGCGCCTGGTCGAGGTCAGCGCGGGTCATGGCCGCGGGCGTCTGGCCGCCCGGCGCAGGGACCCGGGCGCTGACGGCGATCAGCCTCCAGCCGTCCCCCGGAGGCCGGTCGTCTTGGGTGACGGCGCCTCCTGGACCGGCGTGACGGCGGCGACACGCACTTCGGACATCTAGGCCTCGGTCAAACTCACGGCGACAACGGGGCCTGGTACGCCAAACGCCCCCCCACATAGGTCGCCAGCACCTTGGTGTCGCGCACTTCGGCGGGCGGCGCGGTCAGGAGGTCTGTCTTGTAGATGGCGAAGTCCGCGTACTTGCCGGCCGCGATGGTGCCCTTCACGGCGGTCTCGCCGGTCAGCTCGGCGTAACCTTCGGTCATGATCCGCAACAAGGCCCCGCGGTCGGTGACCTGCTGATTGGCGCCGTAGACGCCATCCGAGCGCGTCTCGCGGGTGATGTAGTGATAGAGTTCCCAGAACGGATTGACCGGGATCACCGGGGAGTCCGTGCCCAAGGCCAGATGCTGGCCCTCCTCCAAATAGGTCTTGAGCGGCGTGATGCGCTCGGCGCGCGGCGCGCCCAGGAACTTCTTGAAGACCGGTCCCGCCACGAACAGGTGGTCCTGCACCGAGAGCGTCAGGTCGAGCGCCTTGGCCCGGTTCTGCTGGTCCTTGTTGGACAGGAAGGCGTGCTCGATCGCGAAGTGGCGCCCGGCGATCGACCTGTCGGCGTTGGCGGCGGCGTAGGCCTGCAGCACCTGTTCGACGGCCGCGTCGCCCGCGGCATGGGTCGCCACCGTCCAGCCATCCCGGTTCAGGGCGCGCACCAGCGGGGTGTAGCGCTCGGGCGGGGTTACAATGATCCCGAAATACGTGCCCGCATGCCCGTAGGGTTCCGCGTAGGGCTCGAGCGTGTGCTCCCCTTCGAAGCCGCCGTCGACGATCATCTTGATACCGCCGATGCGGACCCAATCGTCGCCATCCCCCTGCTTCAGGCCGGAGGCGCGGAAGCGCTCCAGGAAGCTCGCCTCCGAGGCGTTCTGGCCGGCGAAGTTGGAGAGCAGGACGTTGAAGCGGACGGTGGCCTTACCCTCCTTCGCCACCTGGCGGAACAGGGCGTAGGCCACGAACGGATCGGACTTGTAGCCGCCCGGCACCCGGGCGCTGGTGATGCCGAAGCTGTTCAGGGTGGCGTCGGTGCGCAGCACCTCGGCCTCGGTGATCGCCGGCGGGGGCGGCACCTTGGCCAGACCTTTGGCGCCGTCGATCAGCTCCCCGGTCAGATTGCCGGCGGCGTCGCGCGGGACCGCGCCATCGGAGGGAACCGGTGTCTGGAGGGAGATGCCCCACAGCTTCAGGGCGACAGTGTTGAGGATGAAGGAATGGCCGCCGCGGACCAGCACCACCGGGTGGTCGGGCACCGCCTCGGTTAGCTCCTCGGCGCTCGGCAGGCGGTTCTCGGTCAGCTGGGCCTCGTGCCAGTCCTGGTTGCTGACGATCACCTCCCCCGGATTGGCGATTTGCGCCCGCGCCTTCAGCGCGGCGAAGATCTCCTTCAGGTTGGCCGCCTTGGAGAGGTCGACCCCAGGGCCGCCGCCTTCGGAATGGAAGTGGGCGTCGGTAAGGCCCGGCGTCACCAGCCGGCCCTTGGCGTCGACCACCTTGGTCTGCGACCCGATATAGGCGCGGATCGCGCTGTTTGTCCCCACCGCCACGAACTTGTCGCCGCGCACCGCGAACGCCTGGGCGATCGCCGTGGAGCTGGTGGCGGTGAACACCTTGGCGTCCACCACCACCAGGTCCGCGGGCGACGGCTTCGGAGCCGCCAGGGCCGAAGTCGCCAAGCCGGCCACGGCCACGGCCACGGCTCCCCCTACGGCGCGTCCGATCCGCATCATAATGTCCTCTTCCGCCGGGCCGCCCGCAGGCGGCCTATTGAGCTCTAAAATAGCACGCACTCGGCTCCGGGGCGCCCGCAACGATCCCGGTTTGGGGTGGGATGCGTCGCGGACCCGGAACATCAGAACTTGAACCGGAGGCCGAATTTGTAGTTGCGGCCGACCACGTCGTAGAAGGCCGTGTTGGTGCTGCTCTCCAGGGTGAAACCGGCGGCGCCCGAGGGGATCAGCGGCGGGTCCTTGTCAAGCAGGTTGTTGATCGCCGTGTAGAGCGTCACGTCGTGACCGCGCACCTTCAGATTATAGTTGGCGAACAGGTCCAGGTAGACATAGGCCGGGATGCTGTTGTCGCTGATGGTGTTGGCGGCCCCGGCGCCCTGGGTCAGCAGGTTCGAATAGACCCCAGAGCCGATGTAGCGCGCCTGCAGCATGGCGCCCCAGCGCTCCTCGTCGTAGCCGGCCTGGAATGTGCCCATCCAGTGCGGTACGCCGTTGAGGCGCGAGAAGCCGCTCAGCTGGCCGGCCACCTTGGTCACGCCGCTCGGATTGACCTGCGTCAGCTCCGCCACATAGGTGGTCAACAGGTGCAGGTTGAAGTGCCCCGGCAGATTGCCCGGGAGGTCGGCGCCGGCGATCCGGTAGCTGGCCTCCATATCGACGCCCGAGGTCTTCAGCAGGGCGAAGTTCTGGTTCTCGGCCAGCACAAAGTTGATCGAGTGGTCGGGGTTGAAGACGATCTGCGAGCAGAGCGCGGCGTTGCCAGCGAAACAGCCGCCGGTGATGATCGGCGGACTCAGCGTCCCGATGACCCCGTTGATCTTGATCTCGTAATAGTCGATCGACAGATCGAGGCCCGGGATCAGGTGCGGCCGCAGGATGACACCCGCCGTCGTGGTGTCGGCCGTCTCCGGCTTCAGGTCCGGATTGGGTTGGGCGACCTGGCGGATCAGCACCGTCTGGTTCAGCACCGGGTCGAAGACATTGGTGAATGAGCTGCCGCCGGCCTGGAACAACTCCGACAGGTTCGGCGCGCGGATGTCGCGCGAGCGGGTGGCGCGCAGGCGGATGTCGTCGATCGGGGTCCAGCTCAGGCCCACCTTCCAGGTGGTGACGGGCCCACTCGTCGAATAGTCGGTGTGGCGGACCGCGGCGTTCAGGTCGAGGTTCCTGGCCCACACCTGATCCTTGGCGAGCGGCACCACCGTTTCGGCGTAGCCTTCCCAGAGGTGGTATTCCCCATGCAGCGGCAGCTGGTTACCGATGCTGAAGGCCCCCACCGAGGTGTTGGCCTGGACCTGCTGCGACAAGGGGTCTGACGTCGCGTCGGCCTTCTCGTCGCGGTATTCGGCGCCGGCGGCCACCGAGATCGGGCCTGCCCAGGTGTGATAGGCGTCGCCCTTCACGTTGAACGAGGCGACCTGTTCCTGAGTGATCAGCTGGAACCATGCGTTGCCGAACACATAGCGGTTCGACGCGGAGACCGCGCCGCTGCCGAAGATATCGACCGGGATGCAGCCGTTGGTCGGGGCGCTCAGGGTCGAGCGGCAGACGATCTGGCCTGTCGGGCCGACCACCGCGTCGACCGCCCGCGTCCAGTTGGCGGCGATGCGGTTGTTCGGGCCGGTGTCCAGGTAATAGCGGTTTCGGCCGTACTGGTAGTAGGCGTCCCAGGTCCAGCCATCCACCAGGGCGCCCTTGCCGCCGACCACGCCGCGGTAGGTCTGGTTCATACCGTCGACGCCAATGCGGCCGGTGTCGTCACCGATCCGGCCCACCTTGAGCGAGGTGAGGCCATCGGCGACCATCAGGGCGCGGGTGGCGGCGGGCAGGTAGGCGTTGTCCCGTTGGATCGTCAGCGTGCCCAGGTCGCGCGGCTGTTGCGAGCGGCCATGGGTGTCGGCCCAGCCGGTCGAGAACTCCGCGAACACGTTGGCGTGCGGCGCCAGCTCATAGTCGATGTGGGCAATGCCGGTGAACGATTCTTCGACCGGCGCGAGGTCGGTGGCCAGCGTCGGGTTAAGTCCGTCGACCGTGCCGCCGATCATCGAGGCGCCAAACACTTGGCCGAAGTTGAACTGGTAAGGCACGCCGCCTGGGCCGAAGGCCGTGCCGCGCAATGGCCCGCTGACCACCAGGGTCCCCGGAGTCGCCACCGACAGGTGCACATTCGGCGAGATAATGAAATTCGGCAGGCCATTGGCGGCGAAGGCCGGGTTGGTGATCAGCCCCACCCCCTTGCGGCCCCAGTCGCGGGTGTACTGCGAGCCTATGCCGCGGTTGTCGAGGTAGTCGCCGCCGAGCACCACGTGCAGCTTGCCGTCCATGTACTGGCCGCCCGCCGCGAAACCCGCCTTCCACTCCTCATTGTCGCCCCTCTCGGAGAGCCCGGCCTGCACCGTACTCGCGAAGCCTTCGAAACGATCCTTCAGGTGGAAGTTGACGACACCGGCCACGGCGTCGGAGCCCCAAGCGGCCGAGGCGCCGCCGGTCACGACCTCGACCTGATCGACCAGCAGGGTCGGGATCAGCTTCAGGTCGACGATACCTTCGGCAGTGCTTGGCACGAACCGGCGGCCATCCACCAGGACGAGGGTGCGCTGCGCGCCCAGGCCGCGCAGATCGGCGCTGACAATGCCGCCATTGCGCGAGTTCACGCCGCTGGTGGCCGGCGTGTTGGTGGGCCGGAAGCTCGGGATCTGGTTGAGCGCGTCGCCGAGGGTGGTCGGGGCCTTGGCGAGGAGCTCCGCCCCACTGAGGGCGGTCACCGGCGTCGGCGCGGTGAACCCCTCGCGCGCCACCCGGGTCGCGGTGACGACGATTTCGGAGACCTCGCCCGACGCCGTTACGGCCGCGTCGGACGCCTCCGCGGCACGCGCCGCGGACGACGTCATCGCCGCCATCGCCAGGACGCCCATCGCCGCCCCCGCGACCAATTTGGCCCGATCGATCCTAAGGTCGTTCCGTACGCCCAGCATGTCCAATTTCCCCCGACTCCAGAGCGCCCGACCAAGCCCGGGACGCTAAAGTTATTTTAAGTCTGAAATTTGAAGCCTAAAACGATCGTCTGTCAATATGCGCGTAATACATGTCTTTAGGACACGATCGTGCCCATTCGAACGCCATTTCTGCCCGTTTTAGGGGCAGTTCCGGTCGTCAGAGTTTTGCCCAAAGCGTCACGATTGGCTAATATGCTTTATCTCTGAATTATCGCAGTGGCTGTTTTGGGGACTAAGGAGGCTGCGCCCATCGCGCGCACCGACACCTCAGCGCGGGACAACCTGCCCCCCGAGACCCCTTAGGACGAGGCCGCCTCAGCGCCTTCGAAGGCGGTCTCGGTCTTCGCCTTCACCTCGTCGAGACCCACGCCGGGCGCCAGCTCGAGGAGCGTCAGGGGCGTCCTGCCCCGGCTCAAATCGGACCCGCCGAGTTCGGTTACCACGAGGTCGACGACGCCCCGCCCGGTCAGCGGCAGGGTGCGGGCCTTGACCAGCTTGGGCGCGCGCCACTTTTCAGAGTGTTCCCTCGCCCGGACCATGCGCTTGACGCCGGCCACCAGGTCCATGGCGCCGCCCATGCCCTTGACCTTCTTGCCGGGCGCCATCCAGTTCGCAGGGTCGCCGTTTTCCGCACCTGCATGGCCCCCAGCATGCTGAGGTCGATGTGGCCGCCGCGGATCATGGCGAAGCTGTCGGCGGAGCTGAAATAACTGCTCATCGGCAGTTCGGTGATGGTCTGCTCGCCGGCGTTGACCAGGTCGGTGTCCTTCTCCCCATAGGGAAAGGGGCCCATGCCCAGCATGCCATTCTCGCTCTGCAAGGTCACCGAGACGCCGGTCGGGTTGTCGTTGGCCCAGGGGTCGGGATGCCGATGCCGAGGTTCACGTAGAAGCCGTCGCGCAGCTCCATGGCGGCCCGCGCCGACAACTTCGCCGAGATGTCCGCATCGAGCGCCCGCGAGAGGGCTCACCGCCCTTGCTATCCTCCACGACCGGCCGCTTCCAAGAGGAGGCCGGTCACCTCCTGCGGATGCGAGATCAGCGACAGGTGGCTGGACTGGATCTCGATCGTCTTGGCGCCCATGCGCTTGGCCATAAAGCGCTCAAGATCGGGGTTGATCGTCCGGTCCTCGGTCGAGACGGCATAGAAGCTGGGCTTCGACCGCCAGGCGGCGTGTGAGGTCTTGCCAGAGAGCAGAGCCTTGTGAAACGGCTCCTGGACCGCATAGAGCGCCATCGCCTTGGCTTCCGGGAGATCGCCCGCAAAGTCGCGGAGGAATGCGGTCTGGGTGAGACGCCCTTCGTCGCCGTCAAAGACGATGCCTGCTGAGGCCGGCGGCGCCGGAAACCGACCGGCGAGCGCGGTATAGTCCTCGCCCGCATCCGGCGCCCGCGCCGCCACGTAGACTAGGGCCGACACCTTCGGATCGACGCCAGCCTCGGTGACGATCATTCCGGAGAAGGAGTGCCCCACCAGCACCGTCGGGCCATCCTGGCGCGCCAGGACCTGCCGCGCCGAAGCCACGGCTTCATCCAGGGTCGTCAGCGGATTCTGCACCGAAGTCACGTTGAGGCCGGCGGCCTGCAGGCGCGGGATGACCTCGGACCAGGAAGAGCCGTCGGCGAACAGCCCATGCACGAGGACAATGTTCTGGGCGCGAACGGGTGTGAGAGCCCGCGCCATGCTTCCGGTGGCAAGGGCCGCAGCGCCTGCTGCAATGCCGAGACCGAGGGTCCGCCGATTCATCATTGACTGGCTCCCGCCGTCATCTTGGGCGCCGTGTAAGGCGCGTAGAGGGCGCACGCGAGCTTTATGCCGGCGCCGTAGAAAGTGACATTTGTTCTCATGGGTTTCTTGCTCCCGTGAAATGGAAATCAAATCCGCCTATGCGCGGGTCGGCGCGCCGGCGGCGTAGCGCACCTCCATCGCGTCGAACCTGGCCTGGCCCACC
>FSUX01002046.1_pt1 | contig 9861 bp, 15 predicted proteins | sample 1637501 | NCBI WGS metagenome assembly FSUX01 (sample SAMEA3914816, study PRJEB12502) | metagenome | biome: forest; material: soil | place: USA | collected 2011-09-16 | depth 0.3 m
ATATTCAGCTTCGCCCAGCTCTAACACAGAGCCGCCGCTTTCCGAGTTGGCCGCTTGAATGGCCTGGACGACCTGACCGTGGGTGACGCCATAGCCCGCCAGCTTCACAGGGTCGAGCACGACCTGATACTGCTTTACCATGCCGCCGATGCTAGCAACCTCGGCAACGCCGGGTAAGGACTTCAGCTCGTAGCGCAGGAACCAGTCCTGCAGGGATCGCAGCTCCGACAGGTCATGGTGGCCCGACCGGTCGACCAGGGCGTATTCATAGACCCAGCCGACGCCGGTGGCGTCGGGACCGAGCGAGGGCTTGGCCCCTTCGGGCATGCGCCTCTGCACCTGATTGAGGTATTCCAGCACCCGCGAGCGGGCCCAGTAGAGGTCGGTCCCGTCCTCGAACAGCACGTAGACGAAACTGTCGCCGAAGAAGGAATAGCCCCGCACGGTCTTGGCACCCGGAACCGAGAGCATGGTGGTGGCCAGCGGATAGGTGACCTGGTTCTCGACGATCTGCGGCGCCTGGCCGGCATAGGGGGTGCGGATGATCACCTGGACGTCGGAGAGGTCGGGCAGGGCGTCCACCGGGGTCGAGCGAACGGCCAGGACGCCGGCCGCCAACAGCGCAAGGGCGGCGATCAGGACGAAGACCCGGGGTCGGACCGAGAAACGGATCAGGGCGCCGATCATTGGGCCACCGCCGGCCTGAGGCGGCGGACAACCGGGCCAGCAGGCCGTTGTTCGAAGCCGAAGGCGACGCGGTCGCCGACTTTCATCCCCTTCGCCAAGGCCGGTGGATCGAGCTTGAAGGTCATTGTCATGGCCGGCCAGCCGATGGCAGGGATCGGCTCGTGGCTGATGGTGATGGACTCCGCCGTCAGCGCCTCGACGCGCCCACGGGTCTCGTAGAGAGCAGGGGCTACCTTAGTCGGGGCCGCTTGCGCCGCCGCCAGGGGTCTGGCCTGAAGGCCGGCCAGGCTGGCCTCGGAATCGATCAGGAACTGGCCGGACGCCACGACCTTCTGGCCCTCGCTCAAGCCTGCCAGGATCTCGGTGCGCCCGCCGTCCTCGCGGCCGATCTGGACCTCCACAGGCTGGAAGCGCCCGCCGGCTTCGGCCAGCATGACGATGGCGCGCTTGCCGGTTCGGATCACCGCCTCGGAGGGCACGAACAGGGCCGGGTGCGCCTCGCCGCCCAGATGGACGGTGGCGAACATGCCGGGCCGCAGGCGGCCGCCACGGTTGGGCAGCTCTATCCGAACTGTGAGGGTACGGCTGTCGGCCTGGGTGGTCGGCAGGACCGCCGTCACCCGGCCGGCGAAGGTTTCCCCGGGAAAAGCCGCGAGATCGGCGCGCGCCGTCTGACCGACACGGACCTGTCCGGCCTGCGCCTCCGGGATCGCGGCGTTGAGCCAGACGCTCGCCAGGCCGGAAACCTGGGCCAGGGTCTGACCCAGGCTCACAGTCATGCCCTGGCGTACGTCCAGGGTCTGGATCGCCCCACCGACCGGCGTGGTGATGGTGACGACGTTGTGGGATTTGCCGGTCCGAGCGACCTGGTCGATCAGGGCTGGGGGCATGCCGAGCAATACCAACCGCTGGCGGGCGGCGGCTTCCAGACGGATGTCGCCCGAGGCCCGGACCGCCAGGTACTCGCCTTGCGCGCCCGCCCAGGTGGGAACCAGCAGGTCGGCGATCGGTGCGCCGGCGGCTACCACGTCGCCTGGCGCGCGGGCATAGGTCCGTTGCACGAAGCCGGCCGCCTTGGCCTGGACGATGGCCATTTCGCGCTGGTTGAAATCCAGGACGCCGGCGGCGTCGATGTTCTGGGCGAACTCGCCGCGCTGGACGCTGGCCAGCCGCACCCCCAGGCTTTGGACGGCCGCCGGGCTGATCTGCACGCCCGCGCCGGCCGGCGCGTCGTCGGCGTAACGGGGGAGCATCTGCATGTCCATGAACGGCGACTTGCCCGGCTTGTCGAAGTGCTGGGCCGGAACCATCGGGTCGTACCAGTAGAGCGCTTTACGACCGGCCGACGCGGCCGGGGGCGCGGCGTGGGGCGACGGTTTCGCGAGCTGGGCCAGGCCATAGCCGCCGGCGGCCGCCACGAGGGCGAGGGCGGCGGCCGACGCGGTGAGTTGAGCGCGGGTCATTGGACGTCACTTCCGTAGGTCAGGACGATGCGGACGCCGTCGCGCTGGACGTCGGCCTCACGGTCGAGGAGGTCGATCTTGGCTTCGGCCAGGGCCAGCACCGCGCCCAGCACGTCGGAGAGGCTGGCGGTCCCGGCGGCGTAGCTGGCGGTCTCGAGCTGAGCCTTGCGAGCCGCGAGCGGCTCCAGGGTGGTCCTCTCCCGCATGAGCCGGTCGTGGTGCATGGCGTGGTCGGCCAGGTCCGCGTCCAAGGCGGCTACGAGAGCGCGCCGGGCCGCTTCGCGCTCGTAGGACACCCGGGTCGCGGTGGACCCGCGAGCCGCAATCATCGGATCCTGGCGGGTGCGGCCGAACAGCGGCAGGCCGACGATCGCGCCGACCGAGACCATGTCGCCATAGATCGGATCGCGCCGCTGATAGGTGAGGTCCCAGCTCCAATCGGGACGCTTGCCGGCCCGGGCCAGAGCCAGATCGGCGTCGGCCTGGCGGCCCATAGCGCCGTAGGCGCGGATCGCGGGCAGGTCGTCGAGCCCGGCCCGCAAGGCTGAGGCGTCCACGGCATAGTCAGGTGGATCGCCTACGACGTCGGGGGTCGGGTCGCCGGTCCAACGGACCAGCTCGACCCTGGCCTTGCCGACCGCGGCGGTCAGGTCGGCGCGGCGGTCGCCGAGTGCGGCGGTCAGTTGCTCGGCTTCCAGGGTTTGCGCCGGTCGCGATGCGCCGGCCGCGAGCTGCGCCGGCGCGCTGGTTCGCAGTGGCTGGATCGCTCGGTCGACCTCGTCCAGGGCCACGAGGCGGCGCTTCGCATAATAGAGATCGATCCAGGCCAGGGCGGTGTTGAGGCGAACTGCGCGCGCCTCCACGGCCTGGCCCGACTGGGCGGCGTCGATGTCAGCCGCCGCGCGGGAGCGCTCTGCCGCGCGTTTGGCGCCGCTGGGCATTTCCTGGGTCACGCCGATCGTCGCCATGGTCATGCTGTCGCGGTTGAAGGTCCCGGCCGGCGGGCCCGAGATCGGGAAATTGCCGAGGCCGACGGCGAGCTTCGGGTCCGGCAGGCGGCCGGCGGCGATCGCTGACGACCGGGCTGCGGCGAGGTCGGCACCCCTGGCCGCAAGACTGGGGGCGGACCGGGCGAGTTCGAGCGCTGCGCCGAAGGTCAAAGGTGCAGCCTGGGCGGCGCCGGCGAACAGCGTCGCCCAGGTCAGGGTCAAGAATAGGCGCATCTGGGGATCCCGGTGGGGAGGAAGGTGGAAGCCTGATTGGGGAGCAGCCGGAAGCGCCAGCTGGGCGGCCAGAGCCGCCGCTGGCGCCCCTCCGTCCCCGCGCCCGGGGATGAGCCAGGCGCGGGGTCTGGAGACGGCTAGCCCTTCGGCGGCGTGGCGGGCGCGCCCGCCATCATCGGGCAGTCGCACTTGGTCGCCGCCTTCGACGCATCTCCGACGCTGGAAGCCGGCGAGTTCGGATGCGGGAAGAATGCCGCGGCTTTGCCCGATGGCTGGGCTGAGGCTGCGGAAGACAGGGCCGCGAGGAGGCCGAGCGCCATCGCGCCCGCCGTGGCGGCAGTGTTGATACGGGTCATCATGGGATGGATCCTTCAAAGTCGATGGCTCGCCGGTCCGGCAGGACCGGCGTGAGGCCGTCGCGACGGGCGCAGGGCCGGAAAGCCGCGCGGACCGCCAAAACGGCATGCTCAGAACCGCGCGCCCTCAGGGGCGGCGGCTAGGCGATCGACTTGGGAGGTCTCTTGAGCCCTGGGGGCTCGTAGGGATGGGAGGACACGATCCGCGCCGACGGCGTCTCCACCCGCATCGGCGTGAACACCACGCTGAAGGGCGCGCTCACAAGAGCGGCGGTGACGCTGCACATGGCGGCGCAGGCCTGGATGCAACCGGCCTGCTTGCCGTGGTGGCCCGCCTGATCGCAGCAGGGATCACCGTTGGTCTTCGCGGCGCCGGCCTGGTCCACGCCCGGCATAACCGACATGTCCATGTTCGTCATCGGCCCGTCGTGGGCGCACGCGACCTGCGCGGCCGCGGCGGTCACCGGGGCGGAGAGCAGGGCCAGCAAGGCCAGGAAGGCGAGCACGAGGCGCATCGGACTCCTGACTACAGGCTCGCACTGATCAACGCATGTGAAATTGCAGCAATCGGCGAGGCCCGGAAGGAGGAAGAGAGCCGTGCTGATCTGGCCGCGGGGGTCTAGGCTCCTCGCATGTCAGGCGACGTCACCATCGTTGCGGGGTTGCCGATACCGTCGAACTCGCCGGTCTTCCTCGCCGTGGTAGGCGTGCATGTGCTGTTCGGATTGACCTGCGTGATCGCCGGCGGGGTCGCCATGCTGAGCCGCAAAGGCCATGGCCGGCACTCGGCCGCTGGAACTATCTACTTCTGGGCTCTCGTCGGAGTTTTTGCGTCGTCCACCGGCCTTGCCCTGGCCCGTTGGGTGGAGGATTACCTGCTCTTCGTACTGGCCGCACTGGCCATGGCATCAGCCGGGTTCGGCCGCACGGCGGCGCGTGAGCGCTGGCCCGGATGGGTACGGCTACACCTCACCGGCATGGGCGCCTCCTACATCCTGCTGCTGACCGCCTTCTACGTGGACAACGGTGAGAACCTGCCGGTGTGGCGAGAGCTGCCGCCCATAGCCTTCTGGCTACTTCCGAGCGCCGCGGGCCTGCCAATCATCGCTTGGGCGCTGCTGCGTCACCCGCTTGCCCGGCGCACATCCGGTCTGCGCGAAGGCTCCGCCATGCCCAACTTCGACCCCTGAACTCGAGGTCCCAGGTCAGCCGCAGCAGCCCTTGCCGTCCACCTGAACCGGCGGGCAGGGAACGTCGGCATAGGAGCAGAAGACGCAGCAGTCGCCGGGCTTGGGCTTCAGCACCGCGCCGCAGGCCGGGCAGTCGTAGAAATATTGGCAGGCGTCCGTCGGCATGACCTCGGTCGTACGGACGCCGCACTGCGGGCAGGTCAGGGTCGAACGCAGCTCGGCGGCTTGTTTGGTCATCTGCGCGCCGTCCGCAGAAGCGCCAGCAGCCAGGGCTCGATCAGGGACGGCCAGACGACGGCCAGCACCATCAGGACGGTCGCCGCCGACAGCAGTCCGGTCAGGAGCGGCGAGGGCAGTGGGCAGGTTGGGTCCAGGGCGCAGACCTTTTTGCGTCGCCAGACGATCCACCAGCCTCCAGCCAAGACCACGCCTGCCGCCACTGTCAGCCAGATCCGTTGGCCGGCGATGGACAATGTGAGAAGCAGCACGCAGCAAGCCGCCCAGGCGAACACTGCAAGCGCCGCCGCACCGAACGCCGACCAGCCCAGGGCGTGATCGCGACTGGTCGTACGAAGAATGGGTTGAGGCGTCATTTGGTCGTGTCTCGTGGACGTCCAGGCTATTGTGCAACCCCTAGCGACTACGGGATCAAGCGGAATATGAACCCTCGCCCAGGCCTGACCATCGGCCGCCTCGCCATCGCGGCAGGCGTCAATCTGGAGACGGTGCGCTACTATAAGCGGATCGGGCTGATGCCGCCGCCCGACCGGACGAGCGGTGGTCATCGCAGCTATGGGCCCGAGCATCGGTCACGCCTGACCTTCATCCGCCGGGCCCGAGCCTGACCCTCACGCTGGCCATCACCCGGCGGCGACGGCGCAGTCGCCCGCGGTCGCCGCCCCGGCCGCGGCTGTGGTTGCGGCCAAGCCCGACGCGCCCAAGGGCTGTTCGATGATGGATGGCAAGATGATGGGAGGCCAGATGGCGATGGCCGGCGCGCAAGCGGCTCTGGGCTCCCCGGCCCCAGCATCCGGCATGATGATGGACGCCAAGGATATGCACTGCATGCCGGCGACCGCGAAGACTGTGGGTGCGCCGCACGATCGCCCTGACGCCGCGCCGAAGTAGATCGAAGGACGCGGAGATGGCTGATCGGTTGAGGAGTTTCGCGACGATGATGGTGGTGGCCGTCGCCTCCGCGGCGGCCTTCTGGCTCCTGCGCGATCACTGGCGGCACGCCTCCGGCTATCTGATCTACCTGCCTTACCTGCTCTTCCTCGGCTGGCGTCGCGCTAGTCTGAGGTCGATCCTCTGCATGCCGATGTCCGCTTCCCGGCCCGGAGCCAAGGTCCGATTCTGGCGCAACTCAGACCCTAAGCGGCGTGCCGCGGTTTGTGAGGCCACGCCTCGGCGTCCGCTTGGGCGTCGAAGGCGGAGCGCGCGTCGATAACCTCGGCGATGTGGTCTGCAGACCAGATGCGCACGGCATCCATGGTTCGCGCGAGGGCCTCGCCAAGCGGCGTGATCGCGTACTCTACGGTCACCGGCACGGTCGGGCTTACCGTGCGCGAGATCAAACCGTCTCGTTCCAGCCCGCGCAGGGTCTGGGACAGCATTTTCTGCGAGACGCCGCCAACAGTCCGCTTAAGCTCGTTGAACCGCAACGGCCCCTTCCAAAGCGTCGCCATCACCAAAACGGCCCACTTGTTCGCCACGCGATCGAGCAGCAGCAGCATCGGGCAGTCGGCTTCGGGATGATCGGGTTTCACTGAGGGTCCTTCGGGCGGTTTCCAAGAGGTGACCAGGTTCCGGTTCGGTGCCTTCTAACGGGAGGAGCGGTCCGGGAGTAGGTATCTATCGGAAACCGGCCTGCGGCGTGGCGCCTCGCGGAAGCGAGCCCGTTCTTCCGCACCATCGGTCGTTCTTGGTCCCGGTCGTTGAAGGAGTCGCGTCATGGCGAAGTTGGACGGTGCAAAAGTGCTAGTGATTGGCGGCGCCTCGGGCGTCGGCTTCGCGGTGGCCGCAGCGGCGTTGGAGGCGGGCGCGCAAGTGATCGTCGGCTCCAGTCAGGCAAGCCGGATAGACGCGGCCGCCAAGGCGCTTGGCGAGGGCGCCGTGGGCCGGACCGTGGATGTGAAGGATGAGGCTTCGGTCGCCGCCTTCTTCGAGGCGGCAGGCTCGTTCGACCATCTCGTGTTCACGGCAGGCGACTGGGGCCACATGTTCGGCGCGACGCGCGACCTCGATATCGAGGCCAGCAAGGCTCGGATGGAAGTGCGATTCTGGGGCGCTGCCCGAGCCGCCAAGTACGCGACCCGTCAGATCGCCAACGACGGCTCGATCATCTTGACCGGCGGCATGCTCGCGCACCGGCCCATGCCGGGCGCGCCTCTGACCACTGCCTCGGCGCAGACGACGGAGGGCCTGGCCATCGGCTTGGCGCGGGACCTGGCGCCCATAAGGGTCAACGCCGTCTGCCTCGGCCTGATCATGAGCGAGCAGGTGCAGAACATGGGTGAAGCGATAATTAAGGGCTTCACCGCCAACCTGCCATTGCCGCGCGGCGGGACTGTCGAAGAGGCGGCCGAGGCCTACCTTTACCTGATGCGCGCGACCTACGTGACCGGCCAGGTGGTGCGGGTCGACGGCGGCGGGAGCTTGGTCTGAGTTGGCGCCGGCGCCAAAAGCGCCGGAGGTCTCGGCGCTGCGCGCCCGGGGTTCGAACCAGCTGATTGTCAGCTCTCCAACATCTGCGGAAATGTCCGCAAACCGCAGGAGAACCAATGACTGCTCCTGGCGCTTTCCGAACTTGCCAACGTCGCTCGCCTTCCTTCTGAAAATCCCGAACGCCGTGCAAGACGTTCAGCCATCCCGATCACAAGTGATCACTCGCCAAATCGCTACTACGCCCAAACCCGTATTGATCGGCCGCGCTCCAAGCACTCATTGATGCCCCCGTTGTCCTGGCCTCACCAGCCAGAGACGGGAGGTTCCAGTGACCGTCGCGCCGTTCCCCAATGAAGTCCGGGTCCGCAGCGCGCGAATGCTCAGGACGGCGCTCGGGCCGCGGATCGCCGGCTGGCTCGATGACCCCGCCATCGTCGAGGTGATGCTCAATCCCGACGGTCGCCTTTGGTTGGACCGCCTGAGCGTGGGGCTGAGCGACAGCGGCGAGGTGATGTCGGCCGCCGACGGTGAGCGCATCGTGCGCCTGGTCGCTCACCATGTCGGCGCGGAGGTCCATGCTGGCAGTCCGCGGGTTTCCGCCGAGCTGCCCGATAGCGGAGAGCGTTTCGAAGGTCTGCTGCCGCCGGTCGTTTCGGCGCCGACCTTCGCCATCCGCAAGCCTGCCGTCGCCGTGTTCACCCTGGGGGACTACGCCGCGGCCGGCGTCATGACGGGCGGCCAGGCCGCGATGCTTCGCCGGGCCGTCGCCGCGCGCCGTAACATCCTGGTGGCGGGCGGAACCTCCACCGGCAAGACCACCCTGGCCAACGCCCTGCTGGCCGAGGTCGCCAGGTCGGGGGATCGGGTGGTGCTGATCGAGGACACCCGCGAACTGCAGTGCGCGGCGCCGAACCTCGTCGCCCTGCGGACCAAGGAGGGGGTCGCGTCTCTGACCGACCTGGTGCGGTCGGCGCTGCGTCTGCGGCCGGACCGCATCCCCATCGGCGAAGTGCGCGGCGGCGAAGCCCTCGACCTCCTGAAGGCCTGGGGAACCGGCCACCCCGGCGGCATCGCCACCCTCCATGCGGGCTCGGCGGCCGGTGCGCTTCGCCGCCTGGAACAGCTCGTCCAGGAGGCCGTCCCGATCGTGCCCCGCGGCCTCATCGCCGAGACCATCGAGGTGATCGCAGTGCTCAGCGGCCGTGGCGAGGCGCGCCGTCTCAGCGAACTCAGCACCGTCTGCGGCCTGGGCCCGGACGGCGAATACCGCATCCACCCTGCTGTGACCGAAGAGGACTTCGAATGACCCGCCACCTGTCTGTCGCCGTGCGCGCCACCGGCGCATTCCTCGTCGCCACCCTGGCCGCCGCTCCGGCTTGGGCCACCGGGTCTTCGATGCCCTGGGAGGCGCCGCTACAGAAGATCCTGGACTCTGTGGAAGGCCCGGTGGCCAAGATCATCGCGGTGATCATCATCGTGGTCACCGGCCTGACTCTGGCCTTCGGCGACACCTCCGGCGGCTTCCGGCGACTGATCCAGATCGTCTTCGGGCTGTCGATCGCCTTCGCCGCTTCCAGCTTCTTCCTGTCGTTCTTCTCGTTCGGCGGCGGGGCGCTGATCTGATGACAACCGCGACCGACACCCCAGGCTTCGAGGCCCCGGTCCACCGCGCTCTGACCGAGCCCGTATTGCTTGCCGGCGCGCCTCGCGCGCTGGCGATCGTCAATGGCACGGTCGCCGCGGCCCTGGGCCTGGGATTGCGGCTCTGGGTCGTGGGACTGGTGGTCTGGCTAGTCGGCCATGCGCTCGCCGTCTGGGCCGCCAAGCGCGATCCGCATTTCGTCGACGTGGTGCGCCGCCACCTGCGCACCCCCGCCCACCTCGGAGTGTGACCGCCATGTTCGATCTTCGGGAATACCGCCGCCGAGGCGCCCAGCTCGCAGATTTTCTGCCCTGGGCCGCCCTGGTCGAGGCCGGCGTCGTGCTGAACAAGGACGGCTCGTTCCAACGCACCGCGCGGTTTCGGGGACCGGATCTGGACTCCTCCACGGCGTCCGAGCTGGTGGCCGCGGCGGCTCGGCTCAACAACGTCCTGCGCCGCCTCGGTTCCGGCTGGGCGGTGTTCGTCGAGGCGCAGCGCAACCCGGCCGACAGCTACCCGCAAAGCGACTTCCCCGATCCGGTTTCCGCCCTGGTGGATGAGGAACGCCGGGCTCTCTTCGAGGAGGAGGGGGCCCACTTCGACAGCCGTTATTTCATCACCTTCGTCTATCTG
>FSUX01000251.1_pt1 | contig 9842 bp, 10 predicted proteins | sample 1637501 | NCBI WGS metagenome assembly FSUX01 (sample SAMEA3914816, study PRJEB12502) | metagenome | biome: forest; material: soil | place: USA | collected 2011-09-16 | depth 0.3 m
CACCGGCGTGCCGGAACCGTCCACCTGGGCCCTGATGATCACCGGCTTCGGCGCCGTCGGCCTGATGATCCGCTCCACCCGGCGCCGCGAACTGGCCCGCGCCGCCGCCTGATCCGCTACCGCGGATAGAGGATCATCTGGGTGCAGCGGAAAGCGGCCATCAGCTTGCCGGTGGCCGCATCCTCCACCCGGGCGTCCCACACCTGGGTGGTCCGCCCCCCGTGCAGCAGGGTCGCCACGCACACCGCCGCCCCGTCCCTGAGCGTGCCCATGAAGTTGGCCTTCACCTCCACGGTGGTGAAGCCGCTGGCCCCCTCCGGCCAGGCGGTGGAGACCCCGTAGGCGCAGAGGATGTCGGCCACCGACAGCACGGCGCCCGCCAGCAGATAGCCGGTATGCGCCACCAGGTCCGGCCGCACCTCCAGTCGCCCCGCCACCCGGCCCTCCGCCACCTCGGTGATGGTCAGCCCCAGCCACCCCGGCAGCTTGCCCACATTGGCATGGTTGAGATCCTCGACGCTGGTGGTGTTGCGGGTCGCGGGCATGGACGGATCCTCGGCTGGGCTTTGCGGCAAGCCTAGACCACGGCGCGGCCTTTAGGGATGACACGAAGACCACATGTCGACGGCCCGCGCTCTCAAGACACCGCGCAGCGGTGTCGACCCTTTGAACGCGGAGTTCGCGGAAGCTTCGCGGAGCTCGCGGAGGCTCAGCATCTCTGCGACCTCCGCGCTCCTCCGCGACCTCCGCGTCAAAAAGGGGAAAGAGCGCCGCTTCGCGGCAGGGGCCTCGGGCCCCTTGGTGGTCTTCGTGGTCTTCGTCTTGAAATCGGGCCTCCCCACCCCACGCCCCAACCAAAGAGGCGGATTGCGCATGGCGTTCCCGCCGACCGGTGCTAGACGCCCCCGCCATGACCAAACCCCTCCGCATCTGGGCCCGCGCCAGCCATCACCCCGCCTTCCGCTGCGGCGGCTGGGCCTGGGTGCGCGACGACGGCCAGGGCGAGCCCGCCGGCCAGGCCGGGGGCGAGCGCAACACCACCGCCGGGCGCATGGGCCTGGCCGCCCTGGCCGCCGCCCTGAAGGACACGCCCCAAGGCGCCTCTGCGGGTCCGGTCATCCTCGACCTCGCCGACCTCCCCCTGGCCCGCGCCGTCAACCGCCTCGCCCGAGGTCCCGCCTTCACGCCGGAAGAGGCGCCTACGGAGGACCTCGACCTCTGGGCCCAGCTCACCACCGCGCTCGCCGGCCGGGCGGTCACCTTCATCCCCGCGACGTCGCAGCCCTTCAAGGGTGGCCCCGCGGCCTTCGCCCAGGCCTGGGCCGAGCTCGCCCAGGACAAGGCCAAGGCCGCCGGCCCGTTCATCGCCGCCATCCCGAGGGCAAACCTCGCCAAGCTGCGGCTCGCCTGAAGCCCGGGCTCTACAGCTCCAGGCCGTCCGGTACGACCGCCGCGCCGCGCGACGAGAGCGGGACGGCCAGGGCGCAGGTCAGGCCGGCGGGCTCGTAGCGGACCGTCGCGCGACCTCCCAGCTCGTACTCGACGCTGCCGGCGATCAGCCGCGACCCGAAGCCCCGGGTCCGCGGCGGGCGCACGGGCGGGCCGCCCCGCTCGGTCCAGTCCAGCGCCAGGTCGCGCCCGCCGCCCGGCGTCGCCCGCGGGGTCCAGGTCACCGTCACATGACCGGCGGCGGCGGAGAGCGCGCCATACTTGGCCGCATTGGTCGCCAGCTCGTGGAACACCATGCCCAGCGCCAGGGCCTCCTTTGGCCGCAGCTCCACGTCCGGGCCCTCGAGGCTCACCTGTTCCGGCGGATAGGGCTCCAGCTCGCGCAACAGGAGCTCGCGCAGGCTGGCCGTCTCCCAGCCGCCGCGGGTCAGCGCGTTGTGGGTGGAGGACAGCGCGATCAGCCGGGCCTCGAAGCTCGCGCGGAACGCCGGCACCGAGTCCGCCCGCTTGGCGGTCTGCATCGCGATGGACTGGATGGTGGCCAGGGTGTTCTTCACCCGGTGGTTCAGTTCGTTGATCAGCAGGCGCTGGCGCCGTTCGCTTTCGAACACGGCGGTGAACGCCTCGTGCCGGTCGGTGACGTCCAGCACCACCCCGATCATCCTGCGCGCATGGCCCGAGGCGTCCTTCAGAACCTGCCCGCGGATGTTGACCCAGCGCGCCTCGTCCGCCAGCCGGTACTCCGCGTCATAATCCGCCCCGGTGCGCAGGGCGCTCTCGATCAACTGGTCGCGGCGGGCCTGCTCGTCCGGCGGCAGGCGCGCCATCATCTGGGCGTAGCTGAACGGGTCGTCGGGCCGGGCGCCGAAGATCTCCTTGCCCTTGGCCGACATGCTGAGCGCCTGAGCCTTGAGGTCGAGCTCGAAATAGCCGACCCCGCCGGCCTGCAGGGCCGAGAGGACGTTGCCCCTCTGGTCGTAGAGCGAGGCCATCAACGCCAGGCAGAGGATCAGCAGGGTGCCGCCGGCCACCGAGACCGCCAGCATGAAGGGCGGGGCGCCGGCCGGCGCCATCGACATGCCCGCGGTCGGGGTGAGCCTCAGGGCGGCCATGCCGGTATAGTGCATGCCGGCGATCGCGGCGCCGAGGATCGCGGCGGCGGCGAGCCGCCAGCGCAGGGAGCGCTCCCGTCGCGCCGCGGTCAGGGCCGCGATCGAAGCCGCCACGGCGATCCCCAGGGACAGGGCCACCAGCCGCGGCTCGTAGCTCAGGGAAACCGCGCTGCGCACCGCCGCCATGCCCACATAGTGCATGGTGCAGATGCCCGCCCCCATGGCCACCCCCGACACCACCACGTGCGTCGTCTGAGTCCGCTCCCGGGCGGCGACGAAGAAGGCGCCCAGGGTCGCCACGATGGCCAGCAACAGCGACAAGAGGGTCAGGAACGGGTCATAGGCCACCGCCGAGCCGAGATCGAAGCCCAGCATGGCCACGAAGTGCATCGACCAGATGCTGGACCCCATGGCCACCGCCGCCGCCGTCAGCCAGACCAGCCGCGCCCGGCCCAGATGGGTCCGCACCCGGCGAAACAGGTCCAGCGCGGTCCATGATCCAAGGACCGCGACCACCAGAGACAGGACCAGGAAGACCAGGTGGTGATGCATTCACCCTCGCATCAGGCGACGCTCCCATCCTGACCTGTGTCGTGTAGGAACGCAAAAACTCGCCCATGGGTGGCGCCCCTGGCGGGATGCGGCGCCTGCCGTCGGGTTTTCGGCGCCGACTGTCGAAATCGCCGGCCCTTCCCCGACATTGGCGTGACGGGACATGGTGTCCCGGAGACCGAAACGGAGTTTTCCGATGCGCTACATGATGCTGATCCACCACGACGACGCCGCGCTCGCCAAGGCGCCGCCGTCGCTCTGGGGCGACTACGCCGCCTTTAATGAGGCGGCCGAGAAAGCTGGCATCTCGTACCAGGCGGGCAATCGCCTCCAGCCGAGCTCGGCGGCCAGCACCGTCCGCGTCGCCGGCGACAAGACCGCCGTCCTCGACGGGCCCTATGCCGACACCAAGGAGCAGCTGGCCGGTTACTTCATGATCGACGTGTCGGACCTCGACCAGGCGATCGCCTGGGCGGCGCGGTGCCCGAGCGCGCGCTATGGCAGCATCGAGATCCGCCCCCTCGCGCCGGCCTGACATGCGCGCGGAGACGGGCGATGCGGCCGGGCGAGCCGCCGAGCGCGTGGCGCGCGACAGCTTCGGCCGGCTCGTCGCCTTGCTCGCCGCGCGGACGAGGGACGTGGCCGCCGCCGAGGATGCGCTGTCGGAGGCTTTCGCCGCGGCGCTTCGCCAGTGGCCTGAGCGCGGCGTTCCCGAAAACCCCGCCGCGTGGCTGCTCACCGCCGCGCGGCGGCGCGGCGCCGACGCCGCCCGGCGGCGGGCTGTCGAGACCGGCGGCGCGGATCGCCTCAAGCTGATCGCCGAGGAGCTGGAGGCGGCGGCTTCGTCGCCCGAGGCGATCCCCGACCGCCGCCTCGCCCTGATGTTCGCCTGCGCGCATCCGGCGATCGAACGCGGGATCCGCGCCCCGCTGATCCTCCAGGCCGTGCTCGGCCTCACGGCCGTGGACATCGCGGCGGCGTTCCTCATGCCGCCCGCGACCATGGGCCAGCGGCTCGTCCGGGCGAAAACCCGCATCCGCGATATCGGCATCCCCTTTCGTGTGCCCGGGCGGGAGGGGTTGCTGGAGCGGCTCGACGCCGTGCTCGAGGCGATCTACGCCGCCTATGCCCGGGGCTGGCAGGAACTCGACGACGGCGCCCCGCGGCTCGCCGAGGAGGCGATCTGGCTCGGCCAGGTCGTGGTCGGCCTTCTCCCGGACGAGCCGGAGGCGAAGGGAATGCTTGCGCTGATGTTCTACGCCGAGGCCCGACGTCCGGCCCGGAGGACCGACGACGGAGCGTTCGTTCCGCTGGAGGCGCAGGACGTCGCCCTTTGGGACCGTGACGCGCTGGCCGCAGCGGAACGGCTCCTCAGCGAGGCGAGCGCCGCCGGGCCCAGCGGCCGCTATCAGATCGAGGCGGCGATCCAGTCGGCCCATGTCGCGCGCAGGCTCGGCGGCGCAGCGACGTGGCCGGCGATCGTGGCGCTGTACGACCACCTTCTCACGCTGACCGGCTCGCCGGTGGTCGCGCTCAACCGTGCGGTCGCCCTCGCGGAGACCGACGGCCCCGGCGCGGCGCTCGCCGCGCTCGACCCGCTCGCGGCCGACCAAAGGCTGGCCGGCTACCAACCCTACTGGGCGGCGCGCGGGGCGCTCCTCGCCCGCGTCGGCCGGACGACCGAGGCGCGGGAGGCGCTGACGCTGGCGCTCGGCCTGGCGGACGATCCCGCGTTGCGGGCCTGGCTCCGGACCCGGCTTGGCCATCTGAGCCTTCCTGCCGACGGGTAGTCATCGACCGATAATGCATCAATCCCACTTGACGTATCAGATGTGATTGATGGATATTCAGGGTCATGAGCCCGCCGCAGCTTCACCCTGACGTCGCCCCGCCCGAGTTCCTGCAGCTGGCCGGGCATCCCCTGCGTTGGCGGCTGCTGAGCGAGCTGGCCCGGAGCGACCGCATGGTCCACGAGCTGACGAGCCTGGTCGGCGAGGCTCAGAACCTGGTCTCCTACCACCTGGGCAAGCTGCGGGATGGCCGCCTCGTCTCCGCCCGGCGCAGTTCCGCCGATCGGCGGGACGCGTATTACGGCTTGGATCTGGCGCGTATCGGCGGCCTGTTGTCGGCGACCGGCGGGGCGCTCCACCCCGGCCTTCGGCTCGCCTCGCCCTCGCGCGACGACGCCCTGACGGTTCCGGTGAGGGTGCTGTTCCTGTGCACCGGCAACAGCGCGCGGTCGCAGATGGCCGAGGCCCTGGCCAGGGCGCGGTCCGCCGGGGCCATCGAGGCCTTCAGCGCCGGCAGCCATCCCAGGCCCCTGCACCCCAATGCGGTGCGGGTGATGCGCGACGAGTACGGCCTCGACCTGTCCGGTCACGCGCCCAAGCCCCTGGACGTCTTCGCCGACCAGCCTTTCGACTGGGTGATCAGCCTCTGTGACCGGGTGCGCGAGGTGTGCCCCCAGCCCCCCGGCCACCCCGAGATCATCCACTGGAGCATCGCCAACCCCGCGACCGGCGAGCCCGACGACGTCACCTGGCCGCTGTTCCAGCAATCCGCCGCCGAGCTGGCGACCCGCATCGAGTACCTGCTCTGCGTGCTGGCCGATCGAACCCCCGCGCCCCGGGCGCCAAGGAGAGACCCCGATGACCGACCTCCCCGTGACTGACCTCAATGACATGGTCAGCGTCCGCTACATGGTCGATGACGTTGCAGAGGCGGTGGCCTTCTATACGAAGTTCCTCGGCTTCGAGGTCCTGAACGCCTTTCCGCCGTTCGCCGACCTCGCCCGCGGCAAGCTGCGTCTGCTGCTGAGCGGCCCGGCCAGCTCCGCGGGGCGGCCCATGCCCGATGGCGCCAGGCCGGGCCCCGCGGGCTGGAACCGCATTCACCTGATCGTCGACGACCTCGAGGCCGAGGTCGCCCGCCTGCGCGAGGCCGGCGCTCCGTTTCGCAACGACATCCTCGAAGGGCCGGGCGGCAAGCAGGTCCTGCTGCAGGACCCCTCCGGCAACGTCGTCGAGCTCTTCCAGCCCGCCGCGCGCTGAGGCGCCGCGCGCCGGCGATCACTCTGGGCGTCCACCAGGACCGGGAGAGGAAAGATGAGCACAGACACTGTCCACCTCGGCCGGCCAACGGCTTCGCCCCTGCGTCGAGGATGGGCCGCCGTCACGGCCTTGCTGGTGGCGGCCGTCTTCATCGAGGCGATCCTTGCCGGCGCCATATTGTCCGGCGTCGGCTGGGCGCACGCGGCGCATGGGGCGACGGCGGGCCTGCTGATCGCCTCGACGGCCACGGCGAGCCTCGTCGCCCTCCTGACCCTGCGCCGGGTCCCGAACGGCCCGAGGCTCGGCCTGACCCTGCTGTCCCTGGCCGTGGCGCTCGCTCTCCAGGCGGCCCTCGGCGCGCTCTCGGCGAAGGGCGCCAACCTCCTGTGGGTCCATGTTCCCCTCGGCGTCGCCCTGGTCACCCTCGCCGCCCAGGCCGCGGCCAGCGCCCGCAGGCTCGGCGGGTAGTTCGGGGACGTCGCACGGCGTCGCCAGGCGCTCCGGCTGGGGATAGCGATACAGGGTCGGTCCGCCCGGCCGCCAGGTCATCCGCATCGGCACTGAAACCTCCTGAACCCGCCAGCCAAGGGCCGCAGGCAGGGAGGAGCAAGGCCCTTTGCCCCATAAGGGTTCGAGACGGATTGCCCCGCGGTTCATAAGGGAGAAATCGGGAATTGCGGGACGCCTGACCCCTGCCCCGGATGGGTCGGGTCGTTGGCGGCAGGGCATTTGGAGATGGGACGGACGTCCTGGCACTACTCGGCGTCCGCATTCCGCGACGCCCGCCGTACGGTCACCGTGCCCCAGCCCTCCTCGATCCCCCAGACCCGGGGCCGCAGGTGGCTCGCCTGGATCCTGAGCCGGATGATCTCCTGGTCGGCCGCGGCGATCCCACCCGTCCCCGCGCGCAAGGCGACGTCGCAGCTCCGGTCCCGCAGACGCCAGGCCTGGAAGGCGCGGGCCTCGCCATACATCGCGGCGAACTCCGGATAGGCCCGCAGCCAGTTGTAGATCGTCGCAATCGACGGAAACCCCGGCCAGCTGCAGATCACCTGCAGGGACTCGCCGTCGAGGGCCAGCCGGTCGCAGATCAGCTCGGCCAGCGCCCGGCTATAGAAGCTTGGCGACCCCGGGCAGGCCCGCTTCTTCGGCCGCGCCAGCCGCGCGCGCCGCCGCGCCACATGCGCCGCCCGCACCGCCAGCCGCGCCGTCGCCTGGGCCGCCCGCAGCATCGCCGCGAACTCGTCCCGCGCCTCGATCCAGTTATAGACGGTCTTCATGCAGGGCATGTGCGGGCGCCGGCATACCGAGGCCAGGCTCTGCCCCTGCGCCACCCGCGCCACGATCTCCAGGCCCAGCGCCCGGGAATACAGCGTCTCGAACGGCCGCGCCGCGGCGCGCTGGGTCTTGGGGGAGGGGTCGGGCATCCAGCGAACATAACATGAACATTACGCCACGCCAAACCTCGCGAGCGCCGTAATTCGGGGACGCCTTCACTACTATCCCCGAAATACGATCGCCGCCCTCAGCTGATCGCCGCCAGTCCGCGCTTCTGCACGATGGTCAGCAGCCGCAGGGCCGGCCCGCCCGGACGCTTCACGCCGCGCTCCCAGTCCGAGACCAAGTTCCGCGACACGTTGAGATGCCGGGCGAACACCGGCTGCGAGACCCGCTCCCGCTCGCGCAGCGACCGGATCTCCTCCGGCCCCAGCGCCACGGTCGGCGTCAGGCACAGGTCGTCAAACTCCCGCAGGGTCTGCTTGCTCACCAGACCGGCGTCGTGGAACCCCTCCACCATCTCGTGGACCGCCCCGGCGATCTCGGTGGGGTAGCTCATCGGCGATCTGGGCATGGCGCGCCTCCTTGAAGGTCCTTCCGCCGGCCGGGGGCGAAACCTCCATATAACACCTTGTGTTATATTCCAACTTGACCGAAGCGACCAAAGCCGCTCGTCCAGCCGATCTACGCGACCCGCACCTCGCCATGCTGTGGCTGGCCAAGCTGAGCCTTGCACTCCCGGGCGCTACCACCTGCAAGACCGCTCAGTGATTGTCGAAGTCGTTGTAGGGGGTCGCCAGGGCCACCGCGCAATAGGGGACGCCTTACCCATTTCCCAAATGGGCTGAGCAGCCGACAACGCCAGAGCGTTTGGGAAATGGGTAAGGTGTCCCCGTATTGCCGTGGCCGCCTGACCCCTGCGCCGATGGGCCGAGGAGCCGGTCGCGCCAGGGCGTTGGGGAAATGGGTGAGGTGTCCCCGATTACCCCGAATTACCCTGGCGCGCCCCGTGACCCGGGCCGCACTTCAATACGGCGCGCCCGGGGCGGCTGGGCGAGCGCGAAATCGCCGACGCCTCTCCGCCAATTCGGGGACACCTTACCCATTTCCCAGAGGCCTGAGCGCCACCGGAGACCCGTCTGAGAAATGGGTAAGGTGTCCCCGAATTACCCGTGAATTGGGGGAAGCTACTGCAAACGCCCTGGGCGATCGCGGCGCTCCTCCCCACTGTCATCCCGGAAACGCGAAGCGTTGTCCGGGACCCATACGCGCAGGCCCCTCAGGAGAGATCGGTGTCTATGGGTCCCGGGCTGGCCTTTCAGGCCCCCCGGGATGACAGCTGGTGTTATCCGCCCACCTCAGGACGCTCACCTCCACGACCCGTTGCGTCCCGCGAGGCATCCCCCGGATGCTTCCGCGCCTTAAACCTCATGGAGGATGCGAGCCTGAGGGCGCGGGTCTGTCAAGGACCGCGCCCTCAGGCAAACTGGCCGGCACGAGATTTATGGTGGGGTGGGGCTCTGAGCAGCCATATGCGGGCGGAGCCGAACTTGAAAGCGCAGCTGCCGGCATCGCCGCTTAGTCATCCTCACCACCCAGACCGAAGACCTCAGCTGGACCGATTTGTGACATGCGCCGCATAAGCTCGGCGGCGCGCTCGCGGAGGTCGTTGACTCGATGAAGGTTCGCGTGGGCTTCACACGAGATCGCACTCGCGCCGCAGATAGTCGCCAGAGCGAAAACCTGGCTTGAGCGCGAGAACGCGCCGACCAATTGCTCATGCTCACCATCGCCGACAGCTACGATGCTGGAAAGGATCGATAGGCCGGTCACATGTACCCGAATGCCCGAATAGTGCCGATGCCAGTTGTAGAGGTGAGTGAGACCCGCATTCTTGGCGAGGGTGAGCATGCTGAGCTTCTCATGCTTTGCACCGCCGCTTCGCCGCTCCCCAAAGATTTTCGTCACGTCGGCAGTGGCTTCGCGGGCCAGTTTCGGATCGGCGTCGTACCAAATTGGTATCTGCCCTTTTGTTGTGAAGGCGGCGTCGCTCCGAAGGTCATCGACAAAAGCTTCCCGACGGATCGCAAGGTTGGCGAGGCAGATCGCGACCTCCACCGCATTGCGCGCGCAGCCATCGGCATCAAGGTAGAACTTGTCATTATAGAGCAGGCTGAATGATCGGATGTGGCCATAGGCGCGCTTGAATAGGATCAGCGAGAAGGCGGCCGGATCATTGGAGAGGCCGGTCCAATCCGACGTCCGCTCGTTTAGGTCCACGCAAAGTGCCTGAACCTCGTTCGTCAGAGCAACCCACTCCAAGGAAGTTTTATGCTCTCCTAGTTCATGGGTTTGTTCGCCGGCCATTCTCGTAAACGTACTCGGCCATGAGCTCGCGGGC
>FSUX01000648.1_pt1 | contig 9842 bp, 9 predicted proteins | sample 1637501 | NCBI WGS metagenome assembly FSUX01 (sample SAMEA3914816, study PRJEB12502) | metagenome | biome: forest; material: soil | place: USA | collected 2011-09-16 | depth 0.3 m
CCTGTGGATGCCCATTGGCGGTGTCCGATGGATTTGATGCGATCTGGGTCGTCGATGAGTTTGTTCCAGGCGTCGCAGATGGCCTGGACGATGGCGTCGTAGTCGTCGAAGACGCGGTTGGAGAGGAAGCGCTGTCGCAGGTACTGCCAGACGTTTTCGGCGGGGTTGAGCTCGGGTGAGCGCGGCGGCAGCGGCAGCAGGGTGAGGTTGTCGGGCGGTCTCAGCTTTTGGGTGGTGTGCCATCCGGCCTGGTCGAGGATGACCACGGCGTGGGCGCCCGGGGCGACCTGCAGGGCGATCTCGTCGAGCTGCAGCTGCATGGCGGCGGTGTTGGCCTTGTCGCAGGCCCAGGCCGCGCCCACCCCGCGCTCGGGACAGATGGCTCCGAACAGATAGGCGCAGCCGGTCCGCAGGTCGGCGATCTGACGGGGCCGTGTCCCGGTCCGGCCCCACACGCGGGTGCGGTGGGTCTTCTGCCCCACCCGCATCTCATCCTGGAACCAGACCTCGAGGGGCGTGCCCGGCGTCAGGCCAGCTTGAATACCCGCCAGCGCGCCTGCGAAGTTTTTTTAAAATCCACCTGGGCCTGGACGTCTTGGCGATAGTGCCGAGGCCGCGTGGTGATGTGCGAGAAGCCCAGCCGCTTGAGCAGTTTGCCCACCGTGCGCTCATGCACCTGCACCCCGAAGCGCTCGGCGATCACCGCCTTGAGGTCGCAACACCGCCACCGCGCCAGCCCCTCCAGCCCAGCCGCCTGGGGGCCGGCCTCCACCAGTTCGCAAAAGGCCTGCTCCTGCTGCGCAGACAGACATCGCCGCGCGCCGGGCGGCGGCCGGTTGATCAGCCCCTCCGGACCCAGGGCGTTGAATCGCAGCGCCCAGTCGCGCAGCGTCTGCCGGTCCATGCCCGCCAACCCCGCCGCCTCCGCCCGGCTGCGGCCCTCATAGACCGCCGCCAGCGCCAACAGCCGACGGGCCTGATCCGGATCCTTGGCCCGCGCCGCCAGGCGACGGGTCTGCGCGGCGTCATAGTCCGCGCGCAGTTCGATGGCCGACATCGCCAACCTCCTCTGCCACGAGGAGATTGAATCACGCTTCGGCTGATCGGGGAATCCAACCCGAGTCCCAGCTACGGGCGGTTGGTATTACTCATGACGGGAGCCTCGGGGTTTGATGTCCCGTTGGTATGGCGTCACGACGGTCGCCGCAGGGTCGTCTCAATCGCGCTTGCGGGGCGGAGGCGACTCGGCAGCGGTTCCCCACGACAAAAGCCATGCCTTCATCGCGTCATGGTCGAGGGTGCGGCCGGCATCAAGATCGGCCAGCCCGTCAGCGTCGGCCGCGACTTCCAGCGCCGCGTCCTGATCCTCGAAAATAGCCGGGTCGGGTTTCACCATCTGGCTAATCTAATGCATCGCGGACGCTGGGGGTAGGGCGGTTGGCGCTCGAACCTGGGCGGTCCCCCTCACGCCGCGATCGAGGCCGAGGCCTCCGCGCGCTTCGCGGCCCGGGCCAGCATGGCCTGGAACGCCGCGAACAGTTTGCGCATGGCCGGCTTCTTGTAGGGATAGAGCTCTTCGCTATCCATGGCGTGGATGATCATCGCCACGTCGGCCTCGAACAGCAGCAGGCGACCGTCCTTGGTCTCGGCGCAGTCGATGGCGAAATAGTCCAGGCCGAAGGCCGCGTGCATCTCGGCGAAGGCCTGCGCGTGGCGCACGGCGAAGGTCTCGTCGAACTCGGCCATGAACAGGGCTTCCTCCGCCCGCCGCTCGGCCCGCTCCGCCATCTCGGCGCTCAGATAGTGCACCATCCAGTGGCTGGAGACCGCCATGTGGCTGACATAAGGGACGCCCGCGAAGAAGGCGATGCGCTGCTTGCGGTAAAGGCCGTCCGGGCCGGAATAGTCCTCGAAGGCGGTGACGTAGAACTCACCCGGATCGTTCGCCTCGAGATAGGCGGCGAGGTCCTGGGCGCCGTCGATCTTCTCCAGCGCCTGGCCAGCGTGGGAATCGATCGGCCGGATGATGATCGGGAACGCCGACCCGGGCAGGTGGTCGCCGAGTCCGGCCTCACCCTGGGCGATCGCCACGACATGGCGGCGGTCCAGGCGGCTGGTGACCGGGGCGAGGACGTGCTGGCTGCCCCTGAACATCGCCACCACCCCGTCCCGGGTCAGGCCGGCGATCTCCTGTGGCGCGGCGTTCACCACCGGCTGCGGCCAGGCGGCCAGTACGGGCCCAAGGGTCGACAGCACCTGCACATTGGCGCTGGACTCGCCGATCGCCAGAAAGGCCACGTCATGATCGGGGATGTCGGTCGGCAGAGGTACGTCCTGGCCGATGTAGAGCAGGTCCAGGTGGATGTCGGACCCCTCGAGCAGGAAGTCGAGCGGCGTGTTGGCCATCATCCCGCCCGGCGTGAAGATCGCCAGCACCTTGAGGCCCGAGCCGTCGCCGTGGACGCGGCGATAGAGCGGGCTCATCTCCAGCGCCTGGGCCTGGACGGCGAGGCCCTGATCCGCCTGGCCGCTGAGGAACAGCAGGGTCGAGAGGTCGAACAGGGCGGCGGGATCCGCCGGCTCGGCCGTGGCGCGCTCCACCAGCTGGGTCCACAGCGATTGGATATCGGCCTCGTCGAAGATCAACTGGGCGAGATGCGACAGGCCGAGAATCCGGGGGGGCTCGGCGGGGAGGGCGTCGGGGGTCATGGAATCCTGGAGGGCAGGGCGCGAAGCCGCGGCGCGGCCGAGGGCGAGGGTATGGTCGACCAGGGCTTCGATGTCTTCGGGCCCGGTCCGGTGGTTGACGATCGCCGCCCGGATCGCGGTCCGCCCACCGATCGTGGTGGTGGAGGGGGCAAGGCGGCCCGCCTCCTGCAGGTCGGCGGCGATGGCGGCGTTGAGGTCGAAGGCCCCGCGATAGCCGAAACAGACGATGTTGAGCTCGACCGGGGCCATCAGCTCCAGCTCCGGCTCCGCCGCCACCCGCTCGGCCAGGCGCTGGGCCAGGTCGCAGGTCCGCGCGATGGCTGCCCCGAGCGCGTCCAGGCCGTAGGTCTTCAGGGTGAACCAGACCTTCAGCGCCCGGAACCCGCGCGACAGGTCCGGGCCCAGGTCGCAGGGCCACCAGTCGCCGCCGGCCAGCCCGCGCTCGGCATGTCGCAGATAGGCCGCCTCGCTGGCGAAGGTCGCCCGGTGCAGGACGGGATCGCGCACCAAGAGGAAGCCGGCGTCATAGGGGACCTGACCCCACTTGTGGAAGTCGAAGGCCAGGCTGTCGGCCAGCTCGATCCCGGCCAGCTTCGGCGCGATCTGCGCAGACAGCTTGCCCAGCGCCCCGAACGCCCCGTCCACATGGAAGGCGATGTCCTCGTCCCGGGCGATGCGCCCCAGGCCCTCCAGATCGTCGATGGCCCCGATATCCACCGTGCCGGCGGTGCCGACGATCAGGAACGGCCGGCGCCCCGCCGCCCGGTCCTCCGCGATGGCGCGCCTGAGCGCCGGCAGGCTGATACGGTCGGCGGCGTCGGTCTCGATCTGCCGCAGGTTGTCCGAGCCCAGGCCCGCCATGTCCATGGCGCGCTCGATGCAGTTGTGCGCTGCGCGGGAGGTGTAGGCTACGAGTTCGCCGCCGGCGACGCCCTCGGTCCGCACGGCTGCGCCCAGGGCCCGGGTGCGGGCGATCAGCACCGCGCACATATTGGCCTGGGAGGTGCCGGTGAGGAACAGGCCGCTGGCGTCCTTGGGGAAGCCGAACAACTCCGCCATCCAGGTCACCACCTGCCGCTCCACCTCGATCGGCATGTGGTCGCGGCCGCCCAGATTGGCGTTCAGCCCGGCGGCCAGCATCTCGGCCAGCATGCCCACCGCCGTGCCGCCGCCCTGCACCCAGCCCATGAAGCCCGGATGGGCGTTGCCGCTGGAATAGGGGGCGATGTCGGCCTGGAACTGGGCGTGGGTCGTCGCCAGGTCCTGGGGCGCCCAGGGCAGGTCGGCGCGGAACCGCTGACGCATCTCCGGGGTGGGGGCCTGCCAGACGGGCTGGGTGCGGATCTGTTCGAGATGGTCGAACATGTCGTCCAGCATCCGATGGCCCTGCGCGCGCAGGTCGCCCCAATCTTCCGGATCAAGACTGGCTGCGGGGTCGAGGCTGGGATGCGACTGGCCCATCAAAGCTCCACCGGCCGCCGGGGCGCGACCGCAAACTGGGGAAGCCCCATCGCTAGGGCGCCAATCCTTCCCAGGCAATTAACCATGTTCGCCTCAGCGCCCAGACGCCGGGGGTGCGCGGTTTTGCCCTGGCGGAACCCGCTCGTCCGCGGCTCAGCCCGCCGCCAGGCCGTAGGGCGTCGAGTTGAAGATCTCCTGCTCCGCCGGCGTCATTTCCACCGGCACGTCGGCGAACAGCGGGGTGGAGAGATAGCGCTCTCCGGTGTCCGGCAGCATGACCAGGATATTGGCCCCCTTGGGCGCCTCGGCGGCGACCTTCAGCGCGCCGGCGAAGGTCGCGCCCGAGGTGATGCCGACGAAGATGCCTTCCTTGGCGGCCAGGTCCTGGCTGCACTTCATGGCCTCGGGGCCGGGGATCGGGATCAGCTGGTCGATGAGCTTGTCGGTGACGGCGTCGCCGGTGAGCTTGGGGATGAAGTCCGGGGTCCAGCCCTGCATGGGGTGCGGCTTCCAGGCCGGGTGACCGGCCGCCGGCGTCCCGTCGGCATTGCGCGCCTGGGCCTCGCCACTCGCCAGCAGCGGGGCGTCGGACGGCTCGCAGACCACGATCCTGGTGTCCGGACTCTCCTTGGCCAGCACGCGAGCCACCCCCTTCAGGGTGCCGCCGGTGCCGTAGCCGGTGACCCAGTAGTCCAGCTTCTCGCCCTTGAAGTCCTCCAGGATCTCCACCGCCGTGGTGGCGGAGTGCATGTCCGGGTTGGCCTCGTTCTCGAACTGGCGGGTCATGAACCAGCCGTGGGTCCTGGCGAGCTCCAGGGTCTTCTCGATCATGCCTGTGGCCCGCAGGGCCGCGGGGGTCAGGATCACCTTGGCGCCCAGGAACCGCATCAGCTTGCGCCGTTCGATGGAGAAGCTCTCGGCCATCACCAGCACCAGGGGATAGCCCTTGGCCGCGCAGACCATGGCCAGGCCGATCCCGGTATTGCCGCTGGTGGCCTCGATCACCGTCTGGCCGGGCTTCAGCTCGCCGGAGCGTTCCGCCGCCTCGATGACCCCAAGCGCCAGCCGGTCCTTCACTGAGCCGAGGGGATTGAACGCCTCGATCTTCACCCACAGGTTCACGCCCGCGGGCGCCAGGCGGTTGATCCTGACCACCGGCGTCTTGCCGACCGTGCCGAGGATGGAATCGTATCTGGCCATGAGCTGCTCCCGGGATGAGGTTGGTCCTCACCTAACGGTGTTCAGCCTAGCGTCAATCCCGGATGACTTGGACCCGAGCAATTCACCGGGAGGATCACAATTCCTCTTGTCGGATCCTTTCACCGCGGAAGCGGGCGCGCCACGGGGCGCGTGTCTTTCTTGCAGATGTGCGCTCGCTCAGCCGTCGCCGCGCTACCTTATCCGCAACCCCTCCAGCAGGGTCTCCAGCGCCCGCGAATAGTCCTGTCCCGTCGTCGCCGGATCGGCCGAGGCGTTGCAGGCCGCCGCCGCCTCGTTCACCGCCCCCATGATCAGCCGCGCCAGCGGCTCGATGGGCTGGTGGGGGATCAGGCCGGTCTTCATGGCGGCCCGCAGGGTGGCCGGGAACACCCCGCCGAAGTGCTCCGCATCGATCTCCCGCCAGCGCGCCCAGCCCAGCACCGCGGGGCCGTCCTTCAGGATGATCTGGCCGGTGGATCCTTCGGCGCAGGCGGCGAAATAGGCCCGCACCCCCAGCGACAGGGCGGCCAGCACGTCGCGCGCGCCGCCCGTGGCCTGGCCTAGCTCGTCCGCCAGCTGCGTCGAGGCGCTCTGGAACACCGCCTCGAACACCGCCTCCTTGGTGGGGAAGTGATGATAGATCGCCCCCTTGGCCACGCCGGAGGCCTGGGCGATCTGGTCCATGGTGGTGGGGGTGAACCCGTGGCGCCCGAACAGGTCCTCGGCCGCGGTCAGGATCGCTCCGCGGGTCGCCGCGCGCCGTTCGGCCTGTGTCGCCATGGCGCGAGTTTAGCAAACCCCGGCCTCGCCGCCAATTGACTTATCGACCCATGGTCGGTAAATACCGACTGACAGTCAATATATAAGAGTCTCCCCGAATGCCCAGCCCCGCCACCGTCGAAGCCTTCCTCGCCACCGTGGAGTCCGGCGACTATGTCGGCGCCATCGCCCGCTTCTACACCCCCGACGCCTCCATGCGGGAGAACCTCGGTGAGCCCCGGATCGGCCGCGACCTGCTGATCGAGGGCGAAGAAAAGACCATGGCCCGGGTCGATCGCATTCTGGCCCAACGCCAGGGCCCGCCGCTGATCTCCGGCGACCATGTGGCCATCCGCTGGCGCTTCGAGTTCGTGGTGGCCGGCCAGGCGGTCAGCACGCTCGAAGAGGTCGCCTGGCAGCTCTGGCAGGGCGACGAGATCGCCGAGGAGACCTTCTTCTACGATCCGGCGCAGCTGAAGGTTTGAGGACCGGCGCCTACCCCGCCCGAACCTCCCGCGGGCTCTTCCCGGTCCAGCGTTTGAACGCCCGCGAAAAGGCCGCGGCTTCAGAGAACCCCACCAGATAGGCGGTCTCGTTCACCGAGACCTTCCGGGTCCCAAGGTAGTCGAGCGCCATCCGCCGGCGCAGGTCGTCCAGCACCGCCTCGAAGGTCACCCCCTCCGCCTTGAGCCGGCGGAACAGGGTCGGGCGGCTCATCCCCAGCTTCCCGGCGATCGCGTCCATGCTCGCCTGGCCGGTGTGCAGGACGGGCGCCAGCAAGGCCTCCACCTGGCCGCGGGCGGTCTTCGCGCCCTCCAGGCTCGCCAGCAGGGCGTCGGCGTGCCGGCTCAATATGCCGAAGGCGTAGCGCGGCTGCAGCTGCATGCGGTGGAAGATCCAGCGTTGGTCGAGCAGCATCGCATTGCGGGCGCCCTCGAAGGTCACCGGCGCCTGGAAGATCCGCTCGTACTCGGCGCGATAGGCCGGCGCGGGATGGGTGACCTGCACCGCCTTGACGAGCTGGCTGACCCCGAACCGCCGCGGCCCGCAGACCATGCCGGCGAAGGTCGACTCGGTGAGTTCGGAGAACGCGTTGGGGTTCTCGCGGGTATCGACCATCCACAGGTCCTCGCCCTCGCGCACCAGCTGGAAGCGGTCGGGCGGGCCGTCGAATTCCACCACCAGCCGGCCATAGCGGTTGAGCTGCGCGAACGCCTCCAGCATGGTCTCCGACGCAAGGCCGATCAGGCCGACGACCGACACCTCCGAGAAGTCCCGCTCCTCGCCATAATGCAGCGCCAGCGCCGGGTCGCCCGCCAGCGCCTGGCCGGCGCGCATCAGCGCCACATAGCGCGAAAACGGAATGCGGGTGTCGTGGTCCTCGAGGTCCCCCGGATCGATCCCCGCGCGCGCCAGCAGCTCGGCCTGGGGCGCGCCCCTCGACACCGCCAGCCGCATCAGGCCCTTGGCCAGCCCGGCCGCGACTGTCAGCTCCGCCATCGCCCAGCTCCGCCTCGCCCCACCTGGGGCCTCCTGAACTCCAGGATCATGTTTTTGCCGCCTGCGGTCATGGCGATTCACCGGGTCTGGCTTTAGCTCAACCTCGGTTCGAGAGGGAGTGGACATGACGATCGCCGGCGCGGCCCTGCATTCTACGGAGCGGGCGGGAGGTCTGTTCCAGCGCCTCCTGCCCCGGCGGCTCGGCAACCTCTATGGCGGCCACCGGCTGGCGATCTGGCTGCTGGTTCCCGTGGTCGCGACCCGGCTGGCCATGGGCGCCAACAGCGTCGTCAACACCCGCTTCGTGGCCTCCGGCCCTGACGCGATCCCGTTGTCGACCTACGACCCCGCCGCCGCCCAGGCGGTGATCTCCCTGTTCGCCCTCCTGGGCCTGTCCCACCTGCTGGTGGCCCTGCAGGGGGTGATCGTGCTGGTCCGCTACCGCGCCCTGGTCCCGCTGTTCTACCTGCTGCTGCTGGCCCACGCCCTGGGCGCCCAGGCCCTGCTCGCCGCACGGCCCATCGCCGCCGCCACGCCGGGCTTCGGCGTCTCGCTCAGCCTCGTCCTGCTGGCGGCGACCGTCGCGGGCTTCGTCCTGTCCCTGGCGCCGTCCGCCATCCCCTCGCAAGGAGTCCGCTGATGGGCCACCTCATCGTCGATCCCGCCGCCGCCTGGTACGTCAAGGACGCCGCAGAGGCCCTGCTGATCCTGCACATCGGCGGCGGCACGGTGGGGCTCCTGTCGGGCACGGTCGCGCTGGCGGCCCGCAAGGGCGGACGCCTGCACAGCCTGTCCGGCAGGGCCTTCATGGTCTCCATGCTGTCGATGGCGGGGGTCGGGGCCGCGGTCGCGCCGTTCATGGCCGACCCCGTCTCCACCGTGGCCGGGATCATGACGCTCTATCTGCTGATCAGCAGCTGGCTCACCGTCAAACGCCGGCCGGGCGAGATCGGCCGCATCGAACCCTTCGCCGCCCTGGTCCCGCTGGCCGTCGCCCTGGCCGGCGCGACCTTCATAGTCCTGGCGTCGAAGGACCCCAGCGGCACGATCGACGGCCAGCCGCCGCAGGCCTTCTATATGTTCGTGATCGTCGGCGCGATCGCCGCCGCCGCCGACCTCAAGCTGATCCTGCGCCGCGGCGTCGCCGGCGCCGAGCGCCTGGCCCGCCACCTCTGGCGCATGTGTACCGCCCTGTTCGTCGCCTCCGGCTCGCTGTTCCTCGGCCAGCCCCAGGTCTTCCCCGCCGCCATCCGCCACTCGTCCCTGTTGTTCCTGCCCGCGCTCGCCCCTTTGCTCGTGCTGATCTTCTGGATGATCCGCGTCCGCCTGGTGCGCCGCTACCGGCCGGTGGGCGCCGTCGCCGCAGCCTAAGCCGCCGCCGCGCCGCGCTCCGCCGCGATCGCGTCCCGCGCCTGGGCCGCGATCTCGAACGACCGCAGCCGCGCGGCGTGGTCGTAGATCTGGGCCGTGACCATCAGCTCGTCGGCGCCGGTGCGCTCGGCGAAGTCCGCCAGGCCGCGCTTCACGCTCGCCGGGTCGCCGATCACCGCGCAGGACAGGGTCTGGGCCAACAGGGCCCGCGCGCCCGGATCGAGGCGGTCCTCATAGCCCTCCGCCGGCGGCGGCAGAGGGCCGGGCCGGCCGGTCCTCAGGTTCACGAACGCCTGCTGCAGCGAGGTCGCCAGCAGCCGCGCCTCGGCATCCGTCTCCGCGGCCACGACGCTCAGGCCCAGCATCACATAGGGCCGTTCCAGGTGCGCCGAGGGGGTGAACCGCGCCCGATAGAGCTCGACGGCCTCGTCCATCTGGGCCGGGGCGAAATGGGAGGCGAAGGCGAAGGGCAGGCCCAGCGCCGCGGCCAGGCTGGCGCCGAACAGGCTGGAACCCAGGATCCACACCGGCACCTTCGAGCCCTCGCCCGGGATGGCGTGCACCGCCTGGCCCGGCTGCGGATCGTCGAGCCAGGCCATCAGTTCCACCACGTCCTGCGGGAACTGATCGACGTCGCCCGCGAGGGTGCGGCGCAGGGCCCGGGCGGTAAGCTGGTCGGAGCCGGGCGCCCGGCCGACCCCCAGGTCGATGCGGCCGGGGTGCAGGGCCGCCAGCGTCCCGAACTGCTCGGCGATCACCAGGGGCGCATGGTTGGGCAGCATCACGCCGCCGGCGCCCACCCGGATCGTCGAGGTGCCGCCGGCCACATGGGCGATCACCAC
>FSUX01000566.1_pt1 | contig 9811 bp, 10 predicted proteins | sample 1637501 | NCBI WGS metagenome assembly FSUX01 (sample SAMEA3914816, study PRJEB12502) | metagenome | biome: forest; material: soil | place: USA | collected 2011-09-16 | depth 0.3 m
GGCGAGCGGGTGTTCACCCTGGGCTATCCGGCGCCCGACCTCCTGGGCGTCGCGCTGAAGATGACCTCGGGCGAGGTCAGCGCGCTCTCCGGCGACGATTCCCAGAGCCGGCGCACCGACGACGCCCGCTTCCTGCAGGTCTCGATCCCCATCCAGTCCGGCAATAGCGGCGGGCCGGTGATCGATGCGGAGGGGCGCGCCGTCGGCATCGTCACCTCCAAGATGAACATGGCCGGCGAGACCGAGGTCGCCCAGAACGTGAACTACGCCCTGAAGATCGCCTATGTGCGGAACCTGCTGTCCGAACTCCCGGCGCTCGGCCCATCGCGGTCGGCCAAGGCCAGCGCCTCGATCAGCGGCCTGGTGGCGGAGCTCAAGGGTTCGGTCTTCCTGATCATCGCCTCGCGGGAGGCGAAGCAGGCGCCGTAGCGCCTGGGCGGATCAGGCACGAAAACGCCGCCGATCGCGAGACCGGCGGCGTCTTGTCGTTCGGTTGGCGAGCGCGCCTAGGCGGCGACGCCAAGCCCGCGGCGACGGCGCAGGGCCACGCCGGCCAGGCCGAATCCGCCGAGCATCAAAGCCCAGGTGGCGGGTTCAGGAACGCTGCTGGAGAAGATCATATGGCCGTCCGCCGCAGTGGTTTCGAAGGCGTCGCCGGTGTCGCCGCCGCTGGAGGTGCTGCCCTCGAGCACCCAGGAGTCGATCGGCATGCCGGTGAACGGGTCGGTGCGGAACACGCCCGAATGGACGTCGGCGTCATGGGCGCCGAGGTTCAGGCCGGCATAGGCGCCGCTACCCATGAACCCCATGAACACGCCGCCGGGACCGAAGCCGCCGACATTGCTGGATTCATTGCCGATGGCGACCACGACGGTCTCGCCGGCCGCGACGCTGATATCGCCCGAATTGAACGACATGTCGCCGCAGCAGCCGGACACCGCCGTGGTGAAGAAGCTGCCCGTCAGCGCCGCACCGCTATTGTTGGTCCACTCGGCGAAGCCGGTGTCCGGGCTCGGGCCGCCGCCGCCGAGGAAGGTCCCCGAGGGCGTGCTGAAGGCGTAGTGAGTGGTGAGGGTGAAGTTATAGGACGCCGCGCCAGCCGGAGCAGCAATGGCCGCCGCGGCGGCCAGGGACAATGCGCACAGGACACTTTTCATCGTAGCAACCTCCCAGAGCAAATTGAGCCTGAGTTAACGCTGTTATCCGAGCGGGTTCAATCCGATTTGTTCCCAGCAGGAAAGATTTCACACACCATCCAAAGTAGTGTCACGTACCCGACATTCAAATGGACAGGTTTCAGTCTCCCTTGAACGCCCCGATGCGCTTGTCGAGGAAGGCTTCGACTCCTTCCCGAAAATCTCCGCTTCGCGACGTCAGCAGGTACTGGTCCCGGTCCATGTAACTCGACGCCAGATGGTTGGCGCCGGCGATCCTGTTCACCTGTTCCTTGGTCATGCGGACCGGCAGGGGCGGCAGGGCGCAGACCTTGTCAGACCAGATCCGGGCGGCGGCAAGGGCGTGGCCCGCAGGCGCCACCTCGTCGGCCAGGCCCCAGGCGAGGCAGGTCTGGGCGTCCGCCGGCTCGCCGAACATCACGAAGCGCTTGGCCCGCGCCGGGCCGGCCAGGCTCACCAGCCGTGGCACACTGCGCCAGCTCATATTGATGCCGAGGGGCACTTCCGGCAGGCGCATATAGGCGCCCTCGCCCAGGATCCGGAAGTCGCAGGCGACAGCCAGCGCGCAGGCGCCGCCGATGCAATAGCCCTCGATGGCGGCGATCGTCACCGCCTCGATCTCCTCCCAGGCCTCGCACATGTCCGGGCCGGCCATCACCGCCTGGCGAGTTTCCAAGACGGTGGCGGCCGCGGCGCGGGCCTGGACGCCGCCCAGATCGGCGCCGGCGGAGAAGTAGGTCTCGGCGCCCGCCAGGATCACCGCCAGCACATCGGTGCGCCGGCGCAGCAGCACCGCCACCTCGGTGAGTTCCCCCATCAGGGCGCCGTTCAGCGCATTGCGGGCGTCCGGCCGATGCAGGCTCACCTGGGCGATCGGGCCCTCGCGGGCGATCTGCAGGCAGGTCCAGGCGCGGTCGAACAGGGGATCGGTGGTCATCGGCGGGCCTCGGCTTGTGACCATCGCAGTGTTGGCTTTTCCGCGGCGGGCCGCCAGCCACCGACACAAAAGGTGCAAACCCCGTGTCTAGGAGAGCCTGATGAAGGAGAGACGGATGAGACTCGCCACCCTGGTCCTCAGCCTGGTCCTGGCCGCCGCGACGGCGCCGGCCGAAGCCCGCGACGCGCCGGCCGGCGGTGGCCTGGCGAACGCGACCCTGCTGCTGGTGCGCCACGCAGAGAAGCCGGACAGCGGGTCGGGCCTCACCCCGGCCGGCGAGGCCCGGGCCCGGGCCTATGCCAGCTATTTCCGCCATTTCGAGGTGGATGGCGCGCCGGTGAAGATCGCGGCGCTGATCGCCACCGCCGACACCGCCAGGAGCACACGGCCGCGACTGACCCTGGAGCCCCTCAGCCGGGCGACCGGCCTGCCGGTGCTGCAGCCGTTCGCGGACGACGACGTCAAGGCCCTGGCGGACCAGCTGCGGCAGGGTCCAGGGGGACGGACGACCCTGATCGCCTGGCATCATGGCAAGCTGCCGAAGCTGCTGGGGGAGCTGGGGGCCGGGTGCGAGGGCGTGGTCCCCGAGAAGTGGCCGGCGGAGGTCTATGACTGGGTGGTGGTGGTCCGCTACGGCCGCGACGGCGCTGCGCGGTCCTGCAAGCTGGTGAAAGAGCCCGACCCGCTCGGGTGATATCCGCTCGACCGACGGCCGCCCCTATCGACATCGTCCGCCGCCGAGGCGAACATCCCCAGGATTCGGGGTGAACCATCATGATGAGACGATCGTTCGGCGCGGCGTTCGCGCCCCTGCTGCTTGCCCTGACGACCGTCGGCGGCATGGCGATGGCCGCTCCGCCCGCGTCGCCCCCGGCGCCCCTGGCGCCCGCCGCCGACCAGGCCGAGGCCCGGGCGATCCTCAAGGAGCTGGTGGAGATCAACACCACCCACGCCCAAGGTACGCTCGCCGCCGCGGAGGCGTTGGCGGCGCGGCTCACGAAGGCCGGGTTCGCCGGCGACGACCTGCAGCTGCTGGCGCCGGCGGAGCACCCGAAGAGCGCCAGCCTGGTGGTGCGCTATCGCGGCAAGGGCGTCGGCAAACCGATCCTGTTCATGGGCCACCTCGACGTGGTGGAGGCCAGGCGCGAGGACTGGTCGATGGACCCGTTCAAGCTCACCGAGCAGGACGGCTATTTCTACGGCCGCGGCTCCGGCGACATGAAGGACGGCGACGCGGTGATGGCCCAGGCGCTGATGCGGCTGAAGCGCCAGGGCTTTGTTCCCGACCGCGACATCATCGTCATGTTCACCGCCGACGAGGAGGCCGGCGGCGACGCCAACGGTCCGGAATATTTGCTGAAGGCGCACCGGCCGCTGATCGAGGCGGCGACGGCCTATAATTTCGACGGCGGCGGCGGGGTGCTGAAGAACGGCAAGCGCAGTTATTACGAGCTCGGCTCCAGCGAGAAGGTCTATCTGACCTTCACCCTGGAGACGACCAGCCCTGGGGGTCACGGCTCCCTGCCAGGCCCGGACAACGCCATCTACCGCCTGGCCGACGGGCTGGCGCGCATCGAGGCCTACGCCTTTCCGGTGACCACCACCGCCACCACCCGGGCCAGCTTCAAGGCCTTCGCCGAGCTGACGCCGGGGCCGGACAGCGCCGACATGCGGGCCATGGCGGGCGCGTCGCCCGACCCTGCGGCGGCCGAGCGACTGAGCAAGACGGTCTGGAACAATGCCGAGCTGCGCACCACCTGCGTCGCCACCCTGATCTCCGGCGGCCATGCCGAGAACGCCCTGCCGCAACGGGCGAGGGCCACGATCCAGTGCCGGATGATGCCCAGCGACACGACGGCCAACGTGCAGGCGACCCTGGTGCGGGTGTTGAACGACCCGAAGATCAGCGTCGCCGTGGACACCGCCGCCATCGTCAGCCCGGAATCTCCGCCAACCCCGGAGGTGCTGGGCCGCCTGGAGCCGGTGATCCATTCCATGTGGCCCGGCGTGCCGATCGTGCCGACCATGGCCACCGGGTTCAGCGACGGACGCCAGACCCGCAACGCCGGGATCCCCACCTATGACGTGGGCGGCCTGTGGGGCGAGGCGGGCGAGAACCGCGCCCACGGCCGTGACGAGCGCATCCAGGTGAAGGGCTTCGACGAGAGCGTCGAATATGCCTATCGGCTGATGAAGGCCCTGGGGTCCGGCAAGTAGCGCAGGCCGGGTCCTGTTGCAGCGCACGGAACGATCGCTGGCCGGGCATCTCCAGGCCTTATTGCGTAATGCCTCAGTCCGTCATTGCATTGCAGCATATGAAGCGGATATTGCCCGGAACTTGCAGGCGGTGGGGTCGTTGATCCGGTCGCGTGCCGGAATGGAGCTTATTCGCCATGATGATGACCCCCCTTCGCGTATTCCCCAGCCTGTTCATCGGCCGCCGTTCCCTGGTGGACGCCATGGAAGTGAACCTGAACGACCCGCGCGGCGTGGCCTTCACCTGCGGCGCCTGCGACGAGGTCGTCCTGAAGGCCGAGAGCCGCGAGGCGATCCGCGACGTGGTGGTGAAGTGCCGCTGCGGGGAATTCAACCAGCTCTGATCGGGCGGCTGGGTTTCCGCCTGCTCAGCGCCCCGCCAGCTCGTAGATCCGGTCGATGGCCGCCATGTTGGCGATGGCGTCCGCGCCGCCGGTGAGCGGCTGGGTCTTGCCGGCCATCACCGCCACCACGTGGTCCAGCTGGGCCTCGTAGGTCGAGGCCCCATCCACCGGCTGCTCCACCGTCTCGCCGCCGATCGTCGTCGTGAAGCGGCAGCCATATTGCGGGGCCAGGAAGTTGACGATCTCGAGCCGGCCCTTGGAGCCGCCGAGGGTCGCCCGGGCATTGCGGGTCTCCGGGACCATGGAGCAGGAGATGTCGGCCCGGGCGCCGGAGGGGAAGGCCAGGGCCGCGGTCATGCTCGCATCCACCCCGTCCACGAACGTCCCGCGGGCCTCGCGGATCTGCGGCTCCTCGCCCAGGAGGGTCCGCATCAGGTGCAGGGGATAGCAGCCCAGGTCCATCAGGGCGCCGCCGCCCTGTTCGGCGCTCCAGCGCAGGTCGCCGGTGGTGTTGGGGATGGCGACCTCGAACACCGCGTTGGCACGGTGGATCTGGCCGAGCGCACCGGAGCGGACCAGGTCCTCGGCCCGGCGGATCACATTGTGGAACCGGTAGTGGAAGGCCTCGATCAGCGGCCGGCCGGCGCGCTCGGCGGCCTCGACCATGGCGCGGGCCTCCGAGGCGTCGCGGGCGAAGGGCTTCTCGCAGAGCACCGCCTTGCCGGCCTCCAGGGCGGCGATTGTCCATTCAGCGTGGCCGGCCGGGGGCAGGCCGTTATAGACAAGGTCGATGTCGTCCCGGGCGATCAGTTCGGCATAGGAGCCGGCGACCGCGGCTATGCCCTGGGTCTCGGCGAAGGCTTTCGCCCGGGCGGGGTCGCGGGCGGCGACCGCGGCGATGGTGACGTCGTCTCGGGTCGCGACCGGGGCGATGACGGCCGTGGGGGCGATCCGCGAGGCGCCCAGAAGTCCGATCCTCAGCATGCCGCGCCCTCCTGAAATCGCTCGCGCTCCCCGGGCGCCGTCGCCCAACCCGGTTTACATCGCCGCGAGTCCGACATCTGTTAACCATGCCCGGCCGGGGCGGACCAGGGGAGGGGCTGACCATGATCGACCATTGTGAATTCCCTTATGGAGAACCTGTCAGCCTGTATGGCGACCTGCCGGGCCTGCTGCTGCTGATCCTGGTCTTCGCGGTGGGGATGGCCGTGGGGATGGCCGCGGTGAGCTATCGCCGGCGCCGGCGCGGGGCGGACGGGTCCGAGGACGGAGCGCCGCTCGATCCGATCTGAGCGGAGGCGGCGTCTTTTCCTTAGCGCGCGATCCGTGCGACCGTGAACCGCGCGCGATGGCGCGTCGGTCCTTAGAGCCGGATGGCTTCTCTTGAAGCCTGAATCCGGCTCTAAACTTTTGAATTCAGAGCACGATTCAACGGTCAGACGATTCCATCTGACCGCATCGTGCTCTGGGACAGGGGTGGCAGCTGATGGTTTCGCAACGGCCGGAGTCGCGTGGCGGAGCGGGCCGCAACGACGCCTGCCCCTGCGGCAGCGGACGCAAATCCAAGCATTGTTGCGCCGGAAAGGCGGCCGCCGGGTCCTTCGAGGACCAGTTGGCCGAGGCGGAGTTCCGTCGGGGACTGGGCCTGGAGCGGGAGGGGCGGGCGGACGAGGCGGTGACGGCCTACCGGCTGGCGGCGAGCCTGCGACCTCTGCCGCGGGCCCACAGCCGCGCGGGCCACGTGCTGCTCACCCTGGGGCGCGGGCAGGCGGCGGCGGCGGAGTTCCGCGCGGCCGCGGCGGCCGATCCGCGGAGTTCCGAACGGCGGATGGACCTGGTCCGCGCCTTGACCCTCGAGAAGAGGGACGCCGAGGCGGAGGCGGAGGTGCGGGGCGCCCTGGCCGCCGACCCGGGCAGCGCCGACGGATACTGGCTGCTGGGCCGGATCCTGGCGGACGGCGGCCGGTTCGGAGAGGCGCGGGCGGCGCTGGAACGGTCCATCGCCCTCAATCCCCGGCAGGGGGTGGTCTATTATGACCTGGTCCGCAGCTTCACCCTCACCGAGGCCGACCGGCCGCTGATCCGTCGGATGCTGGCCGTCGCCCGGGCGCCGGCGGACACCGATCAGCGGGTGCGGCTGCAGTTCGCGCTGGGCAAGGCGTTCGACGATCTCGGGGACCCCGGCGCGGCGATGCAGCACTTCGCCAGGGCCAATGGGCTCAAGACGGCCATGGTCGCCTTCGACCGGGCGGGGTTCGCGGCCCGCGTCGACACCCTGATCGCTCGGTTCACACCGGCTTTCTTCGCCGCCCACGCAGCCGGGGGGAGCCTCTCCGAGACGCCGGTGATGGTGCTGGGCCTGCCGCGCTCCGGCACGACCCTGGTGGAACAGATCCTGTCGAGCCACGCCGAGGTCGAGGGGGCGGGAGAGTTGCAATTCTGGCCTGCCCACAGCGCCGGCTTCGACCGCCCGACCGACGACGCCGCGATCGGCGACCTGCAGCAGATGCTGGCCCGCGAGGCGCTGGCGACCCTGGAGGCGATCGCTCCGGGGGCGTCACGGGTGACGGACAAGAACCCGTTCAATTTCCTTTGGATCGGCCTGATCCACCTGGTGTTCCCCCGCGCGGTGATCCTCCACTGTCGGCGCAGTCCCATCGACACCTGCCTGTCGATCTTCTCGACCTACTTCGCCCCGCGGCCGGACTTCCCCGCCGACCGTGACGATCTGGTGTTCTATTATCGGCAGTACCAGCGCCTGATGGACCATTGGCGCGCTGTGCTGCCCCCCGAGCGCTTCGTCGAACTGGACTACGAAGCGCTGGTGGCCGACCCGGAGCCGCAGTCCCGCCGGTTGGTCGCCGCCTGCGGCCTGACCTGGGACCCGGCATGCCTGCGCCCGCAGGACAATCGGCGCATCGTGCGGACCGCCAGCCGATGGCAGGCGCGCCAGCCGATCAGCGCCGCCTCGGTGGCGCGCTGGCGGCGCTATGAGCCCTGGCTTGGAAGCTTGGCTATTCTGAATTCAGGTCGTCGAGTCTAATAATTCAATGACGGATTGCTGTTGAGAGGTCATTGATTCGAGACTTTACGAGTTGTTAGCCCCGTGTCAGTTTGCCGCACTAGGCCGCCGGTCAATAAGCCGGGTGGCGTTTCTTGGGAGGCTGTCAGATGGGTACTCGGAGTTGGAAACTTGCGGCGCTTTCGACGGCGGCGGTTCTCGCGCTGGCAGTAGGTCAGTCGGCCCACGCCACCACGGTCGCGACGATCAGCGGGAGCTATGACCTGCTGGCCTACGACACGGCCGGCCTGACGTTCCACAACACCAGCGGTGGCACGTTCACCAATGTAAAGATGGTGCTGACGGGCTATCAGGCGGGGACGCTGAACAACGGGCTGACCAAGACCGTCACGCTGGCCGACATGGCCGCCGGCGACACCAATGTGGTCTGGGGATCGATCCCGGGCCAGGACGGGTCGGTCACGCCGGGCAATCTGACGGCCTATGACTATGACGACGAATGGGGCAACACCCCCTCCGGCTACACCAACCCAGCCTGCGTCGTCGGCGCCGCCCTCTGCTCCCCGGTGGGCAATTTCAAGGTGGTCTGGACCGCGACCATTTCGGGCGGAGCGTTCAACGGCGACGCCGTGTTCTCGGTCTTCAGCCCGACCTCCAACTTCACCGGCGGCTTCGTCGGCTGGGAGGGCCTGGATCCCAACGGCATCTCGGAGTCGATCTACGACCAGCACAGCGGCTCCCTGACGGGAACCATGGCGATCATTCAGCTTGGCCTGCCGACGCCGGAACCCTCGATCTGGGTGATGATGCTTGCCGGCTTCGGCGGCATGGGCTTGGCCCTGCGTCATGCGCGGCGTCGTCAGTTCGCCTGACCTCGACCGCCGAAACAACCTTGGGCGCCGCCGGCCATCGCCGGCGGCGCTCTTGTCATGTGAGGTCGCAGCCAGTTGGGGCGACCAACATAGGTTCTAGCTGGCCAGGGCCGCGCCCCACTCGTTCCAGCCGGCGATGCGCGGGGTGCGAGGCACGTACATGGTCTCCAGCCAGTCGAGCTTGAACCCGGCCTCGCCGATGGCGCTGGCCACCGGGCGGGTGAGATGACAGCCGCCGGCGATGCGTTTCCAGATCGGCTCGACCCGTCGTTGCCACCTGGCGACATCGGCGTCGGGGGCGAGGCCGTGTTCGCAGAACAACAGCCGGCCGGAGGGCTTCAGCACCCGGCGCGCCTCGGCCAGGGCGGCGGCCGGGGTGTGGACCGAGCAGAGGGTGAAGGTGCAGACCACGCAGTCGAAGGCCCGGTTCTCGAAGGGCAGGGCCTCGGCGGTTCCGTCCTCGACCCGCACCCGCAAGCCCTCGGGGCGAGGCGCCGCGAGCGCGATGGCCCGCAGTTCCGGCGCGGGGTCGACCCCCAGCACCGCGTCCACCTTGCGCGGATCGTAGAAGCCGAGATTGAGCCCCATGCCGATCCCCAGTTCCAGCACCCGGCCGGCGGCGCGGGGCACGATCTTGGCCCGCTGCTTCATCATCGGCGGCGAGGAGCAGGCGCAGGTGAGCAGTTTCGGCAGGATGAAGCGGTCGTAGAGGCTGGCCATGGCCGGACCATCGCCGACTGCGGCCTTCTAAGCTAGTGCTCCGATAGCGGCGCGCCGCCGGGGGCGCCCGGGGCCGGGCGGCAGAAGGGCACGATCACCAGGGCCAGGATGAAGGCCCAGGCCATCAGCCGGAAGGTGTCGGCGAAGGCCAGGGTGGCGGCCTGCCGGCCGATGACGGCGGCGAGGCGGGACTCGGCCAGGCCCAGGGCCCGGGCCGGATCGGACGTGAAGCCCTGGGCGTAGGCGGTGAGGCCGGAGATCATCTCCCCGGTCTTGCCGGGCGCGAGCGCCTCGCCGATCCGCGCGGTGTGCCAGCGGCCGAAATCCCCCAGCCAGGTGGTGACCACGGCGATGCCGATCGCGCCGCCGAGGTTGCGCATCAGGTTGAACAGGCCCGAGGCGTAGCGGAGTTCCGAGGGCGCGGCGCCGTTCAGGGCCATGCCGACCGCGGGCACGATGCACAGCAGCATGGCGAAGCCACGCAC
>FSUX01000914.1_pt1 | contig 9725 bp, 9 predicted proteins | sample 1637501 | NCBI WGS metagenome assembly FSUX01 (sample SAMEA3914816, study PRJEB12502) | metagenome | biome: forest; material: soil | place: USA | collected 2011-09-16 | depth 0.3 m
GGCTTCATCTGCTTGATCAGGTTGATCTCGAGCAGCAGCGCGTCGGTCTCGGTGCGGGTGGTGACGAACACCATCGAGCGGGTCAGGTCGACCATCAAGGCGATGCGCTGGGTATGGAACCGGCCTTGGGCGTATTGCAGAACGCGCTTCTTCAGGCTGCGGGCCTTGCCCACATAGAGGACCTCGTCGTCCTCGCCGATCATCCGATAGACCCCCGGCGCATCGGGCAGCCGTCGGACCTCATCCTTGATCAGGGCGGCGCCCTTCAGGGCCGGCGCTTCGGTGATGTCCGTGGGCATGGTGGCGAATATAGGCGAGTCCGCCGTCCCGCGCAGGGGGCGTGACTCGGAACATGATCCCGCGCTTCACGTTTGGGCTGCGCAGATGCGCCGTCGCCCGGGGGACCACCATGGACAAGATGTTCGCGAAATTCGCCAACGCCACGGCCAAGGCGACGGGCAGCCCGATCGCCTTCCTGCTCTGCGTGGCCAGCGTGTTGATCTGGGCGGCCACCGGGCCGGCTTTCCACTTCTCGGAGACCTGGCAGCTGGTGATCAATACCGGCACTACTATCATCACCTTCCTGATGGTGTTCCTGATCCAGAACACCCAGAACCGCGATGGTGCGGCGATCCAGACCAAGCTCGACGAGCTGATCCGGGCCTCGGACGCCGAGGACGAGTTCATGGGCATCGAGGCCCTCACCGACCGGGAGCTCGAGCACCTGCACAAGAAGTGCGCCCGCGCCGCGTCCCGCAGCCACAGGATGCTGCAGCAGGCGGAGGCGGAGCGGACATCCCGATCTGCCTCGAAGGCCTCGGCGTCCAAGGCCCTGGTCGCCCCGGCGGGACAGAGCGTCGCCAAGGCCCCGGCGACGAAGCCAACCCGCAGGAAGACCAGCGCTTGATGCTGAGGGCCACCGACCCCACGCCGCCAGAGCTGGGCCCCGACGAAACCGCGCTCGCCGACCACATTGAGGACGCCGTCGCCGCCGTCGCCGAGTTCCAGCTTGAGCATCATCGGGCCGCCACCCCTCTCCAGCGCCGCATCGACCGCCTCACCGACCTGCTGGGCCAACCGCTCGCGCCCATCCTGATCTTCGCCGTGATCGCCGTCTGGGCGGCAGCCACCGCCCTGGCCGGGAAGGGCGGGGTCAACCAGCCGTCCTTCGCCTGGATGGAGTTGGCCGGAACCATGGCCGCCCTGCTGGTCTCGGTGCTGATCCTGGTGACCCAGCGCCGGGAGGATGAACTGGCCGAACGCCAGTCGCGGCTGATCCTGGAACTGGCCCTGCTGTCCGACAAGAAGAGCGCCAAGATCATCGCCCTTCTGGAAGAACTGCGCCGTGACCATCCGGACCTGGCCGACCGGATCGACGAGGAGTCCAATGAGATGGCCACCCCGGTCGACCCCAAGACCGTCCTGGCCGCCATCGACGAGCGCGCCACGCCTTCCTAGGCCAGGGTCAGACTCAGCCGGCTGAACTGTTCCCAGTCGGCCCTCATCACCACGACGCCCTGGTCGCACACCACCGCACGCTGGTCGTTCGCCGGCAGCAGCAAGGTGAGGCTCGCGCCCGTCAGGCCCTCGATCCGCACCTTCAGCGTGTCGCTGTCGGCCTCGACCCGCACCCGGGTGACCTTGGCGCCCACCTCCCGATAGGCGGTGGAGACGCCGTCATCCTCGAAACACGCGCCCTCGGCCTCGCCCTGGGCCGGGGCGAAGATCGCGAAGGCCCGCTCGTCCGCCGGAGCGGCGAAGTGCTGCTCGGCGATGTTCAGCGGCACGCAGGCGCCTTCGCGCACCAACAGCGGCGGCCGACCCCAGGGCGCCCGCACCCGAACCGTCCCGCCGCCCTCGAACCGCCGCCCGTCCCAGAAATCCCGCCAGGCCGCGCCGGCCGGGAGATAGACCTCGCGCTCCGCCCCGTCGGCCTCGATCACCGGGGCGGCCAGGATGTCGGGCCCCGCCAGGAAGTCGAAGCTCGCCTCCAGGCAGGCCGGATCGTCCGGGAAGTCGTGGAAGGTGGGCCGCAGGATCGGCTCCAGCTCCGCATGGTGGCGCCAGAGCTGGTGGTAGAGATAGGGCATGAACCGGTAGCGCCAGCGGATCAGGCCGGCGATCGCCCCGGTGGCCTGGGGATGCATCCAGGGCTCGTTCACCGAGCCGTCGTCGTTCCAGGAATGGATGCTGAACCGCGGGACCAGCAGGCTGGCTTCCACCCACCGCACCAGGAGATCCGGGTCCGGCGCGGGCCCCGCGAAGCCGCCGATATCGTGCCCGAAATTGGAGATGCCGCTCAGCGACAGGCCGAGGCCCATGGGGATGTTGTAGGCCAGGGTCTCCCAGGAGGTGGCGTTGTCCCCCGACCAGGTCTGCACATAGCGTTGCATGCCGACCATGCCCGAGCGAGACACCTGATAGGGCCGCATCTGCGGATCGTGGGCGACCTCGGCCAGGCGCGAGGCGCGCATCATCAAGAGGGTCTGCAGCGGCTTGGCCTCCCGCGCGGGCCAGGGCCGGCCGAAGCCCCCCGCCTGGGCCGAGGGCGACCAGATCTCGTACTCGTTGTTGTCGTTCCAGATGCCGCCCACGCCGTAGTCCAACAGGGACTCGCTGACATTGGCTTTCCACCAGGCCGCGGCGCCCGGGGCGGTGAAGTCGATATAGGCCCCGATCTCGTCCCAGAACTGCACCCAGGCCGGCTCGCCGGCGCCGTCGCAGATCAGGTGGCCGGCGGCCCGCGCCTCCTCGAACCGCGGATGGTCGCGCAGCAGGCAGGGTTTGACATTGGCCACCAGGTGCACGCCCCGCTCAGCGTAGCTGGCCACGAAGCCCATGGGGTCGGGGAACTTGTCCCGGTTCCAGTTGAACACGTAGCGCTTGTCGCCGATCGAGGTGTAGCCGGACGACAGGTGGAAGCTGTCGCACAGGATGTCGTGGGTCTCGCAGCCCTCCAGGAAGCCGGACATCTGCGCCTGGGCGTCCGGCGCGTCGGTATAGCTCATGGTGGAGCCGGAATAGCCCAGGCTCCAGCGCGGGGTGAAGGTGGGGCGGCCGGTGAGCCAGGTGAAGCGCCGGGTGACGTCCGCCACCCGCGGCCCCGCGATGACGTAATAGTCCAGGTCGCCGTGCGGGGCGGTGAAGGCGCGATAGAGGCCGTGATAATTGTCCCGCTCGCATCCGAAGTCGAACGCGCAGTCCGACAGGGTGTCGTAGAAGATCCCGAACGCCGCGCCCCCCTCCCCGGGTCGAACATTGGGCTGCAGGGTGATGTAGAACGGGATGTGCTTGTAGAGCGGGTCCGAGGTCCGGGCGCTGTAGCCCATGGCGTCCATGTTGCGCAGCCGCAGCCGGCGGCCCGCCCGGTCCATCTCCCCGCTGCGTTCCCCCAGGCCGAAATATTTCTCCCCCGGCCGGGTGGCCAGGTAGTGATGCACGGCCTCGTCCCACCAGCCGAAATTATAGGCCTGGGTCGGCCGGTCGCCGGCGATGGGCGCCCAGCCCCCCGGCGTCATCATCTCCCAGGCGCAGGCGAAGCCCAGGCGCTGGACGGTGAGCCTCAGCCGCTCGGTGGTGAGCACCAGGGCCTCGTCGGTCTCGGCCAGGTCGAAATCGGGGCAGCTGAAGCCTGACACGTCCAGGCGGTCCCGCCCGGCCTCGGCCACGTCTTCGGCCCCCGGCGCGATGGCCCAGGTGACCGGCATGACGAAGGCGCCAGCGGGGAGCACCGCCACCCGGATGATGTCCGGTTCCAGGACCCGCAGGTGGACCACGGCGCCGTCGTCGGCGGTGAGGGTCAGGCCGCCGGTATGGCGATCGAGCCGCGCAAACCGCGGCGGATGGGCGAGGCTTGCCATGATCAGGCCCGCGCGGCGGCGGGTTGTGGCGACCGGATCAGCGACACCAGGGCCACGGCGCCCACCAGGTCGAACACCGCCAGACAGCCGAACAGCGGCCCATAGCCAACCGTGTCGGCGAAGGCGCCGATGGAGAGGGAGAACAACAGGCCTCCGGCCCATCCCGCCGTGCCGACGAATCCGTTGGCCGTCGCCACCACCTCGGGCGCGAACACGTCGGCGGACAGCGTGTTGATCAGGACCGAAATCATCTGGTGGGCGAAGCCTCCGACGCAGAACAAGCCAATGGCGGTATAGGGGTCCGCCGCCAGGCCGATACAGCCTGGGCCGATCATCAGCACGGCCCCCAGCACCACACCGGCCGTGCGTGACGGAATCAATCGCATCCCCAGCCGGCGCATCAGGAACGGCGAGATATAACCCCCCAGGATGCCCCCCAGGTCCGCCGCCAGGAACGGCAGCCAGGCGAAGATGGCGATCTGCTTGAGGTCCATGTGCCGCTCGGTGGCCAGATAGAGCGGGATCCAGAAGCTGAAGGTCTGCCAGGCGGGTTCGGCCAGGAAACGGGGAATGGCCAGGGCCCAGAAGGCCCGGCTCTTCAGGATCCGCACCATCGCCCCGGGTTCCCGGGGCGCCGGCGGGGTCTGGCCGGCCTCGATATAGGCCAACTCGGCGGGCGAGATCGCCGGATGGGTCTGGGGCGGGCGATAGACCAAATACCAGAGCGCCGCCCAGAGGAGCCCCCCAGCCCCGGTGACGATGAAGGCGGCGCGCCAGCTATAGGCGAGGCTGAGGCCGATCACGATCGGCGGGGCGATCAGGGCGCCCAGGGAGGTGCCGGCGTTGAAATAGCCCACGGCGACAGAGCGCTCCTTGGCCGGGAACCAGGCGCCCACCGCCTTGATCCCCGAAGGCACCGCCGCCGCCTCGGTGAGGCCGAGCAAGCCCCGGAACGCGGCCATGGACATCCAGCCCCCGGCCCCGGCGTGCAGCATATTGGCCAGCGACCAGCCCACGGCGAAGATCGCGAAGCCCAGGCGCAGGCCGATCAGGTCGATGATCATCCCGCAGACCGGCTGCATCACCGTGTAGGCGAGCTGGAACGCCCCCACGACATAGGAATATTCCGCGGTGGTGAAGTGCAGGCTGGCCTTGAGCTGCGGCGCCAGCACGCCCAGGGAATTGCGCGCCAGATAGTTGAGGATCGTGCCGCCGCAGACCAGGGCGACGATCCACCAGCGCAGGCCTCGGATGGTTCTCACGACCCGCGCCTGGGGACGTCGTTCCGCCGCGGGGTCGGGGTGGGCAAGGGCGAATCTCCGGTGAGGCCCAGAGTGTGCGGCAGAGCCGGGCCTCGATCCAGGCCCGGTCTGGAACCCCGCCTCGGGTCAGGCGCCCACGGCGGCGAGGCCCGCGCCGGGCGGCCCGCGGAATCGCCGCCCCAGCCGGACCCGCAACATCCAGAAGACCAGGAAGACCAGAGGCGCCAGGGCCGGGATGAACAGCAGCGGCGAGCCGTGCAGGGGCGGTGGGAACACCTGCGGCTGGCCGAGGAACAGCGAGCCCGAGGCGATGAACAGGGCCAGGCACATGCGCCAAAGGTGCCGGGCGACCCGCTGGGCCCCGGAGATCCCCCGGCGCAGGATCATGCGCAGGTCCAGCCCGGCGGCCAGAGCGCCGATGGTGGCGAAGATGTAGGGGGCCGGAGGCGGCGCCCCGTCCACCATGCCGTCCGGGCTGGCGGCCATCATCATCAGGAAGGTCACCCCCGCGGCGACCACCCCCAGGACGGCGACCATGGCGACCACCTCGAACCGGCCCACCGTGCCCGCCGGACGCCGCACCGCCATCCAGGCGGTGGCCAGCAGGTAGAGGGTGAAGCCCCCGGCGACGCTGGAGACCCGGTCGTGGATGAAGGGCGACACGGTCGCGCCGATGGCGGCCATGATCAGCATGGAGACGAAGAAGGTATTGCCGATCCACCGGTGGAGCTGGCCCCCCTTGCGGACGGCCAGGGCCGCGAAGCCGGAGATCAGGCCGATGGTCCCGCCGCCGATGTGCAGGACCAGCAGGGCGGTGGCGCCGGCGCGGAGCAGCAGGGGCGCCTCTGGGCTGACAGGCAGGATCATGCGGCGGCGCCTTCCAGGCCGGAGACCGCGCTGGCGCGGGTCCATTTGGGACCGTCCACGCCCACGACCAGGAGCCAGACGCAGAGCGCCGCCTCCCCGATGAAGCCGGGGGCCATGATGTAGGGTTGGATCTGGCTGCTGAAGGCCGGCCACAGCAGGTAGCTCAGGCTGTCGGTGAGCCAGCCGGCGCCGGCCAGGACCAGCAGCACCCCGAGCGCCCGGGGGAAGAAGGCCGAACGGAAGACCAGCACGCCCAGGAGGGCGCAGTAGATCCCGAAGAAGATCATGCAGAGATTATAGGCCTGGGTGTGGAAGCGCAGGGCGGTCAGCGCCAGGGCCTGGAGCTGGTCCGGCCGGAACACCGCCAGATAGGGCGCGCCGCTGAGCAGCATCGGCGGACCCAGCAGCCAGGTCATCCCCGCCGCCCCGGTGGCGCATCCGGCCAGGCCGAAGAAGGCCGCCGCCAGGGAGCCGGAGCGGCTGACCGGCCTGAGCAGCCCGTAGAGCATGGCGGTGACCCCCACATAGAAGGCGCCGCCCAGGAACTCCGCCGCCACGGCCGTGCGATAGAGCGGCTCAGCCCCCATGATGTGGGCGGCGGTGGCCGCCGCGTCGCCGCGCACGATCAGGCCGGAGCGGGCGACGAGGTCGAAGATCCCGGTCACCATGGTGCCGAGATAGAGCAGGCCGGCGATCCGGGCTCTGAGGCGGGGCGAGGTTTCGGTCATGGGAAGCTCCCGGGGCATTGGAGGGGTCATTCGGCGGCGGCGACGGCCTGCGGCCTGAACCGGGCGGGCGCCCGGGTCCGCAGCAACCAGAAGGCCATCAGCACCAGGGGGGCGAAGGCCGGGACCATGAGGATCGGCGAGTTGTGCAGGGGCGGCGGGAACACCTGGGGCTGGCCGAGGAACAGGGAGGTGGAGGCGATGAACAGGGCGGCGCACATGCGCCACAGGTGCCGGCGGATGCGGGCGAAGCCCTCGACCCCGTTCTGCAGGATCAGGCGCAGGTCGCAGGCCGCCGCCAGCAGGGCCACGGACCCGAAGACGATGGCGGGCTGCCAGGGCAATCCGTCCAGCCGTCCCCGGGGGCTGTGCGCGCCAACCCAGGCCAGGACGAAGAACCCAACGCCCGTGGCCAGGGCGAAGGCCAGGGCGCCGACCTCGAATACGCCGGAGGAGCCCGCCCGCCGGCGCACGGCCGCCCAGCCTGTGCCCACAAGGTAGAAGGTGAAGACCCCGGCCAGGATCGACATGCGCGACGGCGCGAACACGGCCAAGCCCGCGCCCAGGACCGACATGGCCAGCATGGCGGCGAAGAACACGGTCCCGGACCGGCGATGCAGGCGACCGCCCTTGGAGGCCGCCAGGGCCACCGCCCCGGAGAGCAGGCCGACGCCGCCGGCGGCGATGTGGACCATCAGGATGGGGGACATGGCCATCATCAGACGCTCCCTTCCAGCAGGCCCTTGGAGAACATGGAGAAGCCGAAGGCGCCGACGCCCATGAGCAGGGTGACCAGGACCAGGGCCCCCGCGGTGGCCAGCCGGCCATTGGGACCGGCGCCGTCCTTGGCGCGCAGATAGAGCTCCAGCACCGCCAGGGGCACGAGGCAGCAGCCGAAGGACCAGACATTGAAGAAGGTCTCGGTCAGCCCCTTGGGCAGGTGCAGCAGGCCGCGACCGATCATCATCCAGCCGAAAAATCCCACCCGCATGAACCACTGGGCGTTGGCCACCAGATAGAGCCGCAGGGCCCAGCGCCGGTGGGCTGCGATCTGCCGGGACACGGCGGCGCCCCAGGCCAGGCCCACAAAGGCGATGATCAGGACCGCGTTGAGGCTGGTGGCCATCTGGCCCAGGGCCGAGGGTGAGGCGCCCCGGATCCAGACCATGTAGAGCCCAGTGATCGCGAGCAGCAGGGCGGTGACCACAAACACCCGGCCGTTCCAGCGGTGCAGGGCGGGCCACCGGGCGCGCAGGGCGGGAATGAGCTGCACCGCGCCGCCGAAGGCGATAATCCCGGCCAGCAGGGCGTGGGCCCCGAAGGCCAGGTTGCCGGCGGTGTCCCCGGGCACATAGCCCTTGAGCAGCATGTGGTTGCGGCTCCAGGCCGCCATGTTCCCCTGCAGGCTCGAGACCCCGTAAAAGGCCACGATGTAGTAGAAGAACGCCCACTGGCCGAGGACCGCCACCCCAAACCAGAGCCCGGCGGCGGCCTTCAGGGCCTTGTCCGCGAGGACGCCGGGATCGGTCCGGTCGAGGATGGCGGTGGCGCTCATGGGCGGTCCTCTTTCGGCTTGAGACGAGTTGTGCGGCGGGTCAGATCGGCTCGCGGCGACGGCGCAGCCAGACGGCGCCGGCGATGCAGGCCGCGGCGATCACGAGGCCGACCCACAGGCCGGGCGAGGCCACGAACTTGCCGGGGTCCAGTTGCGACAGGCCCACCAGGGGGACCTTGGGCGGGCCCTTTCCCGCCACATGGGCGTGGGTGACGAAGGCGTGGCCGTAGCCGCCGGACAGCCGGTCCCCCAGCAGCATGAGCAGGTGGGTGCTGTTGAAGGCCAGCTTCTCCACCAGGCACAGGGCCAGGGGCGGCAGCAGGGCCCACAGGAACGCGCCACGGCGCGCCCAGCCGGAGACCAGCAGCAGCCAGCCATAGATCGGCGCGTACCACAGGGTCATGGTCACGAGCCCGTAGACCAACACCACGGTCATCTGCGGCAGCGGCAGGGGCGTGATCGGATTGACCCCGTGCAGCAGCAGGACGAGGCCGGCCCAGATCAGCATGACCACCTGGGTGGCGAGGACCACCGCCGTGGCGATCACGGGCATGACGACGAAAGGCACGAACACCTTGGCCAGCACCGTGGTCAGGTCGGACACCGGCAGGGATTTCCAGAACAGGATGCTGCGATCCCGGCGCTCGTTCTGCAGGGCGCCCAGGCAATAGGTCATGCCCACCAGCACGCTGGTCAGGATGATCGCCACCGCGGTGGCGTCATAGGGCGGCGCGACCTCGATGGCCTGGCGGACCGGGTCCAGGGTCAGGACCACACGGCGCCGATCGGGCATGCCGATGCAGCTCACCAGGAAGCCCAGGAAGGTCAGGGCGGCGATCGCCAGGGGGGCCAGATGCAGGGAGCGGTGCTCCCACAACTCCCGGCGCACAGACCAGTAGAAGGGCCGGGTGGCGGAGAGCACAGGGGCTGCGGCGGTTGGCGCCTCGAGGGGCGCCCCGGCCATGTCGTCGTGCGCGGTCATGCGGCGGCCCCTTGGGTGGCGCCCATCCGGGCGACGAACAGGTCGGCGATGCTGGGGGTGCGGATGTCGCCGAGCGGGGCGAGCCGCGCGCGGTCCACATTGTCGAACAGCAGGATGGCGCGGCCGAACACCTGGCGCTCATGGATCGGCTTCAGGGCCCGGGCCGCGGCCAGGTGCTCCGGCGACACCATCACCTCGGTGTAGCGCGCCTCGAAGTCCTCCATGCTGGACTCCAGCACGATGCGGCCGCCCTTGATGAACACCAGGTCCGTGAGGATGTCCTGGATCTCCTCCACCTGGTGGGTGGTGACCACGATGGTGCGGCCGCGGTCGAAATAGTCGTTGAGCAGGGTGTCGTAGAATTCCTTGCGATAGAGCAGGTCGAGCCCCAGGGTCGGCTCGTCCAGCACCAGCAGCTTGGCGTCGATGGCCATGATCAGGGCCAGGTGCAGCTGGGTCACCATCCCCTTGGAC
>FSUX01001185.1_pt1 | contig 9687 bp, 10 predicted proteins | sample 1637501 | NCBI WGS metagenome assembly FSUX01 (sample SAMEA3914816, study PRJEB12502) | metagenome | biome: forest; material: soil | place: USA | collected 2011-09-16 | depth 0.3 m
AACTGGATTGGACCGCATCGCCATCACCGGCGGCGCGCGGCTGGAGGGTGAAATCCCGATCAGCGGCGCCAAGAATTCCGCGATCAAGCTCATGGCGGCAAGCCTGCTGACCGACGAGCCCTTGCGGCTGACCAATATGCCGCGGCTGGCGGACACGCGTTTCCTCGGCCAACTGCTGCAAAAGCTTGGCGTCGAGATCCTGGAACGGGACGGGGAGGAGGGCGCGGAGACCGTGCTCACCACGCGGGAGATCGCCAGCACGATCGCGCCCTACGATCTCGTGCGGCAGATGCGGGCATCCTTCAACGTCCTGGGTCCGCTTGTGGCCCGCACCGGACAGGCGAAGGTGTCGCTGCCCGGCGGATGCACGATCGGGGCGAGACCGGTAGATCTGCATCTTGAGGCGCTGCGCGCGCTGGGTGTGACGATCGATCTGCACGAAGGTTATGTCTATGCCCAGGCCCCGCGGGGCTTGACCGGGGCCGAGATCGAATTTCCGACCGTTTCGGTCGGCGCGACGGAACACGCCCTGCTCGCGGCGGTGCTGGCCAAGGGCGAGACGAGACTGAGGAACGTTGCGCGGGAACCGGAGATCGGTGACCTCGCCGACTGTCTCAACAAGATGGGCGCCCGGGTCTCAGGCGCCGGCACATCGGAAATCCGCATCCAGGGCGTGAGCCGCCTGCGCGGCGCAACCCACGCCGTCATTCCAGATCGAATCGAGACCGGCACCTTCGCGCTCGCCGCCGCCATGGCCGGCGGTGAGGTCCGGCTGACCCGCACCCGTAGCGACCTCATCGACACCCTTCTCGACAAAATGGAGGAGGCCGGCGTGGAGGTAGCGCGTCACAATGACGGCGTGACCATCAAACGGAACGGCGCGCGCCTGAAGGCCGTGGAGATAGAGACCGACCCCTATCCGGGCTTCGCCACCGATCTCCAGGCCCAGTTCATGGCGTTGATGACGATGGCCGACGGGGAGAGCGTCATCCGCGAGACGATCTTCGAAAACCGTTTCATGCATGTTCCGGAACTCGCCCGGCTGGGCGCCGACATCACCGTGGCGGGGGGCGAGGCCCGGATATGCGGGGTCGACGCCCTCGAAGGCGCGCCCGTGATGGCTACCGACCTTCGCGCCTCCGTGAGTCTTGTCATCGCCGGGCTGGCTGCCAAGGGAGAGACGGTTGTCAGCCGGGTCTACCACCTGGACCGAGGCTTCGAGCGCCTGGAAGAGAAGCTTGGCGCGTGCGGGGCCCGGGTTCAAAGGATCAAGGGTGATGGCGGGATCGATGAGTGAACGGACGGTGTCTGCGCCGCTGAGATTGTTGGCTGGGGACGCCGACGACCTAGCCGTCGTCGCCGCGGCGCTGCAGGACGCGGTGCTGCGGATTGGCGACATCCGCTATGAAGCCAAGCGGCGGCGGCTGACCCTGACAGTCAATCGCTACCGTTGGGAGGGGCCAGAGAGTGAGCGCGTGCGCGCCGCGTTGCAGCTGGGCTCCATCCTGAGTGTGCAGGCCAGACGGCTCAGGCGCGGCGCCCGGGATGCGGTTGTCGAACTTCTCACGGTGGGTTTCGACCCCGGCGAAGCACCCGGGGGAGTGATGACCTTCACCTTCGCCGGGGGAGGGGACTTGCGCGCCACCGTCGAGTGCATCGACGCGGTCCTGGCCGACCTCTCGGCCCCTTGGCCCACATCTCGGATTCCGCGGCACGAGGCCTGAACCGTGGCGCGGCGGTCGCGGCGACGCTAAGTAGCGCCCATGCGCACGTTCCGTTTTTCCGAGCCCGGGTTCGAGATCGCCTTTTCCGCCTTTGTCGACGAGCGCCGTGAGACGCCGGAGGAGGTCGACGCGGCCGTGCGCGCGGTTCTGTCGGCGGTGCGGGCCGAGGGCATCGACGCCGTGCTGCGGTTTGGTCGGAAGTTCGACAACGCCGACCTGGACGAAGCGGGCCTCCGCGTCAGCCCGGCGGAAATCGAAGCGGGTGTTGCCGCCTGCGCGCCTGACGTGAAAGACGCGATCGCATTCGCGGCCGCGCGGATCCGCGCTTATCACGAGCGCCAGCGGCCCAAGGATGAGTCGTTTACCGATGCGGCCGGTGTCCAGCTCGGCTGGCGATGGACGCCGATCGAGGCGGTCGGGATCTACGTCCCCGGAGGCCGCGCCGCCTATCCGTCCACCGTGTTGATGAATGCCATTCCCGCCCAAGTCGCCGGGGTCGATCGGATCGCCATGGTGACCCCGCCCGGCAAACTTCAGCCCGCCGTGCTGGCGGCGGCCAAGGCCGCGGGCGTTCATGAGATCTGGCGGGTCGGTGGGGCCCAGGCCGTGGCGGCGCTCGCCTATGGCGCGGGCGCCATTCGCCCGGTGGACAAGATCGTGGGGCCTGGCAACGCCTTCGTCACGGCGGCCAAGCGGCGGGTCTATGGCACGGTGGGCATCGACGCCCTGGCGGGACCATCCGAGATCGTCGTCGTCGCCGATGCGGCGAATGATCCGGAGTGGATCGCCGCCGATCTGCTGTCGCAGGCCGAGCACGACCCGGCAGCCCAGTCCATCCTGATCACTGACGACCCTGCCTTTGCGGCGCGGGTCGAAGCGGCGGTGCAGGTTCAGCTCGGTCGTCTCAGCACCGGCGTGGACGCCGCCAGGTCCTGGCGAGACCACGGCGCCGTGATCATCGCGCCGTTGGAGACGGCTCCGAGCCTGGTCGATCGGCTGGCGCCCGAGCACGTGGAGTTCGCCATCGATTCGCCTGAGCGCCTGGCGGACCAGGTCCGGCACGCCGGGGCGATCTTCCTTGGCCGACATACGCCGGAGGCCATCGGCGACTATGTCGCGGGCTCCAATCACGTGTTGCCGACCAGTCGGGCGGCGCGCTTCTCTTCAGGGCTCTCGATCTACGACTTCATCAAGCGCACCTCGATCGTGAAGTGCGATGAGGCGGCGTTCGCAATCCTGGGTCCGCCGACCGTGGCGCTCGCGGAGGCCGAAGGGTTGCCGGCGCACGCCCGCTCCGCGGCGATCCGTCTGGGGTGGGGCCAGGAACTCCCCATCGACCGCTGACGTTGCCCCATCGGGCTTGGGCGTCGAAGAAGCGGACCGAGGCTCATGACTGCTGTATCCGGCGCGACCAACCTGGCCGCGGCCCATGACTCCGCGCCGTTGGCGGCAGGGCGTCTGGTCGCCGCCGGGCAGGGAGTCTGGCGGGAGCTCACGAGGCTCGATCCGCGAGTCGCCGGGCTCAATCTGTTCCTGTCTCTGGTCGTCGTCGCCCTGTCGTTCCTGGCGGTCGCGGGCCTGCGCCGGCTGTTCGACTACGGCCTGCGGCGTTTCGCGGTCCGCGCCGACGATGGACGCGACCTTCAGATGCCCCGGGTCGCCGGCCTTACCTGGCTGCTGATCCGGCTGTCGATCACGGGCGGTGCGCTGGTGGTGATCGCGGGGATCTGGGGCGTGGACCTGTTCGCCTTGTTCGGCGGCGGCGTCGGCGCCTCGATCCTGCGAGCGGTGGGCGTCGTGGTCGTCGCCGTAGCCGGGGTGGAGATCGCCGGCTTCATCGTCGACCGCTCCGTGGAAGGTTTCGCCCGTCGCAGCGGCGACACCCGCCGCGCGGCTCAGGTGCGCACCCTGGGGCCGTTGATCAATGGCTTCATCAAGAGTGTGGTGATCGTAATCTCGGTGCTGACCTTCCTGTCGGAGATCGGGGTGAAGGTTGGGCCGCTATTGGCGAGCGCGGGGGTCGTGGGGGTCGCCATCGGCTTCGGCGCCCAGACCCTGGTGAAGGACTTCCTTACCGGCCTGTTCCTGATCGCGGAGGACGTGGTCTCGGTGGGCGACAACGTACTCATCGGCGAGTCCGGCGGAACCGTCGAGGCCATGACCCTGAGGACCATCCGGCTACGAGACCTCAATGGCACCCTGCATATCTTCCCCTATTCGGAAGCGCAGGTGATCCACAATCGGACCAGCAGGTTTTCGTCGTTCATCTTCGAAACCATGGCGACCTACGACAGCGATACGGACGTGGCGTTGAAGGTGATGGCGGAGGTCGGCGAGGAGATGCGCCGGGATCCGCGATACGCCGCGAAGATCACCCGGCCGTTCGAGGTTCTCGGAATCGACCGCCTCGACCCCCTCGGGGTGGTCGTGAAAGGCCGCATCACGACCCGTCCTCGGGAGCAATGGGAGGTTGGCCGTGAATATAATCGACGGATCAAGAGCGCCTTCGAGCAGGCTGGCGTGCAACTCGCCTATCGCCCGCCCGGCGCCCCGGCGCCCACCGTAGCCACGTCGCCGGCCGTCTCCGCCACGGCCGAGCCGAAACCCCGATCCTTCGACTCGCCGGACGATCATCCCAACAGCTGAACAGTGGCTGTGGGCGCCCGGAAGGCTGGGACATTCTCCGGGCTGGTGGCGTCGGCGCATCGCCGGCGCCAGGGTTTGGATTCAAACAGGAGGATGACGTTAGGGGTTGGTTTGCAATAAACGTCACCAAAACCTCCCCACACCGATCGCCATGGCAGACGACGACCGCAAAACCCATCGCCTGCAGACCGTGGTGATCGACGAGGAATCCCTCGCCGCGGTTTCGCGCGACCAGGAGCAGGAGCGGCAGATCGCGATCTACGACCTGCTGGAGGAGAACTCCTTCTGGCCTGAAGGCGGGGTAGGAGGACCTTACGATCTGCGCATGGGTCTGTTGGAAAACCGGCTCGTCCTGGATGTCACCGGGCCGGGTTACGAGCGACGCCACATCCTGTCCCTGTCGCCGTTTCGCACCCTGATCAAAGACTATTTCATGATCTGCGAGAGCTACTATCAGGCGATACGCAATTCGACGCCGCAGCAGATCGAAGCCTTGGACATGGGGCGGCGCGGCCTGCACAACGAGGCGTCCGAACTGCTCCGCGTCCGGCTCAAGGGCAAGATCGAAACCGATCTCGACACGGCCAGACGGCTTTTCACCCTCATCTGCGCCCTGCACTGGCGAGGATAGCCGTCGGTGATCACCCAAGCGTCCCCGCGCGGCTTGCCGGGCGCTGTCCTGTTCGCCTGCAATTTCAACCGGGTGCGCTCACCCATGGCCGAGGCGCTGTTGAAGCGGGTGTTGGGCGACCGGATCTATGTGGACAGCTGCGGCCTGAGGACGGCGGCCGATCCTGAGAACCGGGCGGTCGATCCCCTTGTCGAGGCGGTCATGGCCGAGTTGAGCTGCGATCTTACCGGCCATCGACCGAAGACTTTTGACCAACTCGAAGACGACTCCTTCGATCTCATCGTCTCGCTCACGCCTGAGGCTCAGCATCGCGCGGTCGAGCTGACCCGCGGCCGCGCCACGGACATCGAGTATTGGCCGACCCTGGATCCGACCTTGGCGGATGGCTCGCGCGAGACGCGGCTCGCCGCCTATCGTGAGGTGCGCGACGGGCTCGCGGCGAAGGTCGCCGAGCGATTTCGGCTCTAATGTCCTGATTCCGAAGTTCGCAGCCGTTTGTGGCGAGCCCCCACGAACTTCGGAATCGATAAGGACACCAGCAAGTTCATGTTTCTGGTGTGCTTTTTGGGACCTTAAGTTCGCTCCGAGCTCGACCCAATAGCCAGGCGAACTTCACATCCAGGACACCAGGCTTGACCGGTTGGCCGCCCGCCTCGACGCCGATCACCACCCCGCCCCAGACCTGTTCGCCAAGTGTTTGTCGACCCGAGCGTGGGCTCTGCGTTATACTCGCAGCTTGCCCACGGCTCCCGCCCCTGATTCAAGCGTGAGCCGTTCGCTTTATCGACGATCAATTTGGAGCCTGCATGGCCAAAGAAGAACTTCTGGAATTTCCGGGTACGGTCAGCGAAGTCCTGCCCAACGCCACCTTCCGGGTGAAGCTCGAGAACGATCACGAGATCATCGCGCACACGGCCGGAAAGATGCGGAAGAACCGAATCCGCGTGTCCGCGGGTGACAAGGTGTTGGTGGAGATGACGCCCTACGACCTCACCAAAGGCCGAATCACCTTCCGCGTCCGCTAGGATCGGCTTGTCTCCCGTGACTTCGCCGCGCCTGGTGCTGGCTTCCGCGAGCCCCAGGCGGCTCGATCTCCTGGCGCAGGTCGGCTTGATCCCCGGCCACGTCGCCGCCGCCGAGATCGACGAAACCCCCCTTCCCAGCGAAACGCCCCGCCGACTGGCTGGTCGACTGGCCGCCGCCAAGGCGGCCAAGGTCGCCTTGGCGCATGCCGATGCATTCGTCCTGGCTGCGGACACGGTGGTCGCCGTCGGCCGCCGTGTGTTGCCCAAGGTCCAGACCGAGGCGGAAGGGCGCGCCTGCCTGGGGCTTTTGTCTGGTCGCGCCCATCGCGTGCTCACCGCTGTGGCGGTCCAGGCGCCCGGAGGGCGGACGGCCAGCCGTGTGGTCGAGAGCCGGCTGCATTTCAAACGCCTGACCGCCCATGAGATCGACGCCTATCTCGAAAGCGGGGAGGGCGTCGGTAAGGCGGGCGGCTACGGCGTGCAGGGCAGGGCCGGCGCATTTGTGATGAGCCTGCAGGGCTCCTATCCAGCGGTGGTGGGCCTGCCTCTCTACGAGACGCTCAGCCTGCTCTCCGGTCTCGGATTCAAGCGACCATGAGCGTTCGACGGCTCTTTCTGGATCGTGGATTGGGCGAGGACCGCGGCGTCGTCGTGCTCGACGGCCATCCGGAGCGGTTGTTGATCGCTCGTGAGGGCGATTCAGCCGCGACCCGTATCGGCGCCCGGCTGGCCGCGCGGGTGCGCAAGGTCGAGCCGGCCTTCGCATCGGCCTTCCTCGATCTCGGCGGCGGCGAGGAAGCCCTGCTCGCTTTCAAGCCAGACAGTCGGCCCGTCGAGGGCGCCATGCTGGAGGTGGAGATCCGCAGCGAGCCGCGCGAGAACAAGCTCGCGACCGTTCGCGCGATCGGAGCCGCGGAGGGTTCGCCGCGACTGCTGGCGCCCGCCCCCGACCTTGCCGAGCAATTGCAGGCCCTGGTCCGTGACGCCGACGTCGTCGAAGGGCGCGACGCGCGGAAGATGGCCGATTTTGCAGAAGCCGAAGCGCTGGATACGATCCATGGCCTGCCGGGCGGCGGCACGATCGCCATCGAACCCACCCGCGCCCTGGTGGCCATCGATGTGGACCTGGGGGATCGCAAGGGCCAGGACGCCAAGCGCATTACCCGGCAGGCCAATATTACGGCTCTGGCCACGGCCGCCCGCCTCCTCCGCCTCAAGGGGCTCGGCGGTATCGTGATCATCGACCTGGTAGGCCGGGGGCATGACGGCGCCGCGCTGCTGGCCGCGGCCCGCACCGCATTCGCCCCTGACAATCCCGGCGTCGCGATCGGCCCGGTTGGGCGTTTCGGCACTATGGAGCTTTCTATTCCGCGGCGCGGCCGGGCGATCCGCGAAATCCTGCTCGATCCGACCGGCCGTCCCACCGACGAAACCCTGGCCCTGCGCCTGATCCGTCAAGCGGAGACCCAGGCGGCCGTCCAGCCTGGCGCGCGCTTGGTGGGCGCCTGTGCGCGCCAGGTTTCCGCAGCGGCGGAACCCCTGGCTGAGCGGCTTCGCGCCCGGATCGGGGCGCGGTTCGCTCTCTCCGTTCAGGACGATTGGCCGCGCGAGCGGCTAGAGGTACGCGACGCATGACCGCGCCTGGCTGTCCCATCTGCGGCAAGCCGCCGAACGATCCCTACCGGCCCTTCTGTTCCGCCCGGTGCGCCAATGTCGATCTGCAGCGCTGGCTCACCGGCGGCTACGCTATTCCAGCCGCCGAGGACGATGAGGAGGGTTCCGGCGACGAGAGCGACGAATAGAGCGCTCACGCTCGCTGGACACGCGCCCGACCCTCTTTTATAGACACGCCTCCCGCGCGTCGGGGTTAGGCCTGGGTAGCTCAGTTGGTAGAGCAGCGGATTGAAAATCCGCGTGTCGGTGGTTCGAATCCGCCCCCAGGCACCACTTCTCCCCAAGACTCGTCGAGCTTGCCGCAGGGTGAGCCGCATTGGCCGATTGACGCCATCGTCCGCAGCGACTTGAAACGTCTGCAAAGCAGGGGGATCGCGGACATGGCCATGACGCCGTTCGCCAACAGCGGCCAGGCGGCCGGCGCGATGCAACCGTTCGGGCATGCCGACGCATGACCTCTCCCAGGGACATCGCCAATCGAATCCCCATCACGGGCGCCCTGATACTGGCGACGCTGATGAACACGTTGGATTCGACGATCGCCAATGTCGCCCTGCCGCACATCCAGGGCAGCGTCTCGGCGGCCCAGGACCAGATCACCTGGGTGCTGACCTCCTACATCATCGCCACGGCGATCATGACGCCCTTGTCCGGCTGGCTCGCCCAGCGGATCGGCCGCAAACGCATGTTCCTGATGTCGATCGCCGGTTTCACGGTGGCGTCGATGCTGTGCGGCGTCGCCACCAGCCTGCCGGAAATCGTCATCTTCCGCCTGCTGCAGGGCATGGCCGGCGCCTCGATGATGCCGCTCTCCCAGACCGTGATGCTGGATATCTTTCCGCCCCGTCAGATTCCGCAGATCATGTCGATCTGGAGCGCGGCTGTGATCATGGGTCCGATCCTGGGTCCGGCGCTGGGCGGGTACCTGACCGAAAATCTGTCGTGGCGCTGGGTGTTCTACATCAACGTCCCGATCGGCCTTCTGGCCTTCCTGGGCCTCTACACCTTCATGGATCGCGACGCGGGCGGACGACAACGACCGTTCGATTTCTTGGGCTTCGGTGCGCTGATCGTGTTCATCGGCGGGTTCCAGCTGATGGTGGATCGCGGCCCGGGGCTCGACTGGTTCGACTCCCGCGAAATCTGGATCGAGGCCCTGGCGGGCTTCATCGGCCTCTACGTGTTCGTCATCCAGACCCTCACCGCCGAACATCCCTTCTTCCACCGGGACCTGGCCAAGGACCGCAACTTCGTCTCGACGACAATCTTCGGCTTCTTCGTGGGGGTCTTGCTGTTTTCCACAACTGCGCTCCTGCCGACCATGATGCAGAGCCTCCTGGGCTATTCCGTCCTGCAGAGCGGATACGCCAGCATGCCCCGCGGCGTCGGATCTCTGATGGCCTTCCTGCTGGTGCCGCGGCTGGTGGCGCTGATGGGCGCGCGGCGGGTGCTGTTCATCGGCCTGGTGGTCAGCGCCTCGGCGCTTTGGCAGATGAGCCGGTTCGACCTGTCCATGACCGCGACGCCGATCATGCTCTCCGGCCTGATCCAGGGGTTCGGCGCCGGCCTCCTGTTCGCCCCGCTCACCACGCTGGCCTATGCGACCCTCTCACCCGTCCATCGGGTCGAGGGGACGATCGTCAGCACCATGGCCCGCAGCCTGGGGTCCAGCGTCGGCATCTCGATGTTGCAGGCCATGCTGATCCGCCGCAGCGCCGCAGCGCACTCGGCGCTGGCCGCCCACATCCAGCCCGGCGATCCGGTGGTCGCGGCCGCCCTGCCGCCGATGCTCGACCCGTCCACTGTCCGCGGCCTCACCGCCCTGAACGGCGAGGTGACCCGCCAGGGGGCGATGATCGCCTATGATGGCATATTCGGGACCATGGTCATCCTCATCGTCTCGGTGGTCCCGTTGCTACTGATGATGCGCGCGCCCAAGGCGGCGGCGCCCGCGGCCCACGAGGCGCCCGCCGACTGATCGTTCCGG
>FSUX01001344.1_pt1 | contig 9647 bp, 10 predicted proteins | sample 1637501 | NCBI WGS metagenome assembly FSUX01 (sample SAMEA3914816, study PRJEB12502) | metagenome | biome: forest; material: soil | place: USA | collected 2011-09-16 | depth 0.3 m
ACGACGACCAGTCGATCTATGGCTGGCGGGGCGCCGAGGTGGACAACATCCTGCGCTTCGAACGCGACTTTCCGGGCGCCAAAGTCGTGCGCCTGGAGCGGAACTACCGTTCGACGGAACACATCCTGGCGGCGGCGTCGGGCCTGATCGCCACCAACAAGGGCCGCCTGGGCAAGACCCTGTGGACCGAGGCCCAAGGCGGCGACAAGGTTCAGGTGCGCGGCGTCTGGGATGGCGAGGCCGAGAGCCGGCTGATCGCCGACGAGATCGAGCGTTGGAAGAAGGGCGGCCGCCGATACCGCGACGTCGCCATCCTGGTGCGTGCGTCGTTCCAGATGCGGGCGTTCGAAGAGCGGTTCGTCCTGTTGCAAATCCCCTACACCGTGGTCGGCGGTCCCCGCTTCTTCGAGCGGGCCGAGATCCGCGACGCCCACGCCTATCTGCGCTTGGTCCAGTCGCCGGACGATGACCTGGCGTTCGAGCGCATCGTCAACACGCCCAAGCGGGGCCTGGGCGACACCACCATCCAGAAGCTGCTGCATCTGGCGCGGCGCGAGGGCGTCTCCGCGGTGACGGCGGCGCGGGAGCTGGTGCGGACCGACGAACTGCAGGCCCGCACGCGCACGTCGCTGTCGAACTTCCTGCGCGACCTGGACCGCTGGCGCGGCCAACGCGAGAGCCTGCACCACCAGCGCCTTACCGAGGCCATCCTGGAAGAGAGCGGCTACATCGACGCCCTGCGCCTGGACAAGGGACCGACCAGCCAGACGCGGCTGGAGAACCTCAAGGAACTGGTCCAGTCGATGAGCGCCTTCGATACGCTGGAGGCCTATCTGGAGCACGTCTCCCTGGTCATGGACCTGGACCGGGGCGGCGGCGACGATGCGGTGCAGATCATGACGCTGCACTCCGCCAAGGGCCTGGAGTTCCCCCTGGTGTTCCTGCCCGGCTGGGAGGAAGGCGTGTTTCCCAGCCAGCGCAGCATGGACGAGAAGGGCGAGAAGGGCCTGGAGGAGGAACGGCGCCTGGCCTACGTCGGCATCACCCGCGCCCGGGAGGAGGCCCGCATCTCCTTCGTTGCCAACCGGCAAGTCTATGGCCGCTGGACCAGCCAGTTGCCCAGCCGGTTCGTGGACGAACTGCCGCTGGCGAACGTCGAGGCGGCCTCGGAGACCGGCTACTACGGCGGCGGCCCGGGCATGCGCGAGGCCGGCTCCCGCTGGGACGATGTCTCCTATGGCTCCGGCTACGACAGCCCCGGCTGGAAGCGCGCCCACCAGCGGGGCTACGGCGGCAGCGCGCCCGGCCGCGCCCAGGTGATCGAGGGCGAAGGCCGCCTGGTGGCCGTGTCAGACCCGGCCCACACCAGCGCCTACGCCAAGGGCGACCGGGTGTTCCACCAGAAGTTCGGCTACGGCCAGATCCGCGCCATCGAAGGCAACAAGCTCACCGTCACCTTCGAACAGGCGGGGGAGAAGAAAGTGATCGACAGCTTCGTGGAGCGGGGGTGACGGAACCCCATCGACTCATCAACTCATTGCGTCGAGGCGAAATAGCCTTCCCAAGACGGCCTGAGTCGATCTAGCCAAGGCCGGTTCTAAGGGGGATCATCGAATGCGGAAGCATCAGCATCGCGCGCGCATCGTTGGCGCTATCGCTGTGGTGTCGGCGTTGGCGGCGCCGTTTTCTGTCGCGCGCAGCCAAGTCGAACCGCCCAGGATCGAGGTTTCCGAGGCGAACAGACTGGGTTTAGAGATGGCGCATGCCATCTTTCAAAACGTCGACCTCAAGGTGCTCCTCGACCAGAGAGCGAACGAACTCGATCACGTCTTCGACGAGGTCAAGGACCGGCCGGAGTGGTCAGCCTTCCTCAAACAGGCCGCCCTCGAAGAGGCCGAAGCGATCCATCCGATGATGGAGCGAATGATCGGCGCCAAGTTCGCAAGGTACTTCACGGTTGAAGAACTGCGCGTCGGCGTCGCCTTCCTGCACGGCCCCGCGGGCAAGGAGATTTCCGACATGATCGGCAGCGGCGCTCGTGGCGCCGAGCCCAAACCCTTCTCTCCGGCAGTCAAGCTGGAACTCGCGCGGCTCGGCAAGCAGCCGGCGGGGCGTAGCTGGGTGATGAAGCTAGAGAAGATGGACGCATTGATGGACGAAGCCGAGCCGGACTTCGTCGCTGCGTTCGTGCTCGGCGCCTTCCACCGCTTCACCGACAAGGCAGAAGCGGCAGAAGCCAAACGCCGTGAAGGCCTCTGACACGCGCCGAGCGGGCCGCCTAGACGTCCAGATCCTCAGCCAGGATCGCCATCTCGAACATGAACGAGCCGTCTTCGTCCTCGTCCTCGTAGATGACGCCGATGAATTCGCCCTTCATTTCGACCTCGGCGGAATCCTTCTGCTTCGGGCGAGCCTTCACGGCGATGTGGGGGTTGCCGAAGGTGCGCTTGAGGTGCGCCTGGAGGCGGTCGATGTCTTTTTGTTCCACGTTTCTACGCTCCGGCGTCTAATTGAGCCGGAACCTAGCCACATTCCGCGCCGCCGCAAGCGGGCAGTTGGCGCAATCGGCGCCGATCAGATGACGTAGTCGTACACGGCCTCGGCCAGGGTGTGGTCCATGGACTTCGACGGCTCTTCGCAGGTCGGGCAGTTGACCAGGCGCGCGGGCACGCCGGCGGCGGTGCAGTGGGGCGGCACGGGCTTGAGCACGACCGAGCCGGACGCCACCTTGGCGTAGTCGCCGACGGTGATGTTGCCCAGCACCTTGGCCCCGGCGCCCAGCAGGACGCCCTTGCCGATCTTGGGGTGGCGGTCGCCGCGCTCGGCGCCGGTGCCGCCCAGGGTGACGCCGTGCAGCATCGAGACGTCGTCGCCCAGCACCGCGGTCTCGCCGATAACGATGCCGGTGCCGTGGTCGAAGAAGATCCCCCGCCCGATCACCGCCGCGGGATGGATGTCCACCTGGAAGAGTTCGGAGACCCGGCTCTGAAGATAGAAGGCCATGGACTCGCGGCCCTCGGTCCACAGCCAGTGGCTGACGCGGTGCGCCTGGAGCGACAGGAAGCCCTTGAAGAACAGGAACGGCTGGACATAGCCCTTGCAGGCGGGATCGCGCTCGAACACCGCCTTCAGGTCCGCCTCGGCGGCGGCGACGATGGACGGATCGGCCTCATAGGCTTCCTCGGCCACCTCGCGCAGGCTCATGGCCCGCAGCTCCTGGTCGCCGAGCTTGCGCGCGAGTTGGTACGACAGGGCGTTGGCGATGCTGGAATGGCGGATGACCACCGCGTTCAACAGCGAGGCCAGGCTCGGCTCGGCCTTGGCCACGTGCTGCGCTTCGTTGCGGAGCGACGCCCAGACCGGCGGCGCGGAGGCGACGTCAACGACTTCCAGGTGTTGGATCATCGCGAAACTCTCCCCTGAACCCGGCGTTCGGCGCCGATTTCGCCCGCCGACTTCGCCCTATCTGGCGATATGGGACCAAAATCCAGCCGGCGCCAGAGCTCGGTTGTCAAAAAAAATCCGCTACAGCAATTATCGGACGCCTCTATACCTCCGCCAAGTCTACACAAACCTGCTTGCGCAATTCTTATCTGGGGAAGCCCGCCTTGGTCGTTTCCGTTCCCGCCGCGCCGGCCTTTGGCGACGCTCTGCCGGTGAAGCCGGTTCCGGACGTGCTGGCCTTCCTGGCCCGGCGGCGGTCAGCCTCGGCCATGACCCTGCGCGCGCCAGCGCCCGGCGAGGGCGAACTGAACGACATCCTGACCCTGGCGGCGCGCGCGCCCGACCACGGCAAGCTGTCGCCGTGGCGGTTCGTGGTGCTGCGCGGCGAGGGCAAGGCCGCCTTCCTTGCCGACCTCGAGGCGATCGCCGCAGCCCGCGAGGACGCCGCCAAGGCCCTGGCCAAGCTCGGCAAGATCCGCACGCCGCCGCTGACGGTCGCGGTGATCTCGCGCTACGTCGAGGGGGAGATACCGGAGTGGGAGCAGCGGCTGTCGGCGGGCGCGGTGTGCATGCTGATGACCATCGCCGCCCAGGCCATGGGCTACGGCGCCAACTGGATCACCGACTGGTACGCCTATGACGCCGCCGTGGGGGTGTTGCTCAAGCTGGCGCCGGGCGAGAAGGTGGCCGGGTTCGTGCATCTGGGTACGACGGCGGAGGATCCGCAGGAGCGGGTGCGCCCGGACGTGCCGGCGATCACCACCGAGTGGCCGGGCTGACCATGCGCTCTCGGCTGGGCGCCTACCGCCCTCGATAGGGCGGCACGCCCTGGTCGGGCAGCCACAGGCCCTCCGGCGGGGCGCCGGTCTGCCAGAAGACGTCGATGGGGATGCCGCCCCGCGGGTACCAATAGCCGCCGATGCGCAGCCAGGTCGGCTGGGCGACCTCGACGATCTTCTTGCCGATGGCCACCGTGCAGTCCTCGTGGAAGGCGCCGTGATTGCGGAATGAGCCGAGGTAGAGCTTCAGGGACTTGGATTCGATCAGCCAGTCGGCCGGCGCATAGTCGATGACCAGCTGGGCGAAGTCGGGCTGGCCGGTCACCGGGCAGAGCGAGGTGAACTCCGGCGCCGTGAAACGGGCCAGGTACAGGGCGCCGGCCTGAGGGTTGGGCACGCGTTCGAGGGTGGCCTGGTCGGGGCTGTCGAAGCCGCGAACGGTCTGGCCGAGTTGGGTGAGGGTCGTATCCGTCATGGACGGCGTTTAGCGCCAATCTGCGGCCGCGTGAATTGCGGCCCGCGACAAGGCCGGCGCCGCCCGCTATCAAATCGGCAAACCAAGGCCAAGAACCGGGAGGCGGATGATGTCGGGCAAGGATTTCGACGGGGCGGTGGTGATCGTGACCGGCGCCTCCACGGGGCTGGGGCGGGCGGTGGCGGTCGAGGTCGCCTCCCGTGGGGCCAAGGCGGTGATCGTCAACTACGCCTCCAGCGCCGCCGAGGCCGAGGAGACGGCGAGCCTGGTCCGGGCGCGGGGCGCCGAGGCGGTCGTATGCCAGGGCGACGTGGCCAAGGACGAGGATTGCAAGAAGATCGCCGCGGCGGCCGCCCCCTACGGCCGGGCCGACGCCCTGTTCAACAACGCCGGCGTCACCAAGTTCACGGGCAGCCATGCCGATCTGGACGCGGTCTCGGCCGAGGACTTCCTGAGGCTCTATGGCGTCAACGTCGTGGGCGCCTACCAGATGATCCGCGCGGCGCGCAGCCTGCTGGAGGCCGCCCCTCTGCCCGGCGCCGTCGTCAACACCGCCTCGATCGCCGGGGTGTTGGGCATAGGATCGTCCGTCCCTTATGCGGCGTCAAAGGGGGCGCTGATCACCATGACCCTGTCGCTGGCCCGCGCCCTGGCGCCGAAGATCCGGGTCAATGCGGTCTGCCCGGGGTTCATCGACACGCCCTGGTTCGGCAAGGCCATGGGCGAGGACGGCCTGCAGACAATGCGCGAACGCGTCGCCGCCTCCACACCTTTGAAGCTGGCTTCGACGGCCGAGGACATCGCCGGGCCGGCCGTCTTCCTCGCCTCGCCGTCGGCCCGGCACATCACCGGCGAGACCCTGCTGATCGACGCGGGCACACACCTGGGCTACGCGCCGCTCAGCATGCGCTAGAACCACGGCGGGCGCGGCCCTTATGCAATCCTTCGGTGGCCGACTCCCCTTCCCCATCGTTCCCTTAGCCATGGTTACGCCATGGTCGCGGCCGTGCAACGCCCAGTTCGTGGCCGCCAAATCTGCTGAAGATTTAGGCGCCTCGAGGCGTGCAGCGCACAATTCGTGGCCGGCATCCGGGCGCCCCCGCGTTAGCGGGGCTGTTCGCTGTTGGTCGACCGCAACGCTCAGCACCATAGGAAACGGCGAGTTGAGGCGTCTCGCCTGAAGATCGCCGCCGGCAAAGTTCGGCGCAATATAAAGGGGATAGACAATGAAATTCTGGAAACTTGCTTTGTGCGCGTCGGCGGCCACTTTTGGCCTGGGCACAGTGGCCTTGGCAGAGGATGCGCCGGCTGCTCCGACCGGACCTACCATTGCCTGGAACGTCGGCATCACCAGCGACTACATGTTCCGCGGGCTCGACCAATCGGCCGGCAAGGTCGCCGCGTTCGGCGGCGCCGACCTGACGTGGGGCAAGGTCTACCTGGGCACCTGGGTGTCACACGTGGACTTCTCGGGCGACCTGCACAACGGCAACCACACCCTGGCCGAAGTAGACCTCTATGGTGGCGTGCGGCCGACTCTCGGACCCGTCAGTCTGGACCTCGGCGTGATCGGCTACGTCTATCCGAGGCAGCCCAACGTGCCCGGCGTCGATGAAAACTACGTCGAGTTCAAAGCCCTGGGCACCGTGCCCGTCGGGCCGTTCACCGCCGGCGTCTCGGTCTACTATTCGCCGGACAACACCTTCTCCACGGGCCATGAGACCTATCTGGAAGGCAACCTAGCCTACACCTTCAAGAACAAGGCGGCCGTCAGCGCCGCGGTCGGTCACGAATACCTGGACTTCGCCAAGGATGGCGGCATCGGCGGCTACACGCTCTGGAACGTTGGCGTGACCTATCCGGTCACCGAGCACCTGTCGGCCGACCTGCGCTACTACGGCACCGACAACACCGCCAAGAGGTTCTTCACCCAGGACAAGGGCGTTCCGTTCAACGCGGCGGACCGCGTGGTCGGCACGCTGAAGGTCACCTTCTAGGATCTCAATCCAGGTCCGATCTTGCGACAGCCGCCGGGGTTTCCGGCGGCTGTTTCACTTGAATCGGGCTGCTTCGCCCGCAAGCGCTCTAGCCCCGCCCGATGAACGGCATCTTGGTCGCCATGACGGTCATGAACTGCACGTTGGCCTCCAGGGGCAGGCCGGCCATGTAGACCACGGCGTCGGCGACGTGGTTCACGTCCATCACCGGCTCCACAGCCAATGACCCATCGGCCTGGGGCACGCCCTGGCTCATCCGCGCCGTCAGCGGCGTTTCGGCGTTGCCGATATCGATCTGGCCGCAGGCGATGTCGTACTTGCGGCCGTCCAGCGAGGTGGATCGGGTCAGCCCGGTGATGGCGTGCTTGGTGGCCGTATAGGGTGCGGAGTTGGGCCGCGGCGCGTGGGCCGAGATCGAGCCGTTGTTGATGATCCGCCCGCCGCGGGGGGCCTGGGCCTTCATCATCCGGAACGCTCCCTGGGTGCAGAGGAAGGCGCCGGTCAGGTTCGCGTCCACCACCCGTTTCCACGCCTCGAAGGGCAGGTCTTCCAGCAACAACGGCGGCGCCCCCGCGCCGGCGTTGTTGAACAGCAGGTCCAGGCGGCCGAACACGCGCGCGATCTCGACGAACAGGTGATCGACGGCGGCCGGATCGCCGACGTCCGCCGGCACGGCCAAGGCCTCGACGCCGGCTTCGGTGGCGGCCTGGGCCACCGGCGCGAGGCGGTCCACGCGCCGCCCCGTCAGCACCACCGACCACCCTGCCCTGGCCAGGGCCAGCGCCGAGGCCTGGCCGATGCCGCTGCCCGCGCCGGTGATCAGGGCGATGCGTCTCATCGGGAGGCTCCATGCTGGGCCGGCCAGGCGTTCACGCACGACGGGGCGTTCTGGCGGGTGTCTATCCAGTACAGGCGCTTGACGACCGCCTCCAGGCCAGGCGCGATTTCACATTGACGTCCGAATGCTGCCAGACCGCCGCATAACGGCGTCACTATCAAGCTTGATCCCGGCGCGTCCCGTCCGCATGACGGATCGGCGAGCCCATCAGGAGAGCCCCATGCGCCCCACCGCCGCCGACAAACGCGCCACCTTCCGCGCCCTGCACGAGAGCGGCTGCTTCGTGCTGCCCAACCCCTGGGACGCCGGATCGGCGGTGATGCTGGAGAGCCTGGGGTTCAAGGCGCTGGCTTCGACCAGCGCCGGCATGGCCTGGGCGATGGGCCGTCCGGACTACGGCGCGGCGCGCGACGAGGTGCTGGAGCACCTGTCCATGCTGACCCATGCCGTCGACGTTCCGATCAACGCAGACTTCGAGAACGCCTTTTCCGACACGGCCGAGGGGGTGGCGACCAACGTCGCCCTGGCGGTGGAGACAGGGATCGCGGGCCTGTCGGTGGAGGACTCCACGGGCAATCCGGACCAGCCGCTGTACGAGTTCAACCTGGCCGTCGAGCGGATCGCCGCGGCCCGCGCCGCCATCGACCGGACCGGCGGCGGGGTGGTCCTGACCGCGCGGTCGGAAGGCTTCATCGCCGGCCGGCCCGATCTGGAGGAGACCGTGCGGCGCCTGACCGCCTTCGCCGAGGCGGGAGCCGACTGCCTCTACGCCCCTGGCCTGCGGGACGAGGCGCAGATCACGGCGGTGGTGCGGGCGGTGGCGCCAAAGCCGGTCAACGTGCTTACACCGGGCCTTTCCGTGGCCGTCCTGGCCGGGCTTGGCGTGCGGCGGATCAGCGTCGGCGGCAGCCTGGCGCGCGCCGCCTGGGGCGGCTTCCTGAAGGCGGCGCGTGAGATCGCACAGACCGGCACGTTCGGCGCCTTCGCCGAGGGCGCGCCGGGCGGGGAGCTCAACCGGCTGTTCGCGACTGCCCTGGAGAAGAGGGCTTAGGCCTTCTTCAGCTTGGGATCTCGGCTGTTCATGGGCGGCGTCAGGGCGTCGACCAGATCGGCGTGCTCCTGCAGGCGGATGCGTTCGGAGATGTTGAGGCGGGTGTAGAGGCAGAGTTCGCCGTGCATCTGGACCGCGTCGGTCCAGCGACGCTTGGCCTCCTGCAGCAGGTTCTGAGCCTCGTCGGCGAAGATCACTTCCTTGTCGCCTTCCGGGTCACGGATGTAGGCGTAGTTGCCGCCCATAGGCGACAGCGGCCGGCCGTCCCGCAACAGCATGAATCGATAAATGCGCCCCGACGCGCCCTTCAGGTCCAACAAATCGCGCACTATCGCCTCCCGCAATGCCACCCACCCCTGACCAGCAAGGCGGGCGACATACGGGCTAATATCGGGCGTAAGAAGGGCAAACGCCCACGCTTTCTGAAAAAGCGCTGATGCGTCGCACCCGGACAGTTCGGGAGGTGGCCGAATGGCGGCGAAACGGTCAGGCGGAGTGACCGGCAGCCTCCAGAATCAGGTCCGCGATCTCGCCTGGATGAGAAATGATCCCCAGGTGGCTGGAAGGCAGCTCGATGGTCTTGGCCTTCATGCGCTTGGCCATGAAGCGCTCGAGATCGGGGTTGATCGTGCGATCCAGCGTCGAGACCTGGTAGAAGCACGGCTTCGTGCGCCAGGCCGCCTGCGTCACGCGGTCCGCAAAGAGCGGTTCGGCGCCGGGGCCCTGGACCGCATAGAGGGCAAGCGCCGTTTCCCGGTCCAGATCGCCGGCGAAATCGCGAAGAAACGCCTCCTGGCTTAGCTGAACGTAGCCGCCGGCGTGAACCAGACCCGCGCTCGCCGGCGGCGTGGGATAGGTCTTGGCCAGGGCTGCATAGTCCTCGTTGGCGTCCGGGGCGCGGGCCGAGCAGTACACGAGGGCCGAGACCTTCGGATCGACGCCGGCCTGTGTGATGACCTCGCCAGCGTAGGAATGCCCGACCAGGACGGTTGGACCGTTCTGCAGGGCCAGGGCGCGGCGGGTGAACTCGGCGTCCTCGCTTAGTGAGCGGAGGGGATTTTGC
>FSUX01001512.1_pt1 | contig 9490 bp, 9 predicted proteins | sample 1637501 | NCBI WGS metagenome assembly FSUX01 (sample SAMEA3914816, study PRJEB12502) | metagenome | biome: forest; material: soil | place: USA | collected 2011-09-16 | depth 0.3 m
ACATCGCGCCGGGTGAGAGCCGCGCCTTCCCCCTCGACCTCCCGCGCCCCACCCTGGCGCCCGGCCAGGAAGCCTTCCTGATCCTGCGCTTCACCCAGGTCGAGGCCACCCCCTGGTCCCCCGCCGGCCACGAGCTCGCCTGGGCCCAGCTCCCCTTCTACCTGCCCACCAGCGCGCCGTTCCCCCGCCCCGCCGAGATGTTCCGCCCCCTGACGGTGGAGGACGACGGCGACCGGGTCACCGTCCGCGGCGAGGACGTCGTCGTCACCTTCTCCCGTCAGGCCGGCGGCATGATCGGCTACGCCTGGCGCAACCACCTGCTCATCGCCCAGGGCCCCCGCCTGCAGGTCTGGCGCGGCGCCACCGACAATGACGGCGTCAAGGGCTGGACCGGTCAGGGGACCAAGCCCCTCGGCCGCTGGCGGGCGGCCGGCCTCCCCGACCTGGTCCTGGGTCCGGCGCGCATCACCGTCCAGGCGACCGACGACGAGGTGACCATCGTCGTCACCCAGACCGCCTCCTGCGCCGCCGCCCCCGACGCCATCGCCCATCGCCACACCTACCGGATCACCCCGGACGGCCGCATCGCCGTGGACAATGCGTTCCACGTCGACCCCGCCCTGGCCGACCTGCCCCGGCTCGGCGTCACCCTCACCCTGCCCCCCGGCCGGGACCGCCTCGACTGGCTGGGCCGCGGCCCGCGCGAGACCTATGTGGACCGCCGCCGCGCCGGCTGGATCGGCCGGTTCTCATCCTCCGTGGCCGACCAGTACGTGCCCTATGTCATGCCCCAGGAGCACGGCAACAAGACCGACCTGCGCTGGATGGCGCTCTCCGGACCGGACGGCGCGGGCCTGGCCTTCGTCCCCGCCGCCCCCTGCGAAGGCTCGGCCAGCCACTTCACCCCCCACGACCTCTACGCCGCCGCCCACACTCCCAACCTCGCCCCCCGCGCCGAGGTCTTCGTCAATCTCGACGTCCGCCAGCGCGGCCTGGGCACGGCCAGCTGCGGCCCCGACACCCTGGAGCGCTACCGGATCGCCGCCGGCGCCCACGCGCTCGCCTTCCAGATCCGCCCCTTCGGCCCGGGCGAGGACCCCGGGGTGGTGAGCCGCGCCGCCTTCGCCGCCTCGGAACTCCAGGAAACCGATCGTGTTGAAAGCTGAGCTGTCGGGGGGCATGGGCATGACAGACGCGGTGGTCAGATCACCTCGGGCGCCGGAACTCCGGCCGCGCGCCGCCTACCTCCTCCGCGTCGCCGCCCTGGCCCTGGCCTATGGCCTGGCCGCGATCTTCGGCCTGACCTGGAGCGTGGTCCCCGGCGCCGGCTCCCCCATCTGGCCGGCCTCCGGCATCGCCATCGCCGCCCTGATCCTCGGCGGCCTGCGGCTCTGGCCCGGGGTCGTCCTCGGCCGGCTGCTGGCGGCCGTCGTGATCAATTCGCCCCAGCCCTGGTGGGCCGACACCCTGCTGGCCTGCGCCACGGCGGCCGGGACGGTGATCCCGGTCTGGGGGCTGGGCCGGGTGCGGTCCTTCGACACCACCCTCTCGACCCTGCCCCAGGCGCTGTGGCTGATCGCCGTCGGCGTGTCGGGCGCGGTCATCTCGGCCAGCCTGGCCATGGGCGCCCTGTGGCTCGCCGGCGCCCCCGCCGCGCGCCTGGCGGCCATCTTCCTCAACTGGGCGCTGGGCAATGTCTGCGGGGTGCTGGTGGTGGCCCCGCTGCTGCTGGCCTGGAGCCGGCGCGACGCCTGGCGGATGCCGTGGACGGACTGGCTCCATCTGGCGGTCTGCCTCGCCACCGTGGCCCTGGCCGCCGTCCTGATCTTCGTCCACCCGATCTTCGCCCGCACCCCCACCTGGTACCTGTTCCCCCTGCTGGTCTGGGCGGCCCTGGCCTTCAGCGTCCGCAGCGTGGGGCCGGCCCTGGCGATCAGCGCGGCCATGGCGATCTGGAGTTCGGTGGCGGGGGTGGGCCCCTTCGCCAACGTCGCCGACAGCACCGGCGGACGCCTGCTGCTCAGCCAGCAGTTCGTGGCCATCACCGCCATCACCATGCTGGTCCTCGCCGCCGTGGCTGACGAGCGCCGCGGCCGCCAGCGCATCCTGGACAGCGAGCAGCGCCTGCGCGAGGAGCGCCAGGCCCTGGAGACCCTCAACGCCGCCGGCGCCTCCATCGCCTCGGAGCTCGACCTGGACACCGTGGTCCAGACCGTCACCGACGCCGGCGTCGCGCTCACCGGCGCGAAATTCGGCGCGTTCTTCTACAATTTCGCCGAGCCCGAGGGCCAGATCCACACCCGCTTCACCCTCTCCGGCGCGCCGCGCTCGGCGTTCGAGGGCTTCGGCATGCCCCGCAACACGGCGATCTTCGCCCTCACCTTCGAGGGCGCCGACGTCGTCCGGATCGCCGACGTCACCATCGATCCCCGCTACGGCCACAACGCCCCCCACCGTGGCATGCCCCAGGGCCACCTGCCGGTGCGCAGCTATCTGGCGGTGCCGGTGAAGTCGCGCTCGGGGGAGGTGATCGGCGGCCTGTTCTTCGGCCATCCGGAGGTGGGCGTGTTCACCGAGCGGGCCGAATGGATCGTCACCGGCATCGCCGCACAGGCCGCCATCGCCCTGGACAACGCCCGGCTCTACCAGGCCGCCCAGGCCGAGATCGCCGAGCGCCGCCACGCCGAGGCACGCCAGGACCTGCTGATCAACGAGCTGAACCATCGGGTGAAGAACACCCTGGCCACGGTCCAGTCGATCACCGCCCAGACCCTGCGGCCCCTGGCCGAACTCGGCCACGTCAAGGAAACCCTCACCTCACGGATCATCGCGCTGGCCCGCGCCCATGACGTGCTCACCGCCCGCACCTGGCAGGGCGCCGGCCTGCGGGAGGTGGTGGAGCGCGGGGTGGAGCCGTTCGCCGAGACCGAGGGCGTCACCCGGTTCCACCTGGAGGGCCCGGCGGTCTGGCTCTCGCCCCGGGCGGCCCTGGCCATCGCCATGGCCCTGCACGAGCTCGGCACCAACGCCGTGAAATATGGCGCCCTGTCGGCCCCCGCCGGCGAGGTGTCCCTCGTCTGGAAATGGGAAGGCCAGAAGGCGGACGGCCGCCTGAAACTGGTCTGGACCGAACAGGGCGGCCCGGCGGTCTCTGCGCCCAGCCATCGCGGCTTCGGCTCGCGGATGATCGAGCGTGGCCTCCGGACCGACCTGGATGGCCAGGCCCGCCTGATCTTCGCCGAGACCGGCCTGGTCTGCGAGATCACCGCGAAGCTCGACCCCGCCGCCGCCCCGGCCCGTTTCCTCCGCGTCGGCTAGGGGCGGGATGCGAAAAAGTGGGAACCGGTTTTTCGCGCCAATCCCGCTCTAGGGAGAGCGGAGAGATCCTGGCAGGCCGTGGAGAGGTCGAGGGGCGCGCCCGCGGCGCGCCAATCCTCAGCCCCACCGAAGGCCCTCGGTCGCCTTGGTGGTCTTGGTGGTCTTGGTGGTTAAATTCCTTCGCCAACACCAGGCAGTCCCCCTGGCGACGACGCATCCGCGGACCAGGCCCAAGGCGATCACTCGACCGCCACGGGGCGCGGATAGCGGGCCAGGGCCGCCTCGGTCACCGCCGCCCCGGCCGGGTCCCCCAACGCCCGCTGCGCCTTCAGCAGGCCCTGCATGGCGCGGCTGCGCCCGGGCGTGCGGCTCAGGGCCAGCTTGTAGAGCTCGACCGCCTGGCCCGCCTCGCCCTCAGCCAGCAGCCCGTCGGCCAGCAGCTCCGCGCTGGGCTTGTAGGCGGCCGGCGGGCCGAACTCGATCGGCGCATCGGCTTCCCGCTGGTTGAGGCCCCGCAACATCGCCAGGCCCTCGGCCGTCCGCCCCTGGGCCATCTGGTCCGCCGCGACCACCTGGTTGGCCATGATGTCCTGCCAGCGATCCTCGGGCGAGGCCGCCTCCGCCCCGTGCGGCGGATGGGCGGCGGCCAGGTCCTGGCGCAGCTTCACGATCTCGGGGGCCAGGCGCGACAGCCGGGCGCGATCCCCCATCGACCCCATGGCCTCCCCATAGGCCAGGTTGAACCGGGTGGTCAGGTGCGCGCCCGGGGCCAGGGGCAGGGCCTCGCCGCCCGTCCAGCGCCCGGTGTCCACCGCCCGGCGGGCCAGCATCTCGGCATAGGAGGCCACGAACGAGCGCCGCGGCTCCAGCGCCGGCTGGACCGTCTCCCCCGCCAGCTGGCCCAGCGCCTCCGTCCGGCAGAGCCCGATCCAGCGATCGGCCTCGGCCAGCCTGCCCTCCTGCAGGTTGGCGTAGACCAGCCATTCCGCATAGTGGCCGCAGCCCGGCGTCGGCTTGCCCGACCCCGCCTCCCGGGCCTGCACCACGCGCATGGCCTGCTGGTTGGCGTCGATCACCTCGTCCCACAGGCCCAGGGCCACGAAGATGTGCGAGGTCATGTGCAGGGCGTGACCGGCATTGGGCGCCAGCGCCCCATAGAGGCTCGCCGCCCGCATCCCCAGGGGGGCGTGCACCGGATCGTCATAGGAATGGATCAGGTAGTGCAGCACCCCCGGATGGTCCTTATGCTCGGGGAACACCGCCTCGAGGATCGCCGCCGAGCGCATATAGATCGTGAAGTCCCGCCCCTGGTGCGCCGTCCCCAGCAGCGACAGGGCATAGAAGGCGGTGGCGTCGATATCGGTCGGGAACCGCCGATGGATCTCGGCCATCTCGTCGGCATAGCGGAAGTCCCGGTCGGCCTTGCTCCCCGCCCCATAAAGGGTCTCCACCGCGTGGAGATAGGCGGCCTCCCGGGGCGTGCGGGCCAGCGCCGCCCGGGCCTGCGGCGTGGGCGCCAGCCGCGTCAGCGCCGCCCGGGCGGCGTCGGCGTCCTGCTCCATCCAGACCGCGTGATTATAGGTCATGGCCTCGCCCCAGAAGGCCATGGCGAAGCCGGGATCGATCCCCTCGGCCTCCCGGAAGGCCTTGGCGGCGTCGCCGTATTCGAAATTGTGCAGCAGGGCCAGGCCGCGCAGGAACGGCGCCTGGGCCGCCGCCGCCCCGCTATTGGCGAACGACACCGAGCCCAGCGCCGGCTTCTGCGCCAGGGCGGGTCCGCCCCCCATCAGGACGGACGCGATCAGGACCAACATCAACCAGCGCATGCGAGGCCTCCCAGGCTCCCCGACTGTCCCGCGAATCCACCGGCTCCGCCAGGGCATGCCGCGTTTCAGCTTCCCGGCGCAGCGAAGCGCAGCCGCCCATCTGAACGCGGAGTTCGCGGAGAAAGAAACGGAGGTTCGCAGAGCCGCTGAGCCCTCCGCGATCTCCGCGCCACCTCCGCGACCTCCGCGTTTAAAAGGCCGCCTGCTCGGCGCCAGTCAGCGGTGACGCCAAGCCTCAGGAGATCGAGACGTTGAACAGGCCTTCAACCTGGGGAGGGCGGAGAGGCCGTCAATTCAACACGAAGACCACAAAGACCACGGAGCTGGCCGAGGCGGCGGCGAGGCCGTGGGGAAATTGCAGGGCGCGCCCGCGGCGCGCCGATGGAAGATCCCCGGCCCCACCAAAGGCCCTCGGCGCCCACGGTCGCCTTGGTGGTCTTCGTGGTCTTCGTGTTTAAATGCCTGCGCCGACGCCAGATCGCGACGCCGCAGGACCTCACGACCGGATCAGCCGCGTCATCCTCTGGACCGCCTTGGGGTCCGTGTCCTTCCAATAGGCGAGCTTGGTCCCCCAGGCGCAGCGCCCGCAGCCCGGGCAGTTCCAGCCCACCCGCCGGGCCACCAGGGCGACGGGGGTCCGGTAGCCTCCGGCCTTGAGCTCCCGCAGCCGCTCGACGATCCGCTCGGGATTATAGTCCCGCGCCCAGCCGCACAGCCCGCAGAACAGCATCACCCGGCACAGGGGATAGCGCCGATGATCCTCCAGGGGGGTGTCCGACCCGACCCCCACGGGAATGAAGTCGCGCACGGACTTCTGCGCCTTGCGGGCCCGGGCGCGCTCGGTCCCGGTCATCGGGCCTTCCCCGCCACCTGGCGCAGGAACTTCCATTCCCCGCGATGGGTGCGCTCGATCTCGAACCAGGCGCTGGGTCCGTCGAACGGCGGCACATAGGGCGGCCGGTCCGGATCGAAGAACTTGTGCGGCCGGTCCCGGCTCGACGAATAGATCATGAAATAGAGGGTCTTGCCCTCGAGGTCGGCGCGGCGATGCACCTGATAGCGGATGATGCTCATGCCCCCTACCCCGCCACCGGCCGGGGCCGCGGCCGCGGCCGCCCCGCCGCGAAGATCGGGATCGGCGCCCGGGGGCCCTCCTCATTGTCATTGTCCGCCATGGCCTGCTCCCTTCGTTCAGAACAAAAGCAGAACAATGATCTTGACGCGACTCCGCCCAGGCTGTGTTGTGACCGGGCCTGCAACCTGGACCGGCGAACCCCCGTCGCTTCATGTCCAGGCCTCGCCGCAGACAGTTCCACTCCTAGATCTGGAGCTTTGGCCTAGCTCCCGACATCCCCGTGCAGCGGGACTCGCCCCCGACCGATAATTCCATTGACGGAATATTCCATAGATGGCATGTGAAGTGGAATATACCGACGAGTTCGGAACGTGGTGGAGGACGCTGACCGAGGCCGAACAGGAAGATGTTTCGGCCTATGTCTCGCTGCTGGAAGAGCGCGACGTGAAGCTCGGTCATCCCTACTCGTCGGGCGTCAATGGCTCACGCCACAGCCACATGCGCGAGTTGCGGGTGCAGAGCGGCGGAAGGCCCATTCGGGTCTTCTACGCCTTCGATCCGCGGCGCATGGCGATCCTCCTGATCGGGGGCGACAAGACCGGAGACGACAGGTTCTATGAGACCTTCGTCCCCGTCGCGGACCGCCTGTACGACGAACATATTGAAGGGCTCAGAAAGGAAGGGTCTTCGCCATGACCGGACGCAATTCATTTCAAAATCTGCGCGACGCCATGACGCCGTCGCAGCGCGCGCGCGCCGCGGCGAAGGCCGACGCCTTGCGCGAAGAGATGTCGTTGACCGAGCTTCGCCAGGCTCGCCTGCTCACCCAGGAGAGCCTGGGAGAAGCGCTTCATGTGGGCCAAGCGGCCATCGCGAAGATGGAGAAGCGCGCGGACATGTATGTGAGCAATCTGCGCCGCTTCATCGAAGCCATGGGCGGTGAGCTTCAGATCGTCGCGCACTTCCCCGAGGGGACCGTGAAGATCAGCAATTTCGCGGCGATCGGTGATCCGCCAATGGACACACGGCGCTGACTCTTGAACCGCGACGGACCGGCTCGACCTGCCGTTGGTCCCGGCTATCCAGGGCGGGCGGCGGGTTGGTTTGGCGTGGCGACGATCCCGGAGTTCTGTCCTCGACCTGATCATCCTGGCGAAGGCCGGGATCTGGATCATATCGCGCAGCGTGAAACGGTCAGCCCAATTTTAAACCACGGAGATCACGGAGGACACAGAGAGACGAAAGCCGCGGCTCCGTGATCTCCGTGATCTCCGTGGTTGATCTTCAGGACCGGTCCGTGGGCACGGGCCCATATGATCTGGAGCGTTTCCCGGCCGACCTGAATCAAGTCGGTCGATCAGGAAGAGCGACCCAAAGAGGAATCTAGACCCTTGGTCCACCTTATCAGAAGCGGGATACGGTCTAGGTCCCGGCCTTCGCCGCGAGACCGGTCGAGGCCGATGATTCCCGGTAATCCCACCCCGCCTCACCCCGGCCAGGTCTCCCCGAACACCCGGGCGAAGTTCGCCCCCAGCACCTTCTCCGCCACCCGGGCCGGATAGCCGCGCTTCAGCAATTGCCGGGCGATCACCTCGCAGCGGTCGACCCGGTTCAGCCCGGCCACGAACGGCGGCCGCCCCTCCCCGGGCGCCCCCACCCCGGCGGCCTTGCGCGCGGCGATGTCCTTGTCCCAGGCCGCCATGGCGCCCGGCGAGGTGTCGAACGGGGTGAGCTGGCCGTCGGTGCCGATCCCCACATGGTCCTCGCCGCACACCTTCAGGGCGTGGGTCATGTGCGCCATGTAGTGGTCCAGGCTCTGCTGGGCCGGGCCGGCGTCCAGGAAGCACAGCTCATAGATCCCCACCGCGCCGCCCTTGTCCGCCAGGGCCCGCAGCACCGCGTCGGACTTGTTGCGCGGATGGGCGTGAACCGCCGAACAGCCCGCATGGGTGATCAGGGCCGGAACCTTGGTCGCCCCTAGCGCCGGCAGGGTGGTGGCCTCGTCCGCGTGGCTGAGGTCCAGGGTCACGCCCGCGGCGTTCATCCGCCCCACCGCCTCGCGGCCCAGCTCGGTGAGGCCCGAGGCCGGCTGCGGCGACAGCACGCCCGAGGCGAAGGGCGAGCCCACATTATAGCCCAGTTGCATCACCCGCACGCCGCGTCCGGCGAAGTGGTCGATCCGGTCCGGCCGGCCCTCGAACATGGCCGCGCCCTCGAAGGAATAGATCATCCCCACCCGGCCGGTGCGCTTGGCCAGCGCCAGGTCGCCGGCCCTCAGCACCTTCAGATAGAGGCCGAGATTGAGCGCCATGGCCTTGTCGAAGTCGCCGATGTCCGCCTCGGCGTCGGCGAAGCCGCCCGTGGCGCCGGCCATGCTCATCTTCAGCGCCGTGAGCCCCGAGGCCCGCACCGCAGCCACGTCGGCCGCGTCCAGCGGCTTCTCCGAATCCACCGGCGCCAGTAGGTTGCCGTTGATGACCATCGCCCGGCGCACCAGCCGGCCCGCGGCGTCGGGCTTCGCCCGGGCCAAGGCGGCGCCGGGCGCCAGGGCCGCCGCCAGGGCTCCGATCAAGGCCCGGCGGTGCATCACGTCGATCATCGGCTTTCCCTTCGTCCCCGGTCCTGCTATCCCGGCCGCGGGGATTTACATAGGCGCCTAATGACTTTGTCAACGCACCTCGATGACCAGCCCTCGGCCGACCCGGCCGACTATCCCCTGGCCTCTGGCGGGGGCGCCCTGGGCGCGCGCCTCCGCCGGCTGTCCGAACGCATCGATCGCGACGCCGGCCGCGTCTACGCCCAGGCCGGGATCGCCTTCGAGCAGCGCTGGTACGGGGTGCTGAACCAGCTCGTGCTCCACGGCCCCCTGTCGGTGGGGGACCTCGCCCGGGTGCTGGGCATCACCCAGGCCTCGGTGAGCCAGACCCGCCAGTCCCTGGAGACCGCCGGCCTGATCGGCTCCCAGCCGGACGCCGCCGATGGCCGCCGCCGCACCCTGCGCCTGACGCCGGCGGGCCAGGCCCTGGTCGCCAGCCTCGCCCCCCTCTGGGCCGCGCTCATCGCCACCGCCGCCGAACTCGACGCCGAAGCCGGCCACGTCACCGCCGCCCTCGACCGCCTCGACCAGGCCCTCGACCGGCGCTCCCTCTACGACCGGGCGATGGCGCGGTTGAAGGGCTAGGCGCGCCGCCTTTCCTCCCCTGCGCAGCGGGAGAGGGGGACCGCCCGAAAGGGGGGTGGAGGGGGCGCGACCGGGCTCCGACCACGGGCC
>FSUX01000453.1_pt1 | contig 9426 bp, 10 predicted proteins | sample 1637501 | NCBI WGS metagenome assembly FSUX01 (sample SAMEA3914816, study PRJEB12502) | metagenome | biome: forest; material: soil | place: USA | collected 2011-09-16 | depth 0.3 m
ACCCTGACCATCGCCACCAAGCGCATCCAGCGCGAGAACAAGGCCCTGGACAAGCGGCTGTCCGAATCCACCGCCGAGGTCGCCCGCCTGCGCGAGCACTTGGAACAGGTGCGGCGCGACGCCACCACGGACGGCCTGACCAACCTCGCCAACCGCAAGGCGTTCGACGAGGAATTCGAGCGGGCCTGCTCGGAGGCGCAAAGCAAGGGCGAGATCCTCACGGTCGCCATCGTCGACATCGATCATTTCAAGAATTTCAACGACACCTGGGGTCACCAGACCGGCGACCAGGTGATCCGTTACGTGGCCAGCGTTATCGGCGGCCGCGCCCCGCCCCCGCGTTTCGCGGCCCGCTATGGCGGCGAGGAATTCGCGCTGATCTTCCCGCGGGAGGGCGCCCAGGTGGCCGCCACGACCCTTGAGGAGATCCGCGACGAGGTGTCGTCGCGCATGCTCAAGCGTCGTTCCACCAACGAGGACCTGGGCGCGATCACCGTATCCGCGGGCTTCGCCGAGCTGAAGCCCGGCGAGACCGCCCACAGCGTCATGGAACGCGCCGACCGCGCCCTCTACACCTCCAAGCGCACCGGCCGGAACCGGGTGTCCAGCGCCGAGGCCGTGGCCACCGCCGCCTGATCGCCGGCGCGATCACCGCTTTTTTCCTAGGCTGACGCCGGGGTATCCTCCCTTAGATCGTTCGCGAAAAGCGACGAACCCGGGAGGACGCCATGGCCTATTCGAAGATCAAGACCTCGGTCGAGGACGGCGTGGGCGTCATCACCCTGGCTGATCCCGTCACCATGAACGCCGCCGGCGTCGACCTGGTGGCCGAGCTGCGCCAGGCGTTCGACGCGTTCGCCAAGCCCGAGGCCGGCATCCGCTGCGTGGTGCTGACCGGCGAAGGCCGCGGCTTCTGCTCCGGCGCCAACCTATCCGGCCGCGGCGGCCCGGCCGGCGAATCGGCCGACCCTGAGGGTCCGGACGCCGGCGCGGCGCTGGAGACGGTCTACAATCCCTTCGTCACCTCCATGCGCGACTATCCCGTCCCCATCGTCACCGCCGTGAACGGCGCGGCGGCCGGGGTCGGCTGTTCCCTGGCCCTGATGGGCGACATCATCATCGCGGCCGAGAGCGCTTATTTCCTGCAGGCGTTCCGGCGCATCGGCCTGGTGCCGGACGGCGGCTCGACCTATCTGCTGCCCCGGCTGATCGGCAAGGCGCGCACCATGGAGATGGCGCTGATGGGCGAGCGGCTGCCGGCCAAGACCGCGCTCGACTGGGGGCTGGTCAATCGCTGCGTCCCCGACGACCAGTTGATGGCGACGGCCATGGAGTTCGCCCGGTCGCTGGCCACGGGCCCGTGGGCCCTGGGCTCGATCCGCAAGCTGGTCTGGGACAGCCTGGACGCCGAATGGGCCGACCAGCTGCACGCCGAGCGCATGGCGCAGAAGGTGGCCGGCCGCACCGAGGACTTCCGCGAAGGCGTCACCGCCTTCCTGCAGAAACGACCGGCGGTGTTCGCGCGGAAATAGGCGTAGCCTTGGCCGGCCCGGCATCACCCGGGCCTCAAGGGAGCCTCCGATGCGGATCGTCCTGACCATCTTCGGCGTGCTGGCGATCCTGCTGGGCGGCGTCTGGATCCTGCAGGGGATCAACATCCTGCCCGGCAGCTTCATGACCGGTGACATGCGGTGGGCGATCTATGGCGCGCTCCTGGCCGCCGCCGGTCTCGCGGCTATCGCCTGGAGCCGTCGCCGACGCTGAACTTTGGTCAACAGATGAAGAGGTTCTGGCGATAAGGCCGAGGATAGTTTACGTTGTAAATATCACGTCTCGAGGCCTCGATGCTCACCGTCCATCACCTGAACAATTCCCGCTCCCAGCGGGTGCTCTGGCTCCTGGAGGAGCTGGGAACGCCCTATGAAGTCAAGCGCTACCAGCGAGATGCTCAGACCATGCTGGCGCCTGCCGAACTAAAGGCGATTCATCCGCTGGGCAAATCGCCGGTGATCACGGTGGACGGCGGGACCCTGGCCGAGACCGGCGCCATCGTCGAATATGTCGTCGGGCGCTATGGCGAGGGTCGCCTGGTCCCGCCCCCGGGCACGCCGGCCCGCATGCGCTGGAGCTACTGGCTGCACTATGCGGAGGGCTCGGCCATGCCGCCGCTGCTGATGAAATTGGTGTTCACCGCCCTCCCCGCCCGCAGCCCCGCTTTGCTGCGCCCGGTGGTGAAGGCGATCTCCGGCCGCGCCCTGGCGGGCTTCGTCGACCCGCAGTTGAAGGCCCATTTCGACTATTGGGAAGCCGAGCTCGGCAAGGCGGAATGGTTCGCCGGCGCGGAGTTCACCGCCGCCGACATCATGATGAGCTTCCCCATCGAGGCGGCGGCTGATCGCGGCGGCGCCCTGGACGGCCGGCCGCGCCTGAAAGCCTTCCTGGAGAAGATCCATGCCCGGCCGGCCTATCGCCGGGCCCTGGAAAAAGGTGGCCCCTACGCCTATGCCCACTAGATAGCCGAAGCGGGGCCGGACTTGGCGAGCACGACGCAATTTAGCCGACAGGACCAGGAGGCGCGCCGTCGCGCCCTGATCGAGGCCACGCTGGAAAGCCTCGCCGCCGGCGGATTGGCCGCCGTGTCGGTGCGCGACGTCGCCGCCCGGGCGGGAGTCTCCATCGGCCTGGTGCGCCACCATTTCGGCAGCTTCGGCGCCCTGCTGGTGGCGGCCTATCGGCATACGACCCAGGAGATCGACAGGGCGCTGGCCGCGGCGGTGGAGGCGGCCGGCCCTGATCCTCGCGCCCGCATGGACGCCTTCCTGGCGGCGAGCTTCGCGGCCGACATCGTCGATCGCGATCTGCTCTCGGCCTGGCTGGGTTTCTGGGGTCTGGTGCGCATCGACCCCGCCGCCGCCGCCCTGCACGCCCAGACCTATGGCGCCTATCGCGGCCGGATCGAGGGGCTGCTGGGCGACCTGCGCCCCGCCGGCGACAGGACGGACCTGACCCAGGGCGCGATCGCGCTGGCCGCCCTGCTGGACGGCCTGTGGCTGGAGCTGTGCCTGGACCCCACCACCTTCAGCCCACGGGACGCCATCGGCATGACAGGCCGATGGGTGGACGGCTTCCTGGCGACGGCGGGCGCCTGAGCGGGACGGCGCGCCTGGCCCGGCGGCGGTAAGGAATTTTCCACCTGGAGTGGTGGATAACGCACATATCAGGCCCATGAGCCTGCGCGCGAGGCGACCCCATGAACATGATAATGGTCCCGCTGTTGGCCATCGGCTTGGTCTGGGCGGTACGCCCCCAGTCGGTCATTCCCGTGATCCTGCGAATCCTCGGTCGGGTCTCCGCACTGCCGTTTGACGGTGGGCCGCAGAGGGAGGGCCTCACCCGCGCGGTTCGGGTGGTCGGTATCGTGATGTCGGTCATCGGCCTGGTCTTGGTTCAGCTGGCCGTCCACGCCGCCATGACGCACCGGCCGCACTGACGGCGCGGACGGTCCGGAAGGCGCTAACCGCCACCCTGCCCTTGCCACCCCATCGCCGCTTACGATACGAGTGTATAACAACGCTTGTCGCGAGGGGTCGCGTGATGGAACACAGCCTTCCCGCCTGGATCTATTCCGACCCAGGCTTTTTCGCGCGCGAGCGGGAGACGGTGTTTCGGACCGCCTGGCAGGTGGTCTGCCACGTGAACGACGTGCCCCAGGCCGGCGACTACCAGACCCTGGATTTCCTGGGCGAGCAGGTCCTGGTGCTGCGCGGCGACGACGGCCAGGTGCGCAGCTTCCACAACGCCTGCCGCCACCGCGCCTCGCGGCTGGCCGACGGCGAGCAGGGCAATTGCGGCCACCGGCTGGTCTGCCCCTATCACGCCTGGAGCTACGGCCTGGACGGCCGGCTGCTGCATGTGCCCCGCTGGCAGGGGTTCGACGACCTGGACCTGGCCCAGCACGGCCTGAAGCCGGTGGAGCAGGAGATCTGGCAGGGCTTCGTGTTCGTTCGCTTCGCCCCGGGCCTGCCCAGCGTGGCCGAGATGATGGCGCCCTACGCCGACGAGATCGCCGTCCACCGGTTCGAGGACCTGAAACCCCAGGGCCGGGTGACCCTGCGGCCCCGGCCGGTGAACTGGAAAAACGTCGGCGACAACTATTCCGACGGCCTGCACATCCCCGTGGCCCATCCGGGCCTGACCCGGCTGTTCGGTCCGACCTACGCCATGGAGGCCAAGGCCTGGGTGGACAAGCTGTGGGGCGACATCACCGAGACGCCCTCCCCCAACTGGGTGGAACGGGCCTACCAAGGCCTGCTGGGCGGGTTCGACCACCTGGAGCCCAAGGGTCGGCGGCGGTGGAGCTATTACAAGCTCTGGCCCAACTTCGCGTTCGATGTCTATCCGGACCAGGTGGACTTCATGCAGTTCATCCCGGTCAGCCCCACGCAGACGATGATCCGCGAGATCAGCTACGCCTTGCCGGACGAGCGCCGGGAGACCCGCGCCGCGCGCTATCTGAACTGGCGCATCAACCGCCAGGTCAATGCCGAGGACACCGTGCTGATCCAGCGCGTGCAGGACGGCATGGCCACCTCGGGCTATGAGAGCGGCCCTCTAGGCCCCTCCGAGGTCTGCCTGCGGGCCTTCGCCGACCGTCTCACAGCCCAGATCCCCGAAGCCCGGGCCCCGCGCCCTACCTCACACCCTGGCAAGGAAGCCGCCTGATGGCCCTTCAAACGGACCGCGACATCGTCATCGTGGGCGGGGGCCATAATGGCCTGGTCTGCGCCGCCTACCTGGCCAAGGCCGGGCTGAAGGTCACCGTGCTGGAGCGTCGCGACGTGGTGGGCGGGGCCGCGGTCACCGAGGAGTTCCATCCGGGGTTCCGCAACTCCGTGGCCAGCTACACGGTCTCCCTGCTCAATCCCAAGGTCATCGCCGACCTGGAACTGCACCGCCACGGGCTGAAGGTGGTGGAGCGCAAGGTGGCCAATTTCCTGCCGCTGGACGGCGACTACCTGATGACCGGCGAGGGCTATACGAAGTCCGAGGTGGCGCGGTTCAGCCAGGCCGACGCCGACCGGCTGGACGCCTATAACGACCGCTTGGAAGCCATCGCCGACGTGGTGCGCGAACTGGTGCTGGAAACCCCGCCCAACCTGGTGGAGGGCGGCCTCGCCCAGGCCATTCCGGAACTGCTGAAGAGCGCCAGCCTGGGCAAGCGGCTCTCCAGGCTCGACATGGTCGCCAAGCGCGATCTGCTGGCGCTGTTCTCCCAGTCGGCCGGCGACTGGCTGGACGGCTGGTTCGAGAGCGCGCCGATCAAGGCGGTCTATGGGTTCGACGGGGTGGTGGGCAATTATGCCAGCCCCTACACCCCGGGCTCGGCCTATGTGCTGCTGCACCACGTGTTCGGCGAGGTGAACGGCAAGAAGGGAACCTGGGGCCACGCCATCGGCGGCATGGGGGCCATCACCCAGGCCATGGCGGCCTGCTGCCGCGAGCGCGGCGTGGAGATCCGCACCGGGATCTCGGTGGCCGAGGTGATCACCGATCGCGGCCGCGCCACGGGGGTGGTGACGGACACCGGCGAGGTGCTGCACGCCCGGGCCGTGGTCTCCAATCTCCACCCGCAACTGCTATTCGGGAAGCTGGTGGACGCCGCCGTCCAGGGGCCGGACTTCGCCGAGCGGGTGAAGCGCTATCGCTCCGGCTCCGGCACCTTCCGGATGAACGTGGCCCTGTCGGAGCTGCCCAGCTTCACCTGCAAGCCCGGGGCGGGCGACCACCTGACCGCCGGGATCATCATCGCCCCCAGCCTGGCCTATATGGACCGGGCCTATACCGACGCCCGCAACCACGGCTGGTCGAAGGAGCCCATCGTCGAGGTGCTGATCCCGTCCACCCTGGACGACAGCCTGGCGCCTCCCGGCCAGCATGTGGCCAGCCTGTTCTGCCAGCACGTCTCGCCCAAGCTTTCCGACGGCCGTTCCTGGGACGACCATCGCGAGGAGGTGGCCGACCTGATGATCGCCACGGTGGAGAAGCACGCGCCCGGTTTCGCGGCCTCCGTGCTCGGCCGCCAGATCCTCTCGCCCCTGGACCTGGAGCGGACCTTCGGCCTGGTGGGCGGCGACATCATGCACGGCAATCTGAGCCTGGATCAGATGTTCAGCGCCCGGCCGGTGCTGGGCGCCGGCGATTATCGCACCCCGGTGGCCGGGCTCTACCAATGCGGGGCTGGCACTCACCCCGGCGGCGGGGTCACCGGTGCGCCCGGGCACAATGCGGCGCGGGAGGTGATCAAGGACGCGCGCCGGGGCCGGCTGAGCGAAGGGACCCGAATGCGGACCTGGGGGATCAGCTGAGCCGTTTGGCCGACGTCCAGGTTAAATAGGCTGCGCCTATCCGTTGTCCTGAATCCACGCAGCCAAGTCTCGTTGGCCGTCCAGCACCCGCCAGATGTCGATGTGGTCGTGTTGTTCGACGTAGAAGACGAGATAGGGGTATCGGGCGAGGAGATGGCTGCGCAGGCCCGGGAGATTCAGCTCGTGGGCCGAGGCCGGGCGATCAGGGGGTCGGTGACCTATGCGATCGGCGCGCTGGCGGCGATGGCCGTAATTATGGGCGGCAATTGGTGCGTCTCCCTTGGCGACCACTTCGCCCAGCGATTCGAGTTTCTATGGCGATATCTCGGCTATCCCATCGCGGCCTGGACCTTGGGCGGCGCCGCGCTCGCCACGCTGTTTGGCGATGTCCTGAGGCGTCGGCGCCAATCCCAGTAACGGGGACATGGCAAAATCGGCCCCACCCCAATTTCTCTCTTGCGCCATCGCCGGCTCACCCCAGATTCAACCTCTGCACAGGAGGCCGACGTGGCGTCACCGTTCGAGGGTTTCGAGGTCGAGGCTGAGAACCGGCCGTCCAGCGGGGCCTATGATTTCGACCTGGACCGGACCCTGTCCGCCGTGGTCGCCCTGGAGGCCCAGGTTCCCGAGGACGCCTTCACCGCCGAGGCCCTGGGCACGGAGCGAATCGGCAATGGCGCGGTCATCGGGCCCAAGGGCCTGGTCCTGACCATCGGCTATCTGATCACCGAGGCGCAGGACGTCACCCTGACCCTGAACGACGGCCGCCGGGTGGCGGCCCATCCGCTCGGCGCTGATCCGGTGACCGGCTTCGGCCTGGTCCAGGCCCTCGAGCCCCTCGACCTCCCGATCCTGCCCCTGGGCGACTCTCACAGCCTGAAGGCGGAGAGCGCGGTGATCATCGCCGGCGGCGGCGGTCGCGCCCACGCCGCGGCGGGCGAGGTGCTGACGCGAATGCCCTTCGCCGGCTATTGGGAATACCTGCTCGAGGACTCCATCATGACCGAGCCGGCCCATCCGCACTGGAGCGGCGCGGCCCTGATCAACACCCGGGGCGCCCTGGTGGGTGTCGGCTCCCTCAGCCTGCAGCGGCAGACCCCCGACGGGGTGACGCCCTTCAACATGTTCGTGCCGATCGAACACCTGCCGCCGATCCTCGACGACCTGGCCCGCGGCCAAGCGCCCTATCCGGCGCGCCCCTGGCTGGGGGTCCTGGCCCAGGACATGGGCGCCAATGTCGTGGTGGTTGGCGTCAATCCGCGCGGCCCGGCGGCGGCGGCCAGGCTCCGGGTGGGCGACATCGTACTCGCTGTCGCCGGCCGGCCAGTGTCTGATCTGGCGGAGTTCTACACCACGCTGTGGGCCCAGGGTCCGGCCGGGGCCGTGATTCCGCTGCGCATCCAGCGGGAGGAGAAGGTGATGGAGGTGGAGGTGCGCTCCACCGATCGCACGTCGCTTCTGAGGAAGCCGCGGTTCAACTGAGGCGGACGGCGCCTCGGCCCTGGCGGAGCGACGGCTCATCCGTGGGCCCGTCCGCATTTCCCACCGCATTCGCGTGAGGTGGTCTGGCCCACCCCTCAGCGGAAAGGGACCCTGCCTCGGCCTGGGCTGGAAGCCCTCCGGCGCCCCGCGCTGGGCGGCAACCTCGATTTTCCTGCATCGAACTTGCCCGCGGGGCTGAGGAATAGGCCTCCCAGGTTCGTCTCACTCCAGAGCGCCTGCCGTCCTTGCCGGCGGCGTTCCGGACGATCTCGAGAGGCGATACGGTGAAGCTATTGGGAAGACCGACGCGGAGCGACGGACATCGCGCTGAGCTCGACCTTGCGCCAAGGGTCTGATGGCTTGAGCACTGTCAATTCCCGGGGAACCGTGTCAGAGAACAAGCTGGAGTGGAGGCGGCAGGTGCTGTCGGGGCGTCTACGAGGACTTGACGGCCTGAGGACCTTGGCCGTCTCCGGCGTCTTCCTTGAACATATGGGAAATGTCCCCCTGGTTGGCGGCCTGGGGGTCTGGCTTTTCTTTGTGCTTTCCGGGTTTCTGATCACCCGGATCCTCATTCGTGAACGCGAACTCGTAGAGCTCGGCGACAAGACGCCGGTCCAGGCGCTATCCAAATTCTACTGGCGACGGACCCTGCGGATCTTTCCGATCTATTATGTGCTGTTGGCCGCGGTGGCGACGCTCGCCATCTTTATGCCCCTGCAACACGCGACCGGACGCGAATATCTCGCTTACGTCACCTACACGACCAATCTGCTCGTCTGGCGCACCGACCAGTGGCCGGGCAGCTTTTCGCACCTGTGGTCGCTCGCCGTGGAAGAGCAGTTCTATCTCGGCTTCGCCCCCTTGATCCTGCTGATCCCCCGCCGCTGGTCCGCGCTTGTCTGCTTCGTCATGGTGCTTCTTGGACTCGGCGTGAAAATCGCGCTGGTCCTGGCGCATCAGGATGTGGTTCGGCTGTTCGTGGAGAGTTTCACCAACTTCTCCATCATGGCCCTGGGGGGGCTGACCGGTGTCGTCTCCCAGGGACGACGGGTTCCGGCCTGGATCGGGCGGGCCCAGGTTCAGGCCGGCCTGATGACCGCCATCGGCCTGTCGGCCGTGGTCCTGGCGATGACCGGGGCGTCCCTCGTCACCTGGGGCGGCTTCATCCCAGCCCTGTGCGCGCTCTTGATTCTCGCCGTTGAACAGGGCCAGGACACCTGGATCGTCCGGGTCCTGGACACCTGGCCGATGCGGAGCCTGGGCATGGTGAGCTACGGCTTCTACCTCTTCCACAACTTCATCCCGACGAGCCTCGTGAGCAAGTCGCTGGGACATGTGGGCGTCCACAACGCCTTCGTCACGGAGGGCGTGCAATTCGCCCTCGCCGTGGGTCTGGCCACCGCGTCATGGGTGATGATCGAGAAGCCCTTGTCACGGTTCAAGGATGGCGTGCCGTTTCGTCAGGCCGCCGCCCGCGCCTGAGCCGGACCCGATTGGCGTTGGACATTCGGCGCTGAATGCGGGCGAAACCCGCGCCCGCGCCCGCGCCCGGTCTCAGGCGTCCAGCGCCCTGCCC
>FSUX01001379.1_pt1 | contig 9407 bp, 7 predicted proteins | sample 1637501 | NCBI WGS metagenome assembly FSUX01 (sample SAMEA3914816, study PRJEB12502) | metagenome | biome: forest; material: soil | place: USA | collected 2011-09-16 | depth 0.3 m
AACCGGTTCGCCTCCCGGAAGAACAGGAACTGCGCCGGGGTCTTCCCGGTGGCGACGAACCACTGCGGGCAATGCGCCCCGGTCCAGACCGCGTCGCCCTCCTTCACCGGATACCACGACTCCTCCACCCGCAGGATGCCCTGTCCCTGGAGGAAGAGCAGGCCGTGGTCGACCACCGTCTGCGTCACCTGGGGCAGGCTCGCCCCGGGCTGGAAGGTGAAGAGGGAGACCGCGATGTCGAAGTTCGGCTCGTCGGGCAGGAGCGCCTGGAAGCGGGTGTCGGGATCGCCCTGGAACGGCTGCGGCTGCACCTGGCCGCTGCGGCCCACGATCATCCGGGGCGGCGGCAGCGACGGCGTGCCCGTGGCGGTGAGGGGCGCCTCGCGGAACGTCTTCTGGAAGACGAGGAGGCGCGTCCCCTTGTCGGGGCCGGAAAGGTTGCAGTTCTGCCGGGACGGGACGAAGAGGTAGCCGCCCGAAGAGAGCCGCTTCACCTGCGCCGGGCCGGCGTCGACGGTGCAGGCGCCCTCCAGGACGTAGACGAACGTCTCGAGGTCGCCCTCCGGGAACGAGACCGATCCCTCCTCCCCGTCGAAGTCGACGATCGTCGCGAGGAACGAGGCGCCGATTCGAGGCGAGATCAGGGTGGTGACGCGGCCCTTGTTCAGCCCCGCCGCCGTCGCCGGGAGGTGGGAGTCGGCGGTGAGCAGGGCGTGGCGCGTCCCGATCCGGGTCCGGGTGTGTCCGAGGAGGGTGGCCATGTCGCGTGGAGGAGTATCCGGCCTGCCGACTACTCCGGCCGAATGAAGCAAAGTTTCTCCCGCTTGGCAACCTTGCGGGACGGGGGCTCGGGCGGTTCCTCCTCCAATTCCCCGTTCGCGAAGACGGTGCGGCCCCGCTGCAGGGTGCGCACGATCCGCCCCTCGAAGAGCATCCCGGCGTAGGCGCTCTCCCGCCGCGCGTAGAACAGGCTCCCCGGCTCGGCCGGATGCGGCTCGGCGAGGTCGAGCAGCGCCAGGTCGGCGTCGCGCCCGATCTCGATCGCCCCCTTGCGGTGGGCGATGCCGAGCGCCCGCGCCGCCCGGTCGGAGAAGAGGGAGGTGATCCCCGCCAGCCCCTCCCCCGCGTTGGCGCGGGCGGTCCCCAGCGCGGTCCGGGTCCAGAGGTCGACGAAGCCGTGCTGGCAGCCGGAGATCCCCCCCGCGGGCCGGTGGCCCGAGGCCAGGAGGTCGATCCGCCCCGCCGCCAGCGCCGCGACCAGCTCCTCGCGCACCGCGGCGGGCCGGAGCGGCGGCGCGGCGCGGAACCGCCGCGCGTGCGCCTCGTCCCCCACCGCCTCCTCGGCGCCGAAGAGCAGGTAATGCGGCGCGCTGACGATGGAGACGTCGACGCCGCGCCGCCGCGCCTCGGCGGCCAGGGCGCAGCTCTCCCCGGTGCTGACGTGGGCCAGGAGGAGCGTGCAGCCCGCCTCCCCGGCCAGGTCGAGGGCGGTGCGGACCGCCGCCGTCTCCGTCTCCACTGGGCGGGAGGCGGCGTAGAGGTCGCAGCCTCCCGGCAGGGCGCGGTACCGCGCCACCGCGAACCCGTCCTCGACGTGGACCAGCACCGGCCGCCGCAGCTTCGCCGCCGTCTTCATCGCCCGGCCCAGGATCGCGGCGGGGACGGGCGGCAGCGGCAAGCCGCTGTTGCCCTCCCCGCCCTGGGCCGGGGGGCCGAGCGCGGCGGCGAACCCGACCGCCCCGGCGTCGCGCAGCGGGGCCAGCTCGTAGAGGTTGCGCGCGGAGACCGCCCCCCAGAGGGCGAAGTCGAGCCGCGAGGTGGCGAGCGCCGCCTCCTTCTTGCGCAGGAACCCGTCCTTGTCGAAGGCGAGGAAATCGTCGGCGCCCGGCAGGCCCGGCAGGTCGGCGAAGCAGGCCCCGCCCCCGGCGGCGAGCGCGGCGCTGTCGGGGGCGAACGTCCCCCCCGTCCCGTAGTGGCCCGCGACGTCGACCGCGCCCGGGACCACGATCAGGCCCGACGCCTCCAGGACCGCGGCCGCCTTCAGCTCCAGATTCGGCGCCAGCGCGACGATCCGCCCCTCGTGGACCCCGATGTCGAGGTGCGCCAGCCGGTCGGGCAGGACGGCCAGGCCGCCGCGGACGAGGAGATCCAGCTCGCTCATTCCGCTAGGGGAGATCGCGCCCTCCGCTCACCGCGTCGGCGAAGACCGCCGGGTTGGGCACCAGGCGGCTCCGGCAGCAGCACGCGTCCGGGCCGGGCAGCTCCAGGCGCTCCACCGCCGCCGCCTCCAGGTCCAGCGTCATCGCCGGGTAGTCGTGCAGGAACAGGCCGGTCAGCGTGTCGTGGATCTCCCCGCCCAGCCCCTGCGCGTGGTTGCAGACCAGGTGGTAATAGAGGACGTGGATGCCCAGGAAGCGGGCCAGGATCGGGTTCACGCAGTCGCCGTGCAGCGTCACCACCGGCGGCTTGCCCGGCTCCAGGTCGGAGATCGTCTTCGTCAGCGCGCGCCACATCAGGATGTCGAAGTCGGTCTCGAACGTCACCGTCTCCACCTGGACCAGCGCGGCGCGGACCTCGGCGGGCGTGTGGACCCGGCGGATCATCCCCTTCTCCAGGTAGGGGCGGAGCAGCGGCGCGAACGCCCCGGCCAGCGCGGGGCAGAACGGGGCGTCCAGGAACAGGTTGTGCCGGGGCCACGGCGCGGCGAACGGCGTGCCGGGCAGGCCGCGGTGCTCCTGGTGCGTGCGGAAGCTCCACGGCAGCACCACGTCCCCCGGCTGGACCGCCTCGTCCGGCGTGGTCGCCTGGCGCCAGTCGCAGATCCCCGAGTTCCCGCCGACGAGCAGCACCTCCACCCCCGCCTTCCACAAGATCCAGAACACCGGCCGCAGCGTGGTGAGCGACTGCGTCTCCTCCCCCAGCACGTCCCCGTAGGAGGGAATCCAGAGGAAGCGGCGCTCCCCCTTGGCCGTGGGAACGCGGAACGCGTGGACCTCGGGGCCCAGGCCGTACGGCGTGGGGACGCGGCGCCCCCCGTCGTGGGCCCAGCCGCGCTTCTTGTAGGCCTCCACCACCGCGTCGACCGGGAGCGCCCAGAGCGGGCTGCCCGTGACGCTGGCGAAGTCGGCGTGCGGCCCGGCGTAGGGGAAATCGGCGTGGCTCGTCATGATCTATTCCACGGCGGCAGCGGTGGCCGCATCGAACGCGGCCAGCAGCGCCGCCTTGTGCTCCGCGCAGAGCAGCGCGACCTCGAAGCCGTTCCGGGCCAGCGCCGCCAGCTCCTTCTGGGAAAGGCCGGTATCGAGCGCCAGCGCCGCGTACTCGTTCGTCAGCGACGAGCCGAAGAAGAACGGGTCGTCCGAATTCACCGTGCAGCGCACCCCGGCGCGGTGCAGCGCCGCGATCTGGTGCTCCCGCACGCTCGGCGCGGCGCGCAGCTTCAGGTTGCTCACCGGGCAGACGTCCAGCGTCACCCCCCGATCGCGCAGGAACGCCACCACCTCCGGGTCTTCGGCGGCGCGGACCCCGTGCTCCACGCGGTCGATCCCCAGCACCTCGACGAGGCGGCGCACCTCGGAGGCGGGGCCGAACTCGCCCACGTGCGCCTTGGTGAACTTGCCCTTCTCCCGCGCCGCCCGCCAGACGCGCGGCGTCCACTCCTCCAGCGGCAGCGTCTCCACCCCGTGGAGGTCGATCCCGTCCAGTTCCGGCCAATCCAGCGCCGCCTCGATCGTCTTCCCGAGCCGGCCGTAATCGTCCCGGCCCATCCCCAGGAAGAGGCGGACCTCCATCTGCGGCACCGTCTGGGCGAACGCCTCGCGCACCGCCGCCAGGACCGCCTGCCCCCCCGAGGCCTGGTCGGCGAAGAAGACGGCGGGCAGGTGCATGCTCGTCTCCAGGTAGCGGACGTTCTGCCGCGCCAGCGTCCGCGCCGTCAGCGCGGCGGCGCGGGCGTACCGCTCCGGCGAGGTGAACCAGGCGGCGGCGTGCTCCAGGATCACCCGGTTGAAGTGGTCGAAGTCGTCGTAGCGGAACGCGTCGTCCCAGAACGGCGGCGGAGCCCCGAAGCGGGCCGCGTCCAATTCCTGCAGCAGCTCCCACGGCACCGCCCCCTCCAGGTGGAGGTGCGTCTCGGTCTTCGGCAGCGCCTCCAGGAACGAGGCGAGGGCGGGTTCGGGCTGGTACATTCGGAGGAGGGGAGGGGTGTTGACTTCTTTAGCTCCGGACGCCAAAGACGGGAAGGGTTTTATGGATTTCGTGCGACGCTTTTTCCGGCTCCAGGCCCACGGCGTCACTGTCCGTTCCGAACTGGCGGCGGGCGCCGCCACCTTCGCCGCGATGGCCTACATCCTGGCGGTCAACCCGGAGATCCTCGGGCACGCCGGGATGGACCGGGGCGCCGTCCTCGCCGCCACCGCGCTCGCCTCCGCCCTCTTCACCGCCGCGATGGGCCTCTACGCCAACCTTCCCGTCGCCCTCGCCCCCGGGATGGGGATGAACGCCTACTTCGCCTTCGGCCTCTGCGTCGCGGGCGGGCTGCACTGGCAGCAGGCGCTCGGCATCGTCTTCTGGAGCGGGGCCTTCTTCCTCGTCGTCGCCCTCTCCGGCCTGCGCCAGGCGGTCCTCGACGCCGTGCCCGCCCCGCTGCGCGCCGCGATCGCCTGCGGCGTCGGCGCGTTCATCGCCTTCATCGGCCTGCAGAAGGCGGGCCTCGTCGTCGCCGCGCCCGCCACCTTGGTCGGGCTGGGCAATCTCGCCGCCCCCGGCCCGCTCCTCGCGTTGGGCGGCCTCCTCCTCGCTGTCGTCCTGATGCGGGCAAGGGTCCCCGGCGCCGTCCTCTGGACCGTCGTCGCCGTCACCGCCCTCGGCCTCGTGGTGCGCGGGCCGGACGGCAGGCCGCTCACCGCGTGGCCCCGGGAATGGCTCGCCGCGCCGCCCAACCCGGGCCGGATCGCGGGCGAGCTCGACTTGCTGTACCCCCTGAAGCATTTCGGCCAATGCGTCCCCTGGCTCTTCACCGTCTTCTTCATCGACCTCTTCGACGGCATGGGCACCCTCCTCGGCTTGATCCGGCGTCTGGAGAGGAAAGCGCCCGCCGCCGACCCCCGCTTCGAGCGCGCCCTCCGCGCCGACGCCTGCGCCACCATGGGCTGCGCCCTCCTCGGCACCTCCACCGTCACCCCCTACATCGAGTCGGCGGCGGGCATCGAATCGGGCGGCCGCACCGGCCTCGCCGCGCTCGCCACGGCGGGGTGCTTCCTGCTGGCCCTCCTCGCCGCTCCGCTCTTCCTCGCCGTCCCGGCGGTCGCCACCGCGCCGGTCCTGATCCTGGTCGGCGTCCTGATGATGGAGGGGATCGGCCAAATCGACTTCGCCGACCTGGGCGATGCCGTCCCCGCGCTCCTGATCGTGCTGTTGATGCCGCTCACCTTCAGCATCGCCGAAGGGATCGCGGTCGGCTTCCTCGCCTACGTGGTCCTGAGGGCCGCCACCGGCCGCGCCCGGGAGATCCCGGCGGCGCTCTGGGGCATCACCGTCCTGCTGGTCCTCCACTTCGCATGGCGGATGGCCTAGTCGGGATCTCTGCGAAGCTTCCGGGCGACGTCCCGGACGACGTGGATGTCTAGGGAATCCGCGTTCTCCGCCGCGAGCCGATCGGCCGCGCGCTCCAGTTCCGGCACCGCCACCCGTCCCCCCGAGCCCATCTGGCTCAGGGCTTGGGCGGCGAGCGTGACCTCGCTCGAGTGCGAGGATCGCAGCATCTGCAGATAAGTGGGCAGCGCCTCCTCGGGAGACGGGACGTAGATGACGGTACGCAGCAGGTCGAAGGCGGCTCCGTATCCCTCCTCCTGTGCATAGTCGGCGATCTTCTCCGCGAAGAGGGAACGGATGCCCGCGTCGGCCAACCCCATCTGGTAAAGGGCAAAGTAACAGCGTCCCGCCAGTTCTCCGCGCACCCCATTCTCCGCGGCCAGGATGTCGCGCAGGACGCGGTATGCCTGGGGGGTTCCGGGCGAATATCCCAGAATCGACAAGGCCACGCCGGCGTTGTTCCGGTCAGGCGCGGCGGCCACCTCCAGCAGATCGTTCTGGAAGGGGGCGAGCGTCTCGGCTACCCGGCGGCGTCCCCGCACCGACGCCGGCGTGTCGTACGGCCCGGCCCAGGGGAGGGGGGCTTGCTGCTCCACTTCGGCGAGGAGGTCGTTGAGCGCGGCCTGAATCAGGGCCGGATTGCCGCGATGGATCGCCGTCCGGACGGTGCCGATGCGTCATCCCAGGCTGTGAACCGTGAAATAGACGACGATCGCGATCAGGAACAGCGCCGGAGCGATCCACCGCGTCATGGGATAGCCCGAGGCGGTGGTTTCGGCCTACGCCTCCGCGTCTTCCGCCTTCAGCTCCATCCCCATGCCCTGGGCATAGAGGTTGAGCTTGTTGCGGAGGGTGCGGACGTTGATCCCGAGGAGCTTCGCCGCCTCGTTGCGGTTGCCCTTCGTCTTCTGGAGCGCGGTGTGGATCAGGCGCTTCTCCATCTCCTCGACGGTCTGGATCTCGTCGGAGGGCGGGGCGGCCGGGGCGGCGGCGGGGGCCGGGGCGCCGACGCCGATCGCGCCTCCGCCCGCGTTGCGCAGCGCGCCGGAGGCGGGCGCGGCCGGGGCGTTGCCGGGGCGGGAGACGAAGTCGTGGAACTCCAGGGCGCGGTTCTCCTCGGCCAGGATCACGGCGCGCTCCGCGTAGTTCTGCAGCTCGCGGACGTTGCCGGGCCAGTGGTAGCCGGCGAGGCGGGCCATCCCCTCGGCCGAGACCTCGGGGACCGGCTTGTTGTACTTCTTCGCCAGCCGCTCCAGGAAGCTCTTGAGGAGGAACTCCACCTCGCCTCGCCGTTCTCGCAGCGCGGGGAGCTGGACCGGGACGACGTTGAGGCGGAAATAGAGGTCCTGGCGGAACTCGCCCGCCTCGACCGCGCGCTCGATGTCGCGGTTCGTGGTGGCGATGATCCGCACGTCGACGCGGATCGTCCGGTTCCCGCCGACGCGCTCGAACTCCTTTTCCTGGAGGACGCGCAGCAGCTTCGCCTGGAGGCCCAGCGAGATCTCGGTGACCTCGTCCAGGAGCAGGGTGCCGTTGTTCGCCAGCTCGAAGCGGCCCTCGCGGCGCGCCCCGGCGCCGGTGAAGGCGCCCTTCTCGTGGCCGAAGAACTCGCTCTCCAGCAGGTTCTCCGGGACGGCGGCGCAGTTCACCTTGATGTAGGGCGCCTTGGCGCGGAGGCTGTGCTGGTGGAGGCTGCGGGCCACCAGCTCCTTGCCGGTGCCGCTCTCCCCCTCGATCATCACGGTCGCGTTGGTGGGGCCGACGCGCTTGATCAGCTTCTGCACCTCGTCCATCTCGGGCGACGAGTAGAGCATCTCGCTGGTGAACGTCTCGGCGGCGAGCTGCTCCTTGAGGTAGTCGTTCTCCTCGCGCAGCTTGCGCTGCTCGATGAGCTGGGAGAGCGCCATGTCGAACTGCGCCAGCGTGAACGGCTTCAACAGGTAGTTCGCGGCGCCGAGCTTCATCGCGTCCACCGCCGACTCGATGCTGCCGAAGCTGGTGACGATGATGCACTCCACCGGGCCGAGCTTCTTCACCGCCTGCATCACCTCCAGCCCGTTGCCGTCCGGCAGCAGGAGGTCGATGATCATCAGGTCGGCCGGCTCCTTCTGCTGCGCCTCGATCGCCTGCTGGCAATTCACCACGCCCAGGACCGGAATATTTTGCTTCTGCAGATGGCCGACGATGAGGCGGCGGATCAGGGGATCGTCGTCGACGACGATAACTCGTTCAAACTGCATACCGGGTACGGAGAACCTAGAAGCCCCCCTGCCTAAAGTCGAGGGCGCAGGGAAAATTTTTCCTCTACGGAGGCAAAAAGTGAACTCACTTAACCGAAACGAACCCCTTCCAGGCCGTCGCCGCCGCCTCGTCGGGAAGCCAGGAGGCGTCCCGCAGCGCCGGGCTGGGGGCGGCCTGAATCTCGTGCGTCGCCAGGTCGCCGATCCAGCCGTCCTCTTCGTGCAGCGACTGGAGGCCCGAGCCCTCCGGGAGGCGGCGCGGCAGGACGCCGTCGAAGAAGACCCGGGCCACCTCGGCGGTGGTGCTGACCTCGTGATGGGCGTTCGGCTCCGGCGCCAGGGCCCAGAGGGCGCCCTTCTTCCGCCCGGCCGTCCAGATGCCGGTGATCGCCTTGACCCGGTAGCCCTCGTCCTTTTCGCCGAGGAAGAAGAGGCCGGGGACGTTGCAGAGGGCGGCGGAAGGCGGGTCCTGGTCGTAATAGCCCCCCTTGTTGACGACGAAGGCGGCGACCCGCTCCGGCTTCCAGAGGACGAAATTGTAGTCGAACTGGCCGCCCGCCGAATGGCCCCAGAGGACCAGGGGGACGGTGGCGATCTCCGGCCGCCCCGCCTGCTTGGCGAAGTCGCGCACCGCCTCCAGCAGCGCCCCGCCGGTGCCCCCCTTCGCATTGTGGTAGTCGGGCCCCTGCAGGAACGAGGCGACGATCGCCATGTCGTGCTTGCGGGCGAACGCCTGCCACGCCTTGTCGCCCGCCATGCCGCGCCCGTCGCCGTTGAAGCCCGGCGTCAGCGAGAGGACGGCGCGCACCGGGCGGTCGTAGGCCGGGCACCAGAAATGGTAGGCCGCCTTCGTGTAATTCCCCTGCGGCGTCGCTTCGAAATCGAACTGGAGCGGCGTGGGCTCGCCCGAAGCCGGGGCCGCCGCGGGGGGAGAGGGCGGCGGGGAAGCGGGAGCCGGCGCCGTCGGGGCCGGAACGGAAACGGGCGCCGACGCCGGAGCCGGGGCGGAGGAAACCGCCGGAGCCGCCGCCAGGCGCTCGGCGAGGTCGGTCCGGTCCGGCGCGACCGAGGCCTGCGCGCCGTGGAGCGCGACGGTCAGCTCCTGCTCCCCCACCGCCACCAGGTCGACCACCGTCCCCGCCGCCGCCACCGTCGCGCCCACGGCCTGCCCGTTGAGGACGATGCTCAGGGAAAGGGCGCTCTTCAGCGTCACCTGGGCCGGCCACGCCTCCTTGTGGCGGCTCAATTCGGCCAGGACCAGGGTTGGCGCCGGCGCGGGCGCCGGTGCAGGCACCTCTTGGGCCGCCGCCAGGGAACCCCAGAAAAAGAAGAAAAGAAACCGCCCCGCCCTGGCCCCGTAGTGCATCGGCGTCCAGGATGGACGGGCCGCCCGGCCGGGCGCCAGGAAATTTTCGGACGCCCGGATTCCCGGGTTCCGGCTACTGGGTCTTGAGCACCACCGGCTGGACCACGGTGGCGGTGGCGGAGGCGCGGGCCGCCGCGGGCGTGTCGGTGTCGCGCATCGCCTCCATCTTCTGGACGATCCCGCCCAGGCGCTCGTGGAAGCCGCGCAGC
>FSUX01001868.1_pt1 | contig 9191 bp, 6 predicted proteins | sample 1637501 | NCBI WGS metagenome assembly FSUX01 (sample SAMEA3914816, study PRJEB12502) | metagenome | biome: forest; material: soil | place: USA | collected 2011-09-16 | depth 0.3 m
CCTGATCGGCTGCTCGGTGATGACCGGGGTCGGCGCGGCGATCCACACCTCCAGCGTCCGTCCGGGCGAGACCGTGGCGGTCATCGGCTGCGGCGGCGTGGGCCTCTCAGCGATCAACGGCGCGGCCATCGCCGGCGCCGGGCGGATCATCGCCATCGACATGGTCTCCTCCAAGGGCAACCTGGCCATGGAGTTCGGGGCCACGGACTTCATCGACGCCTCGCAGACCGATGCGGTGAAGGAAGTGCTCGAGATGACCAAGGGCGGGGTGCATCACTCCTTCGAGGCCATCGGCCTGGGCAAGACCGCCGAGCAGGCCTTCAACATGCTGCGCCGCGGCGGCACCGCCAACGTCATCGGCATGATCCCGGTCGGTCAGACCATCACCCTGATGGGCGCCGCCTTCCTGGGCGAGAAGAAGCTGCAGGGCTCGCTGATGGGCTCCAACCGCTTCCCCGTGGACATGCCGCGGCTGGTGGACATGTACATGTCCGGCAAGCTCAAGCTCGACCAGATGGTCTCCCAGCGGATCAAGCTGGAGCAGGTCAATGAAGGCTTCGCCGACATGAAGAAGGGCGAGCTCGCCCGCTCGGTCATCGTCTTCAACTGAGCCCAGATGAGAGCCCTCTCCGGATCGGAGGGGGTTTTCTTCATGAAGCTGCCCCTCGCCGAAACCTTCCCGTGTCGTTAACCGTTTGTTTTCCATAAATAAATCTGAATCGACGGAAACGATCCGACCGCGCGTGAGTTAGGATGTTGGGACGCGGGGGCGTTCTGCCGGAAGGATCACGCGGATGAGCCAGTGCGACCCCGTTGAGCTCGAGGACCTTGTCGAACTCTGGCGCAGGCGGTTCGGCCAGCCGCCGCCGATCGTCGCCGAGCGGGACATGATGCTGCGCATCCTGGACAGCACGCCGCCGCGGCCGGCGCCGGAGGAGCGGACCTGGGCTGGGCCGGATTAGGCGATCGCGCCCGGCGTGACCGGCCCTATCCCTGCAGCACCTCCCGCACCTGCGGGTTAGGATCCTCCACTACCCGGCTCTCGACATCGAAGATCATCGTCGCCCGGCGCGTCGCGTCATAGGCGGGCCACCCCGGATCGCCGGTGCGGGCGAAGGCCAGCCAGGCCGTCGACATCTGGTCGGCCACCGTCTGGGGTTCCTCGCCGCGGCCGACGAAGTTGCGGGCCTTCTCCACATTGTCGAACACCAGCGGGATCTCCAGGGCGTGCGGGCAGCGCAGCTTGCCCTTGGCCACCGGGGTCTCCCAGGTGAGCTGGTACATGTAGACCGCCGCCGGCCCTTGCGCCGCCTTGCGCTCGGCAAGCGTGATGGAGCCCAGCCACATGCCGGTGGCGGTCTGGGCGGCCGAGGCCAGGTGGCTCGGCGAATAGTCCGGATAGGCCTGGCGCAGGGCTCCCACCAGCGCCTCGGCCTTGGGCCCCGCCGCCGCCTTCGCCCGCCGGGCGAGGGTCTCCTCGTCATAGTCGCCGAACTTGGGGTCCCCCAGCAGGAACAGAGTCGCCTCGTCCTTGTTGGTGCCGATCAGCACCGGGACCTCGGCCGAGATCGCCGGCGCATCGGGATCGAACGGATCGCGCGGCAGGACAACCCCGTCCACCACCGGGGTGTAGAGCCGCATGGCCTCGCCGGGCACGCGCACGCTGGCGTGGGAGATGGTCGCGGTGGCGAGGGCCGCGAGCGCCTCGGGTGTCGAGACGCCGAGTTCCGCCAGCAGGGCCTTGGCGGTCTTCGCGGATTCCGCCGGCCGGGCGCCCTTCAGGCCGGGCCCGCTCTGGATCACCGCCTTGTGGAACAGGCCGGCCGCGCCGGGCATGGCCATCAGCAGCGAGACCTTCCAGCCGCCGCCGCTCTCGCCGAAGATCGTCACGTCGCCAGGGTTTCCCCCGAGACCCGCGATATTGTCCCGCACCCATTCCAGGGCCTGGATGATGTCCAGCATGCCGGCGACCCCGGACTGGGCGTAAGGCGCCCCAAAGGCCTCGGCCAGGTGCAGGTAGCCGAAGACGTTCAGCCGGTGGTTCACGGTCACGGTGACCACGTCGCCCTTACGGGCCAGCGCGCCGCCGTCATACATCGCCGCCCCGCCCGACCCGTTGGCGAAGCCGCCGCCGTGCAGCCAGACCATCACCGGTCGCGCCCTGGCGTCGAGGTCCGGGGTCCAGACATTGAGGAACAGGCAGTCCTCGGAGGAGCCGGGCTCGTCGGGCGCCGGGGGATCGCCGGGGGAGGAGCCCCGCTCGCCGGGCGCCAGGCCCGACTGAATGGCCGGCGCGCCATAGCTCACCGCCTCGGAGACTTCGCTCCAGGCCTGCGGCCTCTGCGGCGGCTTGAAGCGCCGCTCGCCCACCGGCGCCGCGCCGTAGCGCAGGCCCTTGAACACCGCCAGGCCATCCTCGAGATAGCCGCGCACCGGACCGTTGGAGGTCTGGACTACGCCGCTGCGGGTGGTGAGTGTCATGTCGTCGGCCATCTGAGCGTCCTCCGTCGCGCCTGACCCCTGCCGTTAGCCGTGACCATTCTTGCGATGGGTATGGGCGTCGGGGCCTTTCAAGGCGGACAGGTTCGGCGCATCGGGATGCCGATGCAAGTCCGCGTGTCGGCTCGCGGAGCTCGAGCGACACCCGGCTCAGTCGACCTTGGTGAAGTCGGTGGTCCAGTTCGCCTCCCAGGTCTTGCCGCCATCGACCGAATAGGCCTGCTCCCACCGCGCCGTGATGGGCGACGGCCGCGTCCAGGTCACCCTCGCCCGGATCGGCTTCCCGCCCTCGGTGTCGTTGGAGTAGAAATGGCCGAGCCCGTTCTCGAACCGCCTGCGGATCGGCGGTCCCAGCTCGCCTGTGGGATTGCGATCGTCCATCCACCAGACCAGCCACGCCGCCGTCTTGGGTCATAGGAGCGCAGGCTGAGCCCGCGAAGGCGCGCCGGGTAGGTCGAAGAAATTGTCCCCCGAATTGCCCCAGCCCAGCATCACCAGGCGCCGGTTGACCATGCCGGCGAACTCGATCCAGTCGGCGCCGCCGGCCAGCCGGGTCTCCAGCTTGTGGTGACGCGCCGTCCAATCGCCGCGGAGGAAGTCGGAATCATACAGGTGGGAGAGGTCCCCGGCCGGCTCCCCGGTCGGGGTTTCCTGGGAAGCTCGCGCGGGGGCTGGCGCCACCATCGCGAGAGCGAGGATCGCGGCCCGAATGCGGCGCTTCGGATGGTCATGGAACGGGTCCCTGTGCGTGGCGCGATCATGGCAGCGCGCGCCGGCCGGGAACGAGGGCCAGTCTGCCGCCCCTCAGGGCATCAATTTACAGAGATAATTTGTTGAAGGCCAAAGGCGGCCCTCCTGGGCGAGTGGGGTTACGGCTGCCGCCGTGGTCGTCTAAACCCACTGATCGCCCAGGCCACACCGAACCCGAAAAGCAATACAGCGACGGGAACCGCGAGAGCCGAAAGCACGTATGGAAGGACGGTTGGGCGGGCGGGGCCGCCGACGCCCAGGTAGTCCAAGTTGCAGATTGCATGGCGTGGACGACCGCAGTCAGGGTCATGCGTGACGTTGAAATCGCGAAACTGCACGACCGCCACTGAACCGATGAGCGCGCACCACACTACTGCGAATAGAGCCCCGGCGCGGAATGATCCTCGACTCCAATTCATTGGAGTTCCCCCGTCAATTCCCAGCCACGGTTGCCTACCGGAGCCTCCGCTACACGCCCGCGAAACAAAAACCCCCGCCGAAGCGGGGCGGGGGCCTACGTCGTGAGGATGGCTTGCGTTCGCCACGTTCCCACGACGGCCCCTGGTGGGGTCTTAGACGCGGATCGCAAGGCGAGAGCCGCTAACAGGATTTAGATAGACTTTTACAGCCATTTTGTCAAGTGAATGAGTCCCAGTCCGCCGAGCACGCAACTTCGAATTCTTTTTATATTTTCAGCACTTAGGGTTGAGTAGTAGTACTGTCGTCTACCGTTCCGGCCCTTCCCAAGACTGATGAAGTCGAGCCGATGGAACGCGACTGCGGTGACCATGTCACCCTTTACCCAAACGCCATCGCTCTCCATCCAAGCCGGCAAACGGGGTCGAATGTTGATCTGACAATGATACTGCATCGCAGGATTTGGCGCAGTTGTACTGAGCGCCACGACCGTGCAGAGCCCGGGCCGCGCGACAATCTTGGGGCTTACAACCACCACGGGACGCCGCTTGACCATCTCGGGCTCGCGAAAGCCCACTGAGAAGTCGCACAGGAGCAGGGACCCGATCGGCGGATGTTCTTTGATCGCCACCTCAGGACTCTACCTGATTTGCCGTCCTACTCCACGAACACGCCCATCAGGGCCGGCCGCACATAGGCTTCCATGACGCCGACGGTGTCGCCGGGCTTCCCGCGCGGATCCAGCGAATTGCCGGCGTTGAACGCCACCATCATCACATGGGCCGCCAGCAACGGGTCCACCGGCCGGATCGAGCCCTCGGCGATCCCGTCGCTGATCAGGCCGGCGAAGGCGTGGGCGATCTGCTGGAACCGGATCAGCATGGCCTTGCGCATCGGCGGCGGCACGGCGGCCAGCGAATAGTGCCGCATCATTTGCCCGCCCTGGCCCGAAGCCTGGTGCAGGGTCAGGGAGGCCACGGTCAGCCACAGGCGCTCCCAGGCGCTGTGGGCCTCGGCCGCCCGGCGCCGGGCATCGTCGATCAGCTCGAAGCTGCGCTCGAAACAGGCGACGGCCAGCTCATCCTTGTCGGCGTTGTGGTGGTAGAACGAGCCCTTGGTGACCTTCAGCTGGGCCGAGATCTTGTCCACCGAGGCGCCGCGATAGCCCTCGCGGTTGATCAGGTTGGTGGCGGCGATCAGGAACCGCTCGCGGGTCACCTCGTCGTTCTGGGCCACCGGCGAGCCCAGGGCGATCAGCGGCCGTTGCGGCCAGGTCTGGCCGTCGGCGGCGACGCCGCGGATCAGGATGTCGGCGATCCGGTCGGCCACCCGCGGATAGTCCTCCGGGGCGTAGACCGAGAGCCAGGTGTCCGACCAGGTGAGCGTGCTCACCAGGAACCGCGCCAGGGCGTGGCGCCGGGGCGGCGTCACCCAGGGGGTGGCCTCGCTCTTAAGCAGCCGGCCGATGCGGACATAGAGGGCCTCGAAGGCCAGGATCATCGGTCCGGTCTGCTCGCCCTCGATCAGTCGGATCTCGCTGAACGGCGCCAGGCTCGGTGCTTCGCCGCGGACGATGCGGCCGCGCACCTCGAAATAGGCCTGGATGAAGCGCCGCAGCCGGGCCGGGGGAGTCGGCTCGGTCTCAGCCTGGTCCAGCATCTCGCCATAGCGCGCGATGGTCTCCAGGAGGACCGCGGCGGCCAGGTCTTCCTTGCGCTTGAAATAATAGGTCAGGCTGACCGGATGCAGGTCCATCCGCTTGGCCACCGCCGCGAGGGTGAAGCCGCTCACCCCGCTGTCGTGGAAGACCTCCACCGCGGCGGCCATGATCGCGTCCCGGCGCGCCGCATAGCGGGCGCGGGGCTTGCTGGCGGCGACCGGCGACATGCCTTCTCCCATTCCACGAACTCCATTTGAGAGCGAAGCTTAGAGCGCGTGGCGGCGGTGGAAAAGCGGTGTCCCGGCGCCGGGGGGATTCAGCGGCGAAAACCCGCCGCCGGCCGTCGCATTTTGCTCAGCGGCGCAGGGTCGCGGGCTTGTCGTCGGAGCTCGCCAGGGTGGCCTCGTCGTCCGTGGCGTCGTCCTTGTGGACCATGTGGTCGATATGGGCCTTCTGGGCCTTGAAGGCGGTGAGCTCCGCGCCGGCCAGCACCGTGCCCTGGGGCACCTTGGCGCTGATCGGATTGACCCGCGCGCCGTTGAACCAGGTCTCGTAATGCAGGTGCGGACCGGTCGCCAGGCCCGTGGCCCCGACATAGGCCACCAACTGGCCCTGGTGCACGTGCTGGCCCGGGCGCAGGCCCCGGGCATAGGCCGACAGGTGGCCGTAGCCGGTCTCCCAGCCGCCCGAATGCCGGATCCGCAGCCAGTTGCCGTAGCCGCCCCAGCGCCGCGCCTCCACCACCACCCCGTCGCCGGCAGCCAGCACCGGGGTGCCCGTGCCCGCCCCGAAATCGATGCCCTGGTGCATGCGGTTATAGCCCAGCACCGGGTGCAGCCGCATGCCGAAGGTCGAGGTCATCCGCGCACCGTCCACCGGGGTGCGCAGCAGGAAGCCTTTGATGTTCTTGCCGAGTTCGTCGAAATAGTCGGTCACGCCGTGGCGTTCGAAACGGTAGAACCGGATGCCCTTGATCTCGGCATATTGCAGGTCGCCGGTCTCCACCGTGCGGCCGCTCTCGGTGACCTGGCGGTCGAACACCAGCTGGAATTTGTCCCCCGGCTTCAGGTCGCGGTCGAAGTCGATCTTGTGGGAGAACAGCTTGACCATCTGCGAGGTGATGGTGGAGTTCGCGCCCAGCTTGGACGCGCTCTCGTACAGCGAGCCGGTGATCGCCCCCTGGGCCACCATCTGCTCGTCGCGGACCTTCTCCTCCATCTCCCGCAGGCGCAGCGCCCCGTCGAAGGTGCGCGACACGGTGAGCGCCGTGGCCGGGCCGGTGCGCAGGGACAGGCCGATCAGCCGTACAGGACCCTGCAGGCCCCGCGGCCGCGCGATGGCGGCGTCGAAGGCCATGCCGGCCTTGATGTGGACGGTGTCCATGGCCTCGGCCAGGCGCTGGACCACCTGGCGGGCCTCGTCGGGGGCGACGCCGGTGCGCTGCACGGCCGCCTCGAAGGTCTCGCCGGGCTGGATCTTCACCGGCACGCTCTCGGGCCGGGTGAAGCCGGGCTGCGCCTCGGCCTGGGTGAAGGCGGTGTGCTGCAGGGCGGCCAGGGCGGTGGCGTTCAGCGGCTTGGGCCGCGCGCCGTCGCCTTCGGCGGTGGTGAGCTTCCAACCGAGCGCCAGGGCGGCGAGGCCGGCCAGTCCGATCAGGAGGCGTGGGGCCATGCGAGGCGTGACGCGTCTCGGATCGAACTCTTGCATCATGCCCCCGAACTTGAGCGACGCCTCAGCCGGGGCAGGGCCCGGCGACCATCAACGATAGGGCGGCCGCTCCCGGAATCGGGGAACGAAGCGCAGGTCGGACAACATCGGCGTTCACGGTTAATCGCAAGTGACAAGCGCAGGATCGGTCCATTTGTCACGGGCGATCCCCCGGCCTGGGGCGCTCACCAGGCGAGCCGGCGAGACCCGTAGGCGGTGGTGGAATCCGACGTGCCAAAGGCCATGGTCTTGCTGTCGCGTGGCGGAAGCGGCCGGGCTGCGGCCGGCCAGCCCTCGGTCACCGAGGCGTAGCGCACCTCGATCTCCCCGGAGCCTGCCGCATGGAAGCCGATGGTCACCCCGTCGGGCACGGCGGCGAACCGCAACCGGCTCCACTGGCCGGGCTTGTCGAACAGCCGGATCGGTTGTCCGTCCACCGTGGCGGCGCTGAGCACGGCGTTGGAGCGCAGGTCGAAATCGAGGACACGGGCCCCCGGGGGCGGGGTGAGCTTCAGGCTCAACGCGCCGTCGTCCTGGCGGCTCAGGGCGGCGGTCGGGCCGGCCACCGGCACAGGCATGGCTTCTGCGCCCCACAGGCCGTGGCGGCTCAGCACGGGGATGGCGATCTTGCCCAGGTGGCCGCCGTCGGCGCGAAGCACCTTCTCGGCCCAGGGCGGCAGGTCCGGCGTGGTGGAGACCCGGCTGGCGCGACCGTGGTCGACGTCGACGGCGTAGGTCACCGCGGTCGCCCGGGGATGGCGATCGCTCCAGGGCGGGGCGATCCGCACCACCGCGGTCGCCAGCACGCCCAGGACCAGCAGGCTGATGGCCAGGGCCCGTGGGCCGCGCTCGTCTTCCTCGGTCTGGGCCAGCGGCCAGAGCATCAAGCCGGCCAGCCAGGCCGGCAGGGTGAGGACCTCCACCAGGTCGAGGCCCTCATAGATCACGTGCGCGAAGGTCAGCACCCAGCTCAGGCCGACCAGCCCCAGCAGGGCCAGGGCCAGGGTCGCCCATGGCGGCCGAACCGCGCCTGCGCCGCTGAGGGCCGCGCCCAGGGCGGCCACGCAGAGCGGCCAGGCGATCGGGAAGGCGGTGGTCGGCGCCAGGATCTGGGCGGCGATGCCGGCGACCAGGGCTGTCAGCAGCAGGCCGGTCCAGTTCCCCGCCACCCCGGCCGGCCGGCCAAAGGTCGCGAGCCCCAGCAGGGCTCCGACGACGCCCAGCGCCAGGCCGGGGGTGTCCATGCCGAAGGCCGAGCAGGCGAGGCCGGCCACCAGGGGCACGACCACGACCTCGATCCGCGAACGGCCGCGCCCGGCGACGGCGGCGACATAGAGCACCGCGCCCAGGCCGATCAGCAGCAGGGCCAGCTCCCAGCGGTTCACCTGGGCCAGCAGCACCCGCTGTTCGAGGAAGCCGAATTCGGCCCCGGTCATCCGGCGGGCGAAGCGCAACAGGGTCGCGACCAGCAGGGCCAGATAGATCGCCGCGCCGACGCCGCGCGCCAGATCGACGCCAGCCAGGGCCTTGCGGCCCCGCCAGGCCCCCAGGGCGATCAGCGCTGCGGACAGCGCCAGCGCCACCCAGCCGCCCCAGGCCGGATAGGCGAGGACGTAGGCGCCCAGGGTGTTGGCGTAGACCAGGTTCGGGGCCTTGCCGGGCAGGGCGGGATCGAAGGCCAGGGCGACGGCGGTGGGCGCCACCTCCTCGCCCATGTGCTGCAGGCTGCCCTGGTCCAGGGCGTCGCTGGTGGAGGTCGGCGAGTGGTAGTCGAACTGGCGGCCGATGAAGGCGTAGTTCAGGCCGGTGATCCCGGTCGCCTTGGACACGGTGAAGTCGGTGTCGTTGGGCAGGTGCTCATAGATGGAGACGAAGAGGGACGAGGAGGCCGGCCGCCCCGCCGTGCGGCGATAGAGGTCGATGACCTGGCCGTTGTCCGGCCCGGTCTGGAACATCTGCACTTGGCCGCCGCCGCCGCGGGCCTCCATGTTGATGACGAAGCCAATGTGCCTGGCGAGCGGATGGTCGCGGAAGAAACCCACCGCCCCCAGGAGGCCGGCCTCCTCGCCGTCGGTGATCACCAGGATCACGTCGCGGGCCGGGGTCCCCCTGGTCTTCAGGATGCGCAGAACTTCGAGGGCTGTGGCCACGCCGGCCG
>FSUX01001589.1_pt1 | contig 9095 bp, 5 predicted proteins | sample 1637501 | NCBI WGS metagenome assembly FSUX01 (sample SAMEA3914816, study PRJEB12502) | metagenome | biome: forest; material: soil | place: USA | collected 2011-09-16 | depth 0.3 m
GAACAGGGTTCCCGAGGGCCCGGACAGGACATAGATGGGCAGGAAGCTGACCACGATCACCGCGACCGCGTAGAACAGCGGGCGGTCTACCTCGGCCGCGGCGTCGAGGATGATGTCCCTGACGTTCAGCGGCGTGCCGTGTCGCAGGGCGATCTGGCGGAAGATGTTCTCCACCATCACCACCGCCCCATCCACCAGGATGCCGAAGTCGATGGCCCCGATCGAGAGCAGGTTGGCCGAGGCGTTCTGCAGGTTGAGGCAGGTGAAAGCGAACAACAGCGCCAGGGGAATGGTGGTGGCGACGATCAGTCCGGCGCGGAAATCGTAGAGGAAGAAGATCAGGATCACCACCACCAGCACCATGCCGCGCAGCAGGTTCTGCTCGACGATCTGGGTGGTCAGGGTGATCAGGTCGGTCCGGTCGTAGAAGGGCACGACCTTGACGTCCTTGGGCAGGACCTTGGCGTTGAGCTCCCGGGTCTTGGCCTCGACCCCCTTCAGGACGTCCTGGGTCTTCTCCCCCGTGCGCAACATGATGACGCCTTCGACGGCGTCGTCCTGCTTCTCGTAGCCGAACTCCCCCAGGCGTGGGGCGATGCCGATCTGCGCGCGGCCGACGTCCTTCAGCAGGATGGGGACGCCGTCGTGCACCCCCAGAACCACCTGGCCGATGTCCTCCAGCGTGCTCAGGCGTCCCAGGCCGCGGACGTAGTAGAACTGGCCGCCCTCGGAATAGGACCCACCGCCGGCATTGCCGTTATTGGCCGCCAGCGCGGTCTCCACCTGGCCCACCGACAGGCCGACCGCGGCGAGCTTCGCCGGGTCGAACAGCGCCTGGTACTGCATGGTCCCGCCGCCGAACCCGGAATCGTCGGCGACGCCGGGGACGGTCTTGAAGGCCGGCTGCACCACCCAGTCCTCGAAGGTCTTGAGCTCCATCGGCGACCGGTCGGAGCTTTGCAGCACATATCGATAGATCAGGCCCGACGGCGAGGAGAGCGGCGATACGGACGGCGTCACGCCACTGGGCAGGGCCAGGTCGGAGAGCCGGTTGAACACTTCCTGGCGGGCGAAATACTTGTCCGTGCCATCCGCGAAGGTGAGCACCAGGTCGGACAATCCATAGAGCGACTTGGACCGTGACACGGTGGTGCGGGGGATGCCGTTCATCCCCAGCTCGGCCGGCACGGTGATCAGCCGTTCCACCTCCTCGGCGGCGTGGCCGGGCCATTGGGTGACGATCTCCACCCGGGGCGGGGAAAGGTCGGGATAGGCGTCCACGGGCAGGCGGCTCAACGACCACACCCCCAGGCCCACCAGGACGCAGGTCATCAGGGCGAGGAGCAGGGGCTGCTTCAGCGAAGCGGCCACGATCCGGTTCATCACCGAGGCGGTCGGCGACGCGGGCTCGTCGGGGGGCAGGGTGTCGCTCACTGATTTTGCATGAACTGGACGAAGATGCCGCCGTCCACCACGACGCGGTCGCCGGCCTTCAGGCCGTCGGCGACCTCGAACCTGTCGCCGGTGCGGGACCCCAGCGTCACGTGCCGCCGGGTGAACGCGCCCGAGGCCTGGGTCAGATAGACGAAGGGCAGGTTCTCGTCGTCGCGCAGGATCGCCGAGACCGGGACCATCAGCCCGGAGCTTTCCTGGCGGGCCTGGATATGCACCCGGACATACATTTGTTTCTTCAGGACGCCCCCGGGATTGTCGACCACCACGCGCGCCGCGACCGAGCGGGTGTCGGGGTTCACCAGGTCGGCGATATTGGCCACGGTTCCCGACAGCGGACGGTCGCCGGCCTCCACCTGGGCGAGATCGCCGACCCGCACCGCGCCCAGGTCGGAAGTCGGGATCTGCGCCATCACCCAGACCCGCGAGAGATTGGCGACGGTGAAGCTCGGGGTGACTCCGGCCTGCAGCAGCTGGCCGGGCGTGATCAGCTTCTCCACCACGGTCCCTGAGATCGGGGCGCGGATCGCGCCCTCGAGGCGCGGCGTCGGGCGGCCGGCCTCGATGTCCTTGATCACCTTCGGATCGACCTTCAGCGCCACCAGGGCCTGCAGGGCGGCCTCGCGATCGGCGTCGGCGCCCGCGGCGTCGGTCTCCGCCTGCTGCGCCTCGCGCTCCGAGACGCCGTTATGCTGCAACAGGTCCTTGTCCACATTGGCCAGGCGCCTGGCGTTCTGGGCCGTGACCAGCGCCTTGCGGTAGGCGCCGATGGCGGCCGCGAAGTCGGGGGACTCCACCATCGCCAGGGGCTCGCCTTCCCGCACCGACTGGCCAGGGGACACCAGCAGCCGTGACACCGGGCCGGAGACCGGGGCCAGCACGCTGGTGGCGTGCTCATTGTCGAAGTCCACCACCCCGGCCGCCTCGATCGTCCGGCGGAAACCGGAGGGGGCGACGGTGTAGAGCAGGACATGCTGCCGCTGGGCGGCGGTCAGGGTGATGTTGGTCGGGGTCACGGACGCCGCCTGGGCGTTGCTGTCGGCCTTGGACGAGCAGCCGGCCACCAGCCCGAGTGTCGCCGCGGCCACGACGGCGATGGCCAGGGCGCGGGGGGCGTCGACCTGGCGGGCGGCGATGGACGCGCGATGAGGCGGCTTAGTTTGCATATTTGTCCTTGGTGAATTCCGCGCGGCGCCACCATCCGCCGCCCAGCGCCTGGAACAGCGCGGCGGTATCGGCGTAGCGATTGGCCTGGGCCTGGACCAGGCTGATCCGGGCCTGCTGATAGCCCTGCTCCGCGCTCAGCAGCGACAGGTAGTTGGCGTAGCCGGCGCGCCACTGGCGTTCCGACAGGTCGAGGGTGAGCTTGGCGGCGTCCGCCGCCGCTGCCGCCGCCTTCAGGCCCTCGGCGTCCTGTTCCAGGGCGGTCAGGGTGTCGGCGACGTTCTGGAACGCGGTCAGCACCGTACTGCGATACTGCTCGGCAGACTGGACATAGGCGGCCTTGGCCCCGCGCTCCTGGTGCAGCAACGTCCCGCCTTGGAAGATGGGCGCCGTCAGGTCCGCGCCGTAGGCCCAGAACCCGGTGCCGGAGTGGAACACCTGGCTGAGGGCCAGGGCGGTGCTGCCGGTGTTGGCGGTCAGCTGGATATTGGGCAGGCGGTTCGCCGCGGCGATGCCGATCTGGGCGCTGGCGGCGTGCAGGTTGGCCTCGGCCTGGAGCACGTCCGGGCGCTGCGCCACCAGGACCGAAGGCAGGCTGACCGGCAGGTCTTCGGGCAACTTCAGACTCTGCAGATCGAATTTCTCCGCGGGCGCCTGGCTGGGAAACCGCCCGGTGAGGGCCGCGAGCAGATCGTGTTGCTGGGCCAGCTGTTTGAGCAACGGCGGCAGGGTCGCGGTGACCTGGGCCAGCTGGGACTCCTGCGCGGCGAGGTCGATCCGGCTCGCATAACCCTTTGAAAATTGATACTTAAGCGTCTCGACGATCTTGCCGTTGATGTCGATCAGCTGGCGGGTCGCATCGACCTGCGCTTCCAGCGCGGCTTCCTGGATCGCGGCGGCCGTCACATTGGCGGTCAGGGTCAGATCCGCGGCTATCAGCTGGAACCGAACCGCCTGTTCCTGCGCCTTCGCCTGCTCCACCGTGCGCCGGGTCAGGCCGAACACGTCGGGCACGTAGGAGACGCTGACCTGCGGCGTGAAGAGGCTGTATTCGAAGGCGTTGGAGCTGGGGGTGGGGGCGATGGTCCCGGCCTGCCGCTGGCGCGAGGCGGCAAAGTTCGCCGAGACACTGGGATAGTAGGCGCCCCGCTGGGCCAGCACATTCTCCCGCGCCACCGACAAGGCCGCCTGCGCCGCCTTGAGGTCGGGATTGCTGGCCAGCGACTGGGTGATCAGGTCGTTGAGCGGCTGGGAATGGAACAGGGTCCACCAGTCGCCGGGAATGTCGGCCCCGCTCGCGAAGCGCTGGGCTTCCCCCCCGGCGACGTCCGGGGTGGCGGCCGTGGTGGAGAGCGGGGCGGCGGTGTAGTCGCGGACGCTCGGCGCCGCCGGCTTGTGGAAATCGGGGCCGGCCGCACAGCCGGCGATCAGCAGGCCGGCCAGGGTCGCAAGGACGGGCGGGGCGCGGCGGGGCGACGGGCCGGCGAGCCGCCCCCGGGTTCCGTCGGCCCCGGCGGGTGAATCGCCTCGCAGGAAGGGGGCTTTCTCGACGCCGTTGACGATCATCTTCTCAGCGGCTCTTTGCTCAAATCGCGTCCGCGTCGGGCCTCGGATTCCGCCGGCTGGGCGCACGCAGCCCTTCTAACGTTATAACGTATCTGCGCAAGGCGCCGTTGGATAGGCTTGCGGGCAGGGGGCCGGCCGCCGCGCCGAACCGCGGATCACTTGCATTACGATACTGACTATGCAAGCTCACGGACCTGGACGAAACACGTCCCGACTGTTCGCCCGATCAGGAGACGAGCTTGCATCCCAGTCCGCCGGAACGCGTCACCGAGTACCGCCGCAGGGGATGGTGGCGCGGAGAGACCGTCGACGCCGTGTTCCGAAAGGCCGTGGCCGCCCGCCCGGCCGAGGAGGCCCTGGCCGATCCGCCCAATCGCCAGGCGCTGGTCGGGACGGCGCCGCGGCGGTTGACCTATGCGCAGGTCGACGCCGCCGTCGACGCCATGGCGCACGCCTTCGCGACCCTCGGCGTCCGGCGCGGCGACGTGGTCGCGACCCAGCTCCCCAACCTGGTGGAGGGGGTGCTGGCCTTCCTCGCCTGCGCGCGGATGGGGGCGATCCTCAGCCCGGTGGCCATGGCCTATCGCGGCCATGAACTGCGCCAGATCCTCGGGGTCGTCGAGCCGAAGCTCTATCTGACGGTGGGCGCCTTCCATGGCTACGACCACGTCGCCCTGCTCCTGGACCTGAAGGCCCAGGGCCTGACGGACGCGGCCGTGGTCAGTCTGGGGAACGCGCCGGCCGGCGCCCACGCCCTGGACCGCCTGATGAGCGGGGCTCCGGCGACGCCCTACGCCACGCCGGCCGGCCTCGACGCGGCCGAGGCCCTGACCATCTGCTGGACCTCCGGCACCGAGGCCATGCCGAAAGGCGTGCCTCGGCACCACGACCACTGGGTGGTGAATGGCGAGGCCCTGGTGGAGGCCGCGGGCCTGCGGCCCGGCGACACGATCCTCAACCCGTTTCCGCTGATCAATATCGCCGCGATCGGCGGCATGGTGATGACCTGGCTCGTCTGCCAGGGGCGGCTGGTGCAGCACCATCCGTTCGACCTGCCGATCTTCCTGGCCCAGATGCAGGACGAAGCGGTGGCCTATACCGTCGCGCCGCCGGCGGTGCTGAACATGCTGCTTCAGAACGAGGCCCTGCTCTCGGCCACTGACCTGTCCAGGCTGCGCTGCCTGGGCTCGGGCTCGGCGCCGTTGTCGCCCTGGATGGTCAAGGGCTGGCAGGAACGTCACGGCGTGACGGTGATGAACGTGTTCGGTTCGAACGAAGGGACCTCGCTGTTCTCCACCGGCGAGGCCATTCCCGATCCCGAACAGCGCGCCCGGTTCTTCCCGCGGTTCGGCGCGGAGGGCGTAAGCTGGCCGGCGGCGTTCCCGCAGAAGATCCGCACCCGGCTGGTGGATCCGGAGACCGAAGCGGTGATCACCGCACCCGGGGCCGAAGGGGAGCTGCGCATCGCTGGCGCCATGACCTTCGACGGCTATTTCAAGGCGCCCGAACTCACCCGCCAGGCGTTCGACGAGGAAGGCTTCTTCCGAACCGGCGACCTGTTCGAGATCACTTCGGAAGGTGACGGCCGCTACTACCGCTTCGTCGGCCGCCGCAAGGAGATCATCATCCGCGGGGGACTGAACATCTCTCCGGCCGAACTGGATGTGCTGATCGAGAGCCATCCGAAGGTTCGCGAGGCCGGCTGTGCCGCCTATCCGGACGAGCGGCTGGGGGAGCGGGTCTGCGCGGTGGTGGCGCTGCGGCCCGACGAGGAGCTGACGCTGGAGGAGCTGAACGCTCATCTGAAGGGGAGCGACATCGCCGTCTATAAGCTGCCGGAGAAGCTCAGGATCGTCGACGCCCTGCCGCGCAACGCCCTGGGCAAGGTGGTCCGGCGCGACCTGGCGGGGGTTGCCGCCAGTTGACCAGCGCCGAGTCCGGTCGGCGAACGTGATGTCGCAAGATTGAATGCAACTTGCATAACCGCACTCATTCCGCGACTCTTGGGGCCCCGAGGTTTTCGGGGCCTGTAGAGCATGCCTGAGATATGACCCCGCCCAAGTTCATACGCACCTGCTCCATCTGGCGGGCGCTGGAGGTCGTCGGCGACACCTCCGTCCTGCTGATCCTGGAAGCCTGCTGGATCGGCGCGCGCCGGTTCGACGAGCTGCGCACCCGCACCGGCCTGCTGCAGACCCTGCTGAGCGACAGGCTGAAGCGGCTCGTGGCCGCGGGCGTGTTGGAGAAGGTGCTTTACAGCGAGGCTCCGCCGCGGTTCGAATATCGCATGACCCGCAAGGGCCTCGACCTCTATTGGCCGGCCCTGATGATGCTGCGCTGGGAGCGCCGTTGGAGTCCGCCCGAGGGCAAGCTGCAGCTGCGGTTGCGGCACCGGACCTGCGGCGGGATCTTCGAGCCGGTCCCCACCTGCCTGAAATGCGGCGACGAGATCACCGCCCGCGACGTGGACTGGACCGAGGGGCCTGGGGTCGGCTGGATGGCCGCCCGGTACAGCCGCCGGCGCCAGCAGCGCCACGCGGTGGAGGGGTCCACAAGTCTGATGGTCGATGTGGCCCAGATCACCGGCGACCGCTGGGCGAACCTGGTGCTGCGCTCGATCTTCACGGGACTGCGGCGGTTCGACGAGATTCACCGCGACACCGCCATGGCCACCAATATCCTGTCCGAGCGCCTGTCCTGGCTGACCGCCCGGGGGGTGATCCGCGCCCATGAGCTCGGTGGGCGGCGGTCGGAATACCGGCTGACCGAGAAGGGGATCGACTACTACCCGGTCCTGCTGATGCTGCTGCAATGGGGGGACAAGTACTATGTCTCGCCCGAGGGGCCGCCCCTGCTGCTGCGGCACAAGGCCGACGGCCATGATCTCGAACCCGCGGTTACCTGCTCCTGCTGCAGCCAGCCGGTGGAGGCCCACGACGTGACCTTCGAGGTGGTGGAAGCCGCCTCGCCGCTGGTGCTGGACGCGGTCGGGTAGGGCCCTGACCCGGGATGAGCGGATAGCGAGGCGATACCCCTTTAAGTCACTTTCATAACGATACTCTATCGGCTAGGCTTCCGGGAATCCCGGAGGAGCCATGAAGTATCGCGTCATTCAGTGGGCCACGGGCGCCATGGGTAAGACCTGCCTGCGGGCGATCATCGACCATCCGGCGATGGAGCTCGTAGGGCTCTACGTCTATGGCGACGACAAGGCTGGACGGGACGCCGGCGACATCGCCCGGCGGCCGCCCACCGGGGTGATCGCTACGCGGGATGTGGACGCGATCCTGGCGCTGGATGCCGACGTGGTGATTCACTGCGCGCGGCTGGCGCCGCCCTATGGTTCGCATGACGACGAGATCCTGAAGCTGCTGGCGGCCGGCAAGAACGTCATCAGCATCAATGGCTATAGCCGTCCGCAGCACTGGGGCGCGGCGCGGGAGGCGGCCCTGCTGGCGGCCTGTTCGGCCGGCGGGACGAGCCTGATGGGGGCGGGGCTCAATCCGGGCTTCGCCGCCGAGCAGCTGGCGGTCGTGGCCACCGGGGTCTGTTCCGAGCTCGACCATGTGGAGGTGGTGGAGAGCGTGGATTGCCGCGCGGTGCGCAATCCGGACTACGTCTTCCGGATCCTGGGCTTCGGCGGCGACGCAGCAACGGTGGATCCCAATGATCCGGACTGGGGTCCGGCCTCGTCGCTGAACGGCATGTACGCCGAAGTCCTGTCCGCCATGGCGGAGCGCCTGGGGCTCGACCTCGACCGCATCGAGACCGACCATCGGGTCTTCCCGGCCTCCGAGGATCTGAGCGTGGCGGCGGGGTTCATCGCCCGGGGCGGGGTCGGCCATGTCAACTGGCGCTGGCGTGGGGTCGTGGCGGGTGCGCCCCGGCTGACCATGTCGATCCACTGGTACATGGAGGCGGCGCACCTGGCGGAGCCCGCGCCGCCCTTGTGGCGCATCCATGTGGAGGGGCAGCCGGGGGTTCGCCTGTCGGTGGTCCTGGAAAAGCGGGCGGGCGATGCGACCGCCACCTCCGCCGAGCAGCTGGGGTTGGCCGGCTCGGTGATCAACGCGATCCCCCTGGTTTGCGCCGCGCCGCCCGGGGTGATGACGCGTCCGATGGCGACGCCGTTTCGTGGAGAATTGACGCCTGAAGCTGCAGCGAGAGACGGTCAGGTGGGCGGCGTCAGGCTGTCACTTGCATAACGATACGTTCTGTGGATGATCGTCGCCCGAAGAGGGACCGACCGATGCCGGAGACGATCGTGGAGAACGCCGGGGCCGCGCCGGACATGAGTGATCGGGTGGTGATCGTCACCGGCGCTGGCAAGGGACTGGGCCGCGCCTATGCCCTCGACCTCGCGGCTCGGGGCGCGAGCGTCGTGGTGAACAATCGCTGGGTCGATCGGGACATGCCTTCCAGCGCCGAAGCCGTCGCCGCCGAGATCCGCGCCGGGGGCGGTCGGGCCGTGGCCAATACCGACCCCGCCGAGCATCCGGAGGCCGGCGAGGTGCTGGTGGCCCAGGCCCTGGCGGAGTTCGGCCGACTGGACGGGGTGGTCGCCAATGCCGGGGTGCCCGAGACCCTGCGGCTGCATCGTCAGACCCGTGACGGGTTCCGGCGGATCTTCGACATCAATTTCTTTGGGACCCTCTATCTGATCCAGGCGGCCTGGCCGGTGCTGTCGGCCGCCAAGGCCGGGCGCATCGTGGTCAGCACCTCCTCGGCCGGCCTGCACGGCGGCGACGGCATGGCGGCCTACGCCTCGTCCAAGGCGGCGCTGATCGGCCTGGTCCGCGGCCTGGCCGTGGAGGGCACGCCGCGCGGCGTGCGGATCAACGCCATCGCCCCCTATGCGGTGACGGCGATGACCGAAGCCCACCTGGCGCCGGGTATGGCCGAGCGGATGGATC
>FSUX01000221.1_pt1 | contig 9059 bp, 9 predicted proteins | sample 1637501 | NCBI WGS metagenome assembly FSUX01 (sample SAMEA3914816, study PRJEB12502) | metagenome | biome: forest; material: soil | place: USA | collected 2011-09-16 | depth 0.3 m
GACCTCGCCGATGTCGGACGCTACTACCGCGACTATGTGCGGCTGATGACTCACTACGACCGCGTGCTGCAGGGGCGGGTCTGCCGGGTGATCTATGAAGACCTGGTCGACGACACCGAGCGCGAGGTTCGCCGGATGCTGGACTATCTCGGCCTGCCCTTCGATCCGGCCTGCCTGAGGTTTTACGAGAACGACCGCGCCGTCAGGACCGTGAGCTCCGAGCAGGTGCGCCGGCCCATCTACCGCGACGGGCTCTCGCAATGGCGCGCCTACGAGCCGTGGCTCGACCCGCTGCAGGCTGCGCTGGGGCCGGCGTTGGAGGGGTGGCGCGGCAGCCTGAGCTGAGGTCCGTCATCCCAATTCCGGCGGCCCGGTCCTTTTTCGTCGCCTCAGGGCGTCGGCGCCAGGGTCAGCTTCTGCAGGCGCCAGTTGAGCAGCTCGGCCACATAGAGTTCCGTCTCCGACGGGCAGGCGATCTCGTGGATCCAGCCGAACTCCTTCAGCTGCTTGCCGGAGCTCCCCAGCCAGCCCAGCACCTCGCCGTCCAGGGAGAGCTTGTAGATCCGTCCCGGCCAGGCGTCGGAGACATAGAGCACCTGGCGGCCGTTCACCTTGGGGGTGATGCACAGGGCCCAGGGGGCGCCGGGCAGCATGGTCTTGGCGCCGCCGGGGCCGAGGCTGTTGGGCCGGGGCCCGATGGCGGTGGGCGCGTCGGCGGGGGCGGGCACGTCGATGGTGATGATCTTCACGAGCGCGCCGTCGGTGTCGAACACCTGGATCCGCCGGTTGCCGCGATCGGCCACATAGATCCGGTCGGCGGCGTCCGCGGCGATGGAATGCAGGGTGTTGAACTGGCCGGGTTCGCTCCCGGGCGATCCCCAGGACTTCAGCCAATGGCCGTTGGGGTCGATCTTGGCGACCCGGGAATTGATGTAGCCGTCGCTGATATAGGTGTTGCCGCGGCTGTCCCAGGTCATGTCGGTCACCTGGCGGAAGAAGCCCTCCACCGGGGGCAGGGGCGGCCGGGGGTGCTCCAGGGGATGGGCGCCTTCGTCGGCGGCCTCGGGCTTGCGGCCGAACACCCAGGTCACTTTCCCTTGGGGATCGAAGCGGACGACCATGTCCGAGCCCTTGTCCGCCGCCCAGATATCGCCCTGGGGATCGATGCGCACCGCGTGGGCGTAGGACCAGGCATAGAGCCCCTTGCCGATCTCGCGGACCAACCGCCCGTCCGGCCCGAATTCCAGGAGCTGGGCCGCCGCGGCGCCATAGGCTGGCCCGCTGGTGTTTCCCCTTTGGAAGACGAACACGTGGCGCTGGGCGTTGACCGCCACACCCGCGACCTCCCCGAGGTGCATGTCGGCGGGCGGCTTCAGGAAGTCTGTGGCGGTGAACGGGATTTCGCGCGGCGCACCCAGGGCGGCGGCGGGGAGCGCGGCGGCGGGCGCCAGCAGCAGCGCCGCGATGGCGGTCAGCAATTTCATGCAGCGGTTCCCGTGGCAGAATCAGCCCCCTGGGCCAGGCGGGCTCCAGGGTGTCCGAAAGCCTAATCCATCTCATAAGCTTTACAACGCCGGCGCGGCCCGACAACCGGCACGGGTAGGTCTCTCCTATTCCCCCGCCGCCCCGATTTCCGATAGCTGTACTGTGAAGTAGTCCAGATGCACTACGCGGCGCAAACGGTGCATCTGGCGTCGCAAAGTTGCATCGAATGCTACAAATGCGGGCATGACGACTAATCGGTAGAGTTAACCTTAGCCGTGGATGTAGGTAATTGCTTAACGTCTGCGACGTAATGTCGCGACCATTGCTAGGCCTCGGAACAGACGCGGGACGACCCCGTCCGCCGGGCCTCAGCCAGCCGCGATAGATCCTATGTCCTGTGAACCTCCAAGACCCCCGCTCCACCCGACTCTGGCCGGTCCGTCACCCGCCTGTGAAGCCTGGCCCCTGCGCCGGCCCACCGGGCGCGCCCTGCTGTTGCCGCAGCACGTGGTCCTGGCCGCCAATGACGAACTGGGGGTCGCCGGGCGATCCGCCGACGGCTGCGAAGGCCCGCGGCTCGACCTGTCCGACTTCCGCGCCGAGGTGGCGCCGTTGCTGGCCGTGCTGGGCTATCACCTGGCCGGTCCGCCGGCCGCCTTCGTCGATCGCCGCAAGGCGCCGCGCGCCGTCGACCGGCTCGCAGAGCTGGACACCCAGATCGCCCAGCACGGCGATCCCAGCGGCCTGCGCTTCCGGCTGCGGCGGCTGCTGCTTCAGGAGATGGAGCTGCTGGGCGTGGTGGGCCGCCGTCGGGAAGACCGCCCCCTGGCGGAGGTCGCCGCCCGCGTCCTGCGCGGCTGACGCCGGGCGTCAGCGCCCGAGCGCCGAGGCCTGGGCGTGGAACTCGGCGATGGCCCCATAGCCGCCGAGCCCGAACCCGCGGGCAATCTGCTCCAGCTCGACCATGTTGTGCATCAACAGGATCATCACCGAACCGTCGGTGGGATCGGCCTGCCACCAGCCGCCATAGGCGCCCGGCCAGGCCACCGTGCCCACCCCACCCTTGCCGCGCAGCGACGAGGCGGTCTGCGGGTCCAGCACCACGGCCACCCCCAGCCCGAACCCATGACCGGTCCCGAACACGGGCATGCCCAGCATCCTGGCCTCCCGGCGCTGGGTCTCGGTGAGCCGGTTGGCGGTCATCAGGGCCAGGGTGGCGGGCGACAGCCGCCGCACGCCGTCCACACAGCCGTCCTCCACGAACAGCCGCGCGAAGGCCAGGTAGTCGTCAAGCGTCGACCACAGACCGGCCCCGCCGGACACGAACTCCATGTCGTCGGGTCGTTCGGCCAGGGCGGCGCCGCCGGGGACGGTGGTCAGCGCCTTCAGCCGCCCGTCGGCGTCGAAGCCATAGAGCCCCGCCCGCCGGTCGCGCTTTGCCGGCGGAACCACGAAGCTGGTGTCGGTCATCCCCAAGGGTTCGAAGATCCGCCGTTGCAGGACCTCCCCTAGCGGCGCGCCCTCCATCCGCGCGATCAGCAGGCCCATGAGGTCGGTGGACTGGCCGTAGTGGAACCCGGCGCCCGGTTGATCGATCAACGGCAGGCCGGCCAGGGCGGCGATCCAGGCGTCGGGCGCCAGGTGGCTGTCGAGATCCCGTCCCAGGGCGGCGGCATAGGCCGCGGCGATCGGCCCGGCATGGAACGGCCCATAGGTCAGGCCCGACCGGTGGGTCAGGAGGTCGTCGAAGGTGATGGCGCGGTCCGCCGGCACGGTCTCATCGACAGGCCCCGCCGGCGAGCGCAGCACCCGCATCTGCGAGAACTCCGGCGCCCAGCGGGCGATCGGATCGTCCAGGGCGAAGGCGCCTTCCTCCAGCAGCATCATCGCCGCCAGCGAGGTCACCGGCTTGGTCATCGAGGCGATGCGAAACAGGCTGTCGCGGGCGAGGGGGGCTCCGGCCTCGAGGTCGCGCCAGCCCACCGCCGAGGCCTGGGCCACCTTGCCGTCCCGCCAGACCAGGCTCGCGACCCCGGCCAGTTCGCCGGCCTGCACCACCGCGCCCAGGGCCGCGGCGATCGGGTCGTTGGGGTCCATCCCCGCCTCCATCCACATCAAATAATAATATCGCTATAAAATAGACTTCCCATTAAATGGCAACCGCCTAGATTCGGGGTATGATCTCCGACGTCACCACCGCCCGCCGCCGGCCCAAGGGGGACAAGCGCGCGCGCACCCGCGCCCGGCTGATGGACGCGGCGCTCGCCCTGACCCGGGAAAAGGGCTTCGAGCGCACCAGTCTTGAGGAGGTGGCCCGCCGCGCCGGCATGACCACCGGGGCGATCTACGGAAATTTCCGCAATCGCGACGGGCTGTTCATGGCGCTGGCCGAGCGCCAATGGGCGCCCATTCGGCCCATATTCGTCGCGGGATCGAGCTTCGCCGATAAGATGCGGGCCGCGGCCGACGCGGTGCTGGCCTCGATCCCCGAGCGCCGCGACGCCGCGGTGGGGGCGCTCACCTTCCGCGCCTACGCCCTCACCCACGAGGAGATCCGCATCCAGTTCCGCGACGCCATGGCCCGCGGCTATGAGGCCGGCGCCGCCTGGTTTCCAACCGTCACCGCCGAGGGTGAGCTGCCTATGGCGCCGGAGCTCCTGGTCCGGGTGATCAACGCCCTGATCGAGGGCCTGCTGTTCCAGCGGTTCCTGACCCCGGAACTGGTCCCCGACGAGGTGTTCTACGCCGCCTTCGCCGCCCTGGCGGGAACGCGGAGCGAAGACCCGGCCTGACCCCTCACTCCGCCGGGGTCAGCTTGTCCCCGGTCTTCAGGTCGAAATCGCTGGCTTCGTGGCGCTCGGCCAGCTGGCTCGCCGGATCGCCCCAGCCGCGGTTGACCATCCGTCCGCGCTTCGCCGCCGGCCGCTGGGCGATGGCGTCGGCCCAGCGCAGGACGTTCTTGTACTCCTGCACCTGCAGGAACTCGCCGGACTCGTAGAGCTGGCCCTTGGCGAGTGCGCCGTACCAGGGCCAGGTGGCGATATCGGCGATCGTATAATCGTCGCCGGCCAGATAGGGGCTCTCCGCCAGGCGATGGTCCAGCACGTCCAACTGGCGCTTCACCTCCATGGCATAGCGGTCGATGGCGTATTCGATCTTGGTCGGCGCATAGGCGTAGAAATGGCCGAACCCGCCTCCCAGGAATGGAGCGCTGGCCATCTGCCACATCAGCCAGGACAGGCACTCGGCCCGGATCGCCGGATCGGTGGGCAGGAAGGCGTTGCCGAACTTCTCGGCCAGGTGGATCAGGATCGCGCCGGATTCGAACACCCGGATCGGCCTGGGCCCGCTGTGGTCCACCAGGGTCGGGATCTTGGAATTGGGATTGGCCGCCACGAAGCCAGAGCCGAACTGGTCGCCTTCATTGATCTTGATCAGCCAGGCGTCGTACTCGGCGCCCGCGTGCCCGAGGGCCAGGAGCTCTTCCAGCATCACCGTCGCCTTCACCCCGTTGGGGGTCGCCAACGAATAGAGCTGCAGGGGATGGCGGCCCACCGGCAGGTCCTTCTCATGGGTCGCGCCGGCGATCGGCCGGTTGATATTGGCGAACCGGCCGCCGTTGTCCTTGTTCCAGCTCCAGACCGTGGGCGGCGTGTAGGCGTCGGTCATTCCATCGGCTCCAGGTGTCGGTATGGGTGCGCGCCTTCCGATGTGGGGAAGCGGAGGCGGTTTGGCCAGCGCGGAATGCGGGACCGGCCGGAATGCGGGCCGGCTACCCCTCCCCCGCCATCCCCAGCACCACGCCCCACTCCTCGTCCGTCACCGGCGACACCGACAGGCGGAACTGGCGGAACATGGCCATACCGGCCAGGGCCGGCTCGGCCTTCATCTGGGCCAGAGTCACCGGCTGCTTCACGGGCCGCACCGGGGTGAGCTCGACGGCGACGAAGCGGCCGGCGGGGTCGGTGGGGTCGAGGAAGGCCTCCTTGGCCACCTCAGCGATCCCCACCACCGCCAGGCCCTCCTGGGAGTGGTAATAGAAGACCTGGTCGCCGACCTGCATGGCCTTGAGATAGAGCGCCGCCTGGTTGTTGCGCACCCCGTCCCACACGGTCTTCCCGTCCCGCTGCAGGTCGGCGAAGGCGTATTTGGTGGGCTCCGATTTCACGAGCCAATGGGCCATGGGCGAGGTCCTTGCTGAGAGGTCGGGGCCGATATCACCGGCGTCGGCGGCGCTTGGCAACGGCCTTCCTTGCGTCGTCGCTTCGTCGCCCGCTCCCACACACACGCCGTCATCCTTGGGCTTGTCCCGAGGATCCCTCTCCCGGCTCGCGCCGAGATGTCGGATGGAGCACCGCGCCCGCCGCGGGATCCGGCACACGCTGCGTCGGCGGCGACAGGGATCCTCGAGACAAGCCCGAGGATGACGGGGGGAGGTGAGCCAACGTCATGTCCGATTCCCGCGCCCAGCCCGGTTGACACCGCCGGCCCGGCTGGTCCTCCTGCCCGCCAAGATGGGGACCGCCATGCCGACCGACGACCACGCCGCGCTCGCCCGTGCCTTCGCCCATGCGGGCGCCTATCTGGACGGGCTGGACACCGCGCCGGTGTTCGCGCGGGCCACTCTCGAAGAGCTGCGCGGTCGCCTCGGCCGGCCGTTGCCGGACGCGGCGACCGCCGCCGCCCAGGTGATCGACGAGCTGGTGGCCGACACGGCCGGCGGCCTGCACGGTTCGCAGGGCGGACGGTTCTTCGGCTGGGTGATCGGCGGCGGGCTGCCGGCCCCCATCGCCGCGGACTGGCTCACGGCGGTCTGGGACCAGAACGCCTGCCTCTACGCCTCCGGCCCCGCCGCCGCGGTGGTGGAAGAGGTCGCCGGCGCCTGGCTGAAGACCTTGTTCGACCTGCCGGCCGAAGCCAGTTTCGCCTTCGTCACCGGCTGCCAGATGGCCCATGTCACCGGGCTCGCGGCCGCCCGCCACGCCGTGCTGCGCGACCGGGGATGGGACGTCGAGCGCAAGGGCTTGTTCGGCGCCCCGCCGGTGCGGGTGCTGACCAATCCCGACCGCCACGGCTCGGTGGACGTGGCCCTGCGCCTGCTGGGGTTCGGGGTCGATGCGCTCGAGCCGCTGCCGCTGGACGACGACCGCCGGGTTTCGCCGCAGGGCCTGAGCGCGGCCCTGGCCGGCCAGGCCGAGCGACCGACCATCGTGGTGCTGCAGGCCGGCGAGCTGAACCTCGCGGCCTTCGATCCGTTCCGCGCGCTCGTTCCCATCGCCCGGGCGGCCGGGGCCTGGACCCATGTGGACGGCGCCTTCGGGCTGTGGGCCAAGGTCTCGCCCGGCCTGCGCCACCTGGCCAACGGGATCGAGCTGGCGGATTCCTGGACCACCGATGGGCACAAATATCTGAACGTCCCCTATGACTCGGGCCTGGCCTTCGTGCGCGACGCCGACGCCCACCGCGCCGCCATGACGCTGGCCACCTCCTACCTGCCGGCCGGGGGCGGAATGGCGCGGGACCCGTTGGACTGGAACCCGGAGCTGTCGCGCCGGGCCCGGGGCTTCGCGGTCTATGCGGCGATCCGGGAGCTGGGGCGCGAGGGATTGGCGGACCTGGTGGACCGCACCTGCCGCCACGCCCGGGCGATCGTCGAAGGGATCGGCGCGCTGCCGGGCGCCGAGCTGGTGTCGGTCTCGCCGCTGAACCAGGGACTGGTGCGCTTCCGCTGGGCGGCGGCCGGCGCGACGCCGGAGGATGACGATCGACGAACCGATGCGGTGATCGCGGCGATCAACGCGTCGGGCGAGGCGCTGTTCGGCGGGGTCACCTGGCGGGGCCGCCGGGCCATGCGGGTCAGCGTCTCCAACTGGCGGACCACCGAGGTGGATGTCGCCCGCGCCATCGCCGCGGCTCGGGCGGCCCTGGCAGATACTTGACGACGTCAACTATCTGAGCTGTCCTGCGGTCATGGACCCCTCTGCGATCGACCGTCCCGCCAGTTCCACGCGCGATCTCATCGGCGCCATCCGCCGGTTCAACCGCTTCTATACCCGCGGCATCGGGGCCCTGGACGAGGCGCACCTGGGGGAACCCTATGGCCTGGCCGAGGGGCGGGTGCTCTATGAGGTGGCCCAGGCGCCGGGCGGGGTGACCCCCAAGGCCATCGCCGCGGAAACCGGCCTCGACGCCGGCTATCTCAGCCGCATCCTCAAACGTTTCGAGCGCGAGGCCCTGATGGTCCGCGCCCGCTCGCCGGGGGACGGCCGCAGCATCACCCTTCGCCTCACCCCGGCCGGCCAGGCGGCCTATGAGGAGCTGCGCCGGGTGGCGGAAGGCGCGGTGGAGCAGATGATCGGGCCGCTGTCCCCGGCCGAACGGTCCCGGCTCACCACCGCCATGGGCGAGGTGGAGGCGCTCTTGGAGCGGCGGCCGGGCGGGGAGGTGACGCTGCGGCCCCACCGGGTCGGCGACATGGGCTGGGTCACCGCGCGTCATGCCGGCCTCTATGCGCTGGAATATGGCTGGGATGAGCGGTTCGAGGCCCTGGTGGCCCGGATCTGCGCCGATTTCATCGAGGGCTTCGATCCGGCCCGCGAACGCTGCTGGATCGCCGAGCGCGACGGCGCGCCCCTGGGCTCGGTGTTCCTGGTCAAGGGGGAGGGCGACGAGGCCAAGCTGCGCCTGCTGCTGATCGAACCGGCAGCCCGCGGACTGGGCCTGGGCAAACGCCTGGTGGCCGAGTGCCTGGCGTTCGCGAGGGGCGCCGGCTATGGCGGCGTCACCCTCTGGACCCAGTCGATCCTCACCGCCGCGCGCGGCATCTACGCCGCCGCCGGGTTCGAGCTAGTGGACGCGCGCGCCCACCGCACGATCGGCGTCGACCTGGTGGGGGAGACCTGGCGGTTGAGGTTCTAGGCCCCCGCCTTGCGGTAGATGAAGTCGAACGAGGGCTGCCAGGTTTTGCCCTGGTCGTCGCTGGTTTCGCCGAGCTGGCGGACCGCGCCGTCCGGCTGGCGGCTATAGGTCATCCGGGTGAGCTGGGTCGGGTGCCCGGCCTGGGGCCACATCCCAGTGAGGACCATGGCCTGGCCGGTCCAGCCGCCGGTGAACTCCACCCGCGAACCCGAGGAATCGACCCAGGTCTGGCGCCAGCCCTTCTCCGCCGGGACATAGCTCGACAGGCTGCCGCCGGCGGAGGGCCGGCCGGGCTGCCAGTTCTCGCGGATCGCGCAACCCTGATAGAGGGTCTCGATCAGGCTCCGGGCGACCTTCTTGTCCGGATGGCCATTCACATAGACGTCCCAGCCGCCGACCCAGAAGTCGAACTGCCGGCTCTCGGGCGCGGCGCAGCCAGCAGGCGGTGGAGGGGCCGCGGGGGTCTGCGCCCCGGCCCAGGCCGGGAGCGCCAGGGCCAGCAACCCGGCGATCGCGAGACGGGCCGTCACCGATGGCGGCCTGCGGGCGGGGGGCGGCTGGCGGGCGGGCGGCTGACCGGCTTCAGGGGCTTGTAGGTATAGTCGTAGCGCTCCGCCCAACTGGCCCCATCGTCCGGCGAGGCGTCGGAATATTGC